>Ga0308166_1001221_pt1 | contig 28274 bp, 25 predicted proteins | sample PhyCR2_2_FD_202137 | JGI IMG/M metagenome (GOLD analysis project Ga0308166, IMG submission 202137) | Phyllosphere microbial communities from UC Gill Tract Community Farm, Albany, California, United States - DLSLCC.R2 | ecosystem: Host-associated > Plants > Phyllosphere > Unclassified | place... | reverse complement strand
ACCGACACGCACCGGGGATGTGTCGCCGTGTTGCGCTCCGTTTCGCTGCGCTTCTCCGGCGGTTGGCGGTCGGATCCGGGCGCTCATACTTTCGGGACATGACCGAACCCCTCATCATCGGCGCCATGGTGCGCACCCTCGGCGCGTATCCGTCCGGGTGGCGTCAGCCCGGCGCGCACCGTGACCCCGCGGAGGACGCCGACATCCTCCGCCGCATCGCACGCGAGGGCGAGGACGCAGGGCTCGACTACCTGTTCTTCGGCGACTGGCTGGCGACGGGACCGGATCTCGAGTTCCGCGACCCGTATCTGCTGGCTCGCATCGACCCGGTGAGTGCGGTGCTGTTCCTCGCGGGGGTCACCTCGCGCATCGGCCTGATCGCCACCGTGAACACGACCTATGCCGACCCGTATGCGACGGCGCGCTCGCTCGCCTCGCTCGACGTGCTCACCGGGGGGCGCGCCGGCGTGAACCTCGTCACGGGCGCGGAACCGCGCGCGGCGGGCAACCACGGTCGTGATGCGCACGCCGACAACGAGACCCGCTACGACCGTGCCGAGGAGTTCGTCACTGCCCTGCGCCGCCTGTGGGACTCGTGGAGCGAGGGCGCCTGGATCGCGGATGCCGAGCGCGGCGTGCTGATCGACCCCGATGGCCTCCGCGGCGCCGACCTGCAGGGCGCGCATGTGCGGGTCGCCGGCCCGTTGAATGTCGCACGCCCGCCTCAGGGCCAGATCCCCCTCGTGCACGCGGGCACGTCTCCGCGCTCTCGTGCGCTCGCGGCCACCGAGGCCGATCTGGCGCTGATCGCCGCCCCGAACATCGCGGATGCGATCACCACCCGTCGTGACCTGCGCGACATCGCGGCAGCCGCCGGGCGCTCGCCCGAGACGCTGAAGGTGATCGCTCCGGTGCTGCCCGTCGTCGCGGACTCCGCCGCCGAGGCCCACCGCATCGTCGAGCGATTGCTCGCTCTCGTGCCCCTCGCGGAGGGGCGTCAGCCCGCGCGCACGGCCTTCCCGCAGAACCGGTCCGTCGCCGCGCTCGCCGACGCGCTCGGCGTGGCTGCGGACGATCCGCTTCGCACGGCGGACTTCGATCAGCCCGTGTCCGCGGATGACGCGTCTCGGCTGGGCGACGCCGGTGCGGCACTGCTCGACAGGCTCGCCCGGATCGCCGGCGTGCGCGTCGCGCAGCGGGGAGCGAGCGGTGCCGTGACCTGGCGTCATCTGGTCGCGGCGCACGCCGTGCCCGCCGCCTTCGTGGTGGGCGACGCCTCGACGATCGCAGACCACTTCGAGACCTGGCGCGACGACGGGGCGGCCGACGGATTCAACGTTCTCTCGGCGTTCCAGCCGGCGCAGTTCGAGGCCTTCACCCGACTGGCCGCTCCCGAGCTGCGTCGGCGGGGACTCCTCGGTCGAGCCGATGCCGGTGACGGATCGACTCTCAGAGGACGACTCGGGGTCGACACCCGAGACGGCACCGCATCATCCCTCGCCGTGCTCTGAACCGCCGCATCCGTTACGCCGCGTTGCGCCGGGTGACCGGTCATGACGCCTCGTGACAGGTCACGTCCGCGCATGACGACTCCATTCGCGACCCGGGGCCCGGAGTCCCTAGCGTGACCTTCACCCGCACACCACGAACACCCGCAGCCTTTCTCAGGAGGACCCGCATGACCCGCCGTCTCATCCGCGCAGCAGCCGTCGCACTCCCGCTCGTGCTCGCAGCGGGCCTCGCCGCCTGCGCATCGTCGCCCGCGCCGTCCGACACCTCGGCCGCGGCCGGCGACCCCATCACCGGAGGCACGCTGACGTACCTGGAGCACCAGACGTTCACGAACCTGTACCCGCCGCAGGCGGGCTTCTATCCGAACGGCGGCGTGGTCAACAACATCACCGCGCGCCTCACCTGGCAGAACCCCGACTCGCTCGAGATCGAGCCGTGGATCGCATCGGACTGGACGGTGAACGACGACGCCACCGAATACACCTTCACTCTCAAGCCGGATGTCACGTTCTCCGACGGCACGCCGTTGGATGCCGCCGCGGTGGCGAAGAACTTCGACACCTACGGTCTCGGCGACGCCGAGCGCGGCCTGACCGTCTCGGAGGCGATCAACAACTACGCCTCCAGCGAGGTCGTCGACGAGGACACCGTCACGTTCCGCTTCTCAGCCCCCGCCCCCGGCTTCCTGCAGGCGACGTCGACGATCAACTCCGGACTCCTCTCACCCGAGACCCTCGACGGCACGATCGAGGACTTCGGCGCGGGCAACGCCGAGGCGATCATCGGTGCGGGCCCCTTCACCGTCACCGACGAGAAGCTCGGCACCGAGTTCACCCTGACCGCCCGTGAGGACTACGCGTGGGCGCCCGAGAGCGCCGAGAACCAGGGCCGTCCGTACCTCGACGCCGTGCACGTGCTCGTGACGCCCGAGGACTCGGTGCGCATCGGCTCGCTGCTCGCAGGTCAAGCCGACTACGTGCGCTACGTGCAGGCCTTCGACGAGGACCGCGTCGAGAGCTCCGGCTTCACCCTCTATGCGCCGCAGACCCGCGGAGTGAACAACTCCATCTCGCTGCGTCCCGAGAACCCGCTGCTCACCGACATCCGGGTCCGCCAGGCGCTCGTCGCCGCCGTGGATGCGCAGGAGGTCGTCGACACCCTGTTCACCGAGAACTACCCGGTCGCGACGTCGGTGCTCTCGCAGGAGGCTCTCGGCTACAAGGACGAGTCGGCGCACTACGCCTACGACCCCGACAAGGCCGAGAAGCTGCTCGACGAGGCCGGCTGGGAGCCCGGTTCCGACGGCATCCGCGAGAAGGACGGCGAGCGCCTGTCGATCACCGTCTACGAGGCCGCCCCGCAGCCGCTCTCGAAACAGACACTGGAGCTCGTCGCCCAGCAGCTCGCCAAGGTGGGCGTCGAGCTCACGGTGAAGCCGGCCGACGCCGGCTCCTACGCGGCCGACACCCGCGACCCGCTCAAGACCGGGTTCTACCACTCGATGGTCGGACGCGCGGACTTCGACGTGATCAAGAGCCAGTACTACACGAAGAACCGTGACGCGCTGATCTCGAACGACGCCGAGCTCGACGCGCTGCTCGAGGCCGTGGCCTCCGAGCCCGACACCGAGAAGCGGGTCGAGGCCTCGCAGGCTGTGCAGGACTACATCGCCGAGCAGGCGTACGTCATCCCACTGTTCGAGGAGCCGCAGGTCTACGGCGCCGCCACCTACGTGCACGGAGTGGACTTCGAGTCGGTCGGTCGCCCCACCTTCTCGGGTGTCTGGCTCGCCGAGCACTGAGCCTGACTGACACGGTGCATCGATGAGCTTCGTCCTCCGACGAGCCGGGCAGGCCGCGATCGTTCTGATCGCGGCCTTCACGGCCACCTTCTTCCTGCTGCAGCTGCTGCCGGGCGATGCGATCCTGATCAAGTTCTCCGACCCCAGCCTCGGGCTGTCGCCGGAGCAGCTCGACGGGATCCGCGCCACCTACGGCACCGACCTGCCCTGGTGGCAGCAGTACGTGCACGCCGGGCTGGGCTTCGCGGCGGGCGACTTCGGGTACTCGACGCAGTTCGGCACCCCGGTGCTGACCATGCTCGCCGAGGCGTTGCCGTCGACCCTGCTGCTGGCGTCGCTCGGACTCGTGGTGGCGCTGCTGATCGCGGTGCTCGTCGCAGGGCTCTCCTCTCTCGCACCGTTCGCGTGGCTGCGCAACGGCATCCGCCAGGTGCCGGGACTGTTCGTCGCCGTGCCGGTGTTCTGGCTCGGCATCCTGCTGATCCAGGTCTTCTCGTTCGGCCTCGGCTGGGTGCCGATCGTCGGCGCCGACCCGGTCGCGGGGCTTGTCCTGCCCGTGCTCACTCTGGCGGTGCCCATCTCGGCTCCACTCGCCCAGGTGCTGGTGCGGGCGATCGATCAGGTGCAGGCGCAGCCCTTCATCACGGTCGTCCGCGCCAAGGGTGCGCCGCCGTCGTGGGTCCTCACCCGCTCGGTCGCGCGCAACGCCGCGCTGCCCGCACTCACGATCGCCGGTGTGCTGTTCGGGGAGCTGGTCGGCGGAGCGGTCGTCACCGAGACCGTGTTCGGCCGCACCGGCATCGGCCGGCTCACCGAGCAGGCGGTGTCGAACCAGGACATCCCCGTGCTGCAGGGTGTGGTGCTGCTGTCCGCCCTCGGCTTCGTGCTCATCAGCTTCACCGTCGACCTCGTCACCCCGCTGATCGATCCCCGCCAGCGCGCCCTCTCGAAGGCAGGAGTCTCGGCATGACCGTCGCCGCCATCGCCGCATCGACTGATCCCGCCGTCGAGCCTCCGGAGCAGGATGCCACGGCATCCGCTCCGAGCAGACGGGCCCGCGTGCTGCGTTCCCGGCCCTGGGGCCTCTACCTCGCGATCGTGGTCGTGGCGCTCGCGGTGCTCTGGGCGGTGATCCCCGGGGTGTTCGCGCCCGGCGATCCGCTCACCGGCACCCCCGCCGACAAGCTGCTGCCGCCGAGCGCGGTGCACTGGTTCGGCACCGACACCCTCGGCCGCGATCTGTTCGGTCGCGTCGTCCACGGCGCGGTGCACTCGCTCTCCGGAGCCCTGATCGCCGTCACGGTCGGTCTCGCGCTCGGCACCCTCCTCGGAGCGGTCGCCGGAGCCCTCGGCGGCGTCGTCGACGACATCCTGATGCGCGTGGTCGACGTGCTGCTCGCCATCCCCGGTCTGCTGCTGTCGCTGTCCGTCATCATCCTGCTCGGGTTCGGAACCGTGAACGCGGCGATCGCGGTGGGCCTCGGCAGCGTGGCCGCCTTCGCGCGTCTGATGAGGTCGGAGGTCGCACGCGTGCGGCGCAGCGAGTACGTCGAGGCGGCGTACGGCAGCGGTGGGACATTCCTCACCGTCCTCCGTCGCCATGTGCTCCCGAACTCGCTCACGCCGATCGTCGCGCTCGCGGCGCTGCAGTTCGGCACCGCGATCCTGGCGATCTCGACGCTGGGCTTCCTCGGCTACGGCGCACCGCCGCCCACCCCGGAGTGGGGTCTGCTGATCGCGGAGGGTCGCAACTACACCGCCACCGCCTGGTGGCTGACGGCTCTGCCCGGCCTTGTCGTGGTCGCGGTCGTGCTCAGTGCCAACCGCATCTCGCACCGCATCGGAAGGAACTCGCGATGACCGTTCTCGCCGTCGACGACCTCAGGGTCTCGTATGCCACACGCACCGGTCAGCGCGAGGTCGTGCATGGCGTCTCGTTCGAGATCGCCGAGGGCGAGGCGCTCGCATTGGTGGGGGAGTCGGGGTCGGGCAAGTCCACCACCGCGCATGCGCTGCTCGGCCTGCTGCCCGCCGGCGGTCGGGTCGAGGGCGGCACGGTGCGCCTCGGCGACCTCGACATCTCGGGGTGGACGGATCGCTCGCTGCGGAGCATCCGCGGGCCCGAGATCGGTCTCGTCCCGCAGGACCCGGTGACGTCCCTCGACCCCGTGCGCCCGATCGGGGCTCAGGTCGAAGAGGTGCTGAAGCTGCACGGGCACCGCGACCGCCGTGCGCGTCGGGCGAGGGTGATCGAGCTGCTCGATCGCGTCGGGATCGACGACCCCGACCTGCGCGTGCGCCAGTATCCGCACGAGCTCTCCGGCGGCATGCGACAGCGGGTGCTCATCGCGTCGGCTATCGCGCTGCGACCCCGACTGCTGATCGCCGACGAGCCGACCAGCGCGCTGGATGCCACGGTGCAGCGCAAGGTGCTCGACCTGCTCGACGAACTGCGCCGCGACGAGGGGACGAGCATCCTGCTGGTCACCCACGACCTCGGTGTCGCCGCGGACCGCGCGCAGCGCCTGGTGGTGCTCAAAGACGGACGCATCGTGGAACAGGGGGCGAGCGACACCGTGCTCGCGGCGCCGTCGGACGCGTACACGAAGCAGCTGCTCGCAGACGCGCCGGCGTTCATCACGGGGTTCCGCAGGCCCGAGGCTCCGCCCTTCCTGCGGGATGCGGCGGCAGTGGCCGCCGAGAACCCGTTCGCGATCACCGCCACAGGCCTCGTCAAGGAGTTCAAGGTCGCCGGGCGCGAGCGCTTCCGTGCAGTCGACGACGTCTCGTTCCGCGTCCGCAGGGGTACGACGCACGCGCTGGTGGGGGAGTCAGGGTCGGGCAAGACCACCACCGCGCGTCTGATCACGCGGTTCCATCAGCCGGATGCCGGAGCGATCGAGATCGACGGCGAAGACGTGGCCGGACTGTCGGGTCAGCGGCTGCGGGCGCTGCGCCGCCGCATCCAGCTGGTCTACCAGAACCCGTTCGCGTCTCTGGACCCGCGGCAGCAGATCGTCGACATCATCTCCGAGCCGCTGCAGAACTTCGGTGTCGGGTCGCGTGGCGAGCGCAAGGACCGGGCGCTCGCGCTGCTCGACCGGGTGTCGTTGGCGAGCGACGTCGCGACGCGCACCCCTCGCGAGCTCTCGGGCGGTCAGCGCCAGCGCGTGGCGATCGCCAGGGCGCTGGCGATCGACCCCGAGATCGTCGTGCTCGACGAGGCGGTCTCGGCACTCGACGTGACGGTGCAGGCCCGCATCCTCGAACTGCTCACCTCGCTGCAGGCCGAGCTCGGTCTGACCTACCTGTTCATCTCGCACGATCTCGCGGTCGTGCGCAGGATCAGCCACACGGTCTCGGTCATGCGCCGCGGCCGCATCGTCGAGGAGGGCAACACCGAGGAGCTCTTCCACGCCCCCCAGCACGACTACACCCGGGAGCTGCTCGCAGCCGTCCCCGGGCGAACGGAGCAGATCGCATGACCGCACCCACGATCGCCTTCTTCACCCGTCTGCTCGACGACGCGGCACCCGCCGAGCGGTACGCACTGGCCGCCGAGCAGATCAGGCACGCCGAGCGGCACGGCGTCGGACGCGCCTGGGTAGCCCAGCACCACTTCCGCGCTGCGGAGGGCGGCCTGCCCTCGCCGCTGGTGTTCCTCGCGCACCTCGCCGCGCAGACCTCGACCATCCGTCTCGGCACGGGAGTCATCACGCTTCCGCTCGAGGATGCGGTGCGCGTCGCGGAGGATGCCGTCGTCGCCGACCTGCTCTCGGGCGGGCGCCTCGACCTGGGCCTGGGGAGCGGAGGGACGCCCTCGTCGTTCATCCCCTTCGGCGAGGACGTGCGTGACAAGGCGCCGACGTATGACCGCAAGCTGCGTCTGCTGCTCGACGCGCTCTCGGGGCGTGACATCGGTGCCGAGAACACCCTCTATCCGGATGCGGGCACGCTCGCCGACCGCATCTGGCAGGCGACGTTCTCGTCACCGGGCGGCCATCGGGCGGGCATCCACGGGCACGGCCTGCTGCTGTCGCGCACCCAGCCGCGGTCGACGGATGCTCTGCACGCACCGCTCTCGGCATTGCAGGATCCGATCATCGACGCGTACCTCGAGGCGCTGCCCGATGGCGTCGCTCCCCGCGTGACCGCCTCGCGCACCGTGTTCGTCGCGGACGATCGCGCCGAGGCACTGCGCTTCGCCGAGGTCGGACTGCGCCGTGCCGCCGAGGGATTCCGGCGCCAGGGGCAGACGATCCCCGGCGACGACCTCGACGAGCTGATCGCCGCGCTCGATACCCATCTCGGCACTCCTGAGCAGGTCGCCGAGTCGCTCGCCGCCGACGCGACCCTGGCGAGGGCCACCGAGGTGGCGTTCCAGGTGCACTCCGTCGACGCGCCGCACGAGCACGTGCTGCGCTCGATCGAGCTCTTCGCCGAGCAGGTTGCCCCGGCTCTCGGATACACCCTCACCGACACCATCAAGGAGAAGGCATGACCACCGACATCGTCGATCAGATCGTAGGGGTGACGCCCGAGCTGGATGCTCTGCGGCGCCGCCGCCCCGTCACCATGGAGCAGCTGCAGGCGAGCTTCGACGCGCTCTTCGCGCCGGTGTCGACGGAGGAGGTGTCGCAGGCCGAGCGCGAGCTGATCGCCGCGTTCGCCACGCGCCTCGCCGGCGACACGGATGCGACGGGCAGGTTCTACGCGGACCGGGCCCTGGCGGTGGACCCGCACCGCGCGGCCGTGGTGATCTCCGAGGCCTCGGATGCCGCCGTGTCCGGACCTTTCGGCTCGTACACCGAAGCGGGCCTGCAGAGCGAGAACACCGAGGGCGAGCGCTACACGCCGTCGGCGGAGATCGCAGAGGTGCTCGGCGAGCGGCTCGCCGCCGCCCTCGCGCACACGCACCTGCTCGTCTTCCGACCGCGTGAATCCGCGGCCGCGGACATCCAGCGGCTGGTGGATGCGGGATGGTCGGCCGACGGCATCGTCACCCTCTCGCAACTCGTCTCGTTCCTCGCGTTCCAGCAGCGCGTCATCACCGGCCTGACGGTTCTCGCAGCCGCCGGCATCGCCGCGGCATCAGACTCCGAGGAGGAGGCCGCATGACCGCCGCCGACACCGTGCTCCGGCACGACGACGCCCCCTTTCCGCACGCCTTCACCCGCGCCGAGGTCGGCTGGACGCCCCACCTCGCGCCCCTGGCGGAGGAGGATCTGACCCCGCGGCACCTCGACGGCCTCGTCGACGCCGCCCGGGCGAAGAACGAGTACTTCCGGCTGCTCGCCCGCGACCCCGAGGTGCTGCGCGCGCGCACCCTCGTCGACAAGGACATCTTCTACAACGCCGCCGAGGGGCTTCCCCGGGCCGAGCGCGAGCTTTCGGCGACCGCGGCCTCCCGTCGCAACGGCTGCGTGTTCTGCGCGTCGGTGCACTCACGATTCGCGGCGCACCATAGCAAGCGGGTCGACGACGTCGACCGCCTGCTCGATGAGGGAGTGGATGCCGACCTCGGCGAGCGGTGGAACGCTGTGGTCGCGGCCTCAGTCGCCCTCACCGACACTCCGAGCACCTTCGGGCCAGACGAGATCGCGCGACTGCGCGCCGCGGGGTTCGACGACCTCGAAGTGGCCGACGTGATCCACGGTGCGGCGTTCTTCAACTGGGCGAACCGCCTGATGCTCTCGATCGGCCGCCCGGTCGCACCCGCCTAGACCCGCGCGAATTCTGCGCCAGCCCCCTTCTGCCGTCCCTCGGCCGGAGGGGGCTGATGATTTGTGCGAGAGTATTGGCATACTGAGTGTAGTAGTCATATGACGACGTATAGCTTGCTAGCGTCGACGCATGGCGACTGGGGGCGGAACGTTCTACGACGTCGACACCGACGTGTTGAGGGCGATGGCGTCCAAGGCGCGGCGCCTCGTCGGCGGGCTGGGGTCGTCGGAGGTGACGAAGCCCGGTGATGCCGGGCATGAGTGGGTGGTCGCGGCGGCGGCAGGTTTCAGCACCGCGTGGTCCGTCGGACTGTCTGGTCGCGTGACCGACACGGAAGACTTCGCCGACAGGTTGGGCACGACCGCACGGGTCTTCGACGAGGGCACCGATGCGGCGAAGGCCGAGGTCGACGCGATGATCTGGGACGACTGATGGAGCTGGGGCAGACCCAGTCGGCGATCGATCTCGTGCCGGGTGCGGTGTCCGACGTGCGCGCAGCGGCGGAAGCGTGGAAGGCGCGCAGCACAGAGGCGACCCGTGTGCGCGATGACCTCGCCACGCTGGACGACGACGGCACGTGGAAAGGCGCCGCCTATGACGCGTATCTCGAACGGTTCGAGCGCCAGCTGTTGCACTGGAGGCGTGCGGGCGAGTGGCTCCTGGCGGGGGCGAGCGCACTGTTCACGTGGGCCGACGCGTTGCAGTGGGCTCAGGACGAAGCAAACCGTTCCATCACTCTGTGGAACGAGGCAGAGCAGCAGGCTGCTGCGGCGCTGACCGCCCATCGCGCGCACGTGCGGGAGCTGCGCGTCGGGCAGGGGCTGCGGCGTCCCGAGGCCGACGTGCCCTTCGTCGATCCGTCAGGTCCTGCGCACGACGAGGCGCGCGAGGTCCTGTTCGCCGCCCGGGCGACTCTCGAGGTCTATGCACGCGACTGCGCGATCAGGTTGGACGAGGCCGCGGATGCGGCGCGAATGCCGCTGACCGACACGGAAGCCGCCAGGCAGACCCAGCACGCGATGACCGAGGTGGTCTTCACCCTCGCTGTCGTCCAGCCGTTCCAGGCGACGATGGACATGCTCGCGATCTCGGCCCAGACGCTGTGGGAACACCCCGACATCATCCTCGAACTGCTCGGCGGCGCGGCGACGTTCCTCGGCGGTGCCGCTCTCGCAGCCGGAGGCGGGGCCATCACCGTCACCGGCGTCGGCGCCCTGGCCGGTTCTCCCGCCCTCGTCGTCGCCGGAGTCGGCGTCGCCGGAGCAGGCGCGACGATGATGGGCGACGCCGCGGGGCGCTGGCTCAACGAATCGCAAAGCACCCGTGGCATCGACCGCGGCGACGGGCGAGACGAAGCCGGTACCTTCGCCCAAGGGCAGGAGGTCAAGCTCTGGGATGTGAAAGAGAAGGCCGAGCTGGATAAGTTCGCGAGGGAAAACGACGCGGATGTGATCCGGACCAAAATCAAGGTTGACTATGAGAACTCCCCGCAGAACGGTCGAAAGTACGACGGCCTGGTGAAGAACAACGACGGGACGAATACCTACACTGGTATCGAAGTAAAGTCGGGCAGCGCGGTCGATCGATACGGACCCAGCAACACGCAATGGCAGTTCGATCAAGCGGTGAGGAATGGCACTCCCGCCCGCGGGAAGCTCGATGGCGAGGACATCGTCGTCACCCGTGTAGAGACGAGGTTCGTACCGTGAGTATTCGAGAGACGCATGGCGAGAAGAGTCCGTCTGGCCTGTGGGGATTCGTCACAGATGGGTATCGCCCTATCTCGGATCAGCTGCGGCTCATGCTGAGCAAATTGGACGGCGTTGAGAAGCTCACGTACATCATCTGGAGGGCGACCGACCCCGGTAAGGGATTCGTCACTCCCGCTGATGTCGGCGACTCCTTCATGCAGGCCGGAGGCTCAGCCGACGCGATGACTGTCGAGGTGCGGCTTCCCGGCCCCGATGGAGAGGGCCACTTGTACACGGTCGGCAGGCCAGAGCCAGCGGACAGCACGACCACCCTCATCCCCATCAGCGACGACCGCGCCGTCCGAGTCCTCTCCAACGAGGTCTTCACCGCCGACGAAGCCGCAGTGATCTTCTACACGTACTACCTGACCGATGCCGTCTCACAGCCCTACGTGCTTCGAGAGCTGGATCTCTCGAACGAACTCTCGGAGGAACGATGACGCTCTATGGACCCTTCGTCCAGGCCGCGAACGACGGTCGAATCGGCTGGCTGGCGGATGAGCAGCTCACGATCCCGGAGCGACTCCAACGCACGCTGGAGTGGCTGGACGCTCGCAAGGACTACACGTACTCGATCTGGCGGGGCGCTGACCCGACAAGGATCGACGGCTACCTCGAACCCGCGAACGATTCGTTCATGCAGGCAGCAGGCTCGGCCGACGCGATGACTGTGGAGGTGCGCTTTGACGGTCCCGACGGCGAGAGCCGCCTGTACACGGTCGGCATGTCAGAACCTGCAGACGGTACGACCACGCTCATCCCGATGAGCGACGACCGGGCGGTGCGGGTCTTCTCCAACGAGGTCTTCACGGCCGAGGAAGCCGCGGCGGTCTTCTACATGTTCTACCTCACCGAAGCCGTCTCGCAGCCCTATGTCCTGCGCAAGCTCGACCTCGCCCAGGATCTCTCGGAGGAACGATGAAGGTCTCGGTCCGACACGACGCAGTCGCCGAGACTGTCGCGCGGCTCGCGCTCACCGTGAAAGCGTTCGAGCAGGAGTTCGACACCCTGGATTCCCAGGCCGCGCGGCTGAAGTCCGGGTGGAACGGGGAGGCGCAGCGCGCCTACGACCGCGCACAACGGGAGTGGTCCACCGCGATAGCGAGCATGAAGGCGCTGCTGGCCGAAGCGACGCGCCGATTGATCACCGCGAACTCCATCTCGATGGACACAGCCGCGACGGCGGCCCGCGTCTGGTCCTGAGGGTCTACGGGATCAGGACGATCTTGCCCGAGGCAGCGCCGGACTCCACGAGCTCATGGGCCGGGGTGGCGTCGGCGAGGGGGAGCTCGGGACCCAGCTCGATAGTGAAGTCGCCCGCCGCGAGCAGGTCGACGGTCGCCTCGAGGGCCTCGGCCCGCCACGCGAGCTCCTGATCGGTCAGCGGCACGGGGGAGCCGCCCGAGAAGGCACGGATGCCGAACGATGCGGCGTCGGGACCGCGAACGATCGTCGCGATGCGGTCGCGGTCGGCAACCAGTGCGAGCGACGTCTCGATGGCCTCGTCGGTTCCCGCGCAGTCGAGAGCGACGGTGACGTCGCCCGGAGCCGCCTCGCGCACGCGCTCGAGCAGCCCGTCACCATAGGCGACCGGGATCGCACCGAGTTCACGCAGCTGATCGTGCCGGGCGGGGCTGGCGGTGGCGATCACGGTGGCGCCCCAGGCGGCGGCGAACTGCACGGCCGCCTGCCCGACCGATCCGGAGCCGCCGTGCACGAGCAGCACGTCGCCCTCGGTGACGCCGAGCGAGCGGAGCGCCTGGTAGGCCGTTCCCGCGGGGATGCCGATGCCTGCGCCCTCCGCAGCCGTGACCGAATCGGGGAGGGCGACGAGCTTGTCGACCGCCACGGCGAGCAGGCTCGAGTAGGTGCCGACGGTGTCGCGGATCGCCACGCGGTCGCCGACGGCGAAGGCGTCGACGTCGTCGCCGAGGGATTCGATCACACCGGCGCCGTCGAAGCCCACGCCCCGCGGTTCGGTGATGGGCGGCGACGGGCGCTTGGCCGCGCGGAGCTTCGCATCGATCGGGTTGACGCCTGCGGCTTCGATGCGCACCACCGCCTCGCCGCTCAGAGCGATCGGATCGGGGGTCTCGATCAGATGCAGCACGTCAGGGGAACCGAACTCTGTGTAGACGATCGCGCGAGCCATGCCCTCAGGCTACCCCCGTGCGGACAGCACCTTCATGATGCGCTGCGGCGAGACCGGCTGAGCTGTGCCGAGACGCTGCGCGAACACGCTCACGCGATACTCCTCGAGCAGCCAGCGCGTCTCGACGAGCGCGGGTGGTGCATCCGGAGCGAGCGGGATCGTGCCCCCGGCATCCTCGAACACCTTCGCCATACGCTCGAACTCGCTCATGCGGGTGCGGTCCTTGCCGGGTTCGCTCGCCAGCGTCTTCAGGCGATCGAGCATCCCGTCGAGGTAGCGCGGGAAGTGCGCGAGGCGGTCGACGCCCGCCGACGAGACGAACCCCGGATGCAGCAGGCCCGAGAGCTGCGTGCGAACGTCGTTGAGGGGTCCGAGCAGCGCGAGAGAGTTCTGCGACTTGATGCCGCGCTCGACCTCACGCGTCTTGGTGAGGATGCGGGCGACGAGTGACACGCAGGCGAACAGCTCGTCGACGAGAGAAGCAGACACGGCGTCACGCACGCGCATGAACTCGGCCTCGGTGCGGATGATGCCGCCGGGGTGCGCCCGGTCGATCAGGTTCTGCACGACGGCAGCACGACAGTCCTCGATGAGCGCTGCGGCCGATTGGTAAGGAGACGCGGCGAGTGCGAGCTTCTCCTGGCTCGTGAGGTGCTGCTGTATGTAGGACGACGGCGAGGGAACGCCGAGCAGCACGAGGCGCAGCATGCCGGAGCGGGTGGCCGTGGCCGCTGCATCGGCCGTGGACTCCACACGCACCGAGACGGTCTTGCCCTGATCGACGATCGCCGGGTAGCCGCGGACGACACCGCCGGCCACGCGCGTGTCGAGCACGTCGGGCAGGTCGCCGAAGGTCCAGGTGGTGAGGCCGTCCTTCTCGATCGAGGAGGACGCGGCGGCAGCGGGCTGCGGTCCCTTCGCGGGGCCGGGGCGGCGGGGCGGCGCCGCGATCGACCGGGCCACGCTGCTGCGCGCCCGGTCTGCGAGTTCGGCCTGCAGCGCGCTCAGGTCGCGGTTCGATCCCGCGACGCGCCCGCGCTCGTCGACGGCACGGAAGTTCATGCGCAGATGCGCAGGCACCCGGTCGTCCTCGAAGTCGGACGCAGAGACGAGCTGGTTCGCGAGCGGCTGGATCAGGCGGGCGAGTGCGTCTTTGAGCGTGCGGCCGGGCAGCCCTCCGTGCGATTCCGGACCTTCTCCCGTGAGTTCGGCGCCGAACTTGTCGGCCCAGTCCGCAGCGGGGACCACGTGACGGCGTATCGCCTTCGGCAGCGCGCGCAGCAGCCCCGTGACGAGCTCCGCTCGGAGCCCCGGCACCTGCCAGTCGAAGCCCCGATCCTCGATCTGCGCGAGCAGGGGGAGCGGGATCACGACGCTCACGCCGTCGTCTGCAGCGCCCGGCTCGAAGCGGTACGCGAGCCCGAGCACCTGATCGCCCTGGGTCCACCTGGTGGGGAACTCGTTCTGGTCGGCGCGGCTGTCGTCGTCGAGAAGGTCGGCCTCGCGCATCACGAGCAGCTTCGGGGTGATGGCGAGATGCTCGCGCCACCACTTCTCGAACGAGCGCACGTCGAAGACGTCGGGCGGGATGCGCTCGTCGTAGAACCGGAAGACCGCCTCGTCGCCCGCGAGGATGTCGCGGCGGCGCTCCCGCTCCTCGAGCTTCTCGAGGCGCTTGCGCAGCTCGGCGTTGCTGCGCCAGAACGCGCTCACGCGCTTGTCGATGCGCGTCGGATCCCACTCGCCCTCGACGAGTGCGTGCCGGAGGAACAGCTCGCGTGAGGCCGGACGGTCGATCCGGGCGAACTGCACCCGGCGGCGCGGGATGATCTCGACGCCGAACAGGGTCACCTTCTCGTACGCGACGGCAGCTCCTGCGTCCTTCGACCAGTGCGGCTCGGTGACCTGGCGCTTCGCGAGGTCACCCGCGAGCGCCTCGGCCCAGGCCGGATCGATCGCAGCGACAGTGCGTGCGTAGGTGCGGGATGTCTCGACGATCTCGGCGGCCATGACCGCCGGCGGGCTCTTCTTGCGCAGCGCCGAGCCGGGGAAGATCGAGAAGCGGATGCCGCGGGCGCCGCGATACTCGGCCTGACGGCGCTTCGCATCCTTCGGCGGAGTCTTGCTCTGGCCGCGGCTGGGCGTGTTCCGCTCGTCGAGGATGCCGATCTGCGACAGGAGCCCCGCGAGCAGGGCGCGGTGGATCGCATCCGGATCCGCGGCGCCTGAGCCTCCGGCATCCTTCTCCCTGACGAGCGATCGCAGCTGGCGGTGCACGTCGAACCACTCGCGCACTCGGACGTAGTTGAGGTGCTCCGAGCGGCAGAGGCGTCGGAAGGCGCTCGAGCCCAGCTCGCGCTGCTGCTCCCTGAGATGATTCCAGAGGTTGAGGATCGAGAGGAAGTCGCTCGTCGGGTCGGCGAAGCGCGCGTGCATCCGGTCCGCCTCGTCGCGCACGCTCTGCGGGGCATCCTGCGACGGACGCTCCCGCACGTCCTGGATCGACATCCCCGCCACGATCGCGAGCACGTCGCGCGTGACGTTCGAGGAACCGGATGCTGCGCGCCCCGCCTCGATGAGCATGCGGGCGAAGCGCGGGTCGATCGGGATGCGCGAGATATCGCGTCCGATACGTGTGAGACGGGGAGAGTCGCCGGTGCCCGTGACGGCGCCGAGCTCGGTGAGCAGGTCGACGGCCGCCTTCACGCCGCGGGAATCGGGAGGGGTGAGGAAAGGGAACGCCGTGATGTCGCCGAAGCCGAGCGACAGCATCTGCAGGATGACCGACGCGAGAGAGGTGCGGAGGATCTCGGGTTCGGTGAACTCCGCCCGCTTGTCGAAGTCCTCCTCGCTGTAGAGGCGGATCGCGATGCCGTCACTCGTGCGACCAGCGCGGCCGGACCGCTGGTTCGCCGAGGCCTGCGAGATCGCCTCGATCGGCAGTCGCTGCACCTTCGAGCGGCTGCTGTAGCGCGAGATGCGCGCGGTGCCGGTGTCGATCACATAGCGGATGCCGGGCACTGTGAGGCTGGTCTCGGCGACGTTCGTGGCGAGCACCACGCGGCGACGCACGCCGGCGACCCGGCTCTTCTCGAACACCCGATGCTGTTCGGCAGCCGACAGGCGCCCGTAGAGCGGCAGCACCTCGGTGGGGGAGCGGTCGTTCGAGTACGCACCCCTCACAGCATCCGCCGCATCCCGGATCTCGGCCTCGCCAGGGAGGAACACCAGCACGTCGCCCGGCTCTTCCCTGTCGAGCTCGCGCAGCGCCGCGACGATCGCGGTGACCTCGTCGGACTCGTCGGTCTCCTCCGTCTGCGCGCGGTAGCGGATCTCGACCGGATACGTGCGTCCCGACACCTCGATGACGGGTGCGGGCTCGCCCTGCGGTGTGGCGAAGTGCCTCGCGAAGCTCTCGGGGTCGATCGTCGCCGACGTGATGATGACCTTGAGGTCGGGGCGCTCCGGCAGGATGCGCACGAGATATCCGAGCAGGAAGTCGACGTTGAGCGAGCGCTCGTGCGCCTCGTCGATGATGATCGTGTCGTACCGACGGAGCAGTCGGTCACGATGGATCTCGTTCAACAGGATGCCGTCGGTCATCAGCGCGATGCGCGTCTCATCCGAGACCTTGTCGGTGAAGCGCACCTTGTAGCCGACGAGCGTACCGAGCTCCACCTGCAGCTCCTCGGCCACGCGCTCGGCGATCGTCCGGGCGGCGAGCCGGCGGGGCTGGGTGTGCGCGATGCGCTCGCGGCCGAGGTCGAGGCAGATCTTCGGCAGCTGGGTCGTCTTGCCCGACCCCGTGGCGCCCGCCACGATGACGACCTGGTTGTCGCGGATGGCGTCGGCGATCTCGTCCTTGGCGGCGCTGACCGGCAGCTCGGGAGGATAGATGATCACGGGAGAGGCCATAGCACTCCCATCGTACGATTCATCCGTGAGCACTGTGTCGACGTCCCTTCCCGCAACGCGGTGGTTCCATGAGTTCGGGCGGGCTCCCCGCATCCTCGGTCTCGACGTCGCGAGAGGGCTCGCGATCCTCGGGATGGCCGGAGCGCACATCGGCGAGACCCCGGCGTTCGACCCGCTCGACCCGTCGACCTGGACGGACCTCGTGCACGGACGCTCATCGATCCTGTTCGCCGTGCTGGCGGGCATCTCGATCGCGCTGATGACGGGGCGGAGCACCCTGCCCGCCCCCGAGCGCATGCCCACGATCCGCCTGCCGCTCGTCGGGCGCGGCGCGGTGATCTTCGTGATCGGACTCGCCCTCGAGATGCTGAACACCCCGATCGCGGTGATCCTCACCCTGTACGGACTGCTCTACGTCGCCGTCATCCCGTTCCTGCGGTGGCAGCCGTGGAAGCTGCTGATCACGGCCGGCATACTCGCGCTCGCGGCGCCGACGCTGCTGGCGCTGCTCGCCGCACTGACCCTCAACCCGTACGGTGCCGGCATCAGCCTCGTGCTGTACGGTTCGTATCCGATCACCGCATGGCTCGCATTCGTGCTCGCAGGCATGGCCCTCGGTCGTCTGCACGTCGAGAAGCTCGAGACCGCCGCCATCACCTTCGGCGCGGGTGTCGGCTTCATGATCACCGGCTACGGACTCGGCCTCGTCGGAGCGGTCGCGGGAATCACCGGCTCGTCCTCGAAGGGCGACTGGGCCGCGGGTGGGGGGTCGGCATCGGGATGGAGCTCGTATCCGGATGCGCTCGCCGCAGCGGATCCTTGGGGGGCGGTGCTCCGAGCGATCTTCGGAGTCGATCCGCACTCGGGCGGCACGGCCGAGATCCTCGGCTCCGGCGGCTTCGCCCTGTGCGTCATCGCGCTGTGCGTGCTGCTCAGCCGTCCGCTGCGCTGGGCGCTGCTCCCGCTGGGCGCTCTCGGATCCATGCCGCTGACGGCATACAGTGTGCACGTGCTCTCGGTCTCCCTGATCGGGGGGCCCGGCGGATTCTTCTCCAGCAACGCCTTCTGGGCGGCGACGGCGATCTGCCTGCTCGTCGCGACGACGCTGTGGTCGATCCTGTCCGGTCGGGGGCCCCTGGAACGGCTGGTGGGAAGCGCTGCGCAGAAGATGGCTTCGGTGCCGGCGCGGCCGCCTGTCATCACAGGGTCGTAGGGTGGGATCATGACGATTCCTGCACTCGAACTGAACGACGGCCACTCCATCCCGCAGCTCGGCTACGGGGTGTTCAAGGTTCCGGCCGACGAGACCGAGCGGGCCGTGAGCGAGGCTCTCGAGATCGGCTACCGCCATATCGACACGGCCGCCATCTACGGCAACGAAGAGGGTGTCGGCGCGGCCATCGCCGCATCCGGCATAGCTCGCGACGAGCTGTTCATCACCACGAAGCTCTGGAACGACCGTCACCACGACGACGAGCCGAACGCGGCGATCTCCGAGAGCCTCGAGAAGCTCGGCCTCGACGCCGTCGACCTGTACCTCGTGCACTGGCCGACCCCCGCGAAGGACGACTACGTGCACGCCTTCGCGAAGCTCATCGAGCTGCGAGAGGCCGGTCTCACGCGCAGCATCGGCGTCTCGAACTTCCTCGTGCCGCACCTCGAGCGTGTGGTCTCCGAGACGGGCGTGACCCCGGCGGTCAACCAGATCGAGCTGCACCCGGCCTATCAGCAGCGCGACGTCGTCTCGTGGGCGACCGAGCACGGCATCCGCATCGAGTCGTGGGGTCCGCTCGGACAGGGCAAGTACGACCTGTTCGGCACTCCCGCGATTGCCGAGGCCGCTGCCGCCCACGGCGTGACCCCCGCTCAGGCGGTGCTGCGCTGGCACCTGCAGAAGGGCTTCATCGTCTTCCCGAAGTCGGTGCGCGCCGAGCGCCTGCGCGAGAACCTCGACGTGTTCGGCTTCGAGCTGACGGATGCAGAGATCGCCTCGATCGACGCGCTCGACCCGCTCGACGGCTCGGGCCGCGTCGGCTCGCACCCGGATGACGTCAACTGACATACGCCGCTTCGGCAGATGACGCCCCGTGTCGCTCCTCGCGACATGGGGCGTCGTCGTGAGTAGCGTCAACGGCATGACAGCTCCCTATCGCGTCGTCGCCGTGTCCGGCTCTCTGCACGAGCCCAGCAAGACCACGGCTCTCGTCCGTGCGATCGCCGCGGCCGTCGCCGAGCGTGCCGCGGTCGAGATCGAGGTCATCGAGCTCACCGACATCGGTCCTTCCCTCGCGGGGACACTGCGCCGCGACCATCTTCCGGCGAACGTCGAGGAGAAGCTCCTGGCGATCGAGGCGGCAGACCTGCTGATCGTCGGCAGCCCCGTCTACCGGGCCTCGTTCACGGGGCTCTTCAAGCACCTCTTCGACTTCGTCGGTCAGTACGAGCTCGTCGGCAAGCCGGTGCTGCTCGCGGCGACCGGTGGCGGCGAGCGCCACGCGCTGATCATCGAGCACCAGCTGCGGCCGCTGTTCGCCTTCTTCCAGGCGCTGACCCTGCCGCTCGGCGTCTACGCCAGCGACACGGACTTCGACGGCTACGTGATCGCGTCGGACGTGCTGCACTCGCGCATCGCCCTCGCTGCCGAACGGGCATTGCCCCTCGTCGGCTACGCGGCGTCGCGGCCCGCGGAGCAGCTCCTCGTCTCCTGAACGGCGTAGCGTGAGCCCATGACCAACAGGCTCGCCGACACGCTCAGCCCGTACCTGCGGGCACACGCCGAGAACCCTGTCGACTGGTACCCGTGGGGACCCGAGGCCTTCGCCGAGGCGCAGCGCCGCGACGTGCCGCTGCTGATCTCGATCGGCTACTCGACCTGTCATTGGTGCCATGTGATGGCAAGGGAGTCTTTCGCCGACCCGGCGACGGCGGCGCTGATCAACCGCGACTTCGTGGCGATCAAGGTCGATCGCGAGGAGCACCCGGACGTCGACGGCGCCTACATGGCCGCAGCGTCCGCGTTCACGCAGAACCTCGGCTGGCCGCTGACGGTGTTCACGACGCCCGGCGGACGCACGTTCTACGCCGGCACGTACTGGCCGCCGGAGGCGCGGCAGCCCATGCCCGCGTTCCGAGAGGTGCTCGCGGCCGTGAACGACGCATGGACCGTGCGCCGCGCGCAGGCCGAGGAGTCGGCGGATGCGGTGACCGAGGCTCTCGCCAGGGCAGCCGCCCCCACTCCCTCCGATCTGCCGGATGCCACGTCCCTCGCCGCGGCCGCCGAGACCATCGCCCGGCGCGAGGACCCGCTGTTCGGCGGGTTCGGCGGTGCGCCGAAGTTCCCGGTGGCGACGACCCTGGGGCTGCTGCAGACGCCGCTGGTGCGGCGGGAGGCTCCCGATGCCGCGGCCGCGGCCGGTCGGGCTCTCGCCGCGATGGCCGCATCCGATCTGCGCGACGCCGACGGCGGCTTCTTCCGCTACGCGACGCAACGCGACTGGCGCGTGCCGCACTACGAACGGATGCTGACCGACAACGCGCAGCTGCTGCTCGTGGCGTTGGAGGAGGGGGACCAGACGACCGCTCGCGGCATCGCGGGCTTCCTCATGGGCACTCTGCGCCGTGAGGGTGGCGGATTCGGTGCGGCTCAGGACTCGGAGTCATGGATCGACGGGCAGCGCAGCGAGGGCGGCTACTACCTGCGACCGGTGCCCGAGCGTGCGGAACTCGATCCGCCCGCGGTGGACGACAAGGTCATCACCGGGTGGAACGGGCTGGCCATCGCAGCCCTCGCACGGGCGGGCTCCGCGCTCGCGGAGACCTCGTGGGTGCAGGCCGCGGTCGATGCCGCCGAGCACGTGCTCCGGGTCAACCGGGATTCGACGGGAGCACTCGTGCGTGCGTCTCTCGACGGTGTCGCCTCAGGGGCGGTCGCGACGACGGCCGATGTCGCGCTGTTGGCAGAGGGGCTGTTCGCGCTCGCCGTGGCCACCGGTGAGGCGGCCTGGGCCGCCGAGGCGCGAACGTTGCTGGATGCGGCGATCGAGGGGCTCGACGGCGATCCGCTGCTTGAGACTTACGGCATCGCCGCGTCGCCCGACCAGACCGACGGAGATCTGCCATCGGATGCCGCGGCCGTCGCCATCGCATCGCTCTCGGCATGGCGGCTCGGTGCGGGGGACCGGTATCGAGAGGCGGCCGTCGAACGGGTGCGCGCACATGCCGCTCAGGCCGTGTCGCAGCCGTTCGCGCACGGCAGCCTGCTGCGCGTCGCGGCGGGGCTCGTCGATCCGCCGAGGCAGATCGTCGTCGTCACCGAGACGCCCGACGGCGCACTCGCATCCGCTGCGCGCACGGCGGACGCCGACGTGATCGCGATCGTCGCACCCGGTCAGGCGAGGGCCCTCGCGATCGCCGGCTTCGAGCTGTTCGAGGGCAAGGGGAGCGGTGTCGACGGTGCGGGGACCAGCGGCGAGCGGGCGTTCGACTGCCGCTCGTTCGTGTGTCGGCTCCCGGTGAGCGACCCCGCCGACCTCTCGCTCTCGCGGTGACGGATCAGCGAGCGTTGCGCGGGTGCTGTCGTGCGGTGCGCTCGTTGCCGCGACGGTAGTTGCCGGTAAGCCGGGCCATCAGCAGCTGTGCATCGCCCTGCTCGACCTGAGCCAGGAACTCGCTCGCTCTGGATCCGCGCAGCACGATCGCTGTCACGCCATGGTGACGGATGACCACGTCGTCACCCCGCACCGCGAACTCGAAATCTGACGGTCTGCCCATGCTGCGATCGTAGACCGGCCGCGGAACCGCGTAGGCTGTGCAGTCTGCTCAGCGGTTCGGGGATCTCACCTCGCCGGTTGCGCGCGTTGCGCACCGGATGCTGCACCGATTGCCCACCCTCCGATGTCCGGTCTAGTGTTGCGCGACAGCAGGCGCCGCCACCAGGCGCGCCACTGGATCACAGCAAGGATGCTCTGAGAATGCCCCTCCCCACCCGCGCCGGACTCGACGCCGTGCCCGCCTACCGCCAGGGGCGCTCCGCGCCCGCCGGCGCCTCGAAGCTCTCATCCAACGAGTCGCCGCATCCGCCGCTCCCGTCCGTCGTCGACGTCGTGCAGCAGCGCCTCGCCATGATTCACCGCTATCCCGACATGAGCGCCGCGGCGCTCCGCGAGCGCCTGGCCGAGCGCTACGCCGTCGACCCCGCAGTCGTCACCGTGGGTGCGGGTTCGGTCGAACTCGCCGCCCAGCTCATCCACGCGGTCGCGAGCGACGGCGACGAGGTGATGTTCGCCTGGCGATCGTTCGAGGCGTACCCGTCGCTCGTGCGCATCGCCGGTGCGACTCCGGTGGCGGTGCCGTTGAACGACGACCATGCGCACGACCTCCACGCCATGCTCGCCGCGATCACCCCTCGCACGCGCCTGATCTTCGTGTGCAACCCGAACAACCCGACCGGCACGGTCGTCGGCGCCGCAGAGCTCGAGGCCTTCGTCGCCGCGGTGCCGCGGGACGTCCTGGTCGTGATCGACGAGGCCTACGTGCACTTCGATCGCACCGACTCGTACGGTGCGGGCATCGAGCTGTTCCATCGGCATCCGCACGTCGCCGTGCTCCACACCTTCTCGAAGGCCTACGGCCTTGCGGGTCTGCGCGTCGGCTACGCGCTCTCGCCGATCGAGGTCGCCGAGAACCAGCGCAAGGTCGCCGTGCCGTTCGGCGTGACCGACCTCGCGCAGGCGGCGGCCCTCGCATCGCTCGACGCCGAGGGCGAGCTCGCCGTGCGCATCGACGAGGTCGTCGTGCAACGCGATCGTCTGCACACGCTGCTCGTCGCGGCCGGGTGGCCGGCCGTCGCATCGCAGGCGAATTTCGTGTGGGTCCCTGCGGGTGACCGCACGGGCGAACTCGAGCGCCTGCTGCGGGACGGCGGCGTGATCACGCGAGTCTTCCCCGGCGAGGGCGTGCGCATCTCCTCGGGCTCACGAGACGACATCGACCGCGTGCAGGCTGCGCTCCGTGTCCAGACCGCTCTCCCCGTCCAGACCGCTCCGCAGGAGGCACGCGCATGACCGAGGTCCCCACCACCACGACGACGACCAAGGGGCTGCACCCGGGGCTCACCCGTCGCCAGATCTCGATGATGGGGCTCGGCGGTGCGATCGGCGCCGGTCTCTTCGTGGGTTCGGGGCAGGCGATCAGCATCGCCGGCCCTGCCGTGCTCGTCTCATACCTCGTCGCCGGCGGCATCGTTGTGCTGGTCATGGCGATGCTCGCCGAGATGGTCGCCGCCCGCCCGAGTTCCGGGGCGTTCAGCTCGTACGCCCAGAAGGCGATGGGACGCAGCGCCGGCAGCGCGGTCGGCTGGCTCTACTGGATCCAGCTCGTCGTCGTGATCGCGGCGGAGGCCACGGGAGCGGGTGGCATCATCTCGGCCTGGGTGCCCGGCATCCCCGCGTGGGTGTGGGTGCTCGTCTTCGTCGTGGCGCTCACCGCTGTGAACCTCTTCGGGGTGCGCAACTACGGCACGTTCGAGTTCTGGTTCGCCGCGATCAAGGTCGCCGCGATCATCGTGTTCCTCGTCGTCGGCGTGTGCGCCATCGTGGGCGTCATCCCCGGAGTGCCGGCGACCGGCATCGGCAACCTCGTCGACAACGGCGGTTTCGCTCCGAACGGCATGACGGGCATCGCGGCCGCTCTCCTGATCGTGGTCTTCGCGTTCGGCGGCACCGAGGTCGTCGCGATCGCGGCTGCCGAGTCGGACGACCCCGCGCGCAACATCCGCCGCATCGTGCGCGAGGTGCTCGTGCGCATCCTGATCTTCTACGTCGGCTCGATCTTCGTGATCGTGTCCGTGCTGCCGTGGAACGATCCGGCTGTCAAGGACGGGCCGTTCTCGGCCGTGCTCGATACGCTGCAGCTGCCGGGAGTCGGGCTCGTGATGGACCTCATCGTCGTGATCGCGCTGCTGTCGGCCATGAATGCGAACATCTACGGTGCGTCGCGCATGGCGTACTCGCTCGGAGAGCGTGGCCTCGCCCCTCTGGCGGCGACCCGCACCACCCGCAACGGCGTCCCCGTCGTGGCGGTCCTCGCCTCCGTCGCGTTCGGCTTCGTCACCGTGGGCCTCAACTGGGCGTTCCCCGACGTGGTGCTCCCGGCGCTCCTCAACGTCGTCGGGTCGACGCTGCTGGTCATCTGGACCGCGACCGCGGTGTCGCAGATCATCCTCCGCCGCAGAGCCGACCGTGACGGTGAGCGGATGCCGATGCGCATGTGGGGCTTCCCCTGGCTGTCGTGGCTGTGCGTGGCGCTGCTCGCGGGTGTCATCGCACTCACGATGATCGACGAGGCCGCACGCGTGCAGCTGCTCCTCACCATCGGCCTGACCGTGCTCCTGCTGATCGTCGCCCGGCTGACGCGGGACGTCGCGCGACCCGGTGTGATCAGGGAGCGCGGGGGAGCGGTCGAGGACTGATCGTGCGCATCGATCGCCTCGACGCCGAGCTCATCCGGATGCTCACGGAGTCGCCGCAGCTGCCGATCCTGGAGTGCGCGCGCCGGCTCGGCGTCGCGCGCGGCACGGCGACCAGCCGCCTCGCCCGCCTGCACGAGGGCGGCGTGATCGAGGCGATCGTGCCACGGGTCGACCCTGCCGGCTTCGGTTACGGCGTGGTGGCGTTCTGCCTCGTCGAGATCGACCAGAAGGTCGGTCATGACGAGGTCGCCGCCGCCCTCGCCGATGCGGTGCCCGAGATCGTCGACATGCACACGGTGACCGGGGCGAGCGACATGCAGCTGCGGCTGGTCGCGCGTGACGCGACACGGCTGCAGGAGGTGCTCGACCGCGTCGCGCTGGTGCCCGGCGTCTCACGCACGGCGTCGTCGATCGCGATGCGCACGCATCTGTCGGGTCGGGTGCTGCCGCTGGTCGAGCACGTCGCGGGCGAGGTCGACTGAGGTCGACGGGATGCTCAGATCCAGCCCGGCATCCAGTTGTGCAGGAGCCAGAAGTCGTAGGGCACGCTCACTCCGGTCCAGACGGGATAGAAGAACGCGGAGACCAGCACCACGACGGCGAGGAAGATCATCACCGTGCGCTCACCCGACTGCCGTCGGTGCAGAGGGTCCTCCCGGCGTCCGGCGATCTGACGCAGCACGACAGCGAGTCCGATGACGAGGAACGGCGCCATCGCGACCGTGTAGAACTGGAAGATCGTGCGTTCGGGGAACAGCAGCCAGGGCACGTATGTCGCCGCCAGTCCCACCAGGGGGAACGTGAACGCCGCGCCGACCGGCTGCCGATCGATCCATCCCCGCACGAGCCGGTAGATCAGGTAGACGGCCGCCGCGACTCCGGCGTACCAGATGAGCGGATTCGGGATCGTCGAGATGACGGCGATGCAGTGGTCGACGCCGCAGGGCGCCGGGTCCGCGCCCACCCACACCGCCGTCGGTCGCAACAGCAGCGGCCACTCCCAGGCGGGGCTGGCGTAGGGGTGTCCTTTGACCAAGCCCACGTGGAAGTTCAGGATCGCCTCGTGGTAGTTCCACAGGGCGATCAGCGGGTTCGGGTCGCTCTGGCGGGCATAGCCGCCGGCGGTGACCAGCCATCCCGTCCAGCTGGACAGGTACACGCCGAGTGCAGGGAACACGAGCAGCACGAACGACACCGGTCCCTGGCGGAACGCCGCGGCCGTGGGCCACAGCACGACACCGGCGCGGCGCCTCGCGAGAGCATCCGTCACCACGACGTAGAGTCCGAAGGCCGCGAGGGCGTAGAGGCCCGACCACTTCACGGCACAGGCTGCGCCGAGGGCGAGACCCGCAGCGATCAGCCACGGGCGACGCCACAGCACCGGTCCCCACATCGGGTCGGGGGAGTCGGGGTCAGGGCGCTCGAGCACGGGGATCGCCCGGTCACGGTCGTACAGGATGAACAGCGCGCCGAGCATCAGGAAGAAGGTCAGAGGGCCGTCGAGCAGCGCGGTGCGGCTCATCACGATGCTGAGGCCGTCGATCGCGAGCAGCGTGCCGGCGACCGTCGCCACGACGATCGATCCGGTCAGGCGCCGCGCGACCAGGTAGACGAGCAGTACGGTGGCGGTGCCGAGCAGGGCTGTCGCGATCCGCCATCCGACGGTGTTGTCCGGTCCGCCGACGGCCATGCCCAATGCGATCAGCCATTTGCCCAGCGGCGGGTGCACGATGAACGCGCCGACGTCCGACAGGGGCAGCTGCTGCAGGGTGATGAACGCCTCATTGGCGTCCTTGCCCCACGTGCCCTCATAGCCCAGGGTCCACAGCGACCACGCGTCCTTGACGTAGTACGTCTCGTCGAACGCGAGCTGATGCGGATGACCGAGGTTCACCAGGCGCAGCACCGCGGCCAGCGCGGTGACGACGAGTGGCGCGAACCAGCGGATCATCCGCCCCCAGTCGGGGTCGCGCAGGATGCGGTCGCGCAGCTGGCCGTAGCGCGTCAGCCGCTCCTCGGGGGGAGGCAGCAGGGGCACGGGCGCGGTCACCGCTCCAGCCTAGACAACCCGCCTGTGGCGGCCACCTAAGCTGGGCGGGTGATCATCCTCGCCGCAACACCGATCGGAAACCTCGGGGATGTCTCGCGTCGCCTCATCGAGGTGCTGGAGAACGCCGAGGTGGTCGTCGCGGAGGACACGCGCACCACCGGACGGCTGCTGCAGGCGCTGCAGATCGCCAATCGGCCGCGACTGATCGCCCTGCACGATCACAACGAGAAGCAGAAGGCGGCCGAGCTCGCGGCGCTCGCCGTCGAGACCGACGTCGTCGTCGTCAGCGACGCCGGCATGCCGGCGATCAGCGACCCCGGTTACGGGCTGGTCGCCGAGGCCGTAGCCCTGGGCGTGACAGTGACGGCGATCCCCGGACCGAGCGCCGTGCTGATGGCGCTCTCGATCTCGGGGCTCCCGACCGACCGCTTCACATTCGAGGGGTTCCTGCCTCGCAAGCCCGGCGAACGGCGGTCGACGCTGCGGGCGCTCGCCGCAGAGCCCCGCACCATGGTGTTCTTCGAATCGCCCGCTCGTCTCGCCTCGTCGCTCGCCGACATGGGGTCGGCCTTCGGCGACGATCGGCGCATCGCCGTGTGCCGCGAGCTGACGAAGTTCTATGAGGAGGTCCGTCGCGGCACCTCGTCGGAACTCGTCGAATGGGCGACAGCCGGGGTCAAGGGCGAGATCGTCGTCGTGGTCGAGGGGGCACAGCCCCGGGAGTACTCGTCGGAAGACGCGTTGGATCAGGTGCAGCGACTCGTGACATCCGGCGTCCGTCTCAAGGACGCGTGTGCCGAGGTCGCGGCAGCCACAGGCCTCTCGTCGCGAGACCTGTATCAGGCGGCGCTCGCCGCCCGCGGTCGATGACCGACGCCGCCATCGGCTCCGCATACGACTCGAGGGCGGCGGAGTACGTCGAGCTGGCCGGTGCGATCGAGCAGATGGACGGTCGGGACGTCGGGGTCATCGCGGCGTGGCGTGACGGCAACCAGGGGCTGCTGCTGGATGCAGGATGCGGACCGGGCCACTGGACGGAGTTCCTCGGCAGGGGTGGGCGCGAAGCGCGGGGAGTAGACCTGTCGTCGGAGTTCATCGCGACCGCGGGGAATCGGCATCCCGGCATCGCCTTCGAGGTGGGGACGTTCCGCGACCTGCCGTTCGAGGCAGGGTCGCTCGGCGGCATCCTCGCCTGGTACTCGCTGATCCACACACCTCCGGCCGACCTGCCTGAGATCCTCGCCGAGTTCGGTCGCGTGCTCGCCCCTGGCGGCAGCATCCTGATCGGGTTCTTCGACGGTGAACCGCGCGAGCGCTTCGCGCATACCGTCGCCCCGGCATACTTCTGGTCTGTCGATGCCCTCTCCGATCTTCTCGTCGATGCGGGCTTCGCGATCGTGTCGACCGAGACCCGCGGCCGCGAACCCGGTGAGATCAGCGCCCGCCCTCACGGCGCTCTCGTCGCCGTTCGCTGAATCCGACTCATAGCCGAGCGCTCCGCAAGTCCGATTGCGCTTCACAAGTCCGGATCCGCGGTTTTCGGCCTTCGCAGGCGCACATGGCCTTGCGAAGCGCGCAGGCGGTGACTCGCTCGGCGGGTAGCCTGGTGCACACGCAACCGGAGGAGGACCGAGCGTGAGCAAGAAGGCGACCGTCTACGACGTCGCAGAGCGCGCCGGAGTGTCGATCGCCACGGTCTCGCGTGTGCTGCGGCAGCCGGATGCCGTGCGTCCGGTCACACGCGAACGGGTGCTCGACTCGGTCTCAGCCCTCGGATACGTCCCCAGCGGCAGCGCGCGCGGGCTGGCTGAGCGCCGCACCGGCGTGCTCGGGCTCTACTTCCCGGGTTTCGACGCGTCGGAGGATGCGCCGGTCCTCGATGTGCTCGCCGACGAGCAGGC
>Ga0308166_1001218_pt1 | contig 28301 bp, 22 predicted proteins | sample PhyCR2_2_FD_202137 | JGI IMG/M metagenome (GOLD analysis project Ga0308166, IMG submission 202137) | Phyllosphere microbial communities from UC Gill Tract Community Farm, Albany, California, United States - DLSLCC.R2 | ecosystem: Host-associated > Plants > Phyllosphere > Unclassified | place... | reverse complement strand
GCCCCGTTTTCCTTGGCCTGCTTCGCCGCTTCCAGCACGGTCGCCGTGTCGAGGATTTTCTTGGCCTCGACACCCGTGTCGTAGCGCGCCGCCTGCGGGCAGTAGCCGCAGTCTTCCTCGCAGCCGCCCGTCTTGATCGACAGCAGCGTGGCCAGTTCCACGTCGCCGGCCGGGAAGTTGGCGCGCTGCGCTTCCTGCGCGCGGAACATCAGTTCGTTGAACGGCAGCTCGAACAGCGCCAGCACGTCTTCGCGCGGCCACGTCGCGGCTTCCGGCAGCTTGATGGCCGCGGTCGGGCGGTGCAGGGCGACGGTTTTCGGTTCATGCAGGGACATCGTGTTTCCTTTAATCGTTAGTGCGGTGGGCCGGCCAGTTCGGCAGGCCCGTAAAGTCCAGGTACTCGGCGCAGGCGGCAGCCGATGGCTCGGCGAGGCGCGGCACGCGGCCCAGCAGCGGAGCGGGAATGCGCGCCGCCAGCGCGTCGATATTCTCGTCGGCGAACGCCATTTCCGGCTCCAGCGCATTGGCCACCCAGCCGATCAATTTGAGGCCGCGCGCGGCAATCGCTTCCACCGTCAGCAGCGCATGATTGATGCACCCCAGGCGCATGCCGACGACCAGGATGACGGGCAGGTCGAGCTGCTGCGCCAGGTCGGCCGTGTCGTACGTGTCCGTCAGCGGCACGCGGAAGCCGCCCACGCCTTCGACAACCGTCGCGTCGCTGGCCGCCGCGATTTCCAGGAAGGCGGCCAGGATGGGCACGGGGTCGATGGCAACCTTCTCCAGCGCCGCCGCGATATGCGGCGCGGCCGGTTCCTTCAGCAGGAACGGCGTCGTGATCGACTGCGGCAGGTGCACGTTGCCGGCCGCTTCGAGCTGGTCGCAGTCGTCGTTGTGCAGGCGGCCATCGCGCAGTTCGGCGCCGGCGGCAACGGGTTTCATGCCGCAGGCGCGCACGCCGCGCTGCACCAGCGCGTACAGCAGCGCCGACGACACCAGCGTCTTGCCGATTTCCGTATCGGTGCCAGTCACGAAGCAGGCAAAGCGCGGCGGGATGCCGAGCGTTTCGGGCTCGGTGTTCGTTGCGGTTTCGATCAGGTCATCGATCGCCTCCGCGACAGTCGGCACGACCACAGGATCTTCCAGTGCCATCTCAGTTCCTTTCCAGTTCCATCAGGGCGGCGGTCAATTGCGCGACCTCGCGCGCCGTGTGCGCGGCGGAGAGCGTCACGCGCAGGCGGGCCGTCCCGGCAGGCACCGTGGGTGGGCGGATGCCGCCGACCCAGATGCCCTGTTCATATAACGCGGCGGCGGCGCGCATCGTCTCGTCGTTGCGGCCGATGACGATCGGCTGGATCGCCGTGGGCGAAGCCAGCGGCTGCCAGCGCCGCAGTGTCAGGCCATCCTGCCATTGTGCCACCAAAGCGGCCAGATGACTGCGGCGCTGCCGCCCTTCGTTACCTTCGATGATGTCGAGGCTTGTCAGGAGCGCATGGGCCAGCGCCGGCGGCGTGGCGGTCGTGAAAATGTACGGGCGCGCGCGCTGGATCAGCGTTTCGATGACGGTCTTGTGGGCCGCCACAAATGCACCACCGACGCCGGCGGCCTTGCCCAAGGTGCCCATATACACGAGATTGGGCGAGCGCAGATGGAAATGCTCCAGGGCGCCGTGGCCGTTCTCTCCCAGCGTGCCGAAGCCGTGCGCGTCGTCGACGATCAGCCAGGCGTTGTGCCGTTCGCACAGCGCCAGCAATGCCGGCAGCGGCGCAAGGTCGCCGTCCATCGAGAACACGCTGTCCGTGACGACGATTTTATTGGTGGCGCTGCTCTGTTCCAGCAGCGCCGCCAGCGCCGCGACGTCCGCATGCGGATAGACCTTGACGGACGTGCGGGCCAGCCGCGCGCCATCGATCAGCGACGCGTGATTCAGCGCCTCGCTGAAGATCTCCGTGTTCTTGTCCACGCCGGCGAGGCCCGTGATGACGGCCAGGTTGGCCATATAGCCGGTGCAGAAGCTCAGCGCGCGGGCTTCGACCAGATACGGGCTCTCAAACGCGGCCAGGCGCTCTTCCAGCAGTACGTGCGCGCGGCTGTGGCCACTGATCAGGTGCGACGCGCCGCTGCCGACGCCATAGCGCGCCGCGCCTTCCTGCAGTGCTGCGGCGATGGCAGGGTGGGCAGCGAGTCCCAGGTAATCGTTGCTGCAAAATGCCAGCATCGGGCGGCCGTCGACCGTCACGCGCGGCGCGCACGGCGTCTCGACCGTCTTGCGGACGCGGATCAGGCTTTGCTCGTCCAGCGAGCGCAGTTGCGCGTCCAGTTTGTTCAGCAGTTCCATATCAGCCTGCCAGTGTCTGGTCGAACACGGCCAGCGTGCGGTCGGCGAGAACGTCCACGTCGTCGTCGGTCAGGATATACGGCGGCATCAGGTAGACGGTGTTGCCGATTGGGCGCAGCAGCAGCTCGTTCTGTGTCGCGTTGGCGAAGAAGCGGCGCGAGAACGTGCTGTCGACGTTCGTCGCGTCGAACGCCCAGATCATCCCCCGCTGCCGGAAGTGCTTTACACGCGGGTGCTCGCGCAGTGGCGCCAGTGCCGCCGTGACGCGATCGGCCAGCGCGCGGTTGGCTGCCAGCACGTCGTCTTCCTTGAAAATGTCGAGCGTGGCCAGCGCGGCCCGGCACGCCAGCGGATTGCCCGTGTACGAGTGCGAGTGCAGGAAACCGCGCGTCACGTCGGCGCTGTAAAAGGCCTGGTAGACGGCGTCGGTGGTCAGCACCACGGACAGCGGCAAATAGCCGCCGCTGATGCCTTTCGACAGCGTGACGAAATCGGGCCAGACGCCGGCCTGCTCGCAGGCGAAGAACGTGCCGGTGCGGCCGCAGCCGACGGCGATTTCATCGAGGATCAGATGCACGCCGTACTGGTTGCACAGCGCACGCACGAGTTGCAGGTACAGCGGATCGTGCATCGCCATGCCGGCGGCGCACTGCACCAGCGGCTCGATGATGATGGCGGCGATCTTGTCGGCCTTCTGCTGGAACAGCTGTTCGACATCCGCGGCGGCGCGGCGGGCCACGTCCTGCGCCGTTTCGCCATCGCGGGCCTGGCGCGCATCGGGCGACATCACCGTCTGCGCCGCGCGCAGCAGCGGGCCGTAGGCATCCTTGAACAGCGCCACGTCCGTCACGGCCAGCGCGCCGATGGTTTCGCCGTGGTAGCTGCCCTGCAGGCAGACGAATTCCTGCTTTTCGCTCTGGCCGCGGTTGCGCCACGAATGAAAACTCATCTTGAGGGCGATCTCCACGGCCGATGCGCCGTCGGAGGCGTAGAACGCATGGCCCAGCTGCCCGTTCGTCGCGGCCGACAGGCGTTCGGACAATTCGATGACCGGTTCGTGCGTAAAACCGGCCAGCATCGCGTGTTCCAGCTTGTCCAGCTGGTCGCGCAGCGCCGCGTTGATGCGCGGGTTGGCGTGGCCGAACAGGTTGACCCACCACGAGCTGATGGCGTCCAGGTAGCGACGGCCGTCATGGTCGTACAGCCACGCGCCGCGCCCGTGACTGACGGGGATCAGCGGTGTGGTCTCGTGGTGCTGCATCTGCGTGCAGGGGTGCCACACGCTGGTAAGGCTGCGGGCAACCCAATCTCTGCTTTGATTCGACAAAAAATGACTCCTGATCAGGCGAGCCAGGAGGGCTTGCGCTTGTCGAGGAACGACTGCACGCCTTCGCGGCCTTCGTTCGACGCGCGGATGTTCGCGATGCGCTGCGCCGTGTCGGCCACCAGCGTGTCGGTGACGACCTGGCCGGCGATGTCGCGCACCAGCGTCTTCGCTTCGCGCACGGCGTTCGGGCTGTTCGCCGTCAACGCCTGCACGATGGTCGCGACCTGGCCGTCCAGCGCCGCGGCCGTTGCCACCTCGTGCACGAAGCCGATGCGCAATGCCTCCCTGGCGTTAAAACGTTCGGCGGTGAGGAAGTAGCGGCGCGCCGCGTTCTCTCCCATCGCCTTGATGACATACGGTGAAATGGTGGCGGGGATCAATCCCAGCTTCACTTCGCTGAGGCAGAAGTGGGCGTCTTCCACGACCACCGCGATATCGCAGGCGGCCACGAGGCCCATGCCGCCGGCATAGCAGTCGCCCTGCACCTTCGCCACGACGGGCTTCGGGCACAGGTAAATGGTGCGCAGCATGTTCGCCAGCTGCATGGCGTCGGCGCGGTTCTCGTCATGCGAGTAGCCGGCCATCTTGCGCATCCAGTTCAGGTCCGCGCCGGCGCAGAAAGCGGTGCCGTTCGCCGCCAGCACGATGGCGCCGATGGATTCGACTTCGCCCAGCGCGGTAAACGCGGCCGTCAGCTCTGTGATGGTCTGCTCGTTGAATGCGTTGCGCACGTCCGGCCGGTTCAGCGTGACGGTGGCCACGCGCTCGGCGATGTCGATATTCAGTGTTTCGTAGTGCATGGCATTCCTTTACATGCGGAAGACACCGAACTTCGTGTCGGGAATCGGCGCGTTCAGCGCGGCGGACAGGCCCAGGCCGAGCACCATGCGCGTATCGGCCGGGTCGATGATGCCGTCGTCCCACAGCCGCGCGCTGGCGTAGTACGGGTGGCCCTGGTGTTCGTACTGCTCCTTAATCGGCTGCTTGAACGCCGCTTCCTCGTCCGGCGACCATTGCCCGCCTTTGCCTTCGATGCCGTCCCTTTTGACGGTCGCCAGCACGGATGCGGCCTGCTCGCCGCCCATGACGGAGATGCGCGCGTTGGGCCACATCCACAGGAAGCGCGGGGAAAACGCGCGGCCGCACATGCCGTAATTGCCGGCGCCGAAACTGCCGCCGATGATGACGGTGAACTTCGGCACGGCAGCGGTGGCGACAGCCGTCACCATCTTGGCGCCGTTGCGGGCGATGCCTTCGTTCTCGTACTTGCGGCCCACCATGAAGCCCGTGATGTTTTGCAGGAAGACGAGCGGGATCTTGCGCTGGCAGCACAGCTCGATGAAGTGCGTGCCCTTCAGCGCGGACTCGGAGAACAGGATGCCGTTGTTGGCGATGATGCCGACCTTCATGCCGTAGATATGGGCGAAGCCGCACACCAGGGTGGTGCCGTAGCGGGCCTTGAATTCGTCGAAGTCGCTGCCGTCGACGATACGGGCGATGACTTCGCGGATGTCGAATGGCTTGCGGGTGTCGACGGGGATGACGCCATACAGTTCTTCCGGCGCGTACTTCGGTTCCACCACTTCGCGCACGGGCGCCTGCTCGGGCTTGCGGCGGTTCAGGTTCGAGACGATGGTGCGCGCCAGCGACAGTGCATGCGTGTCGTTCTGCGCCAGATGATCCACGACACCCGAGAGACGCGTGTGCACGTCGCCGCCGCCCAGGTCTTCGGCGCTGACCACTTCGCCCGTGGCGGCTTTCACCAGTGGCGGGCCGCCCAGGAAGATCGTGCCCTGCTCCTTGACGATGATCGACTCGTCGCTCATCGCCGGAACATAGGCGCCGCCGGCGGTGCAAGAGCCCATCACGACGGCGATCTGCGGAATGCCCTGGGCCGACAGGTTCGCCTGGTTATAAAAAATGCGGCCGAAGTGGTCGCGGTCGGGGAACACGTCGTCCTGGTTCGGCAGGTTGGCACCGCCCGAGTCGACGAGATAAATGCAGGGCAGGTTGTTCTGCTGCGCGATCTCCTGCGCGCGCAGGTGTTTTTTTACCGTCATCGGGTAGTACGTGCCGCCTTTGACCGTGGCGTCATTGCAGACGACCACGCACTCCTGGCCAGCCACGCGGCCGATGCCGGTGATGATGCCGGCCGATGGCGCCGCGTCGTTGCCGTTGGCCTCCTGGTACATCTCATACGCGGCCAGCTGGGAAAATTCGAGGAACGGGGTGCCGGGATCGAGCAGCATCTGGACGCGGTCGCGCGGCAGCAGCTTGCCGCGGGCGACGTGTTTGGCGCTGGCGGCTTCGCCGCCGCCTTGCGCGACTTTCGCCACCTTGCTGCGCAGGTCGTCGACCAGGGCCTGCATGGCGGCCGCGTTGGCCTTGAAGTCTTCGCTGCGCGAATTCAGTTTGCTTTCGATGTGCGGCATTCGGTCCCCTTGTCGTTATGACTTGTCTGGAAATTCTCCGTCCACATAGAACCAGCGCGGCACGCCGCCCAGGGCCGGATCGGGCTCGCGCAGGAAGCGGCTCACTTCATGCAGGCGCTGCGCCTTGCCGGCCACGCGGAAGCGGGCGACGAACTCGACGAAATCCTCGTCCGGGTTCGCCGGTTCTACTTTACGTTGACGTAAACGTAAAGCAGATTTTACCTCAAGTCCCAGCCACTGCAACGCCTCATCGGGGTCGACGATGCGTTCGGTTGGCCGCGTGCTGGGGTGCCACGTCGCCAGCAGATACGGCTCGTTGCGCAACGTGAACGCCGTATAGCGCGAGCGCATCAGCTGCTCGGCCGTGGGCGGCAGCCTGGCCGGATCAAGATAACCGTCGATAAACGGCCCGCAGCAGGTAGCCAGCGCCGCGCCGCCGCAAGGGCAGCCGGCCGGGGCCTTCGATTTGGACATTTGCAAAGTCAAACAATAAAAGGCTTGGAAAGGCGACATTATCCGCCATAACGGCTTAAGCAGGTCTGAGCACAAGTTGCCGAGAAAATGGGGACAGACCCCATTTTCTCGGCAATGTTTCCTCAAAATCGGAGCCTGTCACCGGTTTTTACGGTTTCTGCTTCTGAAAACCGGTGACAGGCTCCGGTTTTCAGGGTGGCCACGCCAGGAAGTCCAGCGCGATCGGCGGCGGGTTGCCGCGCATCAGGTCGGCGAGGATGGCGGCCGTGCCGCAGGCGAACGTGAAGCCAAGGGGGCCGTGGCCCACGTTCAGCCACAGGTTGGCGTGGCGGGTGCGGCCCAGGAGCGGGGCGCTGTTCGGGGTAGCAGGGCGCAGGCCGGCCCAGGCTTCCAGCCTTGTGTAATCGGCCGCGGCCGGCATCGACTCGCGGGCGCGGCGCGTCAGGCCGGCGACGCGGCGGGCGTCCAGCGCCGGATTGTCGCCCACCATGTCGACCATGGCGGCCACGCGCAGGCTGGTGCCGATGCGCGCATATAAAATCTTGTGTTCGAAGTCGGTCACGCTGATGTCCGGCGCCAGGTCGTGCGGTCGGATCGGCGCCGTCAGGCTGTAGCCTTTCAGTGGATACAGCGGCAGGTGAATGCCGGCAGTGGCGGCCAGGTCGCGGCTCTGGATCCCGGCCGCCAGCACGTAGTCGTCGGCCTGGAGCCAGCCGTCCGCCGTCTCGACACCGACCACGCGGCCGGCATCCGTGAACAGCGCTGTCGCGCGTCCCTGGACGAAGCCTTCGAAGCGTGGATGCTCCTGCAACCGATGCGCCAGCGCCACGCAGAAGGCGCCGCAATCGGTGACGGCTTCGCCCCGGTTGAAAATGCCGCCCGCCAGTTGCGGCGCCATGCCGGCCAGCGCCGGCTCCAGCACGGCTGCCTCGGCACCGGTGACGACCTGTCCGGTGCCCGCTCGCGCGGCGGCGGCGTCGAACAGGGCAGGGGTGCGGTAGACAACCAGTTTGCCGGCGTCGCGCCAGTCGAAGTCGGACAGTGGCACGTGCACGGCCAGCTGCGCCATCTTCTGGCGACTGAGTTCGCCCAGCTCCAGCAGCTTGGCGGTCGTACGCCGGTTGCTGTCGCCATTGCAGTTGGCGAGGAAGGCGGCCAGCCAGCGCCACTGGCGCCAGTCGGCCTCGGGGCGGAAGCGCAGCGGCCCGTCGGCCTGGAACAGCCAGCGCAGCGCCTTCAGCGGCACGCCGGCATCGGCCAGCGGCGCCACGTAGCGGTAGCTCAGTTGCCCGCCGTTGCGGTAGCTGGCGCCGCGGCCCACGTCCGGCGCGCGCTCCAGCAGCCGGACCCGAAAGCCCGCCTCCAGCAGCCACCAGGCGCTCGTCAGCCCGACCACGCCGCCGCCGATCACGATGACGTGCCGGCCGTTCCCCTGTTGCGATGTCTGCTGCATACGTCGTGCGCCCCAATCCGCGGAAGGAAAGCTTATACGCCACCGTCGGCCTGCGGCCAATGAAAGCTCATGCGCCGGTCATAACCTGCGGTGATGCGGATGCGACGGCGACAATTTCATGACAATTGCTTACGAATTGCTGCAATTCCCGGCACTGGATGTTTCTACAATGACACACCCCCTCAATTGGCCGAGTACCGCATGTTTACTGATCCCGTCGGCCCCACCCGCCAGCCTGACACGGCCATCACGCACGCCGATGGTGAACGCACGGTGGCGTCGATGGAAGGACCTGTCGTCTGCGTGCTGCGGCTCGACGCGCACGGCAACGTGCTGGGCCGCGTGCACGTGGACACGGCGCCCGTGCCGGGCGAGCTGACCACGTCGATGGGCACGGCCGTGACGCTCGCCTCGCCGCCGCCGGGCACGGCGCAACTGCGGGCGACGGCGGCATCGGTCACGCTGGTGGTGCGCATCGACGCGAACGACGTGCTGGTCTGCCGGCTGGCCTATTCGCCCGGCCACGGCTACCGCCTGCTGCGCCGCACGCGCCTGCGCCGCTGACGGGGCCATGCCTGAGCCAGCGTTACCCCGTGCACCAAGTTTTTCTTATCAGCAAATCGCGGCGGCCTCCCGCCATCGCCGGTACACTACTGGCTTGAGGAGAATGGTAATGACCGTGCAAGACCCAGTAGAGACCACCGACAATTCGCCGCTGTACATGCAGATCGCCCGCAAGCTGACCGACGACGTGCGCGCGGGCCGCTATCAGGTCGATCAGGCGCTGCCGTCGGAACGCACGCTGTCGGAGCTGCTCAATGTCTCGCGCGTGACGGCGCGCAAGGCCATCGACCAGCTGGTCGAGCAGGGCCTCGTCGTGCGCAAGCGCGGCTCCGGCAACTACATCGCGCCGCGCATCGAGCAGCCGCTGTCGAATTTGTCGAGCTTTTCCGAGCAGCTGCAGCAGCGCGGCTACCGGCCCGGCTCGCGCTGGCTGAAACGCGAAGTCGTCACGGCCAGCGCCGACGAGCAGATGAGCCTTGGCCTGTCGCCCAACAGCAAAGTGGCGCGGCTCGAGCGCCTGCGGCTGGCGGACGACGTGGCGATGGCGTACGAAGTGAGCGTGCTGCCGGTGGCCGTGGTGCCGCAGCCGGAAGCCGTCGGCGATTCGCTGTACCAGTACCTGGAAGCGACGGGCAAGGCGCCGGCGCGCGCGCTGCAGCATATCCGCGCGATGAACGCGTCGGCCGAACTGGCGCGCCAGCTGGACGTGCCGGAAGGGCAGGCAGTGCTGTTCATCACTCGCATTGCCTACCTGGCCACGGGCGAGGCGGTCGAGCTGACGCACTCGTACTGCCGCAGCGATCACTATGACTTTGTGGCGGAAATGCGGCGCGGATAAGGGCGCCGCCCCGTCATAACTGACAGGAATACCCCGCACTGTACCTTTCATATGCAAACGTAATCGCTCTGGTATTACACTGATTCCGTGTCCACGGATGAAGATGGCGATGCTGAAAACCGAAACTCCCAGTCCGCAGCACCCCTTGCTCGATCAGTACCCGATACCGGAGCTGGTGGCGTCGTTCGTGGACGATCAGTTCAATGCCGTGCAGGCTGTGCGCAACGCCGTGCCGCGCATTGCCCGTGCCGTCGAGGCGGCGGTGCCGCGCATCGAAGCGGGCGGGCGGCTGCTGTACGTGGGGGCCGGCACGTCCGGACGCCTGGGCGTGCTGGACAGCGTCGAACTGTATCCCACGTTCTCGTGGCCGCACGAGCGTGCCGTCGCGCTGCTGGCGGGCGGTGAATCGGCGATGTTCGTCGCCGTCGAGGGCGCGGAGGACGACCATGACCAGGGCATGCGCGACATGGCGGCGGCCCGGCCGGCCGGCAACGACGTCGTGCTGCTGCTGGCCGCTTCCGGCGCCACGCCGTACGTGCTGGGCGCCCTGCAGGCCGCCCGTGACGCGGGCGCGCTGACCATCGGCATCGCCAACAACGCCGGCTCCACCCTGGCGGGGCAGGCCGACATCGGCATCACGCTCGACACGGGCTCCGAGATCATCTCCGGCAGTACCCGGCTCAAGGCCGGCACGTCGCAGAAGATCGTGCTGAACACGATCTCCAGCGCCATCATGGTCCGGCTGCACAAAGTCTATGGAAACTTGATGGTAGACTTGAAACCCACCAACGCCAAGCTGTTCGCGCGGGCGCTGCGGCTGACGACGCACGCCACCGGCGCCAGCGACGAGCAGGCGCGCGTCACCCTCGAACAGTGCGGCTTCCACGTCAAGGTGGCGATCGTCGCGCTGCGGCGGCAGGTGCCGGTGGCGCAGGCGGAAAGGCTGCTGGCGGAGGCGGGCGGCAGCCTGCGCGCGGCCCTGGACGGGTAAGCGCGGCATGCCGCGTCCATCCCGCGGCTAACAAGCAAGAGACAAGGATGTGATGAAAGCAGCAGTAAAGCGTAACCCCTGGGCCTGGGTGCCGACCCTGTATTTCGGCCAGGGCATTCCCTACTTCACCGCGATGACGCTGGCGCTGGTGATGTACAAGAACACCGGCTTCTCCAATTCCGAGATCGCTTTCTATACATCCTGGCTGTATCTGCCGTGGGTGATCAAGCCGCTGTGGGCGCCCGTCGTCGACATGTTCGGCACCAAGCGGCGCTGGGTTGTCGCGCTGCAGGCGGCGATCGCCGTGGCGCTGGCGCTGGTGGCGTTCACCACGCACCTGCCGGCGTTCTTCCAGGTCAGCCTTGCCGTCCTGTGGCTGATGGCGTTCAGTTCCGCCACCCACGATATCGCCGCCGACGGCTTTTACATGCTGGGCCTCTCGCAGAAACAGCAGGCTGCCTTTGTTGGCGTGCGCAGCACGTTCTACCGGCTGGCCAATATCACGGGGCAGGGCGTGCTGGTGGCGCTGTCCGGCCTCCTGATCCGGCAGACGGGCGATGCGCACGTCGCCTGGGCCGTCATCTTTGCGCTGCTCGGCGCCGTGTTTGCCATTCTCGCCGTGTATCACTTCTTCATGCTGCCGCACCCGGTGCAGGACCATGCGGTCCGCACGGCCGGTTCCGGTACGGGCGAATTCTTCGCCGCGTTCGCGTCGTTTTTCCGCAAGGACGGCATCCTGACGATCCTCGGCTTCCTGCTGCTGTTCCGGCTGGGCGAATCGCAGCTGCTGAAAATGGTGGTGCCGTTCCTGCTCGATCCCGTCGACCAGGGCGGGCTGGGGCTGGACAACACGCAGGTCGGGGTGGTCTACGGCACCGTGGGCGTCGTCGCGCTGACGCTGGGCGGGCTGCTGGGCGGCTTCCTGATCGCCCGCTATGGCCTGAAGCGCTGCCTGTGGCCGATGGCGCTGATCATCCACCTGCCGGACCTGGTGTTCGTGTATCTGTCCACGGCGCTGCCGCAGAATATCGTGGTGATCGGCTCGGCGCTCGCCGTCGAGCAGTTCGGTTATGGCCTGGGCTTTACGTCATACATGATGTTCATGATCATGGTGGCCGACGGCGAACACAAGACAGCCCATTACGCGATGTGCACGGGCCTGATGGCGCTGGGAATGATGGTGCCGCAGATGGCCAGCGGCTATCTGCAGCAGATGCTGGGGTACCAGCATTTCTTCGTCTGGGTATGCCTGGCAACGATCCCGGCGTTCATCATGACCGCGCTCGTCAAGGTCGATCCGGCATTCGGACGCGAGTAGGACGCGAGCAGGGAAGATTCAGCGTTTACAATACGCCGCTGCGCCAGCGGGCACAGATTTGATACGACGAGGTATGGTTTTGGCTTTCAATGCAAAAAAGCGGCGCACGCTCGCCGCAGGGGCGGCCGGTGCCATGGCCGCGTTTCTGGCGGCATGTACCAGCGGACCGAAACGGCCCGATGCGCCCGGCGTGCCGGTGCTCAGTCACGAGCCGCCCCATTACACAGGCGAGCAGCCGCCGCCTGCGCCACGCGAGTTCCGCGCCGCGTGGGTGTCCACCGTTGCCAATATCGACTGGCCCAGCCGCAGCAACTTGCCACCGGCGAAACAGCAGGCCGAGGCCCTGGCGATCCTCGATCGCGCCCGCGCGCTGAACCTGAACGCCATCGTGCTGCAGGTGCGCCCGAGCGCCGATGCAATCTATCCGTCCCCACTGGAACCATGGTCGGAATACCTGACCGGCAAGCAGGGCAAGGAACCGCAACCGGCGTGGGACCCGCTGCAGTTCTGGGTCGCCCAGGCGCATGCGCGCGGCCTGGAGCTGCACGCGTGGTTCAACCCTTACCGTGCGCGCCACTCGGCGGCCCGTTCGCCGCTGGCGAAGGAGCACATCGCCAACACCAATCCGCAGGCCGTCAAGAAATACGGTAAATATCTGTGGATGGACCCGGGTGAGGAAAGCGCGTCGCGCCACACGCTGGACGTGATCCTCGATGTGGTACGCCGCTACGATATCGACGGCGTGCACATCGACGATTATTTTTATCCGTACCCGATCGAGGCGACGGGCGCCAACGGCGCGGAAGCGGCGGCGCTGGACGTGCCGGCGTGGCAGAAGCCGGAAGTGGAGTTCCCCGACCAGGCTTCGTGGCAGAGATATGTGCAGGGCGGCGGCACGCTGGACCGCGCCGGCTGGCGGCGCCAGAACGTCGATCGCCTGATCGAGGCAATCTACACGGGCGTCCACCGTGAAAAGGCGTGGGTAAAATTCGGCATCAGCCCGTTCGGCATCGGCCGGCCGGACCGCAGGCCGCGCGGCATCGCCGGCTTCTCGCAATACGACAAGCTGTATGCGGATGCCGAACTGTGGCTGCAGAAGGGCTGGCTCGATTACCTGGCACCGCAGCTGTACTGGCCGATCGCGCAGGCACCGCAGTCGTTCCCCGTGCTGCTCGACTACTGGCTGGCGCAGAACACGCATGCGCGCCACGTCTGGCCCGGCATCTTCACCAGCAAAACGGCGGACGGCAGCAGCAAGCCGTTCAGCCCCGACGAAATCGTCCAGCAAATCGACGTGACGCGCATGCGCCCGACCGTGAACGGCCATGTCCACTTCAGCATCGCTCCGCTGATGCAGAACCGCGCCGGTCTCTTCGACAAATTAAAAGCCAACAGCTACCAGAGCGCGGCACTGGTACCGGCTTCGCCGTGGCTGGGCGACCAGGCGCCGGCGGCGCCGTCTGTGGCGCTGCGGCGCGGTGCCAATGGGCTGACCGTCGGACTGGGCGCACCAAAGAGCGCCACGCAGTATGCGATCTGGGCGCGCTATGGCGAGGAGTGGCGCTTCACGGTAGCGTCGGCGGCGCGCAATGAGGTGGTGCTGGCCGATTACGACGGCGTACCGGCGCACACGGTCGTCGTTACGGCCGTGGACCGGCTGGGCAACGAGAGCGCACGGGCACGCGCGAAGCTTTAATTTCCGGAGGAGTGCTGAGCCACTCAGTGATGATGGAACATGCGAAGCTTGGGTTGGGCATCGATGCCGGCGGCACGCAGACCCGCTGGGCGCTGGCGCGGCCGGACGGCACCGTCGTCGCGTCCGGCCACGTCGCCGGATCGTCGGCGCTGCAGATGGCCAGCAGTGACGGGCGTGAGCGGCTGCGCGCCGTCTTCGCCAGCCTCGCACAAGACGTGCTGGCCCACGGCCGCCCGGCCAGCATCTGCGCCGGCCTGACGGGCTTTGGCGGCGACAGCGCCGTGCTGACCGGCTGGCTGGAGGGGCTGCTGGGCGTGGCGTCCGGCGCCATCAGCGTGCGTAATGACATCGAGATCGCCTACCTGGACAGTTTCTCACCGGGCGCGGGCTATCTCGTCTACGCCGGCACCGGCTCGATTGCCGCCTTCATCGATGCGGACGGCACGTTCCACCGCGCCGGCGGCCATGGCGTCATGCTCGACGATGGTGGCGGCGGCTTCTGGATCGCCCGCGAAGCCATGCGCCGCATCTGGCGCCGCGAGGACGAAACGCCCGGCGCCTGGCGCGATGCGCCGATGGCGCGCGCCGTGTTCGACCACGTGGGCGGCAGCGACTGGTCGTTCTCGCGCCAGTTCATCTACACGCGCGAACGGGGAGAAATCGGGCAGCTGGCGCTGGCCGTTGCCGCCACCGCCGATGCCGACCCGGATGCATTGGCGATCCTGCAGGCGGCGGGGCGGGAACTGGCCCGCCTGGCCGCCGCGCTGGCGGGGCGCTTTGGCGTGCGCCCCGTCGTGCTGGCCGGCCGCGCCGCCGCGCTGCATCCCGCCATCTTCGAGGCCATGCGCGCCGCGCTGCCCGCTACGCTGTCCCTGCAACAGAAAGACGCCCAACCGCATTTTGCCGCGGCCCGCATCGCCGCCCGACTGACCTACTGACGACCCCATGAAACGACTTCCCTTTGCTTCCACCCTGACCGTCCTGGCACTGCTGGCCGGCTGCGCAACGACGCCCTCGACGCCACCGCCGGGCGGCGCCAATGTCGACCGCTCGCTGACGGCGAAGGGCCAGAACAGCCGCGTGCGATTCGTCGTGCTGCACTACACGGTGTCGGACCTGCAGCGCTCCATCATGCTGCTGACGGAGAAGGAAGTCTCGGCGCATTACCTGCTGACGGACGGCGCGGCACCGAAGGTGTATGCACTGGTCGATGAGAAGAACTCCGCATGGCATGCGGGGCTGTCGAGCTGGAAGAGCTACACCAACCTGAACAACAGCTCGATCGGCATCGAGATCGTCAACCCCGGCTTCACGGAAACGCCCGACGGCAAGCGCACCTACTATCCGTTCCCGCAGGCGCAGATCGACCTGCTGGTGCCCCTGTTGAAGGACATCGTCGCGCGCCACCAGGTGGCGCCGGAAAACATCCTGGCGCACTCCGATATCGCGCCGCAGCGCAAGCAGGACCCGGGTCCGCTGTTCCCATGGAAGCAGCTGGCGGACGCCGGCATCGTCGCATGGCCGGATGCGCTGCAGGTGGCGGCGACGCGGACCAAATACGAGAACAACGTGCCGGACGCCGTCTGGTTCCAGCAGCGCCTCGCGCAGCATGGCTATGCGGTGCCGCAAACGGGCGTGTTCGACGAAGCCACGCACAACGTGATCGTGGCCTTCCAGACCAAGTACCGGCAAGCGAATTACGACGGCGTGCCGGACGCCGAAAGCGCCGCGATCCTGGAAGTGCTGACGGCACCGAAGCCGAAGATCGTCCAGCCAGCTCCCGTCGTCGCCACGCCGCAGTAACCGGGATACCGCCATGCGCCTGCGTCATATCGAAGTGTTCCACGCGATTATGCAGGTCGGCACCATCAGCGGCGCCGCCCAGGTGCTGCACATCTCGCAGCCGGCGGTCACCAAGGTGTTGCAGCACTGCGAGCTGCAACTGGGGATGCCGTTGTTCGAGCGCGTGCGCGGCAAGCTGTATCCGACGCCGGAAGCGCACCGGCTGTTCACGGAAACGGAAAAGCTGCATCGCGACCTGCAGGGCATCCGACGCGTGGCGGCCGGCCTGAAAAACCGCGCCGCCGAAACCATCCGCCTGGTCTCGACACCGACGCTGGCCAGTGCCGTGCTGCCGTCGGCAATGAGCCGCTGGCGCCGCGATTTCCCCGCCACGCGCTGCGAGCTGGCGACGCACCACACAGGCGAAATCGTCAACATGCTGCGCCTGGGCGAAGCGGACCTCGCGCTGTCGCTGCAGGACCCGCGCCACCCCGGCATCGTCGCCGAAGCGCTGGCGCAGGGTGTGATGACCGTCATCGCCCCCGCCGGCACGTGGCGTGACGCCGAACTGGCAACGCCGCTGTCGCCGGCAGGCCTGCAGGGCGAACTGGTGGGCTATGCGGACAACGACCCGCTGGGCGAACTGGTGGTGGCCGCCTGCGAGGCGCAGGATGTCCACCCCGTCTTCCGCACGGTGGTGCAGACGTACCAGATCGCCCGTTCGCTGGTGGAGGCGGGCGGCGGCATGGCCGTCGTCGACCCGTTCACGGCCGCCTGCGCGTCGCCCGGCCGCGTGCAGCGCCGCGCGCTGGCGCCGGCGATCCCCATTCAGCTGTATCTGCTGACGGCCGGCCACGCGCCGCTCTCGCACGGCGCCCGCCGGTTGGCGGACGCCATCGGCGCCGCGGCGCTGGCCTGCCTGGACACGTCGCCATGACCGCGCTGACCCGAACCATCACCAGCGAGGAAGTGCCGGGCCACGCCGAGTTCCGCCACCTGTCGACGATCGCCGGCATCCAGGTCGACCTGCGCTACGCCAGCCGCGACAACTTCGTCGGCCGCGACCTGTACTCGCCGCTGGATTGCGCCTGGCTGCACCGCGACGCCGCGGCCGCGATCGAACAGGTCGTCACGTGGCTTGCAGCACATCGGCCCGGCCACACGCTGCTGATCCTCGACGCGCTGCGCCCGCACCGCGTGCAGGAACAATTGTGGGACGCGCTGGCCGGCACGCCGCTGCGCATGTACCTGGCCGACCCGATCCGCGGCTCGATCCACTCGTACGGCATGGCGGTGGACGTGACGATCCTCGACGCCGCTGCCCGCGAACTGGATATGGGAAGTGGCTTCGACGACATGAGCGAACGCTCGCACCCGGCGCTGGAGACGGAGCTGCTGGCGCGCGGCGAACTGACGGCGCAGCAGGTCGCCAACCGTCAACTGCTGCGCGACGCCATGTTCCAGGCGGGGTTCGCCGGCATTAACAGCGAGTGGTGGCATTTCGATTGCGGCGACCGGGTTGCCGTGCGCGCCGGGTTTATCCGGGTCCTGTAAGGGGCCCGACGTTGATTCGGTGTGCTACCGTTTCCAGGTAGGTTCGATCATGCGCCCCAGCTTTGCTGATAGTCGAGTACCCGCTGGCCTTCGCCGGCTTCGATCAGATCCAGAGGCGAGCGGCCATCGAACAAGGCGTTCGACAACGTCAACCATTTAAATGCATCCGCCTGGCTTCCACGTACCGCGACAGCAAGGGTGAGCGCGCTGCGCAGTACATCACTGTGGGCGTACCATGACAGTGGCTTGATTGCGGACTTCTTTCCCTGGATGATAACGCGGGGAAGTTGTGAAGCCCGCAGTTCGCTCAACGTCATGTGCGTGCGTATCCAGTGCGCCTGCCTTGCAAGCGCATCGTTGGGACGCCGCTCATGCGCAGTGGTGGGAACCACGATACCGACCATCACCTTGGTGGCCTGTCGGATCATCTCGACAGCAGGTGCGATATCGGTGTCGTTCGTGACAATCACGACCTGGTCGATCTCGTTACAAAGCGCGTCTTTCAGCGCATGAACGGCAAGGTTGACGTCCGTCTGCTTCTCTTCGAGTTTCCACACTTCGACATCCTGGCAATAGCGGGGCCATTTGGCGGCGTCCGTTTGATCGACAGCCTTGGCGCGTGATTTGGTAAGCGCGTAATAACCCGAGATGAGTTCAATCCGGCCGGGCCGGTGCTTGCGTAACGCCGAGTGATACTGTTCCTGGCATTGCAGCGAGTCCGGCGCTTTTGCCGCTTTCTCGAGGATCGGAGCGGTAAAATACTTGATGGCGACAGCTTCCAGCGAGATCGGAAGCGGTCTTCCCTGCCAGTTGATCGAAGGGAGGATTTGCTGCTCGAACAGCGCCATCAAGTCCAGCCACTTGAGCGACGTGCGCTTCAGGCACCCGTAGTACAAGTTGTACCCATCGATATAGATCCGTGTGCGCACAACGTCCCCCAAAATGAAAAAACCGGCTTGCGCCGGCTTTTTCGCCCGTGCTTCAGGTGGATAGTCCACTCAGCCATCGCGGGTTAGTTGTTACAGATAATGTACCATGGCCCATCACATTATGCAATCGAAGGGCGTTAGCGGTTTGCGCTTCGCCAAGGTACGCGTGCCCACTACGGTTACATCGCGCTCCCGGCACTACTGTTCGCCGTCCAGTCGATCAACGCATCGACAATCCCCCGCCCGACGCCATTGCCGGCCCGTTCATGGTTGACGATGGCGACGACGATGCACTCTTCGCCGTTCGCGTCCGGCACGTAGCCGGCGACGGCGATCACGCCTTTCAGCGTGCCGGTCTTGATGCGGGCGCGCGAGGCGGCCGTGCTGTCTTTCAGTCTGCGGCGCATGGTGCCGTCCATGCCGACGATGGGCAGGCTGGCCTGGAATTCGGGCAGCCACCACGACGACTGGCCGGCGCGCAGCACGGCGGCCAGTTGCACCGGCTTGATGCGCTCCGTGCGCGACAGGCCGGAGCCATTTTCAATGACGATGCCGTCGCCGTCGATGGCCTGCTGTTTCAGCCAGCCGCGGATCACCTGGTTGGCTTTGGCCGCAGTGGTGGCGGGCACGCTGCCGGCTTTCGCTTCGCCATTGGCCGCCATCAGCATTGCCAGCCGTTCGCCGGCCGGCAGCGGGTGGCTGCCCAGCACCGGGTCGGACTGCAGGCTGCCGAGACTGAGGAACAGCATGCGGGCAAAGGCGTTATCGGACGTTTTCAGCGTGTCGCGCACCAGTTCCGGCAACGCGCGCGAGACGTGTTCTGCCAGCAGGCGCGTGCCATCCGGCTCGACACCCGGTGCCTGAGCGCGCGGCGCGGCACCGTCCGTCCCAACGGCGCCTTGCGCCACCGCGGCGGCGGTAACGGCGGAGGTGTAGTGCGCCAGGTCGAGCGTGCGCGTTTTTCCCGCGATCGTGCCGCCCAGGCGCTTCCACGTGGCGCGCACGAGCCGGTCCGCATAGGCGTCGCGATCGAGCACGTTGATACCGTAGCTCTTGCGGCAGTTGCGCGGGAATGTGCCATGCAGGACCACCGTCAGCCGCTCGCCGTTTTTTATCGTGGTGGGCGGCTGCCAGCCGCTGTCCCATTTGGCGCAGTCGCCGTCGACGAGCGTCATGGCCGACTTGACGTCCACCTTGTCCAGCTCCGGCAGCATCGACACCGTCATCGCCCGCGCATCGGCCGCCATCTCGACGGACAGCATGTTCATGTTTAGCAGCAGCGCATCCGGGACGACGTTGTAGTACGCCTCCGGTGCCTCGTCGAACGGCGGCGCGCCCGCATCCGGACGGGCCGGCTGGAACAGCTGGCGGTCCAGCACCAGGTCGCCCGCGATCTTGCGGATGCCCAGCGTGCGCAGGCGTTCCAGCAGGTGCGTCAGCGCGTCGGCATTCAGATCGAGATCGGCGCCGCCGCGCAGTATCAGGTCGCCGCGCAGCACGCCGTTCACGATGTCGCCATTGCTGCGCAGTTCAGTGCGGCCGCGGAACACGGGGCCCAGCTCCTCCAGTCCCACCAGCGTGGTCACCAGCTTGATGGTGGAGCCGGGATTCATCAGCCGGTCCGCTTCGTTCGAGACGAGGATCGTATCGCCGCGCAGCACGACAGCGCCGATGGCGTCTTCCGGAATGCCGCCGGCGGCGGCCAGTTTTGCCACGGCCTCCGGCAATGTGGCGTGGGCGGACGAAAACACGCACGCCAGCAGCAGGGCCAGCGCGGAACGGCGTAACGACATTAAAACTCCTTTAACCGAAGAACAGGTAAGCGACGCCGATCGCCGTCAGCACGCCGGCCAGGTCGGCGATCAGGCCGCAGGAGATCGCGTAACGCGTCTTGCGGATGCCGACGGAGCCGAAGTACAGCGCGACGATGTAGAAGGTCGTGTCGGCCGAGCCCTGGAAGATGCAGGCGAGGCGGCCGACAAACGAATCGGGACCGTAGGTCGTCATCGCATCGATCATCATCGCCTTCGAGCCGCTGCCGGACAGGGGCTTCATCAGCGCCGTCGGCAGCGCCGGCACGAAATCGGTGCGCAGGCCCAGTGCCGAGAAAATCCATTCGAAGCCGCTGACGATGAAGCCGAACACGCCCGCGTTGCGGAACACGCTGATCGCCACCAGCATGCCGACCAGATACGGGATGACGGTCAGCGACGTCTGGATGCCGCCTTTTGCGCCCTCGATGAACGCCTCGTACACATTGACGCCCTTGCGCAGCGCGCCGATCAGGAATACGGCGATGACGCTCATCAGAATCAGATTGCTGACGACCTTCGAGACGACTTCGATCTCGCCTTTCGACAGGAATTGCGTGAAATACCAGATCAGTGCCGCGATGGCCGTCGTCATCCCGCCCAGCCACAGCAGCACGACACGGTCGAACAGGTTGATACGCTGGCGGATCGAGACGGCGATAATCCCCGCCAGCGTGGCCGCGTAGGTCGCGATCATGCAGGGGATGAAGATGTCGGAAGGGTCGGCCGCGCCAAGAATCGCCCGTTGCGCCATGATCGCCAGCGGGATCAGGGTCAGGCCGGACGTGTGCAGCACGAGGAACATGATCTGCGCGTTGCTGGCTTCGTCCTTGTTCGGATTGAGCGACTGCAGGCTTTCCATTGCTTTCAGGCCGAACGGCGTGGCGGCGTTGTCGAGGCCCAGCAGGTTGGCCGAGAAATTCATCACCATGTGGCCCGTGGCCGGGTGGTCTTTCGGGACCTCGGGGAAGATGCGCGAGAAGAACGGCGCGATGATTTTCGCCAGCCAGCCGATGGCGCCGGCCTTTTCGCCGATGTTCATGAGGCCCAGCCAAAGGGTCATCACGCCGGCCAGCGGCAGCGCGATGTCCATCACGCCCATGCGCGCGGCGTCGAAGGTGCCGTCGATGACCTTCTTGAAGATCTCGGTATCGCCCAGGAACAGCCATTGGGCAAAGGCGGCCGCGAAGCCCACGAGGAAGAAGCCGGACCAGATGTAATTCAAAGACATAGAGGCATTCTAGCAAACAGGGGAGGAGGCACCGCGCAGCCCCAGTATAGAGGAGACATGGGGTCAGGTCCGACATTCGGACATTAGACGAAGGGGTCAGGTCCGACATTCGGACATTCGGGGCGGTGGATGCACGAGCTTGTGTCCGAATGTCGGACCTGACCCCGGTGTTGGGCTGGCGTGCGCCGCGTCCCTGCTTTATGCTCGCAGGGATGAAGACTCTGCGGATATTTACCGTTGCGCTGGCGCTGGCCTGCGCGCCGATGGTCCATGGCGCCGCTGCGCCGAAGGTATTGCATGCGTTGCTGTCGACGGGCGAGACGGGGCTCGATCCGGCCGTCGCGTCCGACCTGGCCAGCCTGTCGCTGCTGGAAAACCTGTTCGACCCGATGCTGCGCTACGACTACCTGGCGCGCCCCGTCAAACTGCAGGCCAATACGCTGGTGGCGATGCCGACCGTCGATGCCGCGGGCACGACGTGGACGTTCCGGCTGAAGCAGGGCATGACGTTCGCGCCGGATGCGGCGTTCGGCGGGCAGCGGCGCGAGGTCACGGCGCAGGATTACGTCTACAGCCTGCAGCGCCTGTACGATCCGGCGTTAAAATCCCCGTGGCTGTTCCTGTTCGAAGGAAAACTGCTGGGCGACGAGGCATGGCGCGAGCATTTCAGCTACGCCACGGCGATTCCCGGCCTGCGCGCCATCGACCGCTACACGCTGCAGATCCGCCTGAAGGAGCCCGATCCCAGCCTGCTGTTTTATCTCGCACTGCCGGCCACGGGTGCGGTGGCGCGCGAGGCAGCGGAGCGCTACGGCAGCCAGCTTGGCAACCATCCCGTGGGCAGCGGCCCGTTCGTCATGGGCGAATGGAAGCGCAGCGACCGCATCACGCTGCAGGCCAATCGTGCCTATCACCTTCCTCTGCCGCTGGTGGACCGCGTCGACGTGAAAATCATGGAGGAATACCAGTCGCGCGTGCTGGGCTACCTGAATGGCGAGTTCGACTTCATCGAACAGGTGCCCGAATCGATGCGCGACCTGGTGCTGGACCCGGCATCGGCCACGCCGGTGCTGAAGCCGGAACTGGCGCGCCGCGGCATGGTGCTCGATCCGTTCCCCGTGCTGCAGACCTATTACATGTGGATGAACATGACGGACCCCGTCATCGGCGGCTACACGAAAGAGAAGGTCGCGCTGCGCCGCGCCATTGCGCTGGGCTACAACAGCGCCGAGGACATCGCGCTGCTGAAGAAAGGACTGGCACTGCCGGCGCAGACGCCACTGCCGCCCAATGTGCTGGGCTACGATCCGGCCTACCGCAGCCCGATCGCGTACAACCTGACGATGGCACGCGCGCTGCTGGAGCGCTACGGCTACCGCAAGGGCGCCGACGGTTTTCGCACGCTGCCGGATGGCCGGCCCCTGACCCTGCGCATGCACAGCGAGCCGTCGATGGTGGGGCGGCTGCGCGATGAACTGTGGCGCAAGAACCTGAACGCGCTGGGCTTGCGCGTCGAATTCATCACCGACAAGAAGACGGAGATCATCAAGGCGTCGCGTCTGGGGAAGGTGATGATGTTCGAGACGAACTGGGTGGCCGACTTCCCCGATGGCGACAATTTCTACCAGCTGCTGTATGGCCCGAATGCAGGCCGCGCCAACTATGCGCGCTTCGACCTGCCGGCTTACAACGAGCGCTATGAACAGGCGCGCAAGTTGGCGGACGGGCCGGAACGCCAGAAGCTGTACGGCGAAATGGCGCAGCTGATCCACGCCTACAACCCGTGGGTGCTGCTGACGCACCCGATCTCCGCCGACATCCGGCAACCGTGGCTAAAAAACTACAAGCGCCACCCCGTCGAATTCACCAATTGGCGATATCTGGATATCGACGTCACCGCACGCGAGCGCGCCGCTAAAATGGCGCGTTGATCGTTGCCACGAATGCATTCCATAAAGTTATGGAGGCGTCAGCAATTTTCATTAGGTCGCGCGCTCCGGCTCGCGCTACGCTGAACGAGCCGCGCACGGCAGGACAGCCGATGCCATGACATCGGCGCCGCCGCATCGGCAAGAACAACCTGGGCTCCAGACACGGTGGGGCCCATCATCGGGAGAGAACCGTGAAACTGAAACAGCTGGCGCACCTGATTGCGCTGATGGGCGTCGTCGCCCCCGCGATGGCACAACAAGAACAACAGCCCATGCAGCGGGTCGAGATCACGGGCAGCAGCATCAAGCGCGTGGCGAAAGAGGGCGCGCTGCCGGTGCAGACGATCACGTTCGACACGATCCGCAAGGCCGGCGTGACGGACACCGAACAGCTGATGCGGCTGATCTCCGCCAACGGCACGGGTGCGGACAATATGACGTCCGGGAACAACGTGTTCGGCGCGGATGCCGACCGCGTCTCCGGCGGCGCGTCGTTCGCGTCGCTGCGCGGCCTGGGCCCGAACGCGACGCTCGTGCTGCTGAACGGACGCCGCATGGGCAACCACGGCGGCAGCGGCAAGGCCGTCGACCTGAACTCGATTCCGCTGGCCGCGATCTCGCGCGTGGAAATCCTGAAGGACGGTGCCTCGGCGATCTACGGCACCGATGCCATCGGCGGCGTGGTCAATTTCATTTTACGGACCGACTACAAAGGCCTGGAAGCGTCGACGACGCTCAACGCGACCGAAGCGGGCGGCGGCATGACGCGCACCTATTCTCTGCTGGGCGGCCTGGGCGACCTGAATAGCGACGGCTGGAACGTGATGGCCAGCGTGACGCACGACGTGAACGATAAACTGGAATCGCGCCAGCGCGATTTCGCCCGCGGCAACCAGCCGGCACGGGGCCTGTCGCCCGACACGACCGGCACGCCGTATGCGAACATCCTCACCGGTGCCGGCACGGCGCTGGGCACGGGGTTCAGGGTGCCCGGCGATCCGACCACCTATCTGCAGGCGAGTTTATTGAGCCTGCAGGGCAAGTGCGACACGGTGCCCGGCATGTCGCAATACGCGACGGAGCTGTGGAAGGACGTCACGTCGCCCACGCGCACCCGCTATTCGTGCGCCTACGACTACGGCAGCGACTACGTGATGTCGTACCCGGTCGAGCGCACCACGGCCGTCTCGCGCGGCACGTTTAAAATCAACGAGAATCACCGCGTGTATGCCGAGTTCACGGGCTCGCGCACGGAAGCGACGGCCGAACTGACGGCGCTGCAGATCTCGACCACCCTGGCCAACGGCAACGCGTATCCCGTCAACGGGCCGTACTACCAGGACCTGTCGGCCTACATCCCGTCGTACGACAAGACCAAGCCGATCGTCTACAAGTGGCGCGCCACGCCGTGGGGCAACCGCACGCAGTACAACGTCTCGGAAAGCTACCGCGGCCTGCTGGCCGCCGAGGGCACGCTGGCCGGCAAGTACGACTACAAGGTCGGCCTGTCGAAATCGATCAGCACGACACAGACAGACCTCGTCAACGGCTACGGCTACACCAACAAGATCTACGCGGCCCTCGCGAGCGGCATCGTCAATCCTTGGGTCGCGCCCGGCCAGACGCAGACGCAGGAAGCGACGGACCTGATCGAATCGACCAAGTATCGCGGCGCATTCCAGCACGGCCGCACGACGATGACGCAGCTCGACGGCTCCATCTCCGGCGAGGTGTTCAACCTGCCGACCGGCGCCGTGTCGATGGCCGTCGGCTTCGATCTGCGCAAGGAGACCTATTCGTTCGGCCAGGACGTCGATGCGACAACGATCCTGCTCTCGCCGGGCAATGCGAACCTGGACCAGGCCACGCGCTACGTGCGCGCCGTCTATGCCGAAGCGCTGGTGCCGGTCATGAAAGACCTGGAAGTGCAGCTGGCGATCCGGCGCGACAACTACAGCCTGGTGGGCGCCACGACCAATCCGAAGATCGCGTTCCGCTACCAGCCCACGCAGACGTTCCTGCTGCGCGGTTCGGCCGGCAAGGGCTTCCTGGCGCCGAGCTTCAACCAGCTGTATGCCGGCCGCCTGTCGCAGGAACTGCCGAACGGGGTCATCGACCAGGAAGGCTGCGCCGCGCACCCGGGCGACCCGGCCTTCTGTGCGATCGACCGCCTCGACTACAACACGGGCGGCAATCCAGGCCTGAAGCCGGAAACGTCGAAGCAGGGCACGCTGGGCATCGTCATCGAGCCCTTTAAAAATTTCAGCGCGTCGGTGGACTGGTGGGCGATCAACATCAAGGACCGCATCCTGAACCGCACGCCGCAGACGGTGCTGAACAACTGGCAGTACCTGCCGCAATACATCGTGCGCGACCAGGCGACGGGAGCCATCGACCACGTGGAGGCGGGCTGGATCAATGCCGCGGGCCTGAAAACGCGCGGCGTGGACATCGGCCTGCGTTACGACGGCAAGTATGCCGGCTACACCTACGCCGCGGTCCTGGACGGCACGTACCTGGACAGCTTCAAGTTCGCCGAGTTCGAGGGCCAGCCGTACAAGGAGCAGGTCAGCCAGTTCAGCACGCGCGACATCTACCTGCGCTGGAAGCACACCCTCAGTCTCACCGTCGGCAAGGGCGACTGGAGCGCACTGCTGATGCAGCGCTACGCGTCCGGCTACAACGACCAGCTGCCGAACAACGGCAAGGGTGCGCTGCCCGCCGGCTTCGATCCGCGCGTCCGGCATTACACGAAGCACGACGTGTCGCTGACGTACACGGGGTTCAAGAACACGACGCTGACGTTCGGCATCCAGAACCTGTTCGACACCGACCCGTCGTTCACGGCGCACAACGTGGATGAAGTGGTGGGCGCCGGCTGGGACCCGCGCGTGGCCGACCCACGCGGCCGGGCGTTCTCGCTCAATCTGAAGTACAAATTCCTCTGACCGGAACCTCCCGCCGCCATGCACTCGGCCGTCTGATGGCGGCCGGGCTTGGCCTTGCCGGCGTGGCGGCGGCACCACCTTCCAATGCCGCGCCGCAGCGCGGGAACGCCATGCCCTTTCCCCCACTGATCAAACCACCGCGCCTGGCACCGGGCGACACCATCGGCCTGATCGCCCCGGCCGGCGTGATCTCGCAGGACATTGTCGACCGCTCCGCCGCCCGCGTCGAAGCGCTGGGCTTCAAGGTGAAGCTGGGCGCCCATCTCACCGCCGTGCATGGCAATTACGCCGGCCTGTGGGCGCAGCGGATGATCGACTTCAATGCGATGTTCCGCGACCCGGAAGTAAAAGCCATCTGGGCGATACGGGGCGGCTCCGGCGCCTTGCAGCTGCTGCCGCACATCGACTACCAGATGATCCGCGCGCATCCGAAGATCCTGATCGGCTATTCCGACCTGACGGCGCTGCATCTGGCGATCGCCCGGCACGCGGGGCTCGTCACGTTTCACGGGCCGCTGGCGATGTCGACACCGTCCGATTACGCCACCAGGCACCTGCTCGACGTGCTGATGGACCCGCGCCAGGAAACCGTCATCGGGATGGCGCCGGAGAACGCGGCCAGGGCGCCGACGGCGCCGCAATATACGCTGCGTACCGTCGTGCCGGGCGTGGCGACGGGCCGGCTCACCGGCGGCAACCTGTCGCTGGTGGCCGCGCTGGCGGGCACGCCGTATGCGGCCGACATCCGCGGCAGCCTGCTGTTCCTGGAGGACGTCAACGAGGAACCGTACCGCATCGACCGCATGCTGATGCAGCTGCAGATGAACCAGCCGTTCAGCCAGGCAGCCGGCGTCATGCTGGGCGTGTTCGAAGGCTGCGGGCCGGCGCCGGGAGAAAGCGCGCTGTCCCTGGACGAGACGACCGACCAGCACCTGCGTCCTTTGGCGATCCCCGCCGTGACCGGCTGGTCGTTCGGGCATATCCGCGACCAGTTTACGTTGCCGATGGGCGTCCAGGCGCGGCTCGACACGGCGGTTCAGACGTTGACGTTACTGGAGAGTGCCGTCAGCTGAGCGCTGCACGGCCGCCAGGATGGCCTCCAGCGTGCCGATATCGACCGGCTTGACCAAGTGGCGGTCGAACCCCGCATGCAGCGCGGCGGCGCGATCCTCGGCGCGGCCGTAGCCCGTGATGGCCACCAGCGTGGCGGTCCGGCCGTGCGGTGTGGCGCGCAGATGCTGCGCCAGTTCGTAGCCGTTCATGTCCGGCAGGCCGATGTCGAGCAGGCACACGTCCGGCTCGATCTGGCGTGCGGTTTCCAGCCCGGCAGGCGCCGCGTGCTCCACGAAGACCTCATGTCCCTCCGCGCGTACGATCATCGCCAGCGTTTCGGCGATATCGGGATTGTCGTCGACGATCAACACACGCAGGCCGCCGCCGTCGGTGACGACCGCCGGCGCCGCGGGCGCTGGTGCGCGTGGCGCCGCGCAGGTCTGGCGCGGCAGGCTGATCTCGAAGCAACTGCCCTGGCCCAACCCCGCACTGGTGGCGCGCACCAGGCCGCCATGCAGTTCGACGATGCGCTTGACGACGGCCAGGCCGATCCCCAGCCCGCCCTGGGAACGGTCGGCGCGCCGCTCGGCCTGGGTGAACAGCTCGAACGCGTGCTCGATCAGGTCGGGCGACATGCCGATGCCGTTGTCATGCACCCGCACGACGATATTGGCTTCGTCAGCGGTGGCCCGGACGTCGATACGGCCGCCATCCGGGGTGTACTTGACGGCGTTCTGCAGCACGTTGGCGACCACTTGCACGAGCCGTTTGAAGTCGCCGCAGACGCGCAACTGTCCGGTCGGAGCCTCGATCGCCAGCGTGTGGCCGCGCGCGTCGGCCGTGGGCCGCACCTGCTCGGCCGCCGCGCCGACCACCGTGGCGATGTCCAATGTGGCCTTGTCCAGAGCGATGCGGCCGTGGTTGACGCGCGAGGCGTCCAGCAGTTCGTCGACCATGCCGGTCATGTGGCGCACCTGGCGCAGGATGATCGCGCTGGCGCGCGCCAGTGGTGCCTCCTGCGTCTGGCGCGAGACGAATTCGGCCGCGGACTGGATCGGCGCCAGCGGGTTGCGCAGCTCGTGCGCCAGCATGGCCAGGAATTCGTCCTTGCGCCGGTCCATTGCCCCGAGCTGGCTTCGGCCTTCCTCGGCACGGCGCGCCGATTCCACGGCCTCTTCGCGGCTCAGGCGCAAGGCTTCCTCCGCCTGCTTCTGCGCCGTGACCTCGACCGTTATATGCAGGATGCAGCGCAGCTGTCCGGCCGCGTCGAAGATGGGGGTATTGGTGGCGTTCCAGAGTCGTTCGACAAACGATTCGCTGCCATCGTGCGCCGTGACGCGGACGGGGTAGCGCTGCGTCGGCAGCGATTGCGGGCGGCCGGTCCGGATGACCTCGGCAAGGGAGCGCCGCAGCGCATCGACGCCACTGTCGTGCTGCTCGCCCGGTGCATCGGGAAAGACGTCGAACAGCGCCCTTCCCAGCAGTTGTTCGCGGGCGCCGCCGATACTATGCAATAGCGCGTCATTGACATCGAGAATGGTTGGCGTGTCGCTGGGCGTCAGGATGACGGCCCCGACTGGAATACTGGCAAATAGCTGCTGATAGAGATGGAAATCGGACATGTCTGACGG
>Ga0308166_1001216_pt1 | contig 28370 bp, 13 predicted proteins | sample PhyCR2_2_FD_202137 | JGI IMG/M metagenome (GOLD analysis project Ga0308166, IMG submission 202137) | Phyllosphere microbial communities from UC Gill Tract Community Farm, Albany, California, United States - DLSLCC.R2 | ecosystem: Host-associated > Plants > Phyllosphere > Unclassified | place... | reverse complement strand
ACATTTACGCCAATAAGCGGTGCCCCTTTTTTGTCGGTCACTTTCCCTGTTAATTCATACTCCAGCTGTTCGGGTCTTTTTTTAGCTCTCTTTACAATAACTTGTTTATCGATAATGTCATACGTAAGATTATTGTTTTTGAATGCATTGTTTAAAATTTCCTCTAAAGTTGCCTCTTTGTCCAATGTAATTGTAGTGGCAGAATTAAGTACATCATCATTATAGAAAAAGACATAGTTCGCCTGTTTTTCTAAAGTAGAAAATACCTCCGTGAGCGGTGCGTTCTTGAAACGAACATGTATTTTATTTTGCCCTGAAGAAGGGTTCGCATATAAACTACACATACTTATCCAGATAAATGCAGTAAGAGATCTCATAAGCAGCAGATATAGGTAATAGTGGTATCGTTCAGAAAATAATTTTTCTGAATTATGTTTTTTATTCATAATTTTGTTTTGGATTAAGATGCAGTCAATTAGTATTGGCCGCTGTTCTACAACTGCCAAAAGATGCGCCAACATCTTTTGGTTTTTTTTGGTTAGTTTATAAATAAGGTTGATATGTGTATCTCTGGTCTTATATCATAGGCTTTGGTGGTTTTAGAATTGATTTTTTATTTATTTGATTGTAATAGTTCTTTGGTTGGCGTTAACAGTACAGCTGTTATTGGTAATACTGGATAATGTGCTTGCCAGCGAATTAAGGTTTTCATTTAAAGCTAATGATCCCGAATAATTAGCGTCAAGGTTTAAATGGGCACTTTTTATAAATTCTATTTTATAATATTTTGAAAGTTTATTTAAAATAGTTCCTAAAGATTGGCTTTTGAAGGTAAAATAACCATCTCTCCACGACAATATAGAGGCAACATCTTTTCGTTCAACTTTAAGCTGTTTTGAATCTTTATCAATTGTAGCAATCATTCCAGGTGTTAAGTCTTGCTGAAGTTCCTGATTACTCATGAATCCTTTTTTATTGTAGGTAATTCGAACTTTTCCTTGCAATAATGCTGTTTGAATCGTTTGATCTTCTGCATATGAACTCACATTGAAAACCGTTCCCAAAACGCGTACATTACATTCTTTTGTTTTTACAAAAAATGGTTTGGCTTTGTTATGACTTACATCAAACGCTGCTTCACCGTTTAAATATACTTCACGGATTGATCCATCAAATTGGGTTGGATAAATTAAGGATGAACCTGAATTGAGCCATACTGTTGTTCCATCGCTCAACACGATCTGTGTTCTTTTGCCGTACGGAACTCTAACGGTATTAAAAGAAGAACTAGTAGGGCTTGTATTAATGGTTTGTGTTCCAACAGTTAGTTTTGTGCCATTTTTTCCATAGCTGATAACAGAACTGTCCTGTACGGCTATAGTTTTCTGGTCTTGCAAAATAAGCGAGACATTATCTAAATTGCTATTTGAATCTATCGATGGCTGTGTTTCAGCAAAACGTTCCAAATCTGATTGTGGACTACTTTTAGAATCGGATGTACTGTAGAACACAAAAAATGTCACCAACAAAACACAAGCTGCCGAGGAAAGTACTGTGAAAAGTTTTTTGTTTCTATTGCGGCGGACTTCTTTTTTTTGCAGTTCAATTAATCCATGATGAATCTTTTCCTTTGTGGATTTTTTTTCTTCATCTGATAATTGTCTAAAATTAATTTGCATCCTGATTATTTTTTTTGGGGTGTATATTTATATAGAGAACGTTTCTCTAAAAACATAGACAAAAAAAATAACCTTTTTTTAAAGTTTTTTTCGCAATTCTTTTAAACATCTGTAAATCAATGTTCTGCATGATTCGACAGATATGTCTAAGATGTAAGCAATTTCTTCGTATGGTTTGTTTTCATTGAATCGGTAAAACAAAGCTTTGCGCTGCTTTTCGGTAAGGTCCTGCATTGCAAAAGCCAATTTTGAATTTAATTCTAAAATTTTTTCCTCTTCGATTAAGGTTTGTTCAAATGAAGTTTCTTCTAAAGTTTTCTGCTGATGGTCTTCATCATATATAAATAACTTTTCTCTGCTTTTGTTCTTACGCAAAATATTTCTCTGGGTAATTTTTAAAAGATAAGATTTTACATTTACAGGATCAGAAAGATTGTTTTTATAGCGGTAGAGATCTAAAAAAACGTCATGTACAGCATCTTGAGCTTCTGATGCTTCATTTGTATATTGAAGTGCAAAAGTTAATAAAACATCAGCATAACTATCGTACAGATTTTCAAAGGCGGTAATGTCACCTTTTTTAATCTGCTGCCATAAAGAAATATCTGTGGTGGTATTTTCCATTAAAGGAATAGAATTGCTTGTGTTTTTATAGCAAATCTATAACTTTTATCAGTTAATTGGATAATTTTTCAAATATTACGCATGATTTTGAAGATTTTGGTCAAAATAATGGCTATTATTTTGTTAAAATAAAAGAAAGGATCATTAGAAATTAGTTAATACTTACACATGATCCGTAAAAAGGTACTAATGCATGTAAAAATTAATTTCACTTTTGGGTAGTTACCGTTCTATTTACAAGGTTAAGTTTCGAAATATACTTTTCAAATAAACCGTTTACTTTTTCAAATACAATTTTTCTTTTTGTAATAAAATACAAGCTCCTCCGCCTGGCGCAAGTGTAACATCAATAAAGTCATGGCTGGTCACTTCTTTGGAAATGGTTTCATGACTCACTTTGTTGCTTCTGAAATCGGCGTCTTTTCCATCTTGAATAATCATTGCTTTGTAAGTGCCTTTTCCTAATACTGTTAGAGGAATACGGAGCGAACGGCCATCTTCATTTGTCGCTGCGGCTATCAGCCAGTTTCCATCTACAGCCTGACGTGCCATCACAATATACTGTCCAATTTCCCCGCTGATTGTTTTGCTTTCCTGCCAAGGTTGTTTTTGTGCACGTATAAAAGTTAATAATTCAGGGTATTTATTGTAGTTTTCAGGAATATCAGGAATAATGGTTGCGCCAGAAAAGGTTATAAGTGTGCGTGCCGCTTCTGCTGTTATGGTAGAAGGTACCGGCATTGGATTGTCGACTCTTCCTTTCTGCTCCATATCGAAGGTACCATTGTTCATATCAATAGGTCCCGCTACCATATTGACAAAGACAGAGGTTACAAATGTTTTGGGTTCAAATACCCTGCGTGCATCGGATTGCGCCTGACAAAACTCTCGCGTAACTGCATTAGGCCAAGTTCTCATTTGTCCATAAGGGTGAACCGGATCATCATGAAAGTCAACCATTAAATGGTTTTCCGCACAAAGTTTTGTGATAAGCTGTGTGTGTATGTTTTTTTGCTCTGGCGTTCCCTGCATAAAACCATATTTTACACCGGCCGCTCCCCAGTCTCCATATTGTTTCAATGTTTTTTCTAAAGGATAATTTTTTCCTCCAACATCATTTAAATACAGCCAGACACCTACATTTTTTTGTTTTCCATACGCAATGATTTGATGTACCTGCTGTACTTTACCACCTTTTAAAGGATCGGACTCTTTGTTAAATTCTTCTCCATACCAGTTGGCGTCTAATACTAACGATTTCATTTCATTTGCAGATGCCAGATCGATCATGCGTTTCCACGATTCTAGTGACATTTCATATTTAAAGCCATCAGCTTGCGCACCATCAATACGCCAGTCCCATACAGCTACACCAGGTTTTACCCATGAAAAATCTGCTCCTTTAGAGGGTTCGGGATTAAGTAATTCAATTAAATGAGAATCCGTTAATTCTCCTGGACTCCTTCCGTACATCACCACTCTCCATGCTTTAGCATTTTTAGAAGGCAAGGAAAATAAAGTAGTTCCTTTTTGCGGCTGCAAAAGTAAAGGCTCACCGCTTTCGAGATCAGCTTCATGCACAGCCATATAACTATTTTCTGCTGCTTTGATAACCATAACAGGCTTTCGAATATCAGCTGCTTCATTTAATTTTTCAGGACCTATATTATGTCTTTCCCCATTATAATACCAAGCTGAATAGTTGGCCGCAAAATTGAATTCTGTTAGTTCTCTTTCTGAAACTAATCCTTCATATCTAAAAGCCATTCCATCATTGTATACTCTTACTTTAATTTGATAGAGTGTAAGATCTATTATAATTTGATTGTAATTATCGGGTACATTTTTTCTTTTACCCCAAATTGGTTTCCAAACACTTTTTACAGACGAACTGCTGACTTTATTCCAATGGATGGTATTTGCAGATTCGAGTCCAAGTTTGCTTTGTTTTATCAATACCTGATTATCAGCCCTAAAATTATATTCTAAGGTATTTGCGTTGGTTTGTTGAATTTGAACTTCAAGCTTTTTATCTGGAGAAGTGACTGTAACCAGATGTTGTTTTGATTGTGCAGATAAAATAGCCGGCAATTGAACGGCTACTACAAATATGATTAATTTCGTTTTAAACTTCATTTTTTAGTTTTTTATGTCGGCAAATACTCAATCTAATTTCCAATAGTAGAATAAATAGGTTCTCTCATTTTCTGGAATTAACAAATCTAACAAATCTATGTAATAAATCATTATGGGATTTATAGATCAGATAGGGACAGCGAGGAACAACTGTTTTTTTATTTATAAAAATAAAGCACAAGGTTTAAGAAGAAGTAAACCTTGTGCTCTATAGAAGTTTCATTTTATGGTTTCATTGAGATATTTCCCAAATTACAAACAGTACAAAATGAACTATAATTTGTTGGCATACAAAAATAAGTTTCCTGTTAGTTTAGTTTACTGTTTTAACACAGTAGAACAGAAACTTTAATCTGTATGCGTAAATTTTTAGGATCATAAAAGCTAAAATAGCACTTTCCTAGTCATTACAAGACCATTTTCTAAAGTGGTCTTAACCAATAGAATCTGGCTGCCTGAGTCAATGGAATTGATTTCGAGCTGCGGCGCACCGATCTTTTGGCTGCTGAAAAGAATTTTTCCCGAAATATCATAAACAGCAACTTCCTGTAAAGGTGCACTTTCAGATTTTAGACTGATCACTTTATCTTTTGAAGTGACAAAAAGAGGCTGTAAATTATTTTTCACATCATCGTTCATTCCTAATTTGATATCTGGATCATAAAACAGTACAAAACGATCTTGAAAAACACCTGCGAGAGTAGAGAAGGTATAAGAACCCTTTTTGAGATTGTGCAGTTTTCCTGTTACTTTATCCTTTAGAAATATATCCCGTGTTTCTAAAATACCATCTGCATGGTCAATAGAAATGGTAAGGTTTCCTATTATGGATGATCGGTAACCCAGCGGAACAATATCTGATGGATCAAAGGGCACGGCACGGCCTTGAATTACCAGCTTTCTATCTTCATTAATACTGTAAAAATCGGCATATACATTACCGTCGATAGTAGGGGCATCGTATTGATGATCCCATCCATTGGTTGCTCCTGTAATATATCCTATGAGCAGCTGTTTAAAAAGGCCTTCGGGATTGGTCAGATTAAGCCATACACGGTGTCTTTCCACTTCTAATGCACTTTTAAATTCGGGAGCTGGGTCTTTAAATTTTAAGAATGCGTTTTCCTTTAGTAAGGGCTTAGATAAAAATGGATTTGAGTTTAATGAAATAACATACTGAGCAGCTAAAAGCAGTATGAATGAAAAGAAAAGCTTTTTCATAATTTGATAATTAAAATTTAAAAAATAGGCTGAGTGCCACTATTTGCTTCTCAAATTTTAGATAACAGATGTAGAAAACCGGAGACACTGTAAAGTGCCTCTGCAATAAATAAAAAATTAAAATTTATTAAAGTAGTTGTTTTTCTATAGCTGCAATTTAAATATTGAGATTAATTCGAAAGACAGAAGAAAAAACATGATAATGGTTAGCTGCAGTCTAAACAAAACTTAAAAGTTGTAGTGCCCTTTTAAGCAGTATATCGGTGTTTTTTGCTTTTGGTCGATCAAATATTACATTAAGGTATGAAATTTTACACGAAAAAAGAAAATTTAAATGTTAATTTAACACTATTGTTTAATTTTTTATTATTTGTCACAACTGTGTTAAAATTGAGAATTTGAACTTTACAATAATTTAATTAGAGTATTGTAATAAAAGGTAGCAGTTTTTACAGAAAAATGATTTCAATTTACAGAAAAGACTGTCTTTTTACTTCCCTTTGAGATCTTTTATAATTTCAAGAATACAGCAGTGCAGTATATCGAGATGATCGGCTGTTTCGGCTGTAAATTTTCTTCCGATAGCTTCTCTTTCAACAGCACGCAGATTTTCGCTGAGACTTTCCAGAAGAAAGAGATGAAGCCATAGTTGGAGCTGTTCTGCGGTTTGCAGCACTGTTTCGAAATCATTTCGTTTTACAGCGCTCTGCAATTCTTTTAACTCTATGGGTGCCTTTTCGATAAACTGGCTTGTCACTTCTTTTTTCCAGCCTGGTTTAATTCGATCCGTTTCTTCTATTTGGGATAAATCTGCTTTTGGGCGCTGTAAATTGCGGCTCTCTTTTTTCACGGCAGTTTTAATAGCTTGAAGCAGTTCATGCTGTTTAAAGGGTTTTGGCACATAACCGTCCATTCCGGCTTTGTAGCAGCGGTCTTGTTCGCCAGCGAGCGAATGCGCCGTCATCGCAATAATGGGAATAGGATTATTCATCTCACGGCGGATATATTCTGTGGTTTGGTAACCGTCTTTTACGGGCATCTGAAGATCCATCAGCACCAAATCATATTTCTTATGCGATAGTAATTCTATTCCCTGTTCGCCATTTTCAGCAGTATCAATTTCAAATCCGAAACTTTCAATAACATTCTGTGCGAGTTTCTGATTCAGTCTATTGTCCTCACAGAGCAGAATACTGAGTCTTCCCAAGTCGTTTACGGGTTTACTTTCTCGCTGCTCTTCCTCAAACGAAGCTTTTTTATAAGAAGCTGTAAAGAAAAATTCCGAGCCGTATCCCTCGCGGCTTTTAACTTGTATCTGGGAATCATGCAGTTCTACAAGCTGTTTAACAATATTAAGACCAAGTCCAGTGCCTCCAAATTTTCGTGTGGTGCTTTCCTCGGCTTGAGTAAAACGTTCAAAAACCGTATCAAGGTATTCTTGGGGAATACCTATCCCTGTATCTTTTACCGAAAAACGGAGCTGGTAAGCGTCGTGTGTTTCTCCAGTTTTTTTGACCGAAATCGTCACTTCGCCTTCACTGGTAAACTTCAGTGCATTTCCTGCCAGATTGACCAGTATTTGGTTAAGTCTTCCTTGATCTCCAGAAACCATTTCAGGAAGTTCTGCATCGAGATATAGGTTGAATTCTACCTCAGGAACGGCTTTGACCTTGAGCAAATCATAAACATGACGCAGTGCTTTTTTGAGATTAAAAGGCTGTATATCAAGTGTAAGTCCTCCTGATTCAATTTTAGAAAGATCGAGTATATCATTAACAATCAACAGCAGGTTTTCTCCAGCCGTCTGCACATCTTGCACAAATATGCGCTGCTGCTGGTCGAGTTTGGTGCCAGCCAGAAGTTCCGTAAATCCGATAACGGCATTCAGCGGTGTTCTGATTTCATGGCTCATATTGGCTAGAAAATTTTCTTTAGCCGCCACGGCGCGTTCGGCTATTTTTTTTTGACTGGCAAGTTCATTGTTTTTGGTTTCGAGTTCGAGAGTGTTGATTACGTGGCGAGCCACAATCTTAAGCGCACTGCGCTGCCTCGCATTAAGTTTTTTAGGTACATGATCTGCTGCGCAAAGCACGCCAATATGATAGCCATCAGGAGTGGTAAGAGGAACACCCGCGTAAAAACGTATTTTAAAACCGCCTGTTACATTGGGATCATCTTTGAAACGTTCGCTGAGGAGAGTATCGGGAATTTCAACCAATTTGGAATCCATGATTGTATAGCGGCAGAAGGTGATTTCTCTTGGTACTTGCGAGACGCCCAGTCCAGTTTCAGATTTAAACCATTGACGGTTCTCATCGATAAAGGAAATATAAGCAATCGGAACTCCGCAAATGTAGGACACAAGAGCTGTAGCATCATCAAAGGCGTTGTCGGGAAGCGTATCCAGAATGTTATAACGTTTTAAGGCGTCAAGACGCTGCGCTTCATTACGAGGTATGGGCATTTTGGTAGCTTTCATGACCTATAAAATTAATATGTAAGTTACAAAAGACTGTTTATTAATGTTTTATATATTTTTTGAAGGCTGATTATATAATTTACAGCTTTTCATTTAACTGTTATTCTTTTCTTGATTTATAAATTCTGAAGGTGACATTGAGAAGCTTTTTTGAAAATTTCTGCTGAAACTCGATTGAGAGTTGTATCCCACAATCTCTGCAATTTCATATACTTTATATTTACCCGAAAGCAGTAATTCAGCTGCTTTTTTTAAGCGGGCATTGTTAATGAGTTCATTTGGACTTAAATTAGTAATGTCTTTTATTTTTCGATACAAAGTGGAACGGCTCATATATAAAATATCAGCCAATGATTCGACACTTAAATTCGTATCGGCCATATTCTGATTGATAATAGTATCTAATTTTTTAATAAACTCCTCGTCAATTTTATTATGGGCGATTGTTTTTAAATGTGATAAAGGAGAACTGGCATAATGTTCCATCAAATGACGTCTGTTGGATAATAAATTATTGATTTGTGCCAGAATAAAATCCATTGAAAATGGTTTTGCAATATAGGCATCAGCACCCGATTCCAATCCTTGGATTCTGGATTGCACAGCACTCAAAGCTGTTAATAAAATAACAGGGATATGGCTTGTTTCAATATTAGATTTTATACGTCCGCACAATTCTATTCCGTCCATTACCGGCATTGTAATATCGCTTATTACAATATGTATGGTTTCATTATGTATAACTTTTAAAGCTTCTTCGCCGTTTGCCGCTTTAAAAATTTTATATTCTTTACCCAGTTCTTTACTCATAAAATGGAGCAGCTCCAGATTATCTTCAACTACCAGTATTTGTGTTGCTGTATTTTTGGCAGTAATTTCATTTTCCAATTCTTCATTGGTTTCTCTTAAAGCATTTTCGGAATTATTATAGAGGTGAAATTCACTTTTCTGGCGCAGCGGAAGTTTCAAAACAAAAGTATTCATCGAATCATCGAGAAACTGCAGTTTTAAAGTACCGTTATGCAGTTCGGTTAAAGAATGTGCTAATGACAAGCCTATTCCTGTACCAGTCTGTGTTTCAGAACCCAATACTCTAAAGAAAGGTTCGAAAATTTTATTTTTGAGATTTTTTGGTATTAAATTTCCATCATTTTTAACAGTAAAAATTAAAGAATTCTCATCTCTGAACAGTGTAATTAAAACGGCACTTTTAGCATATTTTATGGCATTACTAATTAAATTACTCAGGATTTTTCTAATGGCTTCTTCATCCACAAAGGCATAGACGTTTTTTTCGCCAAGTTCGAGTTCTAAATCAATGTTTTTTTCTTTGATTAAAGGTGTAAATTGCTGTTGTAGTTGTTTTACGAGTAATGAAATGTTTGTTTCAACAAATGTCAGTCTAAGTCCTTCCATTTCAGTTTTTCTAAAATCTAAAAGTTCATTGACCAGATTTAACAAGCGCGAGGTGTTTTTTTCCATTAATGATAAACTAGGCAGCACATCACTTGATTCATAAGATCTTTTTAGGAGACTCTCTAGTGGACTTTTAATCAGTGTGAGTGGTGTTCTGATTTCATGCGCGACATTGGTAAAAAATTCAATTTTGGCATGATATATTTCTTTTTCTTTCTCATTATTAAGCTTTTCGATCTTTTGGTTGTTTTCTTTAATGGTCATTTGGTGGTAACGATGTAAAAGCCAGTAAAGACAGCCGGCAGCAATTAGAAAATAGAGGAAAAATGCATAACGGCTTGCCCAGAACGGCGGTAAAATAGTAATTTCTACCACAGCTTCTTTACTCCAGATTCCGGCGGCACTTAATGATTTTACTCTGAATTTATAATTGCCTGAGGGAAGTTCTGTAAAAAAAACTTTATTGTTTTTATTCAGGTAAACCCAGTCATCGCTGATGCCGTCTAGTTTGTACCAATATTGGGTAAGTTCTGGCGCAGTATAGCTGAGTGCCGCAAAATCAATGTTGAAGTTTGACTGGTAATTTTGCAAAGTAATCTTCTTGATATACGATATAGATTCACTTAGCGGAGAGTCTTCATCATTTACGATAACTTCTTGATTGTTAATTTGGAGACCTGTAATGTATATAGGAGGATTGTATTTGTAAGTATTGAAATTCTTAGCATTAAAGCTTATCATACCGTTTAGATTTCCAAAATACATATCTCCATTTGAATCTTTAAAAGCTGAACTATAATTAAATTGATCACTCAGCAGACCATTTGCAGTGGTGAAAATTTTGACTGCTTTGGTTGTATAATTAAATTTTACTAATCCTTTTGAAGTAGTAATGCATAAATCCCCATTTTCATCCTGCAGAATAGAATAAATCACATTACTTGAAAAACCGTCTTTGGTTGTGAATTTTGTAAATTCTCTTTTTTTTGTGTCTAATAAATTCAAGCCATTTTCAGTTGCAATCCACAGGTTATTCTGGTTGTCTTGAAAAATAGAGTTGATAAAATCGTTACTGATGCTTTTATCATTTTTAAAGTCATGTCTGTAAACTGCTTTTTCTTTTGTTTTAGGATTATAATAAAAAAGTCCGTCACGATAAGATCCTGCCCAGAAATTTCCATCTTTATCTTTAAACATACAGGTAAAATGAGTGCTTTGCGAAAAATCATCTGATATTGTAAAACTATACGTTTTATCATCGTACAGATAAATTCCAACAGAAGTTATGACGTACAATTTTTTTTGAGGCGTTTCATAAAAAGAAACAATAAAATCGCTTTTAAAGCTGCTTGTGGTGTGGTTATAATGTTTGATTATTCTGCCCGAATCAGCATCCATGACATCAAGACCATGTTCAAATGTTCCTATCCAGATTTTATTTCCCCTTGGCAGAACGCCGTGTATATTATAAAAGGAAAGTCCAGATTTAGTGCCGTCAGGTTGGAAATTAACAAATTTCTTAGTCTGTAAATTAAATTTATTAATTCCCGCATCTTCAGTACCAATCCATAGATTTCCTTTCTCATCTTTATGAATTTCACGCACTGCACTTCCCACAATGGCATTTTCACTTTTACGAGGGAAATACTTTTTAAATTGATCGTATTGTTTCTGATGATAGTTTACACCGCCAAAATAAGTCCCAATCCAGATGCCATTTTCTTTATCAATTGTAATACAGTACGCTGCATTGTCTGAAACAGCATACGGATCACTTGGATTTTTTCGCAAATTCCTAACTTTTTTTGTTTGCAGATCGTAAATATAAACCCCAGATTCACTCGCTATCCACAAGTCGTTTTTTTTCCTTTTAAACTGTCTTACAAAAACAGGTTTTTCAACTCCGGTCATAAACGACTCTGTTTTTCCACTTGTAGCATCATATTTGTAAATACCATGATCTCGCGTTCCAATCAAAATAGAACCAGAGTCCAGTGCGTAAATAGAAGATATAGAAAAGCTGCTGCCGAGCTGCTGTACTTTTATTTTATCAAAACTTTGAGTTGCTTCAGAATAGCGATATAAATCATCATAAGAGGAAACCCATATAACACCTTTATTATCACAAGCAATAGAAGTAGCGTAAAAAGAATTGGGACCGTCAAACATTCTCGTTTCTCGAGTATCAACATTGTATTTAATTAAGGTACCGATAGAAATAAACCATAAATTGTTTTTGAAGTCATTATCAATATCATTGATACGATTAGTAACCGCTTCGTTTATTAAAGTAAATTTCTCCAGTTTTTTATCATAACTATACAATCCTTTATCGGTTCCTACCCAGATGTAATTTTTGAATTCATGAAGTGACTGGATATAATTTATTCCTAAAGAAGTTTTAGGATCTTTTCCGCTTCGGAATGTTTTAAAATGATAACCGTCAAAACGATTTAGGCCGTCTTTAGTGCCAAACCATAAAAAACCGTCTTTATCCTGAAGGGAAGCTAATACTGTATTATTGGACATGCCATTTTCGACCTTATAATGTTTAAAATAATATTCTTGGCCGAAAATTGCAGCTGTAGAGAATAAGAAACAAAATAGTGTCCACATTCTAATGAATCTTTGCATGCTGGAGGTTTTAATAATTTTTATAAAAATTGTTTGACTGATTGTATCAGCGTTCATTTAATAGTCTGGAATGCTGTTTAGATACTTTCTGGCTATAATCTGACCCATTTGAACACAATTGTGAAACAAAATGACTTCAAAGTTATGGCTCCAATATCCTATTTTGGCGGAAAATTAAAATGATAATTTTTTAGCATATAATTTATTGTATTAATAAAAAATATAGAGTTGTTTTTAATATAATTGATTAATATGGGTTTTATGCCGCATGCAATATTACTTATATTTTTAAAAATACAAATGAAATTCTTAAAAGTTATTTTTTATTTCCACGCATATTTACTTAACCTAAAAATCCAGACCAATCAGACCGCAAAGTGTCACAAACGTAAACGAATGAACAACAAAAATTACTTATCAAAGCAAATAATGTTTGCTATTTTATTTTTTACGGCAAGCCATTTTTTACTTGCCCAGAAAACATTTACCAATCCAATTCTAGAGTATGGACCTGATCCGTACAGCACTTTTCATAATGGTTATTATTACTATACCCATACAATGCAGAACTGTCTGGTTCTTTTTAAAACCAAAAGTTTAGCTGACCTGAAGCATGCTGAAAAAAAGACCATTTGGACTGCTGTCGCTAATACGGATTATGCTGCCGAAATCTGGGCGCCGGAGTTTCATTTTATTGATGGGAAATGGTATGTCTATTTTGCGGCAGATAACGGTTCTAATACAACTCACAGAATGTATGTTTTAGAAAATGATTCTCAAGACCCAATGAAGGGAGAATGGACTTTTAAAGGGAAAATTGCAGCAGAAACCGATAAATGGGCTATAGATGCAAATGTCTTTAAATATAAAAAACAATTGTATATGATTTGGTCAGGTTGGGAAGGAGATACAAACGGACAGCAGAATATCTATATCGCTAAAATGAAAAGTCCAACTGAAATTGAAGGAGACAGAGTGCTGATTTCAAGTCCATCAAATTCTTGGGAATTGCATGGGGCACTGCATGATGAAGTGAATCCACCGCAGGTAAATGTAAATGAAGGTCCACAATTTTTGTCGCATAACGGAAAAGTATTTATCGTGTTTTCTGCCAGCGGCTGTTGGACAGATCAATATAGTCTAGGTTTATTGAGTTTTAAGGGAAAAGATAATTTACTGGATGCTTCGGCATGGGTAAAGTCCAACAAACCAATTTTACAGCAATCGTTTAAAAATAAAGTTTTTGCTCCTGGACATAATTCTTTTTTTAAATCGCCAAATGGAAAAGAAGATTGGATTCTATACCATGCAAATTCAAATCCAGGGGAAGGCTGTGGAGAAAAAAGATCGCCTAGAATGCAGCGCTTAGCATGGGATAAAAGTGGCAATCCAGTAATTGGAGATCCTCAGGCATCAGGAACTGTGTTGAAAATTCCGGCTATTTAAATATTCTCAGAATTAAAATTAAAAACTTTTAAAACCTACTAAATCTTCAGAGTCTTCTTGAGACTATATTATTGACTAACCTTCCTTAAACCAGCATATGATTATGAATTTTAAAACCATTTTATTGGCAGTCTATTTAACTTTAGTCGTTGCGACCACTGGCTGGTGCCAGAAAGTTCCACTGCTGAAAACCACACTCGTTGGAAATAGAATTGTAGAATTTATTCCGCAAGGTTTTGATTCCAATAAAACGCCTTCATTAATACTTTCTTCAACACCAAAACCAAAAGGTACAGTTCCTGCCGGCTGGTCTCTTGTTCCAGAATTTGCACTTGTCGACCATAAGGCTCGTGCAGTACTAAAGCTTGAGGGAAATATAAGCCACTATGGAGGAGGTGAGGTTACTGGGCCTTTACTGCGCAATGGGCAGTCTATAAAATTATGGAATACCGATACAGGTGCCTACAGTGTAGAAGGCGGAAAGAGATTGTATCAAACACATCCATGGGTTATGGGAGTACGCCAAGACGGTTCTGCTTTCGGTATTATATTCGACAGTAGTTGGAAAGCTGAACTGACAACAAATGACGATGAGATTATATATAATTCAGAAGGAGCTTTGTTTAGAGTTTATATTATCGATAGAGAATCTCCTCAGGAAGTATTAAAAGGACTTGCAGAATTAACAGGAACCATCAAATTACCTGCACGCTGGACATTAGGATATCACCAGTGCCGATTTTCGTATGACAGTGAAAAGCGCGTCATGGAAATTGCAGAGAATTTCAGAGAGAAAAAAATTCCATGCGATGTCATTTGGATGGATATTGATTATATGCAGGGCTATCGTGTGTTTACTTTTGACAGTATCAGATTTCCAAATCCAAAAAGACTCAATGATAATCTGCATAAAAAAGGATTTCGTGCCGTGTATATGATTGATCCCGGCGTGAAAGTAGATCAAGGGTATAGTGTTTATCAATCAGGTTCAGTAAATCAGGTCTGGGTGATGAAAAATAAGACAGAAGAATATCATGGCAAAGTGTGGCCGGGAGAATGCGCTTTTCCTGATTTTACCTCTCCGAAAACGAGGAATTGGTGGAGCGGTCTGTACAAAGATTTTTTAAACACAGGTATAGACGGTGTTTGGAATGATATGAATGAACCTGCCGTGAACGATAGTGATTTTCCAGCAGAGAAACAACTAGGAACCATGCCTTATGATACGCCGCATAAAGGAGGCGCAGATCTTCCGGCAGGTCCGCATCTGCTTTATCACAATGCATACGGCCGTTTAATGGTAGAAGCGTCTTATAACGGAATTTTACAAACTAATCCGGATAAACGTCCGTTTCTCCTTACCCGATCCAATCTTTTGGGAGGACAGCGTTTTGCAGCGACATGGACAGGAGATAATTATGCGGGCTGGGATCATTTAAAATTATCGGTTCCTATGTCGCTTACTCTAGGATTATCTGGACAGCCTTTTAATGGTCCTGATATTGGTGGTTTCTTAGGAAATACAGACGGTGATCTATGGGCCAGCTGGCTGGGGTTTGGAGCTTTTATGCCTTTTGCCCGTGGACATGCCTGCGCCGGAACAAATGATAAAGAACCATGGGCTTATGGCGCTGCGGTGGAAAAAACATCCCGCATCGCTTTAGAAAGACGTTATCGTTTATTGCCTTATTTGTATACCCTTTTTTACAAATCTTCTAAAACTGGACTTCCGGTAATGGCACCCGTATTTTTTGCAGATCCTAAAGAAACACGTTTAAGAGACGAGCAGCAGGCATTTTTAGTAGGCGAAAATCTTCTGGTTGTACCTGCCTTTGCCAAAAATCCACTTTTACCTGGAGGTATCTGGGAAGAGTTGACTCTTATTGAAGGCGAAAAGCAAGATAAATATCAAGCAGTATTGAAAATAAAAGGGGGTTCTATTATTCCTGCTGGGAAAGTGATACAAAATGCAGCAGAAAATTCTTTTGACCCGCTGAGTCTATTGGTATGTCTTAATGAAAAAGGACAAGCCGAAGGAGAATTATATCTGGATGCTGGAGACGGATTTGGGTATGAAAAAGGAGATTATGCCTTAATCACTTTTACGGCTCAGAAAAAAAATGGAAACATTGTGGTCAAAGTTCTTAAAACTGAAGGGAAAAGAAATGTAAGTAAGGAGATTCAAAAGATAACGGCAAATGTTTTACTGAATGGAAAAACCTATACAGGAACAGGAACTTTTAAAAATGGTGTAACAATTTCTATAAAATAATTCATTTTCCTGAGGTTAATCCTTTATTAGAAAGAAGTCAATAGCACCTTAATGCAGATTTTGATTCATTAGTCAAATTAATTTATTCTTATGAAAAAGATTTTTTATGTCATTTTTGTGACAGCCTTTTTAAATGCTGCTGCACAAGATAAAGTTTCTAACGGTACAAAAAATAATAATCCCATAGTAAAAGGCTGGTATGCTGATCCTGAGGCTGTTATTTTTGATAAGATGTATTGGATATATCCTACTTTTTCTGCTCGTTATGAAAAACAAGTTTTTTTAGACGCTTTTTCTTCAAAAGACTTAACAAATTGGGTCAAACACGAAAAAGTTTTAGATACTGCTTCTGTAAAATGGGCCAAAAAAGCACTGTGGGCACCGTCTATAATTAAACATAACGATAGGTACTTTCTTTTTTTTGGAGCTAATGATATTCAAAGTGATTATGAAATTGGAGGAATTGGTGTTGCTTCTTCTGCAAAACCAGAAGGTCCTTTCGTAGATTATTTAGGAAAACCGTTAGTAGATAAATTCTATAATGGCGCACAGCCTATCGACCAATTCGTATTTAAAGATCAAGACGGAGAGTATTATTTAATTTATGGTGGCTGGAAACATTGTAATATTGCGAAGTTAAAACCTGATTTTACTGGTTTTATTCCATTTGATGACCAAACCGTTTTTAAAGAAATTACTCCCCAACATTATGTTGAAGGGCCTTTTATGTTTATTAGAAATAATAAATATTATTTTATGTGGTCTGAGGGAGGTTGGACAGGGCCTGACTATTCTGTAGCATATGCCATTGCAGATTCTCCTATGGGGCCTTTCAAAAGGATTGGAAAAATCCTTGAGCAGAATACCAAGATAGCGGTTGGAGCGGGACACCATTCGGTTATAAAATTACCAGATTCCGACAAATATTTTATCGTATACCACAGAAGACCTATAACTGAAAATCACGCTGACTCGAGGGAAATTTGTATTGAAGAAATGTATTTTGATGAAACTGGGTATATAAAACCTGTTACCATAACCAAGGAAGGAGTGAAAGAACACATCATTAAATAATAATAGTGATAGCTTTAGAACGTTTGATACGGCGGTTTTCTTTCACCTTAAAATAGTTCTTATTTATGCCAACAACTGACTTCTTCTTTTCTCTTTACTCAATGTGCAGTTTTAAAATTGCAATGCAGGGGAATGTTATAATACTATAAAAAATTCACGAATGAAACTTTAACCAACCATTTTGCAGTAAAAGCTTTCTATAAAATTCTCATTTAGGTTTCAATTTGATTCACAGTGTTTATTTCCATTGTTTTCTGGTGCTTATGAATGATTTGAACACAATTTTGAAACAAAATGAGATTATAATAATGTTGTGATTCTGCTAATTTGGTCAAAAATTAAAAGATTTTTTAGGTGTAAATTGAAGTATCTTCAAAAATAAGCATCCTATTTTACGATGTTTTGAGTCAGACAAATATCTCTAAAGGATAACTATGAATGAAGCAATACTCTAGTGGATTACTAAATATCTTTTTAATTAAAACTAACTAATAACCAATCCAAAAGTAAACCAAAATGAAAATTAAAACAACGTGGAAAACACCATCCGCTCATTTAGGCTTGTTTACGTTTAGTAAATTAAAGCTTAATGAAATCGGATTGATCTGCTTATTTTTTTTAATGCTCTGTACAGGCGCTCATGCCCAGACAGGCAGTACTAAAGATCCTGTAAAAATAACAGGAACTGTTGTCGATTCAAAAGGACTCGCGCTTCCAAGTGCTACTGTACAGGAAAAAGGAACTAAAAATGCAGTATCTACAGACTTTGATGGAAGTTTTTCCATTACGGTATCTTCATCTCAAGCAGTACTTGTTTTCAAGTATATAGGAATGAAAGAAGTTGAAATAGCGGCTAGTGGTTCTAAAAAATTAGATGTAACCCTGCAGGATCAAACCAGCGATCTTCAAGCTGTTGTAGTAGTTGGTTATGGAACCCAGAAAAAAGCTTCGGTTGTAGGAGCAATTGCTACCATTAAACCATCTTTATTACAAGTTGGAACTGCCCGTACTTTAGGGAACAATTTAGCAGGACAAGTAACAGGTATTATGGCCGTACAGCGATCTGGCGAACCAGGTTATGACCAATCTGATATTAAGATTCGTGGAATTTCTACTTTTAAAGGAGGAACCAATCCGCTAGTGTTAGTCGATGGAATTGAAAGAAACCTAAATGACCTTGATCCATCGGAAATTGAATCTTTTTCTGTTTTAAAAGATGCGGCTGCCAGTGCAGTCTATGGAGTAAGAGGAGCAAACGGAGTAATCTTAATCAATACCAAAAGAGGTTTTGTAGGCACGCCAACCATTCAGGTTAGAACGGAATATTCTATTCAGGAACCAACAAAATTACCAGAGTTCATAAAAGCGGCTCCATATATGACTTTGCTAAACCAATTGGCCGCTGAACAAGGAAGACCGAAATTATTTTCAGACGATCGTATCTCAAAAACAGCTAGCAATTATGATCCAGATTTGTATCCAGACGTAAATTGGATCGATGCCATAACTAAGAAATTTGCTTTTACTTCAAGATCTAATTTGAATGTTGCAGGAGGATCAGAAATTCTGAGATATGCCTTAACCGCTTCATATTACAGTGAAAATGGTATTCTGGCATCAGATCCGAATCAGACTTATGATTCTGAAACACGTTTAAACAGAGCGAATGTTCGTACCAATGTAGATGTTAATGTATCTAAAACTACCTTGCTGAGAGTTAATATTGGAGGTTTTTTGCAAAATATCAATAAAGGAAACACAAGTACAGATTATTTATTTGGTACAGCATTCGAAACGACCCCTTTTGTGCATCCTGCTATTTATTCTGATGGAAAGATTCCAAGAGTATTTGCACGAGAAAATCCTTGGGCCGTTGCAACGCAGCAAGGGTACTATAAGCAGGGAGGAAGTAAAATAGAAAGTCTTGTATCATTAGAGCAAGATCTAAAAGGAATCACTCCAGGACTAAAAGCCAAATTTACCTATTCATTTGATTCATACTCAGATAATAGAATTATACGCGGTAAATCACCTGATTATTATAATGTAGCCACGCAGAGAGATTTAGACGGAAGTTTAATCCACGGAACTGTTCAGGCATACGGGCAGGAATATCTGGGGTATAAAACCGAATCTGGATTTGGAAACAGACGTATTTATCTGGAAGCCAATACTACTTACAACCGCACTTTTGGTAAACATGATGTAAGCGGACTTTTATTATACAACCAAGATAGTTATAATGATGGAACTGCACCTCAGGCTTTCAAACATCAAGGTTTAGCAGGAAGGACATCGTATACATTTGACAGAAAATATGTTGGAGAATTTAACTTCGGATACAATGGATCTGAAAATTTTGCAAAAGGAAACCGATACGGCTTTTTCCCTTCTGTCGCAATGGGATGGATTGTCTCTGAAGAAAAATTTATGGAACCTTATAAAGGAATTTTCAACAAACTTAAAATCCGAGGTTCTTACGGTTTGGTAGGAAATGATAATATTGGAGGAAACAGAAGATTTGCATACCTCACAACCATTAGTGATAATAACAATTCAGACTACTGGTTCGGAACCGGACAAGGAGTCAAATTTGAAGGAATTGAAGAAGGACAGATTGGAGTGAATGATCTGACATGGGAAAAAGTAGCCAAAGCAGATATTGGGATTGAATTAGGATTATTTAATATGATGGACTTAACCGTAGATATTTTCCAAGAAAAAAGAAAAGACATTTTTGTAGAAAGAAACACAGTTCCAACACAGGCAGGATTTATTAATGCGCCATGGGCCAATTTTGGAAAAATGGAAAACAAAGGTCTAGAAATAGGATTTAATTTTAATAAACAGTTAACCGCAGATTTCTTTATGAGCTGGCGTTTCAATTTTACATATGTTGAAAATAAAGTAACCGAAAGAGACGAAGCAGAAGCCGTAAAAGGAACATATCGTTCTGGAACAGGCATTCAAAATAATACTCTTTGGGGCTATGTTGCCAAAGGTCTGTACACAAATGAAGACTTTACTTCGCCAGGGGTATTAGCTCCAGGACTTCCGGTGCCTACATTTGGAACAGTTCTAAGACCTGGGGATATTAAGTATGAGGACAGAAATGGCGACGGTATCATTAGTGGTTTAGATGAAGGTTTCATTGGCGGCACAACAGATCCTCAAATTGTCTATGGCTTTGGAACCAATCTGAAGTACAAACAATTCGATTTTAGTTTCTTCTTTCAAGGAATTGGTAAATCAGAAAGGATAATAGGAGGTTCTAATTTCATTCCAGGAAGCGGTACCGGAACTTTAGGAAATATTTATTCGAATTATAATGACCGCTGGACAGAGGAAAATCCAAGTCAAGATGTGTTTTGGCCAAGATTGAGTTACGGTCCTAATGCTAATAATGCTGTAGCTTCTACATGGTGGAAAAAAGATATGAGTTTCGGACGTATGAAAACTATGGAAATTGGTTATTCATTAAATAGAGAGACGGCAGAGAAAATCTATCTGCAAGGACTCAGAATCTATATAAGCGGAAACAACCTCTGGTATATTTCTAATTTCAAACTGTGGGATCCAGAACTTGATACCGCAAATGGTTTGAAGTATCCATCAACAAAATCAGTCCTTTTTGGATTATCAATTGGGATATAACTAAAAATCAATCAAAATGAAAAATATACATATTAGAATACTATTTCTTTTTTTAGGAATATTAGTAACAGCATCGTGTTCTGATTATCTGGATAAAGAGAGTGATACCGAACTTACTCTGGATGGTGTTTTTGAAAGTAAAACAAAAACTGAAAACTGGCTGGCAAGCTGTTATTCAAGAATTCCAGATCCTACATGGGGTTATACTAGAACTTTGGGCTGGGAAATATTAGGAGACGATATGACTCCTTCAGAAAGATGGCGCCAATATGACTGGCAGGTAATCCCATTTATTCTGGGAGACTGGTCAGTGGGATCGCAGTGGAGCCCTGGTTATTGGAATAATCTGCCGCAGAGAATTAGAGAGTGTAATATTTTGATTAAAAATATTAAACCTCTGCCAAGCCAAAATCTAAATGAAGATGAAGTACGATTAATGATTGCAGAATGTCGTTTTTTAAAAGCATATTATTATTCATTACTGCTTAATACTTATGGACCAATCCCTTTTAGTCCAGATGAAATTACACCTGTAAATTATAATCTTTCAGACTTACAGGTGGGTCAGACTCCATATGACGAAATTGTAACCTGGATTGATAAAGAATTAAAAGAAGTCGAAACAATTTTACCAGCATCGTATTCAGATGGAAGAAAGTTTGGGCGTGCGACTTCTATTATGTGCAAAGCAGTAAGAGCAAGAATGCTGCTTTTTGCTGCCAGTCCGTTGGTTAATGGCAATTCAGAATATGCAGGTCATGTCACCAAAGATGGTAAACCTTTATTTAGCACTTCTTACGATGCCAATAAATGGAAAATCGCAGCAGATGCCAGTAAAGATTTAATCTTGAGCGCAGAAGCTGCTGGACATAAATTATATACCGAAATGAATGCGGCAGGAAAAATCGATCCGTTTTTGTCCTGCCAGAATCTGCACCTTATAGAAGCAAGCAAAGGAAATACCGAAGTATTATTTGCACGTGTCAATGTAGAATCAGGAGAATATGACAGACATACAGCGCCAGGCGGAGCAGGTGGAGCAGGTGGATATGGAGTGACACAATCTTTAGTAGATGCATTCTTTACAGCAAACGGACTTCCAATTAGTGATCCAAATTCAGGATATGTAGAAGCAGGATATTCAGTAAATGATGGATACTGGACTAACGGTGTAACGAAATTTAATGAAGTAAAAAGCCCTGGACTTGTAACCATGGCAGGAACTTATAATATGTACTGCAACCGTGAACCAAGGTTTTATCTGGCAGTAAATTTTAATAATGCATGGTATACAGATGGTGATAATGCTGGAAAAGATAAAGGAAGAAAATTAGAGTTCTTTAATGGTGCAAAAGACAACAATAATACACACGACGCACCTCAAAATGGCTATTTGGCAAGAAAAAGGACAGATCCTACAAGAAACCCGACTATTGGTTATTTTGCGCCGCGTCACGGAATTTTATACCGTTTGGGAGAAGCCTATTTAAATTATGCCGAAGCATTAAACGAAACAGATCCTGGAAATCCAGAAATTTTACTTTACCTCAATAGAATTAGAGAAAGAGCCGGCGTTAGGACGTACACCTTAGGAGCTACTGACGCGCAAAATATTCATGTGGATAACGATCAGGAAAGTCTAAGAAAAATAATTAGAATGGAAAGACGTGTTGAACTTTGTACAGAAGGAATCCGCTATCATGATTTAAGAAGATGGAAACTCGCAGAAACGATTCTAAATGGTCCTTTTTATGGAATGAACTTCAACGGAAAAAATGCGGCAGAATTTTATAAAAGAACCGTGTATCAAAACAGAGTATACAGAAAATCTTTCTATTGGTTTCCGATATATCTGGCAGAAATTGAGAAAAATCCAAATTTAGTCCAAGCACCTTTTTGGGACAAATAACTAAAAACCAGAACAAAATGAAAAATATAAAAAAATATATCTCATTTCTAATAATGAGTTTAGTTTTTGCCTCGTGCTCAGACAACGGACTCGAAAATCAAGACTGGCTTAAAGAACCTAATTTTCCTAATCCAATGACTTTAAATCTTTCCAGTAAAGAAGTTATTCTGACTAAAGAAAAAGAAAACGAAGACGCCATTACATTTACGTGGACAAAAGGAAATGACAGAGGAGAAGGTACAACCCTAACGTATTTTTTCCGTATGGATATTGTGGGAAATAATTTTGGTGAAGGAGCAGCTCCCGGAACCAGTACTACAATTACAGAAGAATTACCAGAAGGCGTTTTTACAAAAAAGTATACAGTTGCACAATTGAATTCTTTGCTGTTGAAAAACTTCAAACGCCCAGGCGGTGTAGTCACAAATCTTGAAGTTCAGATTATAGCGCAGGTAAATAACAGCAAACAATATCAATTGCCGGAAGTTTCTACTTCCACTTTTGCAGTTACCAGTTATAGTCCGGGACCATTGCCATTATTTATGGTTGGAGATGCAATAAGCGGCAGCTGGGATTACAGCACAGGAAAAAGCTTACCCGAAAAAACAGAAAGAACGATTTATAATTTCGTGGGAGATTTTGCCATTGGCTCATTTAAAGTAATTGAGAAAGCAGGCAGTGAATTACCGTCTTACGATCCAATTGCTGGAAATAAAATTGTTTATAATGAAACAACTCCAAAAAATGATGATAATGTCTTTAAAGTTGCTGAAGCAGGCCGTCATTCCTTCTACTTAGATATCGATCAAGGAATTTATGCTTTCGGATACGTTCCCTACGAAAATGTTTACATGGTAGGAAATGCCATTACAGGAATTGGCTGGGATATTGGAAGAGCAAAACCAATGAATTGGGATCCTAAAAATCCGGAAGTATTTACCTATAAAGGAAAATTTGATGCAGGGGAGTTTAAACTTCCTTTAGAATTAGGAAACTGGAACGGTAAAAACCTCATGTCTCCAGTAAACGGAACAGTACTTCGAGGTGATGCATCTGATAACACCTCAATGTTATTGATGCCGAACGGTCAGCCTGATAATAAATGGATTATTGAAACGGCAGGCGATTATGAACTCACAGTTAACCCCGCCAAAATGACCATTGTAATTAAAAAACTGTAGCTGTTTACAATTAAGAAACAAGACTTTTCAATACACGTATTGTAAAGTCTTGGATTCTAAGAAATAAGGTTTTAGAATGTTTTATAAAAAGAAAAGTTATGATACAATTTAAATTAAATAGTTTCTGTTTTACTCATAAAGTAAAACGATGTTTGGTATTATTTCTAATGTTTGCCGCTCTAGCCAATCCTCTAAAAGCACAAACAAGCGGAAATCCGTTATTCACAGGAGCCGATCCTGAAATTCATTACTTCAATAACAAATATTATATCTATACAACAGCCATTTACGGAACACAGTTTCATGCGTATTCGTCAACGAATTTAGTAAATTGGATAGATGAAGGTCTTATTTTTGATCTTTTTCCAGATAGTCCTTGGTCACAATACAACGGATGGGCGCCAGCAGTGGTTTTTCGTAATAACAAATATTATTTCTATTACACAGCCGAAACCAAAATTGGTGTAGCAGTTGGCAATACGCCAATTGGCCCTTTCACAGATATTGGAGCACCACTTATAGGAACAGATCCTTATACAGATGATATTATCGACGCCAATGTTTTTGTTGATGATGATGGACAAGCCTATATTTATTACGGTGGATCAGGTAAAAGCCGAATGGTAGTTCGCAAACTAAATGCCGATATGATTTCCCTTGCAACGGGGCCAACCGATATTACACCTCAAAACTACACCGAAGGACCTTATATGGTCAAACGAAAAGGAATTTATTACATGATGTATTCCAACGGTGCTTGGTACAATGATAGTTATAATGTTCAATATTCAACTTCAAATTCACCCATGGGACCTTGGACGTACAGAGGGAAAATCCTAAGTTCTAATTCTGAAGATAAAGGCCCCGGACATCATGGTGTATTAAAAATGGGAAACTGTGATGAATATTATATCATTTACCACCGCTATGAAAACGGCACTTCTGGTGACAGAAAAATTGCAATCGACAGAATGTATTTTAATTCGAATGATTTAATTGAACCCGTAAATATGACTAATTATGGTGTGCCGGCGAGAATTCCAGATCAATCTTGTCCCACACAAAGTATTGTTTCCGGCGGAATTTACAAATTAACACACAAAGGAACCTCTCAATGTCTGGATGTTTTCAATAATGGAAGCCAGTCAGGAACAAATGTCCAGCAGAGTTTAGATAATGGAAGCGATGCACAGCGCTGGGTAGTTACCCTTCAAGCAGATGGTTTTTATAAATTGACACACAAAGGAACAAACCAATGTTTGGATGTTGCCCAGAATAGTAATCTTCAAGGTGCTAATGTACAACAGGCATCAGATAATAACAGCGATGCCCAGCGCTGGAAAATTGAACTGATGTCTGATGGTTACTGCAAACTCACCCATAAAGGAACAACACAGGTTTTGGATGTTGACAATAATAGCAGCCAGTCGGGCGCTAATGTTCAGCAATGGTCTGATTTAGGAACTGATGCCCAAAGGTGGAAAATGGATTTGATTGAAGTTCCTATTGTTTCTGGCGGGGTTTACCGTCTTACCCACAAAGGAACCAATCAAAGTTTAGATGTCAAGGATGGAAGCACACAGCAAGGCGCAAACGTCCGACAATACACAAGCAATGAAACCGATGCACAGCGCTGGATTATTGCCAAAGAATCTGACGGATTTTATAAATTAACTCATAGAGGAACAACGCAGGTTTTGGATGTTGACAATAACAGCAGCCAGCCGGGCGCTAATGTTCAGCAATGGAGTGATCTGGGTACTGATGCACAGCGTTGGAAAATCGAATTAATGAGTGACGGTTATTTTAAACTGACCCATAAGAATACAAATTTATGTTTAGATGTCGTAAATAACCTTGCAGAACCAGGAACCAACGTGCATCAATGGACAGACAATAACAACGATGCGCAACGCTGGAAATTGGATTTAATAAATCTTTCCGCAACACTTGGTACAGCTAAAATTGCAGAATCTAAAGGAGAAAATGAAACGCTGAAAGCAATAAGTATTTATCCAAATCCAGTAAAAAATACACTCTTTTTTAATTCAGATTTGAATGGCATTCCTATTCTTATTTTCAATCAAACCGGAAGCTTGGTTATACAACAGATTATTAAAGATAACAGTTTGGATGTTTCGAGTTTAACAGCTGGAGTTTATGCGGCTGTTTTTGAAAAAGACGGAACCAAAATAACCAGAAAATTTATTAAAAAATAAAAGCAGATAAATAGTAAATACTTCAAATTATGCTGTAAAAGTGATAGTTTTATAAAGTAATTTAAAGTATTTGTTTAAGATTAATTTTAAAATAAAATATGAAAACAAAACAATTTTTAGTTGCAATTTTTAGTCTTGTGTCGACGGTTTTGGTTGCTCAGGAATACAAACCTGAAGCCAATCCCAAAGCAGTTGTAGTATCTGGAAATGCCCGATTTACAGTTCTTTCACCTCGCGTAATTCGTATGGAATGGAGTTCAGATGGTAAATTTACAGATAATGCTTCGTTGACTTTTGTCAACAGAAATCTTCCAGTTCCAGCGTTTACCAAAAAAGAGAGTAAAGGCGAACTTCAAATTGTGACTGATGTTGTAAAGTTGAAATACAAAACAGGTTCCGGCAGTTTTAACGACAAAAATTTAAGTGTTGATTTTATTGTTAATGGAAAATCTACAACTTGGAAACCAGGCTTAGCCAACAATAAAAATTTACTAGGAACAACACGCACTTTAGATGGTGTTGACGGGCCAGCCAAAGAATTGGAAAAAGGAATCATTTCTCGTGACGGATGGTATTTGGTAGACGACAGCGAGCGTCCGCTTTTTGATAACTCAGAATGGTCTTGGGTAATGGCACGTCCCGGAGATAAACCTCAGGATTTATATCTTTTTGCCTATGATTCGGATTATAAAACCGCTCTTAAAGATTACACCGATATCGCAGGGAAAATTGCAATGCCGCCACGTTTTGCATTTGGTGCTTGGTGGTCAAGATACCGAGAATATTCAGATACGGAATTCCGAGATCTTGTTGGTGAATTCAAAATGCATGATGTACCTCTGGATGTATTTGTAATCGATATGGACTGGCACGTAAAATCGTTACCAGAATTCTTCAAAAATGGACAAAGACAAAGAGATCAGGCTGGAGAAGATTCGGGCTGGACTGGTTTTACTTGGAATAAAAATCTCTTTCCTTCACCAGAAAAATTTTTAAAATGGACAGACGAACAGCATCTTAAAACGTGTTTAAATCTTCATCCTGCTTCTGGAATTCAGCCTTTTGAAGATGTTTATCCAGAAATGGCAAAAGCAATGGGCATTGATCCATCAACTAAAAAATACGTGCCTTTTGATATTACCGATAAAAAATTTGCCGAAAATTATATGAATCTAGTATTGCACCCAATAGAAAAAATGGGTGTTGATTTTTGGTGGTTAGACTGGCAGCAGTGGGGAAATACCAAAATTCCCGGCGTGAATCCTACCATTTATTTAAATTACGTTCATTACAGCGATATGGAACGCCAGAATAAAGTGCGACCATTAATTTTCCACCGCTGGGGAGGACTAGGAAATCACAGATATCAAATTGGATTTTCGGGTGATACACATGTAACTTGGGAATCTTTAAATTATCAGCCGTATTTTACTTCAACAGCAGCCAACGTTGGTTTTGGATATTGGAGTCATGATATTGGCGGACATCAAGGTGATGCAGGAACTCCAGAATTGTACACCAGATGGATTCAATGGGGAATTTTCAGTCCAATTTTTAGAACACACGCAACAGCAGCACCGCAGCATGAAAGACGTATTTGGGCGTATCCGCTTGATAATTTCTTGATTATGAGAGAAGCCTATCAAATGCGCTATGCTTTGGTTCCGTATTTATACAATGAAGCTCGTAATACCTATGAAACGGGAGTTTCTACTGTTCATCCAATGTATTATGATTACCCTAAACAAGAAAATGCCTATACTGTTCCAAACCAATATATGTTTGGACGTGATATGATTGTTCATCCCATAACAAAACCAATCGATAAAGGAAATATCTTTTTAGTACATGAAACTTGGCTCCCAGAAGGAAAATGGTATGAATGCAGTACAGGAAGTATAATCGAAGGCGGTAAAAAAGTTACCATGCCTTTTACTTTGGCTGATATTCCAGTTTTTGTAAAAGAAGGCGCTATTATTCCAATGCAGGAAAAAGTGGAACGAACAGACGAAAAGCCATTAAATCCGCTGATTTTAGCTTTTTATCCAGGTAAAAAAGGATCATTAAAATTATACGAAGATGAAGAAAACAACAACAATTTCAAGAATAACGCTTTTTCGTTTACCACTATAACTTCTGAGCAGACAGGAAATAAGACCAATATTGTGATTGCACCAGTACAAGGTTCATTTCCGGGAATGCTGACTTCTAGAGGTTACGAACTTCGTTTTTCATGTTCATTTCCTCCAACTGCTGTTTCAGTAAACGGACAAAATATTCCATATAGCGAAGAAGCTAAAATAGGAAGCTGGTCATATTCAGGAAACGATTTTGAAACACGAATTTATGTGCCGGAAGCCTCAACAAGTTCAAAAGTTTCGGTTGAGGTACAATTTCCAGATTACGATCAACAATTGCTTTCAGGC
>Ga0308166_1001213_pt1 | contig 28410 bp, 25 predicted proteins | sample PhyCR2_2_FD_202137 | JGI IMG/M metagenome (GOLD analysis project Ga0308166, IMG submission 202137) | Phyllosphere microbial communities from UC Gill Tract Community Farm, Albany, California, United States - DLSLCC.R2 | ecosystem: Host-associated > Plants > Phyllosphere > Unclassified | place... | reverse complement strand
TTGAGCCACTTTGCAGCAGTGGCTCGCGTGATGCCAAAGACCTTCGCTGCCTCACGATCAGACAGGCCCGAATCCTTGATCTCTTGCCGGATTTTCGGGGTGGTACGGGCTTGCGGGTGAATGCGTGAACTCATGCTGCCAACTGCTCCTGGTGCGATTGAATGCCGGGACTGCTGAACCCAGCAATCAAGTCGCCCAGCATAGCTTTTGCACGGAACAAAGGCCAGCTACGGCGAGGAATATGATCGCACGAAACTGAACAATTAGCCAACAAAGTAGTCCCTTAAAATTTTCAAAGATATTAGTGAGTTAAGTAAGCTCAGGTTTATCAGCCATAGTCCAATGGAAAATATTTATTCCGAGTCCCACCCATTGCGAACCTAAAGAGACACGCTGTGCTAGCTTCTGAGAAGTATTTTTTTCAAAATACTCTACAACCCGTTTCAACGTGTTAGCGCCTATGCCAGGAATTAAGGTGCAGCCAGTGCAATTTTCGTCTTTACATGTGGGTGGAGAGTGCGAAAACTGATCAAACCTTGCTTGTAGCCCATGCTTCACAATTTTTTGTGACCAAAATGAATGTTTTGGCGATGTTGGTTTCATCTTTTGTAAATTGCAATATTTTAAGCCGGACTTTGCATCAATATATTTAATTGTCTCAGGATCAGTTTCCGCTATTTTTTTGTATGTATGAAAATTTTCAGGGATGGGTAAAGGTGCATATGAGTCCTCAATCTGTGCTAAAGGAATTATATTTTCAATAGATCGGCCGTCGAAATCCGTAGCAAATGAAGGCCATGCGCCCGTATTGGTTAGAGAAACACATTGAGCAGTAACTGGACTCTTTGATCCCACAGGGGCAACATAATCACCGTCGGTGATGCAAAAGCAGAGTCCGTTGCCATGATTAAGATAATTTTCGAGCTTTATCGCTGTCTGCGAACCGCCTCCTGCATCAGGAAGCGCTCGGCATGATTCGGTAAGTCTATTCTTTGCACGAGCTTGTGATGCAGCGGAAATATATGCTCTCGCGTCTAGCAAATTTTCGCCTAACACGACACTTTGTGGGAAAGTTTTGTTTTTAAATATGCTTATTGGCAGCGTCCAAGTCCGTGCCGAAACTCTTACATATTCACCTTCCTTTACAATGCGGATAACGAAACTCTCTGCATACGGTAAGTGACCGTGGCGTGAGATGTTACCTCGTAGACGCTGAAGCGCTGCTTTACCTCGAAGGCTTAGTGGTAAAGAGAGCAAGCTTCTAACAGTTTTAAAATCGGTTGTAAGGAAGTGCTCTCCATTGTAAGAGGCGGCAAGGACGCTTTCTAATCCAGAAATTTCTGCTTGGTTTGTTGGGGTTAAAGCGGTAAGTGAGTTGTCCAAAATCACTAACATTACTCTACTTCCTCCCAGTTCGTTTCGTAATCGTCATCCTCAACAAGATCAAAGAAACCATAAGGCCAATTTTGAAGTCGTCCATCTGCTGCAAACTCTGAAATACGGGTCGTTGTAACACCCGATGTTTCGTCTTTTTCGAATAAGACTACCTGTACGTCCTCGCGATCTACGACTCCGATTGATACTAATTCGCCAATGCGGTTAATCAATGATGGGCTGTGAGTTTCAACCAGAATTCTCAAATCTGTCTGTTCGAAATTGTAATTATTTTCTCGATCAGAGATGCAGGCGGCGAAAATGTCGGCTAATTTAGCTTGAAGAGCCGGATGTAAATGCAACTCCGGCTGTTCAATTACAATAATTTTTTGATCGTGAATATCGTTTGCAGTTCTTAGTGTTGTTCCATGAGTTAAACTCCAGAGTTGCAATGCAACTGGCAAGATTTGTGAATAGCCAAACCCTGTATCCGCCAAATTCACTGCTTTCTTTGCTCCGTCAATATGAAGTCTAATTGCAATATGCCCTCCACTGCTTTCAGTTGTAACAGAGATGCCGAAATGTTTTTTTAGCCATTTGTCGAGGCGATCTTTAACATAACTATCTAAGCTATCCAAGAAGAACGGTACGTTCTCACCTCGGGAATCAATTTCGTCCACTGCTAATTCTTGCCTGCGATAGTATCTTTGTGCTGTCGCACGTAACGGTTCTAAATAGCTTACATTCTTTGCAAGTAGGGTTATGGTTTCATCGATAAGGGTCAATAATTGCGGTAGACGCGCCATTAATATGGCGTTCCGGATTCGCTGAAAGCCGAGTGCTTTTTCGTCGAGTGATTTGCAGAAATTAACCCATCGTTGCGACGGCTCGGATTGAGCTTTTAGTTGAGCCAGGATTTCTGCATCAGTTCCAAATGTTAATTTATCCGCAATACTGGCGCCTGTTTCTTCTGAAACCTTTGTAATTGACGTGATTTCGCGTGTGAGAGCACCTGTAAAAACATTTACTGGTTCGGGAACATTAAAGTCTTGATCGCCGACTTTTACCTTTCGAAATTTGAAAGCATAAATAGTAGGCAACAATCCATTGAAGCTAAGTCTCTGATGAAAAGCTGGATTTACAAATTCTGATAAGTCACCAACTTTTATAACTTGCAGTTTCCCTTCAGAAAATGTCAATCTGCAAGGAATGCCTTCAAATGTAATGTCGAGTTGAGAAACGGTGGTCTCACTAGCCTTTTTCCCGGCCGCTAACGTAATGGAGGCAAGAATGTCATACGATAATTCGTCAGCATCTAAACCGATCGTCCGAGGAGACGTTTTTGTTCGATCCAATTCAATTCTAAAAGAAAGCTGAATTTCACCTTTGCTATCGGAGTCGCGTACACTATCTTGAAAGCTCCCAAAGTCAACAAGTCGACCGTACCAAAGCACTGGACTGCGTTTTCTGACTTCAGTGCTTTGGCGTAAGAGGGGGAGAACGCGGGCGAATGTACTTTTACCACCACTGTTGCGGCCTACTAATAAACTGAGTTTTTTGATAGGTATCTCGCCAGTGTCGCCAAGGCTTCGCAAGTTTTTTACACGCAGGCCGTTAATTGTGCTCATTTTTCTCTTTCTTGGAGTCAATAACGAGAATCATAGACCAACGTAGGATCTTTTTCTACTAGGGCAGATTTATTGGCATGTCTTTCTTCCCAAAGTGTTACGTCATGTAATGTTTTTAGTTTGTTACGATGTTGAAGACGATGTAGAACACTGTCTTGCAAAGTATTTACAGAGGAAAGCGCGACGAAAACGACTGTGCCTGCGTACGCTTGGCCTCGTTGATCGAGCGCCACCTGTGTGCGCTGTCGCGTCTGCCCGAGCTCGATTCGGTGCTGCGCGCCACCTGCGAGCAGCTGTGCGAAAATGGACCGGCCTGGTCGACGACGGCATGCCGCGTCCCGTGGCCAAGCCGATCTTCATCGAACGCATCATGCGCGGCAGCCGCCTGCGGCCGAGCGCGGCCTGATGATGCCGGCTGTGGCGGTAGGGTGGTCGGCTCCACCTTTAACGATTGATCATGCGTTCCGTGTGCGCCGCCCACGCGTCGGTCGTTGGCGGCTTCGTGATCGTTCCGGATGATCCCACTGTTACGATCAACGCGTGGACGGGAAACCCGTCCACCCTACGTCGCACATTACGAGAATATCAGCGCCGCCAGAAGCGCCGCTCGCCCCGGAACCAGTTGATCGACGCATGCACGATCGCCTCGACACTGCCTTCGCGCTCGTACTGCTGGCGCAATAGTCCCGCATCGCTGGCCTCGGCCGCCGCGCTCGACAAATGCCGTAGCGCCTCCAGGCTCCCCAGCGCTTCGGCATACGGCGCCATCTTGCGCAGCGTCGCCAGGATATCTTCGCGCAGCGACACCGTCTCGTAGGTCTTCGGGTGCGTGATCGACCCTTCCAGCCCGAAGCGGCAAGCCTGGAAGCGGTTGTAGTTATAGACCAGGTAATCGTCCTCGACCGGGGGCTCCTCGGTGCGCTGCAGCAGGTAGCTGCACAGCGCCTGCAGGTAGGCCGCCAGCGCCGCGGCGCGCTGCACCGTCAGCGGCGTATCGCACACGCGCAGCTCGATGGTGCCGTACTCCGGCTTCGGCCGCAGGTCCCAGTAGAAATCCTTCATGCTCTTGATGATGCCGGTGCGCTCCATCTTGGCGTAATAGGCGTGCTCGAAATCGCTCCAGCTGAGCGTGAACGGCGCGCGCCCGCTCATCGGGAAGGCAAACACCGAGTTCAGCCGTGCCGAATCGAACAGGCTGTCGTGCCCCTGCACGAAAGGAGACGAAGCCGACAGCGCAATGAAGTGCGGGATGTAGCGGTTCAGCGCATGCAGCAGGTACATGGCGTTGTCACCATTGCCGCAGCCGATGTGCACGTGCTGGCCGAACACGGTGAACTGCTTGGCCAGGTAACCGTACAGCGAAGACAGATGTTCGAAGCGCGGCTTGGAGAAAATCTTTTGCTCGGACCAGTGCTGGAAGGGGTGGGTGCCGCCGCCGGCAATGCCGATGTTCAGGGTGTCGCCGGCCGTTACCAGCGTGTCGCGGATCTCCAGCAGCTCGGCCAGCAATTTGTTGTAATCCGAATGCACGCTGGAGTTAATCTCGATCATGCTCTCGGTGATTTCCGGCGTCACGTTGCCGGGGAAGGGCTTGCGCGACAGCAGGTGCAGCAGGTCGGGACTGGCGGCGGTCAGGTCGAAGTCGGACAAACTGACCAGCTGCAGTTCGAGCTCGACCCCGAAGGTGAGCGGCTGGGATTCGGCAAAGGCTTCAAGCGGCATGGCGGGTCTCCTGGCGCATATCCGGCGTCTCGCGCGCCCATACGAGGGCACGCTGGATGATGATGGGACCGAATATTTCGAGCAGCATGGTCACCGCCGCCACCGAGCGCAGTTCCTCGACCACCACCACGCCGGCCAGGCGCGCGTGTTCCAGCAGTAGGATGACGAATACCGACAGCGGCGCCAGCGCCACCCCGGCCAGGAAACCCTTGCGCCAGGACACGCCGGACAAATGGGCAAAGGCGGTGACGCCGGCCGTCTTGGTCAGCAAACGCGCGAGCACGACGGCGACGGCCAGCCAGATCCCGGCCGTCACCTTTTCCCAGTCGAGGGTCGAGGCCGCGAACACGAACAGCAGAATCGTCAGCAGCTCGCCCAGCGCGCCGAAATTGCGCTGGGCCTGGCTGAAGGCGACGCGGCGGTGGCGCGCCACCAGCCCGAATGCGAGCGAGGCCACCACCGGCGACAGGCCGCCGGCATAGGAAATCGCCACCAGCAGGATCACGGCGATGGCAAAGGCCACCGTGGCGTCGTGGCGCGGGTTGCCGATCGCGCGCAGCAGGGCCGGCACCACCAGCCCGAACACCGCGCCGGTGAGGGCCGAGACCGCGAGCAGCACCAGGCTGCTCCAGAGCGCATCGCCCAGGTCTTCGAAGGTGCGGAAGATCCAGAAGCCGATCACGGCATTGAAGGCGAACACGGCCAGCACGCAGTTCTGGGCCGACAGGTGCAGCACGCGTTCCGTTACCTGGCCCGAACTGCGCTGCTCGTTGATCACGCGCACCACCGTGGCCGGGGAGGTGGCCATCGCCAGCGAGGCCAGCATCAGCGAGGTCAGTTGCGCGGTGCCGAAGGCGACCGCGATGAAGTAGACGGCAACGAAGGTGGCGCCCGACTCGACCAGGCCGCTGACGCCGATCCAGGGATTGTTGCGCAGCCAGCGCAGGTTGATGCGGTAGCCGAGTTCGAACAGGATCAGGCCGAAGGCGACGTCGGCCAGCATGGGGATGGCGCCGGCGTCGGGCGCGGGCAGCACGCCGAGCTGGGGCGCGCCGAGGGCGAAGCCGACCAGCCCATAGAAACTGATGCGAGGAAGGGTGGTGTAGCGCTGGCCGAATTCCCCGGCAATCCAGGCAATGGCAATCGCGAAAGGCCATGCAAGGCTGGTCAGGATCGGTAACAGCTCGGTCATGCAGTCTCCACGAAAATGGTGCGTATGGGTTCGGCTACGGGTTCGTCAATACGGTTCGCTTGCATACTACAGGCCGATGGCGGGCGCACGATTGGCCGCCGGCGCTGGCACAGACCTGGAACAAATATCGCGCTTTGCGCCAAGGGCGTCCGTGCTCGCACTAACAGAGTGCAGTCGAGCCGGCCGGGTGCGTTGTCAGCGTGCACGGCGCTGGCTAGAATGGCGCAGTTCGGCAGTCTCCCTGGCCCGACCGGCCCCGATTCTCATCCTTCAAGCGCGTTGGCCTCCCCCTCATGTCCGTACAACCCCCGACCCCGCCGCAAGCCCGTCCACCGATCCGCCTGACCGCCCAGCTGCTCACCTGTCTCGTGTTCCTCATCATTGCCGCCGCGATCATGCTGGTGGCGCAGGACGAGCCGCTGTCGGTGCTCGGCGGGCCGATGGGTGTCGGCAATCAACTGCTGTTCGGGCTGGGCCTGTCGGCACTGGCGGCGGTGGGCTCGTATGTGAGCTTCCGGCTGACGGCGTCGTCGGAATCGACGCGCAAGACGATTGCGGCCTATGCGCGGCTGGATTTGTCCGGCTTGAATCCGGTGTGGATCAGCCTGGCGGCGGCGGTCGGCGAGGAATGGCTGTTTCGGGCGGCCCTGCAGCCCTTGCTGGGGGTGTGGATCACCTCGGTGATCTTCCTGCTGACGCACACGCCTGTGTACCAGTTCCACAAGCTGGACAAGGCGGCGCTGGTGCAGGCGGCGGGGGTGTTCGGGCTCAGCGTGGCGCTGGGCTTCATCTACCAGTACGTGGGCTTGCTGGCGGCGGTGCTGGTGCACCTGGCGATCGACGTGGTGGGTTTGTATGTGGTGCGCAATGCGTTGCGCGCGCGCGGATAGGCCGCCGCAACTATTTGCTCAACAGCCGCATCGCCCGCTCCAGCCCTTCCAGCGTCACCGGGAACATGCGGTTGTTCATGATCTGGCGGACGATGGCAATCGACTGCCGGTATTGCCACAAGTTTTCCGGCTCGGGATTAAGCCAGGCGAATTTCGGGAAAGCCTTGCAGAAGCGCGCCAGCCATTCGGCGCCGGCTTCCTCGTTGTTGTACTCCACCGAGCCGCCCGGCGCCAGCACCTCGTAGGGGCTCATGGTCGCGTCGCCAACAAAGATGACGCGCGTATCGGGCGGGTACTTGCGCAGCACCTCCCAGGTCGGGAAACGTTCCGCGTGGCGGCGCCGGTTGCTCTTCCACAGGTAGTCGTAGACGCAGTTGTGGAAGTAGTAGAACTCCATGTTCTTGAACTCGCTCTTCGCCGCCGAGAACAGTTCCTCGGTGCGCTCGATGTGGTCGTCCATGGTGCCGCCCACGTCCAGCAGCATCACCACCTTGATGCGGTTCTTGCGCTCGGGCTGCATCTTGATGTCGAGGTAGCCGGCGTTGCTGGCGGTGGCGCGGATGGTGTCGTCGAGCGCCAGTTCGTCGGGCGCGCCGTGGCGGGCGAAGCGGCGCAGGCGGCGCAGCGCCACCTTGATGTTGCGCGTGCCGAGTTCGCGCTCGTCGTCGTAGTCCTTGTACGAACGCTGGTCCCAGACCTTCACCGCCGTGCGGTTGCGGCCCTGGCCGCCGATGCGCACTCCCTCCGGGTTGGTGCCGCCGTGGCCGAAGGGCGAGGTGCCGCCGGTGCCGATCCATTTGTTGCCGCCCTCGTGGCGTTCCTTCTGCTCCTTCAGCAGTTCGTTGAGGCGGTCCATCAGCTTGTCGTAGCCGAATTTTTCCAGCGCCGCCTTCTGCTCGGGCGTGAGTTCGCGCTCCATGCGCTTGATCAGCCAGTCGAGCGGGATCTCGCCCTTGCTGGTGTCGAACACGGCCTCGATGCCCTTGAAGTACATGCCGAAGGCGCGGTCGAACTTGTCGAAATGGGCTTCGTCCTTCACCAGCGTCAGGCGCGCCAGGTAATAGAACTCGTCGAGCGAGGGCGCGATGACGCTCTTTTCCAGGGCTTCGAGCAGGGTCAGGAATTCCTTGATCGAGACCGGGACCTTGGCATTGCGCAGCGCGAAGAAGAAGTCGATCAGCATGGTGCGTGTCCGTGGCGTTCCAGCCGGTAGTGCAGTTGCGCCTTGATTTCCGGCCACTCGCCGCGCGTGATGCTGTACATGACGGTGTCGCGCACGGTGCCGTCGCGGCGCAGGGCGTGGTGGCGCAGCACGCCGTCCTTTTTCGCCCCCAGGCGTTCGATGGCGGCCTGCGAGGCGAAGTTGAAGTTATCGGTGCGCAGGCCGACCACGGCGCAGCCCAGGGTGTCGAAAGCGTGCGACAACAGGAGCAGTTTGCAGCTGGTGTTCACGTGCGTGCGCTGCACGCCCTGTGCATACCAGGTGTAGCCGATTTCCACGCGCTCGAGTTCGGGCACGATGTCGTGGTAGCTGGTGCTGCCGAGCACGCGGCTCGATGCCGCGTCGACCACGGCAAAGGCCACGCGGTCCGGCGTTTCGAGCGCGGCGTGCACATAGGCCTGGGTGCGGTGCGGTTCGGGCACCGAGGTGACGCGGATGTTCCACAGCTGGCCGTCGGACGCGGCGGCGCGCAGGCCGTCGACGTGGTCCAGGCCCAGGGGTTCCAGCCGCACGCCGTTGAAATCGAGCGTGACCGGCTCGACCGCAATCCTCCCTGCCGTCATCGATTCGTCCTCGACATGTAGACCAGGCGCTCGAACAGGTGCACGTCCTGCTCGTTCTTCAGCAGGGCGCCGTGCAGCGGCGGCACCACGGTCTTGGCATCCTTGCTGCGCAAGGCTTCGGCCGGGATGTCCTCGGCCATCAGGAGCTTCAGCCAATCCAGGAATTCCGAGGTCGAGGGTTTCTTCTTGATGCCGGCGACGTCGCGCACTTCGTAGAAGCTTTGCAGGGCGGCTGCCAACAAATCCTGCTTCAGGCGCGGGAAGTGGACCTTGACGATGTCGGCCATCGTCTCGCGGTCCGGGAACTTGATGTAGTGGAAGAAGCAGCGGCGGAGAAAAGCGTCCGGCAGTTCCTTCTCGTTGTTCGAGGTGATGATCACCAGCGGACGGTGCCTGGCCACCACCATTTCGCGCGTCTCGTAGACGTAGAACTCCATACGGTCGAGTTCGCGCAGCAGGTCGTTCGGGAATTCGATGTCGGCCTTGTCGATCTCGTCGATCAGCAGCACCACCGGTTCCGGCGCGGTGAACGCCTGCCACAGCACGCCCTTGACGATGTAGTTGTGGATGTCGCGCACGCGCTCGTCCCCTAACTGGGAATCGCGCAGGCGCGAGACGGCGTCGTATTCGTACAGGCCCTGCTGGGCCTTGGTGGTGGACTTCACGTGCCACTGCAGCAGCGGCATGTTCAGGCTTGCTGCGACTTCCTCGGCCAGCATGGTCTTGCCGGTGCCCGGTTCGCCCTTGATCAGGAGCGGGCGCGCCAGCGTCAGGGCGGCGTTCACGGCCAGTTTCAGGTCGTCGGTGGCGACGTAGTTGTCGGATCCTTCGAAGCGGGCTTGGGCTTGCATGGGCGTTTGTGGAGAGAGAGGAAATCCTGAGTATATGCCAGAAGGCGGGCAGGGGCGCGAGCACGTTGCAGGCGCGGCTGTCCCGCTGCGCGACGTTGGTAGACTGCAATCTTTTGTTGGGCTAGAATCGGACGCTTGTTAGATGATTTGCTAACTTTATCGGCTTCATCCAGTTTCGTGCGGTAGCGGTATTCGATCAAATTTTTTTTTGCGATTCCCACCATGAAAAAACTTTTCGCTGTACTCGTTCTGGGCGCGTGCGCCGGCGCCGCGTCTGCCGCGGACGTTGTCGGCAATCCGAAGGCGGCACCGGCCAAGATCGAGATGTGCATCGGCTGCCATGGCATCCCCGGCTACAAATCCGCTTTCCCCGAGGTCTACCAGGTGCCGATGATCGGTGGTCAATCGGCCAAGTACATCGAAGCCGCCCTGCATGCCTACAAGAAGGGCGACCGCAAGCACCCGTCGATGCGCGGCATCGCCGCCAGCCTGTCCGACCAGGACATCGCCGACGTCGCCGCCTACTACGCGCAGCAGACCGCCCGGAACCGCAAATGAGGACCGCCGCCATGAAAAAACTGATCATCGCGCTGGTGCTTGGCGCCGTTTCCCTTGGCGCACAAGCTGCCGACGTCAAGCGCGGCGAAGAGCTGGTCAAGAAGTACAACTGCGCGTCCTGCCACGGCGCGGACTACAACAAGCCGATCGACCCCAGCTATCCGAAGCTGGCCGGGCAGCATGCCGACTACATCGCGCACGCGCTGATGGCCTACAAGCGCGGTGGCGACAAGGCAAACGGGCGCAATAATCCGATCATGGCGGGGTTCGCCAAGCCGCTGACCAACCAGGACATGGCGGATATCGGGGCGTATTTGTCGAGTTTGCCGTCGCAGCTGGTGGTGAGCAAATAAAAAGCGTTCTCTGACGCGGCGGCGACCGTAGGGTGGGCACCCCGTGCCCACCCTACGTGTTCAGCACCGGGGTATCAGTGCGATCTGCGGCACGAGGCGTCCGACAACTCCGACTATAATAGGCACCATATCCAATCCCCCGAAGCGGCCCACACGCCGCTTCGGGGGATTTCGCTTTTCCGCGTCCTCGCGCCTTTTGTTGGAGTGTCATCTTGCAGTCCGTCTCACCCGCTTACCTGAAAACCAACCTGCTCAGCGGCCTGACCGTGGCCCTGGCCCTGGTGCCCGAGGCGATCGCCTTTGCCCTGGTCGCCCATGTATCGCCGCTCACCGGCCTGTATGCCGCGGTGCTGGTTTCCTTCATCACCTCGGCCTTCGGCGGCCGGCCCGGCATGATCTCGGGTGCCGCCGGCGCGCTGGCCGTGGTCATGGTCGCCCTCGTGGTCGAGCATGGCGTGCAGTACCTGTTCGCGGCGATCGTCCTGATGGGTGTATTGCAGATGCTGTTCGCCGCCGCCCGGCTCGGTAAATTCATCCGCATGGTGCCGTACCCGGTGATGCTCGGCTTCGTCAACGGCCTGGCGCTGGTGATCTTCATCGCCCAGTTCGGGCACTTCAAGGTGAATGGACAGTGGATGGAAGGCGCCCAGCTGTTCACCATGCTCGGCCTGGTGGCCGCGACCATGGCCGTCATCTACGTCACGCCGCGCATCACGAAAGCCGTGCCGGCGACACTGGTCGGCATCCTGGTGGTCACCATCGGCGCCGCGCTGCTCGGCATCGAGTCGAAGACCGTGGGCGAACTGGGTTCGATCGCCGGCGGCCTGCCGAGCTTTGCGATTCCCGACGTGCCCCTCAATTGGGAAACCTTCAGGATCGTCTTCCCGTACTCGCTGGTGCTGGCCGGCGTCGGCCTGATCGAGTCCCTGCTCACGCTCACCCTGGTCGACGAGATCACCGAGACGCGCGGCCAGCCGAACCGCGAATGCATGGCGCAGGGTGCGGCGAATGTCGTCACCGCTTTCTTCGGCGGCATGGGCGGCTGCGCCATGATCGGCCAGAGCATGATCAACGTGAACAACGGCGCCTACGGCCGCCTGTCCGGGGTTTCCGCCTCGCTGTTCCTGCTCTCGTTCATCCTGTTCGGTTCAAGCTGGATCGAGCAGATTCCGCTGGCGGCGCTGATCGGCGTGATGTTCGTGGTGTGCGAAAAGACCTTCGAGTGGGGCACCTTCCGCATGATCGGCAAGGTGCCGCGCGCCGATACGCTGGTGGTGCTGCTGGTGGCGGCGATCACGCTGGTGTTCGACCTGGCGATTGCGGTGCTGGTGGGCGTGATCGTGTCGGCGCTGGTGTTCGCCTGGCAGCACGCGAAGCAGATCGCGGTGACCACCTCGCAGGATGCACAGGGCTGGAAGGTCTACGAGCTGCAGGGTACGCTGTTCTTTGCCTCGGTGGCCAACTTCAACGAGCTGTTCGCGCCGAAGGACGATCCGCAGGACGTGGTGGTCGAGTTCCGCAACGCGCGCGTGGTCGATCATTCGGCGATCCAGGCCATCGATGCGCTGGCCGAGAAGTACCGGGCGCTGGGCAAGCGCCTACACCTGCGCCACCTGAGTCCGGACTGCCGCGAGCTGCTGGGCAAGGCGCAGGACATGATCGAGGTGAACGTGCTGGAAGACCCGCGCTACCGGGTGGCGGACGACAAGCTGGGTTGATACCGGACACGAAAAAGGCGACCTCGGTCGCCTTTTTTTATCGCATCGCGCGGCTGCGCACGCACTCGATATAAGCCTCGGTATCCGGCGGCACGCCGTTGCGTTGCGACTTCCAGATCATCTCGCCCAGGCATTCCATGATCTCGTGGTGGGCGTCGTGCTCGCCGATCTTGCGCACCAGCAGGTCGTGCGCGGCCTTGATGCCGCGCGGCTGGTCGATCGATACCTGCTCGGCGATCGACAAATGCATCGACAAATGCAGGAAGGGATTCGCCTGGCCGCCTTCGACCGAGTAGTCGCGCGCGACGGCCGCCTCGACGTCCATCATGGCGTCGTGGTATTCGGGATGCTGGACGATCCAGTCGGCGGCGATGGCGTCCATGGGCGTGAGCACTTCGCCGGCGCGTTGCTTGCGGAAGGCTTCACAGAAAAAGCGGCGCACGTCGTGCGAGGACGGGGTGAACATGGCGGGATTTGGCAGGCGGTGGGGAAGGGCGCTATTTTAACGCGATGGCGCACACTTCGCTGCCGGCCGCCCTCAGATTGGCGGGGCCGCCAGGGCCGGCGTGCAATGCGCACCCAGCGCCGCCAGGCCGGGGGGACGTTGCGCGATCTGGTGTGCTTCGTACCATGCCAGCATGTTGGCAAAGACATAGCACTTCATCTCTTTGTCCGATCCGGGCTTGGTCACGCTTTCCAGTACCTGCTCGGCGCTGAATGTGCCCAGGTAAAACCCGCTGATCGGAAACGATTGCAGGTCGATGCCGTCGTCCGGAAGCCTGGCCGCCAGTTCGGTCCGTGCCAGCTCTGCCTGGCCGCTGCGCACCCGGGCAAGATACAGCCAGAGTGCGCCCTGGTGCTCGCCGGGCAGTTTGTCGAGCGCCATGCGCATGCGCTGGGCGCCTGCGTCGAACTGCCCTTCAAGCGCCAGTTTGCGTCCGGTATGCAGGAGTGCATGCGGTTCACCGGCCGTTGCCGCGCGTTCCAGCCAGGCCTGGGCCTTGGCCGGGTCTGCGACACCTTCGCCGACGGTATATATCTGCGCCAGCGCCAGCTGGGCGCTGGTGTTGCCGGATTCGGCTTCCTGCTCGAGCCAGGGTTCGACTGTCTGCGTGGTGCGGAAAGGCTGGCCGCCGACGTAGCTCACGTAGATCTTTCGTTGGCTCATGGCGACCAATACGCGGTAGGCGCGCAGGAAATCGGTGCCCAGGATGATGTCGCTCATCGATGTATGATGGTCGATGACGCTCAGTGGCGCGTTTTCGATGACCTCCTGGCCGATCTGGATGCGCTGGAAGACTGCATGCCAGCGCGCCGCGGCATCCGCGCCTACGCCGTAGACATCGTCGAGCTTGCGTGCATGTGCCGCGTCCGCCCTGAATCCCAGTTCCTTCGCCGCCAGGCGGCTGATCGAGCTGATGCCGGCGCCGGTATCGATCATGGCGCTCAGGCTTTTGCCGTTGATCTTGATCGTGAAGCGTGGATTGCGGTGTCCATCGAAGCCCCAGTCGAATGGCAGGACAGATGCGGACGGGTTCCAGTAAGCGAGAAACGCATAACCGCAATTGACCGGCTTGAACATCCGTATTTCCTTGGTCGCCAGCGAGATTTCAAGGTCGCCCTGGAGCAGGAAAGGCACCCCGATAATGGCGTCGTACGGCGAGCTGCGCTCGTGTTCGCCGATGACGCGCAGTCCGGTCTTGCCGATCCTGGAAGAGCCGATCGCGAATTCCTTGACGGTGGTCGTGTAGACCGGCGCACTGCCGCCAACGCCTTCGACCTCGCGGCCGGATTCCTGCAGGCGCAGCTTGTGGCGCGTGGCGCCGGATTCGGTCAGCATGACCGCGTAAGCGCCGGTATCGACCAGCATCGGCGCGGCCTGGCCGTTGATGCTGCCGACGGTCGTCACTTGCAGTCCAGGCCCCGTGTAGCTGAGCGGCAGCGTAGCGATGGTGCGGTATTCGCAGTCGCTGTTGTCCGCATGAGCGGCAGCGGGAACACAGGCTGCGCCTGACAGTACGAGGGCGGCGAGGCGGCGCGAAGTGAACGAAGTCATCCGTTTATTGTATGGTCGAAATTTCTAAAATAGCAATTCCAACTGCATGGGCAGTCCGCCTTAACTGTCGTTCTCGTCCTCGCCGCTGCAATGCTGCCGGCGTGCCGCCGCCATCGCCTGCACGCCGGCGCTGTCGCCCTGCGCCTCGTGGAATTCACGCATCGAATCGATCGCCATGCAGCGCCGCTTCCCGCCCTGCTCGCGGTCTTGCGCCGCCTGCTTCAACACCTGTTCGGCGTTCGACTTGCCGAGGTAGAAAGCTGCGACCGGCGCCGGCCACTCGTCGTCCTCGCTGCGCGCAAAGGCGGTGGCCAGCTCGGTACGGCCGAGTTCCGCCTGGCCGGTACGCAGGCGGGCGAGATGCAGCCAGAGGGCGGCGTCGCGGTTCGATGGCAGCTTGTCGAGCGCCAGGCGCAGGCGCGGGGCGGCGTCAAGCGCTCGGCCCTGGCGCAGCAGCGAGCGGCCGCTGTACAGGTTGGCATGGGCATTGCCGCTGGCGGCCGCTTTTTCCAGCCACTTGCCGGCGGCTGCCGCGTCGCGCGCCACGCCGTCGCCGCTGCCGTACATGTTGGCCAGCCGCATCTGGGCGTCGCCATTGCCGGCGTCGGCTTCTTCCTGGATCCACGGTTCGAGCTTGCGACGCTGTTCGAAAGGCTGGCCGCCCACATACGAAAAATAGATCTTGCGCTGGCTCATCGCGATCAGCACCCGGTGCGAGCGCAGGAAGTCGTCGCCCAGCAGGATGTCGACGTCGCTGCCCTTGCGATCGACCACGCCGATGTCGGCGTTCTGGATCACTTCTTCGCCGATCTGGAAGGCTTTGAAGCTTGTGTGCCAGAAGGCGGCCTTTTCATCGCCCACGCCGACGACGTGGCCGGCCCTGGTGACATCGGGCGCGTCCAGTTTCAGGCCCGCGCGCCTGGCTGCGGCAAGCGAGATCGTGGTTGCCGCCGCGCCGGTGTCGATGATGGCGCGCATTTTTTCGCCGTTCACGAAGACCGTGAAATACGGATTCGGCGTGGTTTCCGAGCTGGTGTCGAAGGGAATGACAAGGGCGTCGGCATCCCAGTAGGCGAGGTGGGTATCGCCGCAACTGATTGGCTGGAAGAATTTCATTTCCTTGGCAGCCAGGGAAATTTCCAGGTCTTTTTGCAGGAGGAAGGGCGCGCCCAGGATGGCGTCGAACGAAGGCGTGAAACCGAAGTCCGACAGCACGCGCATGTGGCCACGCTCGCTGCGCGCCGGGCCGGCCACGAATTCCTTGATGCGGGTCTGGTAGATCGACGAGAAGCCGCCCACACCCTGCGCCACCCGGCCCAGGTTACTCAGCTTCATGCCGCGCCTTTCCGTGCCGGTACGGGTCAGGAAGGTATCGTAGGCGCCAGTATCGACCAGCATGGTTGCCGGCGTGCCGTTGATCACGCCCTCGGTCGTGACCTGCAGGCTGGGGCCGGTGTACTGCAGGGGCAATTTTCCGACCGTGACATAACGGCAGCGCGGCGCCTCGGCGGCCTGGGCCAGGGACAACGGAAGGGCCAGCAGCAGGGCGGTCAGGGGGCGGAGGCAGGCATGGAGGCGGATCGGCATCATGCCAAAGATTCTACGTGGAAAATTTCTCTTTTGGCAATCAAAAAAGAAAAGGCAAGCTGCACCGTTTGCATGGTGTGCTTGCCCTTGGTGGCGCCATCACTGCTGAGTTACAGGCGCAACTACTTTTCCGGCGTTAGCAACAACTGCGGCTCGGCCGCGGCTTCGCGTGGCGGCCTCGGCGCGCTCTTGGCGACGCCTGCGCTGCCCGAGCCGTTGCCCTGGCCGCGCGGCTGGCGCAGGTAGCGCGCGCTGTGGCGGCGCTCGCCGTGCCCGCCGTTGGCCGGCCAACTGATGAAACGCGACAACTCCTGCAAGGCGCGCTGGTAGACATCGCGCTTGAACTCGATAACCACGTCCAGCGGCACCCAGTAGTCGTGCCAGCGCCAGGCGTCGAATTCCGGATGGTCGGTCAGGCGCAGATTCACGTCGTTGTCGCGCGCAACCATGCGCAACAGGAACCAGATCTGTTTCTGGCCTCGGTAATGGCCGCGGATCTCGCGCTTGATGAAGTGATCCGGCACCTCGTAGCGCAGCCAGTCGCGGGTGCGGCCCACGATCTTGACGTGCTCCTGGCGCAGCCCGATTTCTTCCTCGAGCTCGCGGTACATCGCCTGTTCCGGCGTCTCGCCGTATTTGATACCCCCTTGCGGAAACTGCCACGAGTGCTCGCGCACCCGCTTGCCCCACCACACCTCGTTATTGGCGTTGAGCAGGATGATGCCGACGTTGGGGCGAAACCCTTCACGATCGAGCATAAGTGCACCTCGAAACTTTCTGCCGGCTTCTGGTCCCTTGCGTTTTTACCTACAAATCCCTGCGTCAGCCATGCCTTTCGATCACGAAAACGGCGGCGGCTGCGTGTTCCGGACCCATTTGTACAAAGTTTGGACGCATCAGCCAGCTAATCCTTTAAAATTAGGTCGATTATAACCCTCTCTTTTTAAAAAGAATTCATCGATATGCGTGCCTCACGATTTTTTATTTCAACTCTTAAAGAAGCGCCTTCCGATGCCGAGATCGTCAGCCACAAGCTGATGATGCGGGCGGGGATGATCAAGCGCCTCGGCTCGGGCATCTACACCTACATGCCGACCGGCCTGCGCGTCATCCGCAAGGTCGAAGCGATCATTCGCGAAGAGATGAACAAGTCGGGCGCGCTCGAACTGCTGATGCCGGTCGTGCAGCCGGCCGAACTGTGGCAAGAAACCGGCCGCTGGGACAAGATGGGTCCGGAACTGATGCGCGTCAAGGACCGTCACGGCCGCGACTACGCCATCCAGCCGACCTCGGAAGAAGTGGTCACCGACGTCGTGCGCAGCGAGATCAAGTCCTACCGCCAGCTGCCGCTGAACTTCTATCACATCCAGACCAAGTTCCGCGACGAACGCCGTCCACGCTTCGGCCTGATGCGCGGCCGCGAATTCACGATGAAGGATGCCTACTCCTTCGACCGTGACCTGGAAGGCATGCAGAAGTCCTACCAGATCATGTTCGACGCCTACGTGCGCATCTTCAACCGCTTTGGCCTGAAGTTCCGCGCGGTGGCGGCCGACAACGGCGCCATCGGCGGCACCGGCTCGCACGAATTCCACGTCATCGCCTCGACCGGCGAAGACGCGCTGGTCTACTGCCCGACCTCTGACTACGCGGCCAACATGGAAGCGGCCGAGGCGCTGGCCATCGGCGAGCGCGGCGCGGCCACGCAAGCCATGACCAAGGTCCCGACGCCGGGCAAGACCAAATGCGAGATGGTCGCCGAACAACTCGGCCTGCCGCTGTCGCAGACCGTGAAGACCATCGCGCTGACGGTCGAGAAGGAAGAAGACGGCAAGGTCGGCAAACAATACTTCATGTTGCTGCTGCGCGGCGACCATGAGCTGAACGAAGTCAAGGTCAACAAGGTCCCGGGCCTGGCCAGCTACCGCTTCTCGAGCGAAGCGGAAATCCAGGAAGTCTACGGCACCGTGCCGGGCTACCTCGGTCCCGTGGCGCCGAAGCTGCCGGTGACCATCGTTGCCGACCGCACGGTCGCCAACATGGCCGACTTCGTCTGCGGCGCGAACGAGGCCGATGCCCACCTCTCCGGCGTGAACTGGGGCCGCGACCTGCCGGAACCGGTGGTGGCCGACCTGCGCAACGTGGTCGAAGGCGACGCTTCGCCGGACGGCAAGGGCGTGCTGGCCATCGAGCGCGGCATCGAAGTCGGCCACGTGTTCCAGCTCGGCACCGCCTATTCGCAGGCCATGGAAGCGACCTACCTGGACGAAGCCGGCAAGCCGGCGCCGCTGCAGATGGGCTGCTACGGTATCGGCGTGACCCGCATCCTGGGCGCGGCGATCGAGCAGAACTACGACGACAAGGGCATCGTCTGGCCGGACGCGCTGGCGCCGTTCCAGATCGTGCTGTGCCCGATGGGCCTGGACCGCAGCGAGATGGTCAAGGAGCAGACCGAGAAGCTGTACGCCGAGCTGCTGGGGCTTGGGGTGGACGTGATCGTCGACGACCGCGGCCTGCGCCCGGGCGCGATGTTCGCCGACTGGGAACTGATCGGCGTGCCGCACCGCGTGGTGATCGGCGAGCGCGGCCTCAAAGAGGGCAAGCTGGAATACCAGGGCCGCCGCGATACCGAAGCGGCCGCCGTTCCGGTCGAAGAAATGGTCGGCTTCATCAAGGCCAAACTCGGCCAGTGATGCGGATGGCGGGACAGGGCAGGGCGCGCGCTTTTTTGAAAAGCGCAGTGCTTGCAGCGGCGCTCTTTGCGAGCACGGTTGTCGCCACAAGCGCGCACGCGGGCAACCAGAAGGAAGAGGCGCTCGCCGATTCCGTGCGCCTGGCGCTGTCGAATGCCATCAACGATGCGCGGCCGCCCAAGCCGAGCTTCCGTGACGAGGCCGGCCGGCTGCGCTACCAGCAGTGGTTCAACGAGATGTCGGGGCGGCTCAAGAAGCGCATCCCCGACGAGTTCTCGCGTACTGAATTTTTGGAGGCGGCCTGGTACGAAGCCACCCGCGCCGGGCTCGATCCGGGGCTGGTGCTGGGGCTGATCCAGGTCGAGTCGGCCTACCGGAAATATGCGGTGTCGATCGTCGGCGCGCGCGGCTACATGCAGGTGATGCCGTTCTGGACCAAGGTGATCGGCGACAGCGACCGCCGCAAGCTGTTCCACATGCAGACCAACCTGCGCTACGGCTGCTCGATCTTGCGCATGTACATCGACATGGAACGCGGCAATCTGTACCTGGCGCTGGGCCGCTACAACGGCAGCCGGGGCAAGCCGCAGTACCCGAACGCCGTGCTGTCGGCGTGGAAGAAGTGGGAGTTCACGCCGGCGGCGGTAGCGTCGCGGTAACCTCGTTTTAATCGAAACATCACCCTACAGGTGCGGTCGCAGGTCATCGCATATCAATCACACCACATCGACAATTACCGGTGTAGACTGCCCGCTTTCCACCCCAGGATCCACCATGCGATTGACCACCCTCGCAGGCGCCAGCCTGTTGCTGCTGGCCGGCTGCGCGTCCACCGGCCCGTCACCGACCGTCGCCAAGCAATCCCAGTCCGGCGTCGACACCCGCGCGAAAAACATCATCTTCTTCCTCGGCGACGGCATGGGCATCAACACCCTCACCGCCGCGCGCATCTACGCGGTCGGCGAGGACGGCGAGCTGACCATCGACACGCTGCCCGAATCGGCCTTTGTCAAAACCTTCTCGAACGACGCCCAGGTCACCGACAGCGCCGCCTCGATGTCGGCCTACATGACCGGCGTGAAGCAGAACAACGGCGTGATCTCGATGTCCTCGGACACCCGCTCGATCTCCCCGGCAGCCGATGCCAACGGCAACAAGCAGGTCAGCCGCTGCCAGGATGGCCAGGCCGCAAACGGCCGTGCGGTGCCGACCCTGGCCGAACTGGCCAAGGCGCGCGGCATGGCGGCCGGCGTGGTCACCACCACCAGCGTCACCGACGCCACGCCCGCCGCCACCTACGCCCATGCCTGCCACCGCAAGGTCGAATCCGACATCGCGGCCGCGCTGGTCCCGGGCGGCGCCGGCTACAATGCCGCGTTGGGTAGCAATGGCCTGGACCTGGTCTTCGGTGGTGGCGCCCAATTCTTCGCCCCGGTCGCCCAGGGCGGCAAGCGCGCCGACGGCCGCAACCTGGTCGCGGAGCTGCAAGCCAGGGGCTGGCGCTACGCCGCCGACACCGCGCAGATGCAGGCGCTCGCACCGAACGCGCAACCCGCCATCGGCCTGTTCGCCCAGAACCACTTTACCTACGAGGCCGCGCGCGACGCAGCCAGGCAACCGGCCCTGGCCGACATGACGGCCAAGGCGATCGACATCCTGTCGCGCAACCCGAACGGCTTCTTCCTGGTGGTGGAGGGCGGCCTGATCGACCACGCGCTGCACGCCACCCTGGCCAAGCGCGCACTGCAGGAAACCGTGAGCTACAACGCGGCCCTGAAGACGGCCATCGACAAGATGAACGCCATCGACCCGGGCCTGAAGAACACCCTGATCGTGGCCACGGCCGACCACGACCACACCCTGCTGATCAACGGCTACTCGCCGCGCACCGGCAAGACCACGCCGAGCAACCCCGGCGTGCTGGGCCTGGTGCGCAGCCTGCCGGACAACAAGGTCCGCCTCGACAAGGACGGGGCACCCTTCACCATCCTCGGTTTCGGCACCGGCGAACACCGCATCCAGGGCAGCCGCAAGGACGTGAAGCTGACCGACGAGATCGCGGCCGGCGACGACTACCACCAGGAAGCCGTGGTACGCACCCGCACCGGGGCCGAGACCCACGGCGGCGCCGACGTCTACCTGGGCGCCATCGGCGCGCATGCGGAACTGTTCCGCGGGACCATCGACAACACCCGCGTCTTCAACCTGATCAAGACGGCGGGCGACCTGTGAGCACCATGAACAAACACCCAATGACCCGCACCCGACTCGCCGCGCTGCTGCTGGCGGCCTGCACACTGTCTGCCCAGGCGCAAACCGCCCCGGCGGCCAGGCCGCAGGCCAGGAACATCATCTTCTTCCTCGGCGACGGCATGGGCCCGACCACGATCACCGCCGCGCGCATCTTCAAGGCGGGCGAAGACGGCCTGCTGAACTTCGAGCGCCTGGACCGCACCGCGCGCATCAAGACCTATTCGGCCGACGCCCAGGTGACCGACAGCGCACCCTCGATGGGCGCCTACATGACCGGCGTGAAGATCAACAACGACGTGATCTCGATGCAGGACGCCAAGCCTGTCGCTCCCGCCAAGGATGCCAACGGCAACGCCAGCATCGACCGCTGCGGCGCCGGCAACGGCAGCTCGCCGATGACGATCCTGGAACTGGCCAAGGCGAACGGCAAGGCGGTCGGCGCGGTGACCACCACCGAGCTGACCCACGCCACCCCGGCCTCGACCTTCTCGCACGTGTGCGACCGCGACATGGGCTACAGCATCGCCCAGCAGGTGGTGCCGGGCGGCGCGGGCTACAACGAACGCCTGAAGGACGGCGTCGACGTGCTGATGGGAGGAGGGCGCATGCACTTCACGCCCTTCGACAAGACGCGCAACCCGAAGGGCCGCGGCGACGGGCGCGATTTGATGGCGGAATTCGCGGCGCGCGGCTATTTTGTCGCGAACACCCGCGCCGACATGCAGTCGGCCCTCCCGAACCGCAAGTTCGTCGGCATTTATGCCGACAGCCATCTCGACTACGCGGCCAAGCGCCGTCCCGAGCAGCCGACGCTGGCCGAGATGACGGCCAAGTCGATCGAGCTGCTCTCGAAGAATCCGAAGGGCTTCTTCCTGATGGTCGAAGGCGGCAAGATCGACCATGCGCTGCACGACACGAACGCGCGCAATGCGATGACGGAAACGGTGGCCTTCGACGAGGCGATCCAGACCGCGGTGGAGCGCATGCGCGCGCTCGACCCGGGGCTGGAGAACACGCTGATCGTGGTCACCGCCGACCATGACCACACGATGGTCCTGAACGGCTACCCGAAGCGCGGCAATCCGGTGCTCGACATCGTGCGCGGTTATGCGAACGGCGAGCCGACCAGGGATGCCGACGGCAAGACGTTTACGACGCTGGTGTTCGGGAATGGCCCGAACCGGCCGGACGTGCGCGCGGACGTGAGCAGCGCGCAGGCGCTGGCCGAGGACTATCACCAGGAGACGGGTATTCGCTGGTCGAGCGAGTCGCATGGCGGCGGCGACGTGAAGCTGTATGCGGCCGGGGCGGGCTCGGCGCCGTTCAAGGGCACGATCGAAAACACGCGCGTGTTCGACTTGATGAAGGCGGCGTTCGGGTTCTAGGAGAATGTTGGCCGGGACCGTACGGTCACCGCATCGATCGATCCAGCACCGTGATCGATTGCCTCCCCCAAAACAAAAAGCCCCGATCACACGACCGGGGCTTTTCAACGTTCAGGCTTGTGGGGCAGCCGGCGTCTTATTATTTCAGGTGATTCGAGATCAGCTTGGTCATTTCGAACATCGAGACTTGCTCCTTGCCACCGAAGACGGCTTTCAGCTTGTCGTCGGCGTTGATCATCTGGCGGTTGTCCGCAGCCTGCAGGTCCGCTTTCTTGATGTATTCCCAGACTTTCTTGGTGACTTCAGTGCGCGGCAGCGGCTTGTTGCCAACCACTGCAGCCAGCTCGGCCGACGGCGTCAGCTCTTTCATGAAAGCGGCGTTCGGCTTGCGTGCTGCAGCCGGTTTCTTCGCTGCCGCGGCCTTCGGTGCTGCTTCCTTTGCCGGAGCGGCGGCCTTCTTCGCCGCAGGCTTGGCGGCCGGCTTCGCGGCTGCCTTCTTTGCGGGCGCTGCTGGGGATTTCTTGGCTGTTGCCATCTTCGAGCCTCCTAAACGAGCATATGTAAAAGTTGCGCAATATCGCACGGCTTATATTGGTGGCGTTTTAGCGTTCCTGCAAGTCTTTTTCTTCATTTTTTCACTCTATACGGCCCAAAAATCGGCGTTTGCGCGTCAAGCGTGACCGCAGAGTGAAAATCCACGCGAAATTAGACCTAAAAACGCCTTTTCCAATTAGCGCATGCCGGGCATCATGCCCTTCATCCCGCGCATCATTTTCATCAGGCCGCCGCCCTTGAGCTTCTTCATCATGGTCTGCATCTGGTCGTACTGCGTCAGCATGCGGTTCACTTCCTGTACCTGCACGCCGGCGCCGGCGGCGATGCGGCGCTTGCGGTTGGCCTTGATCAGCTCCGGCTTGGCGCGTTCCTGCGGCGTCATCGAGTCGATGATGCCGACCATGCGCCGCACCTGCTTCTCGGCCTGGTCCATGTTGGCGCCGGCCGCCGCCTGCTGGAACTGCGCCGGCAGTTTGTCGAGCAGGCCGGACATGCCGCCCATCTTCTTCATCTGGGTCAGCTGGGCCTTGAAGTCGTTCATGTCGAAGCGGCCGCCCGCCTTGATCTTGTTGGCCATGTCGGCCGCGGCTTTTTCGTCGACGCCCTTGCGCGCTTCTTCCACCAGCGCCAGGATGTCGCCCATGCCCAGCACGCGGCTGGCCATGCGGGTCGGATCGAAGGCTTCCAGGCCGTCCAGCTTTTCCGACACGCCGGCAAACTTGATCGGCTTGCCGGTCACGTGGCGCACGGAGAGGGCCGCACCGCCGCGCGAGTCGCCATCGAGCTTGGTCAGCACGATGCCGGTCAAGGGCAGGGCGTCGTTGAAGGCCTTGGCCGTGTTGATCGCATCCTGGCCCAGCATGGCGTCGACCACGAACAGGGTCTCGATCGGCTTCACGGCGCCGTGGACGGCGGCGATTTCCTGCATCATCGCTTCGTCGATACCGAGACGGCCGGCGGTGTCGATGATCAGGACGTCGTGGTAGTGCTTCCTGGCCCAGTCGAGCGCGGCCAGGGCGATGTCGACCGGCTTGTCGGTGGAGGTGGACGGGAAGAAGTCGGCGCCGACCTGCTTCGTCACCGACTCCAGCTGCGCGATAGCGGCAGGGCGGTAGACGTCGGCGGAGACGGTCAGGACCTTTTTCTTCTTCTGTTCCTTCAGGTACTTGGCGAGCTTGCCGGTGGTGGTCGTTTTACCGACACCCTGCAGGCCGGCCATCAGGATGATCGCCGGCGGCTGCTGCGCGAACGACAGCTGGGTGGCCTCGGGGCCGAGGTCGGCGCCCATCAGGGCGGCCAGCTCGCGCTGCACCACGCCGACCAGGGCCTGGCCCGGGCTGAGGGAAGCGATGACTTCTTCGCCCAGCGCTTTTTCCTTCACTTTGGCGATGAATTCGCGCACCGCCGGCAGCGCCACGTCGGCCTCGAGCAGCGCCAGGCGCACTTCGCGCAGCATCTCGGCGGTGTTCGCTTCGGTCAGACGCGCCTCGCCGCGCATCGTCTTGACGACCTTGGCTAGGCGTTGGGTAAGGTTATCTAGCATGTTCTACCTGACTATATATAAGACGGCATTCGGAAAACCGCCATTTTACCCTGCGCAAGAGATCATCGCCCGTCCCCGGAACCGCCGATAACGCCTTTTTTGAATGCACGTGGTGACGGATGTCACAACTGTGCATTGCCACGTTTGACACACCTTGCATTCCCATATAGCCTTTTCCCGCCGGCATCATCACTGCACGGCAGCGTCACGGCACCACCGCAGCAGCCCCCACCGATTTTGACGAAGCGCATAACGGAGACATGGCATGACTAAAGTGTTCGGCAAGACCCTGATCGCAATGACCCTGCTGGCAGCCGCCGGCGCCCAGGCCCAGGAAACTGTGCGCCTCGGTAACCTCAAGTTCGCCCACTACGGCGCCGTCTCGTACATCAAGGAAATCGCGCCCAAGTGCGGGATCAAGGTCGAAGAGAAAATCTTCCCGAAAGGCCTGGACGTGATGCAGGCGATCATCGCGGGCGAACTCGATGTCGGCACCACCGCCTCGGAAGCGGCGATCTCCGGCCGCGCCGGCGGCGCCCCGATCTATGTCGTGGCCGGCTTCGCCAAGGGCGGCGCGCGCCTGGTCGCCCGGCCCGACCTGAAGATCACCAGCGTGTCGCAACTGAAGGGCAAGCGCGTGGGCGTGACGCGCGGCGGCATCCAGGAAGTGCTCCTGATGGCGGAACTGGCCAAGCACAACATGAAGGCCGACCCGGCGCCGGGCAAGGACGTGCAGCTGGTCTTCCTGCCGTATGCCGACCTGAACCAGGCCCTGCTCGGCAAGCAGATCGACGCCATGATGCAGTCCGAGCCGCAATCCTCGCAGGCGATCAACAAGGGCTTCGGGGCCGAGGTGCTGAAACCCTACGACACCCCGATCGGCGAGCCGATCCGCACCATGGTGATGACCGAGAAGTTCTACAAGGAGCGGCGTCCGGTCGCGGAAAAATTCATGCGCTGCTTCGTGCAGGCGACCAAGACCTTCATCGACAACAAGGCCGTCGCCGAGAAATACGTGCGCGAGGTCGTGTTCAAGAACCAGATCACGACCGACGACTTCAACGATGCGATCGGCAACTCCGAGTACTCCTACGACATCACGCCGGAGCACATCCAGGTCACCACCGACACCATGGTCAAGACCGGCGTCGGACGCATGGCCAAGCCGCCGGTGGCGACCGACTGGGTCAAGACCGACCTGCTGGAAGCGGCCAAGAAAAGCCTGAACATCAAGTAAGCACATCAACGTCTGGCCAGAACCGGAGGGCGGCATGAAGAAGCAGCGTAATTGGCGCGAAATCGGCGTCGGCATGGTGGTGCCGGTGCTGGCGATCGGGATCTGGCAAGCGGTGGCCAGCATGGGCTGGGTCAATCCCCAGGTGCTGCCGTCGCCGCTGGCGGTGTGGGAGCGCTGGGTGGCCTACCTGTTGCCGCTCGTTCCCTACGAAGGCTACACCGAAGGCGGCTGGTGGCACTGGGCGTTTTCAGGAGAGCTGATCGTGGACACGCTCACCAGCCTGTACCGGGTGGTGGTCGGCTTCCTGATCGGCGGCGGGCTGGCGCTGCCGCTGGGCCTGGCCATGGGGGCCAGCAATACGGTGTATGCCTGGATGAACCCCCTGGTGCAGATCCTGCGGCCGATTCCGCCGATCGCCTACATTCCCTTGGCGATCCTGTGGTTCGGGCTGGGCAATCCGCCGGCCGTGTTCCTGATCGCGCTGGGCGCCTTCTTCCCGGTGCTGATGAACACCATCGCCGGGGTGCGCCACGTGGACGGCATCTACCTGCGCGCGGCGCGCAACCTCGGCGCCGGCGGCGTGACCATGTTCCTGCGCGTGATCCTGCCGGCGGCCGTGCCCTACATCCTGTCGGGCGTGCGCATCGGCATCGGCACCGCCTTCATCGTCGTCATCGTCTCCGAGATGATCGCGGTGAACAACGGCCTCGGCTACCGCATCCTGGAAGCGCGCGAGTACTTCTGGTCCGACAAGATCATCGCCGGGATGATCACCATCGGCCTGCTGGGCCTGGCCATCGACATAGCCATGAACCGCCTGAACAACTATCTGCTGCGCTGGCACCGCGGCCTGGAGCACTAATGGACGCGCATATTCAAGTGAACGGGGTGAACAAGGTGTTCGCCAGCGACGAGCGCCAGGTGGTGGCGTTGCAGGACATCGACCTGAGCATCCCGCGCGGGCAGTTCACCTGCCTGCTCGGGCCTTCCGGCTGCGGCAAGTCGACCCTGCTGAACGCGGTGGCCGGCTTTTCGCCGCCGACTTCCGGCAGCATCCTGGTCGATGGCCAGCCGGTGGCCGCGCCGGGGCCGGACCGCGGCATGGTGTTCCAGGAGTACGCGCTGTTTCCCTGGATGACGGTCGAGCAGAACGTCGGCTTCGGACTCGACATCAAGAAGACGCCCAAGGCCGAGATCCGGCGCACGGTCGACGAGCTGCTGCGCATGCTGTCGCTGACCGACTTCCGCCAGCGCTATCCCAAGGATTTGTCGGGCGGGATGCGCCAGCGGGTGGCGATCGCGCGGGTGCTGGCCCTGGATTCGCCGATCATGCTGATGGACGAGCCCTTCGGCGCGCTGGACGCGCTCACGCGCCGCAATCTGCAGGACGAGCTGCTGCGCATCTGGGCCGAGCTGAAGAAGACGATCCTGTTCGTCACCCACAGCATCGAGGAAGCGATCTACCTGGCCGACCGCATCGTGGTGATGACCTACCGGCCGGGCACGGTGAAGCGCGACATCCTGGTCGACCTGCCGCGCATGCGCGATCCGGCGGCGCCGGAGTTCAATTTGCTCAAGCGCGAGCTGGGGCAATTGGTGATGGAGGAACAGCAGCGGCATCACAGCGACGAATTGCGGATGGCGGCGGTGGATTGACCGGGGAGTCTATCCGTAGTGGAAACGCCGCGTTAGCGCAGGAGGTTCGACGGGAACGACGCCAACAATGGTCGCCGTTTCGCGTGGGCACGGCGTGCCCACCGTACGGGTGGTTGATCGATTAAGCGGGACTGAAACAGCAGGGCCGGCCCGCCACCGCCATTTGCCGATGGTGTAGACTGCCGGTATGCAGAACACCCTCTTTTTTGCCGCGGCCTTTTTGTACGCGGCTTGCGCCCTGCTGCCGTCGCGCCGGGGCGCTGTCATTTCCGGCGTCACCGCGCTGGCCTGGCTGGCGCACGGCGTGGCCCTGTGGGGCGCGGCCTTTGCGCCCGGCGCGCTGCGCATCGGCTTCGCCATCATGCTATCGGCCGCCCTCTGGGTGTCGGTGGCCGCCTACTGGGTCGAGAACCGTAATTTCGCACTCGACGGCCTGCGGCGCCTGGTGATGCCCTGCGCCTTCGGCGCGGCCCTGCTGCCGGTGCTGTTCCCGGGCGCGGTGATGGCCATCGAGAACCGGTCCAGCGCCTTCGGCTGGCACGTGGCGGTGGCCGTGCTGGCCTACAGCACGCTCACCATCGCCGCCTTCCACGCGGTGCTCATGGCGCTGCAGGAAACCCGCCTGCATGCGCGCACCGCGCCCGGCACCGGCGGCGGCTGGATCGGCGGCACCCTGGACCAGCTGCCGGCCCTGCTGACCATGGAAAAGCTGCTGTTCCGCCTGATCGGCATCGGCTTCATCCTGCTCAGCCTGACCGTGCTGTCGGGCGTGGTGTTTTCCGAGCAGCTGTTCGGTCAGGCGATGCGCTGGGACCACAAGAACGTGTTCGCGATGCTGTCCTGGGTGCTGTTCGGCGCCCTGCTGGCGGGGCGGCACTGGCGCGGCTGGCGCGGCAAGACCGCGCTGCGCTTCACCCTGGCCGGCTTTGCCACGCTGGCGCTGGCCTATGTCGGCAGCCGTTTCGTGCTCGAAGTCGTGCTGCACCGGGGGATCGCATGAGCCGTTTTCTGTTCTGGATCATCCTGATCATCGTGATCGGTTTCGCGGTGCGCGCCAAGCTGCGCGCCGCCGTCCGCAAGAGCCAGCTGCAGCAGCAGGAGCAGTGGCGACAGTATCAGCAGCAACAGCAGCAGCAACAGCGGGGCCGCCAGGCCGAGCCGGCGTCGATCGAGAACATGACCAGCTGCGCCCACTGCGGCCTGCATTTCCCGGCGTCCGAGGCGGTCCGTGCCGACGGCCTGGATTACTGCAGCCCGGCCCACGTGCGCCTGCCGCCGCGGTAAGCCCTTGAAGATCCGCTGGCCGGCGCTGTCCACGCAGTCGCGCACGACCTTCTGGCGCTCGCTGCAGGCGCTCAACGTCACGCGCATCGT
>Ga0308166_1001212_pt1 | contig 28418 bp, 30 predicted proteins | sample PhyCR2_2_FD_202137 | JGI IMG/M metagenome (GOLD analysis project Ga0308166, IMG submission 202137) | Phyllosphere microbial communities from UC Gill Tract Community Farm, Albany, California, United States - DLSLCC.R2 | ecosystem: Host-associated > Plants > Phyllosphere > Unclassified | place... | reverse complement strand
CCGCGTTGAACCAGGTTTCCATGCGCACTGCGAGACGTTTGATCTCGGCGTAGATCGGATTGTCCGCGCGTAGTGGCTTCATCTGCTCGAGCAGCAATGCGCAGAGAATGGAAAGAAATGTCATCTATGTCCTTTGATAGCAATACCGCAATGTGCGCTACGATAGCCTAAGCGCGCAAGAAATGAAACAGATTGCGCAGCATGCCGGCAGTGGCGCCCCAGATGAAGTACTGCTCGTAAGGCATCGTATAAAACGTGCGGCGGCCACCCGCCAGCAGCATCGAACGGCGCTCGTGATGGGCGCCGTCCAGCACGTACGCCAGCGGCACTTCGAAGATCTCGGCCACCTCGAACGGGTCCGCTTTCATCTCGAACGGCGGCGCGACGAGGGCGACGACCGGCGTCACGCTGTAGCCCGTTCCCGTCTGGTACAGCGGCAGCGTTCCCAGCACCTCGATATGGCGGCGGTGCAGGCCGATCTCCTCCTCCGTCTCGCGCAGCGCCGTATCGACGGCATCCGCGTCAAAGTGCTCCGCCCGCCCGCCGGGAAAGGCGATCTGGCCCGCGTGATCGTTCAGGTGCGCGGTGCGCATCGTCAGCAGCAGCGACAGCCCGCGCGGACGCTGCACCAGCGGCACCAGCACGGAGGCCGGCGTGGGGTCAAGCCGCGGCGCCCAGCTTTCATCGGAGGGCTCGGGTGTCCACGCGGGCGGCGCCGCGAAACGTGCGCGCAGCCAGTCGGCGTTCAGGTGCTCCGCAGGCACGGGCGCTTCGCCGGCAATGCTGTCGATGGGGAGCTGGGTCGGGTCGAACTGGGGCTTGGCCAATGAATCCTCCGGGCGCATGACGATGCTGACGAAAACCATACCATGGGGCGCGTCCGCAAGAAAAAAAAGGGGCGCCTCGCGGCACCCCTTTTCTCGAACCAATCCGTGGATTACGCGGATGCTTTGGCCGCGGCAGCGCGACGGTTCGGCAGCTTTTCCTTGATACGTGCGGACTTGCCCGAACGCTCGCGCAGGTAGTACAGCTTGGCGCGACGGACGTCACCGCGACGTTTCACTTCGATCGAAGCGATCAGCGGGGAGTACAGCTGGAAGGTACGCTCGACGCCTTCGCCGGACGAGATCTTGCGAACGATGAAGTTCGAGTTCAGGCCACGGTTACGACGGGAGATCACGACGCCTTCGTAAGCCTGGGCGCGCTTGCGCGTGCCTTCGACGACGTTGACGTTGACGACCACGGTATCGCCAGGCGCGAACTCAGGGATGTTCTTGCCCAGGCGAGCGATTTCTTCTTGCTCGAGTTGCTGAATCAGGTTCATTTTAAATGACTCCAATAACCATCTTGCCGGCGCATTGACTACCGCCCGGTAGAGGATGGGGTTAAACACGCGAACACGATTGTTCGCACGGTGTTACTGGGTCGCTTGCAGCTTGACACTGCGTGCGGCCCGGCGGATTTACAAACCCGCCAAAAACTTTTCGTCCTTCTTCGACAGCAGGCCCGCCGCGCGGGCTGCCTCCAGAAGGTCGGGACGCTTCTTCGCGGTTGCTTCCAGCATCCGCTCGCGGCGCCACTTGTCGATCTCGGCGTGGTTGCCGCCCATCAGGACCGGCGGCACGGCAACACCTTCATATACTTCCGGCCGCGTGTAGTGCGGCGAATCGAGCAGGCCGTTCACAAAACTGTCCTCGACGGCCGAAGCGTCGGTGTTCAGCACACCGGGCAACTGCCGCACCACGGCATCCATCAGCGCCATCGCGGGCAGTTCGCCACCCGACAGCACGAAGTCGCCGAGGCTGATTTCCTCGTCGACGCAGCGGTCCAGCAAACGCTGGTCCACCGCCTCGTAGCGGCCGCACAGGATCACGAGACCCGGTTCGTTCTTCAACGCCATCACCCGCTCGTGCGTCAGCTGCCGGCCTTGCGGCGACATGAAGACGACGCGCGGCGCCGGCAGGCCGGCCACCACCTGGCGATGTTTCGCCGCGGCGATCGTTGCCTCGAGCGGCTTGGCCAGCATGACCATGCCGGGGCCGCCGCCATACGGGCGATCGTCCACGGTACGGTGGTTGTCCGTCGTGAAATCACGGGGATTCCACAGCGACAAGCCCCAGCGGCCCTGCTCGAAGGCACGGCGCGTCACGCCGGACTGCGTCAGCGCGGCAAACATCTCGGGAAACAGGGTAACGACGTCGAACTGCATGGTGGACCTGTAAAAGAGGCTAGTAATCCAGGCCCCAGTCCACGACGATCTTCTTCGCGTCCTTGTCCACCTTGATGACAAACTGGTCCACGAACGGAATCAGGCGTTCCTGCCCTGCTTCTTCCGCCGCGGGGGCCGACGTGACGCGCAGGATGGACTGTGGTCCATTGCTCATCATGTCGTGCACGACGCCGAGGCGTTCGCCCTGCAGATTCTCTACTTCCAGCCCGATCAGATCGGACCAGTAAAATTCGTCTTCATCATCCAGTTGCGGGAACTGGCTGCGCGGCACGAAGACCGCGGCGCCTTTCAGCGCTTCCGCCGCATCGCGGTCGGTCTGACCGACCAGCTGGGCGACAACATCGCCGCCATGCAACTTGGCCCGCTTGACTTCGACGTCGCGCAGGCCCGGTTTATCCAGCCACCAGGTTGTCACGTGCAGCAGGGCATCGGCGTCATCGGAAAACGGGCGCACCCGGATTCCGCCAACCACCCCATAGGCACCGGAGACAAAGCCTACCTGTACCAGATCGTCGGGGATTTCCACCCCGGATGCTGTCTTGCCGGACAAACTGAAAACTTAGGCTGCTTTTTGGCTTGCGACCAGACGGGCAACAGCTGGGGACAGCTGTGCGCCGACGCCTTGCCAGTAGGCCAGACGGTCTGCTGCAACGCGGAACGGCTCTTCCTGGCCCGATGCCATCGGGTTGTAGAAACCGATGCGCTCGACGAAGCGGCCGTCACGACGATTGCGGGAATCGGTTGCAACGATGTTGTAGAAAGGGCGCTTCTTGGCACCACCACGAGCTAAACGAATAACGACCATAATAATTCCAAAAAGTGTGCTGAGTCGGAAAAAGCCGCAGATTATAGCGTGCTTCTCCTGCGACTGCAAAGCATTATTGACAATGAGACTGTGTCGGGGTAATCCATGATTATCCCCTACTCTCGCCTCGACGGCAATCGCTAATTATTGTCGCGACCGCCCGGCAGAGCATCCACACGGCGGGAGGATTATGCAAGATACTGTGGACTTCCTGAAACCTTGCATTGTCGATATGTTGCAAAGCACACACAAAAACAAGACGCTGACGACGTTGCTGGCCGCCGTACTGGGCGGTATCGGCATCCACCGCTTCTATCTGCGGGGCTTGCGGGACGGCTGGGGCTGGCTCCACGCAGGCGCCCTGCCCGCCTGCGGCGTCATCATGACGGCCGCGCCAGGCGCCGACTGGTATTTCTGGTACCTGCCGCTGACGCTCTCGATCCTGGCCGGTTGCCTCGAGGCACTCGTGCTGGGCCTGACGCCGGACGAGAAGTGGGACGCCCGCTACAACGCCGGTTCGGGCCGCACGTCAAGCTCGCGCTGGCCGCTGGCGCTCATCCTTGTCGCCACCATGATGGCGGGCGCCGGACTGCTGATCGCGACTATCGCCCGGCTGTTTGATCTGCTTTACACGGGCGGCGCGTACGGCTGATAAACCGGTGACAGGCTCCTGTTTCATGGTCTCCCGCTCCTGAACAAGGTGCCTGTCACCTACTGCAAGCACCACTGTCACAAGCAATTACAAATTGCTCAGCCATAACGTCAGCCCGACGCCTATACTGCGGCCATCGACACCAAGGAGCCGCACATGAACACCATCAAGAATCTCCGCGCCACCCTGCTGGCAGCCGCCCTGACCGCCACGATGGCGGGCGCGCAGGCCGATCCCCACCACAACAAGCACCGCGTCTGCAACGACTGCGGCCGCGTGACCAGCGTGCACGTCTCCGAACAGAACGGCAAGGGCGGCGCGACCGGCGTCATCGTCGGCGGTCTGGCCGGCGGTCTGCTGGGCAACCAGGTGGGCAGCGGCACGGGGCGCTCGCTGGCCACCGTCGCGGGCGCCGTGGGTGGCGCGTACGCCGGCAAGCACATTGAAGGCCGCATGAACAAGGAACGCGTGTGGACGGTCAAGGTGCGCTACGACAACGGCAAACACGGCACGTTCAACTTCCGCAACGACCCGCGCCTGCACAACGGCGACCGCGTCCACCGCGCCAACGGCACGATCGTCCGCGGCTGATGCGCTGCGCGGCGCGCTCAGGCCCGCCGCGCCAGCAGCAAGCCCAGTCCGGCCCCGGACAACAATCCTGCGCAGCTGCGATTGAAAATGCGCTTGCTGCGCGGGGCCCGGAACCACAGCCGCAGCCGCGTGCCCAGCGCGGCATACAGCACGATGGCCACACCCTCAAAGACGAGGAACAGCACGCCCAGCAGGGCAAACTGGGGCGTCATGGGCAACGCAGGGTCGACAAATTGCGGCAGGAATGCCGTAAAGATCAGGATGGCCTTCGGATTCCCGGCCGCGACAAGGAACTCCTGCCGCATCAACGGCAGCAAGCCCGCGTTCACCACCCCCTCATCCTGTGCCGCCGCCGGCTCGGCACGCCACAGCTGCCAGGCCAGATAAAACAGGTAAGCAGCGCCCAGCACCTTGATGACGGAAAACAGTGTGGCCGACGTATGCAGCACCACGGCCAGGCCGGATGCGGCCAGCGCGATCATGCCGGCAAAAGCGGCCAGGCGACCGGCACCGGCGGCACAAGCCGCACGAAAACCGTAGCGGGTGGCATTGCTGACCGACAGCAGATTGTTGGGCCCGGGCGCCAGGTTGAGCGCGAAGCAGGCGGGAACGAACAACAGCAGCGTGGACAGGTCCATGGTTTCTCCCGATATCTTGCCATTCTGGCAGAACAAAAAAATCCCCGCCAGCAGAGACGTACTGGCAGGGCAAAGGCAAGAAGACGGGCTGGAAGCCCTTCTTCAGCTCCCGTGTGACCACAGCAGTCAGCGTACTCCAGCGTAGCGCCCGTGTGAGCGCTTCCTTACAAATGCCCTGAAGACTCCGACAGTTTTGCGACAATTGCGGCCGTTCCCGCAACGTACGCGCTCGGCAGCTAATTGACCGCAGGCAAGAATCGATCACTCTGCCCTCTGCCATAAGCCATGCCGGGCGATACTGGCCGTCCAACTTTCCTGGAGGACATATGAAACTCTGCAATGTGATGATCGCCATTCTGTTGGCCGCGGGTACGACCGGCATGGCAGCGCAGGCCGCCCCGAAAAAGAAGGTGTGCAACGAATGCGGCAAGGTGACGGACGTGCGCATGACGGAGCGTGACGGCGAAGGCGGTGCGGCTGGCATGATCGCCGGCGGCGTGGCCGGCGCAATGCTCGGCAACCAGATCGGCAGCGGCAGCGGCCGTACGGTGGCAACCTTCGCCGGTGCCGCCGGCGGTGCCTATGCCGGCAAACAGGTGGAAGGCAAGATGAACAAGGTGCGCGAGTGGCACGTGACGGTGCGCTACGACAGCGGCCTGACGGAGACGGTGCTGTTCAACACCGAACCGGGCATGCGCAGCGGCGACAAGGTCAAGCTGCGTGACGGCACGCTGGTGCGCGGCTAAGCTGCGGCAAGAAAAACAGGAGCCTGTCACTGGTTTTTGCGAAAACCGGTGACAGGCTCCTGTTTTTTGTTGCCCAAAATCGGGGACTGTCCCCGATTTTGGGCAATACTTGCGGGTCAGAACTGGTCTTCGCTCAGCCCCAGCACGCCGGCATGGCCGTCGACAATGGCGTTCTTCAGGCCAACCGATGCCGTCAGGATGTGGTCGGCAAAGAAGCGGGCCGTGACGATCTTGGCCTGGTAGAACGCTGCGTCGCCGGCGCCTTCGGCCAGCTTCTTCTGCGCCACCACGGCCGCGCGGCCCATCTGCCAGCCGCCCAGCACGATGCCGGCCAGCTTCAGGTACGGCACGCTGCCCGCGAAGACGGCCTTGACGTCGCTCTTGACGTTGGCCAGCACGAAGGCGACGACCGCTTCCAGGTCGGCCGCGCCCTTTTCCAGCTGCGTGCGAATGGCGCCGAAATGCTCGCCTTCCAGCTCGCCCAGCTGCGTCGCCGTCGCGCGCACCTGCGCGATCAGGTGCTGCGCCACCTTGCCGCCGTCGCGGACCGTCTTGCGGCCCACCAGGTCGTTCGCCTGGATCGCCGTCGTGCCTTCGTAGATCGGCAGGATCTTGGCGTCGCGGTAGTGCTGGGCGGCGCCCGTCTCCTCGATGAAGCCCATGCCGCCATGTACCTGCACGCCGTCGCGCGTGACGCTTTCGCTCATCTCCGTCGACCAGCCCTTGATGATCGGGACCAGGTATTCATAGATCGCCATGTGCGCGGCGCGTTCGTCGGCGTCCGGGTGGTGGTGGGCGATGTCGGAGAAGCCCGCACCCACGTAGGCGAGCGCGCGCGCCGCTTCCGTCTGGGCGCGCATCGACATCAGCATGCGGCGCACGTCCGGATGGTGGATGATCGAGACCGAACCGGCGGAACCTGCCAGGTCGCGCGACTGCACGCGGTCCTTGGCGAAAGCGACAGCCTGCTGGTACGCGTTCTCCGCCAGGCCGATGCCCTGGATGCCGACGCCGAAGCGGGCCGCGTTCATCATGATGAACATGTATTCGAGGCCGCGGTTTTCCTCGCCGACCAGCGTGCCGATGGCGCCGCCGTTGTCGCCGAACTGCAGCACGGCCGTCGGGCTGGCCTTGATACCCAGCTTGTGTTCGATCGACACGCAGTGCGCGTCGTTGCGCTCACCCAGCGAGCCATCGGCATTGACCATGAACTTCGGCACGATGAACAGCGAGATGCCTTTTACGCCAGCTGGCGCATCCGGCGTGCGGGCCAGCACCAGGTGGACGATATTCTCCGTCATGTCGTGCTCGCCCCACGTGATGAAGATCTTCGTGCCGAAGATCCTGTACGTGCCGTCGCCCTGCGGCACGGCGCGCGTGCGCACGGCCGCCAGGTCGGAGCCGGCCTGCGGCTCCGTCAGGTTCATCGTGCCTGTCCACTTGCCCGTGACGAGCGGCTCGAGGTACGTGGCCTTCTGCTCGTCGCTGCCGGCCGTCAGCAGCGCTTCGATGGCGCCATCGGACAGCAGCGCGACGAGGCCATACGACATGTTCGCACCCTGCAGCATCTCCACGCACGGCGTGCCCACCAGCTTCGGCAGGCCCTGGCCGCCAAAGTCCTGCGGGTGCTGCAGGCCCTGCCAGCCCGCATCCGCGAACTGGCAGAAGGCTTCCTTGAAGCCTTTGCTGGTCGTGACCTGGCCGTCGTGCCAGAAGCTCGGCTCCTTGTCGCCGGGGTGGTTCAGCGGGGCGATGACGCCGCTGACGAATTTCGCGTTCTCCTCCAGCACCGCTTCGACGGTCTCCGGGGTCGCGTCCTCGCAACCCGGCAGCGCGCTGACGGCTTGCAGGTTGGCCAGTTCGTTCATCACGAACAGCATGTCTTTCAGTGGGGCGGTGTATGGCATTGTCTTCTCCAAGAAAAAAGCCACGGTGGCCGGCGTTCAGTGCCTGGCCAGCGTGGCTTCGTGATTCAGTCCTGCGGCGGGCTGGTTAGCCCAGCTCTTTGACCAGTTGCGGCACGATCTCGAACAGGTCGCCCACGATGCCGTAGTCGGCCACCGAGAAGATCGGCGCTTCCGGGTCCTTGTTGATCGCCACGATCGTCTTCGAATCCTTCATGCCGGCCAGATGCTGGATCGCGCCGGAGATGCCGACGGCGATGTACAGCGACGGCGCGACGATCTTGCCGGTCTGGCCGACCTGCCAGTCGTTCGGCACGAAGCCCGCGTCGACGGCGGCGCGCGATGCGCCCATCGCCGCGCCCAGCTTGTCGGCCAGCGGTTCGAGCAGCTTGAAGTTGTCGGCCGAGCCGATACCGCGGCCGCCGGAAACGATGATCTTCGCGGCCGTCAGTTCCGGACGGTCCGACTTGGCCAGCTCGCGGCCGACGAACGACGACTTGCCGGAGTCGCCGACTGCCGTCAGGTTTTCCGTGGCGGCCGAACCGCCGGTGGCGGCAGCCGAATCGAAGCCCGTCGTACGGACGGTGATGACCTTGATCTTGTCGGACGACTGCACGGTGGCGATGGCGTTACCGGCGTAGATCGGGCGCTCGAACGTGTCCGGGCCATCGACCTTGGTGATTTCGGAGATCTGCGCGACGTCCAGCTTGGCGGCCACGCGCGGCAGGATGTTCTTGCCGTAGGCGGTAGCCGGGGCCAGGATGTGCGAGTAGTTGCCGGCGATGGCCAGGATCTGCTCGGCCACGTTTTCGGCCAGGCCGTCGGCGAAGTGCGGCGCATCGGCGACCAGCACTTTCGTGACGCCGGCGATCTGCGCCGCCTGCTGCGCCGCGGCGCCGGCGTTCGAGCCGGCGACGAGGACGTGGACTTCGCCACCGGCTTGTGCAGCTGCGGTGACGGTGTGGTGGGTGCTGCCTTTCAGGCTGGCGTTGTCGTGTTCTGCGATGACGAGTGCGACCATGATTTCTGTGTCCTTGTTTGCTGCGGTGGTGAACGTCGGGGACAGTCCCGCAAGGACAGCCCCCCCGTGCTTCACGCGCCGCTGGGAATAGTTAGATAACTTTGGCTTCGGTGCGCAGCTTCGACACCAGCGTTGCCACGTCCGGCACCTTGATGCCGGCGGAGCGCTTCGCAGGCTCGACGACTTTGAGCGTCTTCAGGCGCGGCGCCACGTCCACGCCCAGGTCTTCCGGCTTGATCGTTTCCAGCGGCTTTTTCTTGGCCTTCATGATGTTCGGCAGCGTCACGTAGCGCGGCTCGTTCAGGCGCAGGTCGGTAGTGACGATGGCCGGCAGCGTCAGGGCCACGGTTTCCAGGCCGCCGTCCACTTCGCGGGTCACGGTTGCCTTGCCGTCTTCCAGCACGACTTTCGACGCGAACGTCGCCTGTGGCCAGCCCAGCAGGGCCGCCAGCATCTGGCCGGTCTGGTTGGAGTCGTCGTCGATGGCCTGCTTGCCCAGGATGATCAGCTGCGGCTGCTCCTTGTCGGCCAGCGCTTTCAGCAGCTTGGCAACAGCCAGCGGCTCCAGGTCGGCGGTGGTTTCCACCAGGATGCCGCGGTCGGCACCGATCGCCATGCCCGTGCGCAGCGTTTCCTGGCACTGCGTCACGCCGCAGGACACGGCCACCACTTCGGTTACCTTGCCCGCTTCCTTCAGGCGGGTCGCCTCTTCCATTGCAATCTCGTCGAACGGATTCATCGACATTTTGACGTTGGCGATATCGACGCCAGTGCCGTCAGACTTGACGCGTACCTTGACGTTGTAGTCGACCACGCGTTTGACAGGTACCAGGACTTTCATGGGATGCCTTTGGAAAAGTGATAGTGGTGATAGTGAAAATGTGGGCTAGATTATATGAGTATTTCTAGCTCGGTACAGAATTAAAGCACGATCGTGCGATTTTTTGTTAGTGGTAGCGCTCTAAAACGACAAAGGACAGTCCTGAAGCAGGAACTGTCCTATGGTTTAAGCTGCATGCAGGCCGGCGAGGCACCCGCCAGAATTGCCAGCTTACTTGCGCTGCATGAGGAAGGTAAACTCGGCCCCATGCTGAACGTGCGACAGCAGCGGGTTGCCCGTTTGCTTGGCGAATGCCTGGAAGTCGCGTACGGAACCCGGATCGGTTGCCATGATGCGCAGCACCTGGCCGCTTTCCAGTTCGGCCAGCGCCTTTTTTGCCTTCAGGATCGGCAACGGGCAGTTCAGGCCCCGTGCATCGAGTTCCTTGTGAAATTCCATGATTTCGGTTTCGAGTAGAGTTTCGCTCATCAAATTTCTCGCCAATTTTTGTGCAGAGTCGGCACAGTCTACTCCAATTTACCTGGCGTGACGCACTGCACCAAAATTGTTCATATGTCGTTGCAAAGTTGCAACGTCAGATTCATGCAAGACAACGAGGCCCCGGTCTGACGCGCAGGGAGCGGAGTATAGACCAAAAACGGTCGCTGATGCACTGCGTCATCACGGTGCATGGGCCGCACCGGGTTGGGGAAGATGGTTGTGCCCGCTGTTCAGGACGGGGTCAGGTCCGACATTCGGACAAACGTCGCGTCCAAGGCTGAGCTCGTGTCCAGATGTCGGACCTGACCCCGGTATACAAGGCTGAGCTCGTGTCCAGATGTCGGACCTGACCCCGGTATAACGTCGCGTCCAAGGCCGGGCTCGTGTCCGAATGTCGGACCTGACCCCGGGGGTGCTGCCAATAAAAAAGGGCGGCAAGCGCCGCCCTTCTCACTCCGCCGAAGAGTCGCTTACAGTTTCGATTCGACCCAGCCAGCCACGCCAGCCAGCGCATCCGCCAGCCCGGCAGGATTGGTGCCGCCGGCCTGCGCCATGTCCGGACGGCCGCCGCCCTTGCCGCCCACCTGCTGGGCGACGAAGTTGACCAGCTCGCCTGCCTTGACCTTGCCGATCGAATCGGCGGTCACGCCGGCGATCAGGCTGACCTTGCCGTCGGCCACGCTGGCCAGCACGATGGCGGCCGTTTTCAGCTTGTCCTTGAGCTTGTCCATCGTCTCGCGCAGCGCGGCCACGTCGGCGCCTTCCATCGTTGCCGCCAGCACCTTGATGCCCTTGACGTCGACGGCTTTCGTCGCCAGCTCGTCGCCCTGGCCCGATGCCAGTTTCGACTTCAGCGCGTTCAGTTCCTTCTCCAGCGACTTGACCTGGTCCTGCACCTGGCCGATGCGGGTCGTGATCTCTTCCGGCGTGGCCTTCAGGGCCGCTGCCGCTTCGTTCAGGCGGCGCGTCATCGACTGCACCAGCGCCAGCGCGCCTTCGCCCGTCACGGCTTCGATACGGCGGATACCCGCCGCCACGCCGCCTTCGGACACGATCTTGAACAGGCCGATGTCGCCCGTGCGGTTGACGTGCACGCCGCCGCACAGCTCTTTCGACGTGCCGATGTCCAGCACGCGCACCTGGTCGCCGTACTTCTCGCCGAACAGCGCCATGGCGCCATGCTTGACGGCGTCGTCGAACGACATGTGCTGCGCTTTCGTCGGATGGTTTTCCAGGATCTCCTTGTTCACCAGCGCTTCGACCTGGGCGATCTGCTCGGCCGTGACGGGGGCATTGTGGCTGAAGTCGAAACGGGTTTTATCCGGATCGACCAGCGAGCCTTTCTGCGCCACGTGGCCGCCCAGCACTTCGCGCAGCGCCTTGTGCATCAGGTGCGTTGCCGAGTGGTTGCGGATCGTGCGGTTGCGTTTTTCCGTGTCGACCAGTGCGGACACCTTGTCGCCCACTTTCAGCGTGCCGTTATCGAGCGCACCGTGCTGGCCGAACACGTCCGCCTGGATCTTCAGCGTGTCGTCCACGGTGAACTTCGCGCTCGTGCTCTGGATGACGCCCTGGTCGCCCACCTGGCCGCCCGATTCGGCGTAGAACGGCGTCGTGTCCAGCACGACGATGCCCTGCTCGCCCGCGTTCAGTTCCTGCACCGGCGCGCCGTTGCTGTACAGCGCGATGACGGTCGAGTCGAAGTTCAGCTGCTCGTAGCCGACGAACGTCGTCTTTGCGCCGCTGTATTCCACGTTGGCGGCCATCTTGAACTTGCCCGCCGCGCGCGCCGTCTTCTTCTGGTTTTCCATCGCCTCGGCGAAGCCCGCCTCGTCCAGCGCGATGCCGCGCTCGCGGCAGATGTCCGCCGTCAGGTCCAGCGGGAAGCCGTAGGTGTCGTACAGCGTGAAGGCGGTGGCGCCATCGAGCTTGTGCGGATCCTTGCCCAGCTGGGCTTCCAGGATCTTCATGCCGTTTTCCAGCGTTTCGCCGAAGCGCTCTTCTTCCGTCTTCAGCACTTGCTGGACGTACGACAGCTTCTCCGCCAGTTCCGGATAGGCGGTGCCCATTTCCGTATTCAGGTCGGCGGCCAGCTTGTAGAAGAACGGCTTGGTCTGGCCCAGCTTGTGGCCGTGACGCAGCGCGCGGCGGATGATGCGGCGCAGGACGTAACCGTGGCCTTCCGAGCTCGGGATGATGCCGTCGACGATCAGGAACGACGCGGCGCGGATGTGGTCGGCGATGACGCGCAGCGACTTGCTTTCCAGGTCCGTCACGCCCGTTTCGCGCGCGGCAGCGCGGATCAAATTCTGGAACAGGTCGATTTCATAGTTGCTGTGCACGTGCTGCAGCACGGCGGCCAGGCGCTCCATGCCCATGCCGGTGTCGACGCAAGGCTTCGGCAGCTTGGTCATATTGCCTGCTTCGTCGCGGTTGAACTGCATGAACACCAGGTTCCAGATCTCGATGAAGCGGTCGCCGTCTTCGTCCGGCGAACCCGGTGGGCCGCCGAAGATTTCCGCGCCGTGGTCGTAGAAGATCTCCGTGCACGGGCCGCATGGGCCGGTATCGGCCATCTGCCAGAAGTTGTCCGACGCGTAGCGGGCGCCCTTGTTGTCGCCGATGCGGATGATGCGCTCTTTCGGCACGCCAATCTCGTTGGCCCAGATGTCGTAGGCTTCGTCGTCTTCCTGGTAGACGGTGACGGTCAGCTTCTCGGCCGGCAGCAGGTACACTTTTGTCAGCAGCTCCCAGGCGTAGGCGATGGCGTCGCGCTTGAAGTAGTCGCCGAAGCTGAAGTTACCCAGCATCTCGAAGAACGTGTGGTGACGCGCCGTGTAGCCGACGTTTTCCAGGTCGTTGTGCTTGCCGCCGGCGCGCACGCAGCGCTGCACGGACGTGGCGCGCGAATACGGACGCGTATCCAGGCCCAGGAACACGTCCTTGAACTGCACCATGCCGGAGTTCGTCAGCAGCATGGTCGGATCGTTGCCAGGCACCAGCGGGCTGGAACGGACGATCGTGTGACCCTTGGACTCGAAGAATTTGAGGAACTTCTCGCGGATTTCAGATGATTTCATGTTGGTTGGCTAGTGCGGGCGCGCGTGCCCTGGCTGGATTGGGTAAAACGTTGATTATATAACGCTGGGGGCTACTTGAAGTCGGGGGCCAGCAGATCGATCCGGTCGGTGCAGATCGCATCCACGCCCCATCCCAGCAGCAGCCGGGCGCGCTCCGGATCGTTGACGGTATAGCAAAACAGCCCGAAGCCGGCCGCCTTGACGGTCTGCGCCAGCGCGGGCGTCAGCCGGTTGTGATCGACGTGGACGGACAGCACGCCCAGTTCGCGTGCCTGCCCTTCCCAGTCGGGCGGCAGCGCACCGAACGCCAGTGCGCGCGGCACGCCGGGAGCCGCGGCACGCGCCGCCCGCAGCGCCGCCGCGCTGAACGACGACAGTAGTGGCAGCTTTGCCTGGTCGCTCTCGTCGGGAAACAGTTCACGGACGGTGCTCGCCACCCAGCGCCCCGTTGCCTCGTCGTGGCCGGGCGCCGGCTTGATCTCGATATTCATCCAGATGTCGTGCCCCTTGCAGTACTCGGCAAACGGCACGAACAGCGGCACCGGCTCGCCGGCATGCTCGATGCCGAACCAGCGGCCCGCGTCCAGCGCCGTGATGGCCGCCGCATCCGTCTGCGCGATGCTGCCCGGTCCAGCCACGGTGCGGCCGAAGTCGGGGTCGTGCATGACGACGCCGATGCCGTCGCGCGACAGCATCACGTCGAACTCGACAGCGTGATAGCCGTGGCGCAGGCCGGCCGCCAGCGCGGCAAACGTGTTTTCCGGCGCCATGGTGCCACCGCCCCGGTGGGCGATCATTCTGGGATAGGGCCACATGCGTGAAACAGTACCACGAGTGGCTGGCGGGGTACAGATAGGCTAAGCTGTGGCCCTTCGAACAACAACGAGACCATCGATGCAAACCACTCCTACTCCAGCGGCCCTGGGCCATATCCGCGTGCTCGACCTGTCGCGCGTGCTGGCCGGGCCCTGGTGCTCGCAGAACCTGGCGGACCTGGGCGCCGACGTCATCAAGATCGAACGGCCGGGCGCCGGCGACGACACCCGTGCCTGGGGTCCGCCGTATGCGAAGGACGCCGACGGCAACGACACGCGCGAGGCCGCCTACTACCTGGCCGCCAACCGCGGCAAGCGCTCCGTCACCGTCGACATCTCGACCGCCGAAGGCCAGGCCTTGATCCGCGAGCTGGCCAGGCAGTCGGACGTGGTACTGGAGAACTACAAGGTCGGCCAGCTGAAGCGATACGGCCTCGACTACGAATCGCTGAAGGCGGTCAAGCCGGACATCGTCTACTGCTCCGTGACGGGCTTCGGCCAGGACGGTCCCTACGCCCACCGCGCCGGCTACGACTTCCTGATCCAGGGCATGGGCGGATTGATGAGCGTGACGGGCGAGCGCGACGACCTGCCCGGCGGCGGTCCGCAAAAGGCCGGCGTGGCGCTGTGCGACCTGATGACGGGCATGTACGCCACCATCGCCATCCAGGCCGCGCTGATCCACCGCGACCGCACGGGCGACGGGCAATACATCGACATGGCGCTGCTGGACGTGCAGGTCGCCATGCTGGCGAATATGGGCAGCAACTACCTCAACAGCGGCAAGGCGCCGAAGCGCTGGGGCAACGCGCACCCGAACATCGTGCCGTACCAGACGTTCCAGTGCGCCGACGGCTACATCATTGTCGCCACCGGCAACGACGGCCAGTACGTGAAATTCGTCGAAGCGGGCGGCCGGCCGGAACTGGCGGCCGACCCGCGCTTCGTCACCAATCCGCTGCGCGTACAGAACCGCGACGTGCTCGTGCCGCTGCTGGCGGACATGGTGCTGCAAAAGCCGCGCGACGAATGGATCGCGCTGCTGGAAGCGGTCAACGTGCCGTGTGGCCCGATCAACGACCTGGACGACGTCTACAGGAACCCGCAGGTGCAGGCGCGCGGCATGGTTGTCGATGTGCCCCACCCCACCGCGGGCAGCACGAAGCTGGTGCGCAGCCCGATGCGGCTCTCCGCCTCCCCGGCCGACGTGCGGACGGCCCCGCCCACACTGGGCCAGCATACGGATGAAGTGCTGCGCGAACTGCTGGGCCGCAGCGACGAGGAGCTGGCGGCGTTGCGGGCGAACGGCGTGCTGTGACGCGCCGCGGCTGACCACGGCGGCTGCCGCACAGGCAGCGTGGGTGAGGGGCGTATCCCTCACCCGTATTACCAGCGGCCGCATGCCAGCTGCAACCGCCAGGTTGCCGTATCGAGCACTGCCGTCTTCCGGCGCGCCTCGTCTGCCTTCGCCATCAGGCGTCGCCCATGACTCCCGACAAACACCGCGCCGCCCTCAATGCAAGCGCTGCTTGAACTCGATCAGCTCGTTATACATATGGTTGACGGCCGACTTCATCTGCCCGGACAGTGGCAACCCGCTCGTGCAGACGCGGCGGGCGCGGGCGCCCAGCAGCTCCATGTCGTCCACCAGCTTGACGATCCTGCGCGGGTCGCGCAGTGCCAGGATCTCCGTGATGCGATCCGAATGATGGTCCAGGCGCTGGATATATTCGCGCAGTTCGCCGGGCAGATGACGCTCGGCCGACAACGCCTGGGCGGCATGGCCCACGGCAAGCTGCAAACTGCTGAGACGGCTTCGGATTTCCTGTTCAGGCAACATGATCCCTCCGTATCGAGAAGGCGCCCGTGCGCCACTGATGCTTGGAGGGAGCGAGTGTCCGCAAGTTGCGCGGGCGGGCCCGTCGTTTGACAGGCCTCAAACGTCAGGTGGCGGCGGCCAGCGAAGCGGATGGATCCAGCGGCAGCAGGCTGCGCAGGCGCCGCGCGATCAGCAACGCGCCGCCCAGCAGTGTCCCCAGCAGCAGCACGACACCGTTCCAGCCGCCCCACGCCCACAGGTGTCCGCACAGCCAGCCCACCACGCTGGAACCCAGGTAGTAGAAGAACAAGTACAGCGCGGACGCCAGCGCCTGTGGCGGCCTGGCGCGCCGGCCCACCCAGCTGCTGGTGATCGAATGGGAGGCGAAGAAGCCGAACGTGAACAGCGCCATGCCCAGCACGATCAGCGTCAGCGCATGAGACAGCGTCAGCGCCAGCCCGGTGGCCATCACCGACATTACCAGCCACAACACGCCGCGCCGGCCGAGGCGATCGGCCAGCTTGCCGGCCCAGACGGAGCTGAAAATGCCGAGCAGATACAGGAACGAGATGCCGCCGACGACGCTCTGGCGCAGCCCGTACGGCGCTCCCAGCAGGCGGTAGCCGATATAGTTGTAGGCGCTGACGAAGCAGCCCATCAGCAGGAAGGCCAGCGCGAACAGCCACGGCAGCCCGGCATCGCCGAAATGCCGGCGCAGCCCGCCGCCGAGAGCGCGCACGCCGCCGGGCCCGCGCCGGAAATGGCGCGAAGCCGGCAGGCTGCGCCAGAACTCCGCCGCGGCCAGCACGCCGGCCACGCCGATCACGCCCATCGCCACGCGCCACGACAGGAAATCGGACAGCGTGGATGCCAGCACCCGCCCGAACATGCCGCCAAACGCGCTGCCGCTGATGTACAGCCCCATCGATAATCCCAGCGACACGGGCTCGATTTCCTCACCCAGATAGGCCATCGCCACGGCGGGCATGCCGCCCAGCGCCAGCCCCAGCAAGGCACGCATGACCAGCAGTTGCGCGTAGCCGTCGGCAAAGGCGCAAGCCAGCGTCATCAATGCGGCGATCGCCATCGCGGCAACCATGATGGGTTTGCGCCCGAAGCGGTCCGACACCACCGACGACACCAGCAGCGACAACGCCAGCGCCCCCGTCGAGATCGACAGCGACAGGCTGCTCTGCGCCGGCGACAGCGCGAACTCGTGCGCCAGCAGCGGCATCAGCGGCTGCACGCAGTACAACAGGGCAAAACAGGAAAAGCCGCCAAAAAACATGGCGCGGTTGGTGCGTTTGAAGTCGGCGGTGCCGACGGCGATGCGGGACATGGTGAACCTCGGTGTGACGTTGGAACGATCTTAGTTTTGCGTTCTATAAGAGTCCAATATATATTTGAGGCGTTATTAATACTTTGAAGCGATAACATGGAACTGCGTCACCTGCGCTACTTCGTCGCCGTCGCGGAAGAACTGAGCTTTACGCGGGCGGCGGAACGGCTGCACATCGGCCAGCCGCCGCTGAGCCAGCAGATCCAGGCGCTGGAAGCGGAAGTGGGCGCCCTGCTGCTCGAGCGCAGCAAGCGCTGGGTGCGCCTGACGGAAGCAGGAAAACTGTTCCTCGCCGACGCCCGCCGCATGCTGGCGCTGGCGGAGCAGTCGAAGGAAACGGCGCGGCGCGCGGCGCGCGGCGAAGCGGGCGAACTGCGCGTCGGCTTCACGTTCTCCACACCGTTCACGCCGCTGTTCGCCACCGTCATCCGCCAGTACCGGCAGCAATTTCCCGGCGTCGCGCTGACGCTGCACGAGATGGCGACGCTGCCACAGCTGGCGGCGCTGGAAGCGCGCGAGCTGGACCTGGGTTTCGTGCGTGCCGTTTCCGTCGCCGTGCCGGACACGTTGCGCCTGACGACACTGCAGCACGTCCCGCTGCGGCTGGTCCTGCCGGCCGATTCGCCGCTGGCCGCACAGGAAACGGTGGCGGTCAAGGACCTGGAAGGCCAGCAGTTCGTGATGTACCCGAAAAATGCCGGCACGGGCATCTACCCGCAGATCTTCCGCATGTGCCGCGAGGCAGGCTTCGTGCCGCAGATCGCCATGGAAGCAGGTGAAGCGTCAACGATCATCGGCCTCGTCGCAGCCGGCATCGGCATCTCGGTGCTGCCCAGCTCGTTCGACCGCATCAATATGGAAGGCGTCGTCTACCGCCCGCTGGCCGATCCGGCCGCCATGACGACGATGATGCTGGCGCAGCGGGTAGAGGACGGGAATCCGCGGGTGGAGGCGTTTGTGGGGTTGGCGGAGGAGGCGGCGCGGGGGCTGGTCGGATAGCCAAAAAGCTATCCGCGCCCTGCCGTTATTGTCGATCCCGGCGCCTGCCTGCGCTCCGGCAGCGCTTCCCGCACGGTCCGCCAAGCCTGAACAACCGGCTATCCCCGCGCACGCGTATACACCCCGACCGCCTTGCCGTGAATCTCGGCCTCCGCTTCATAAGTCATGCCAAGGCGCCTGGCAACGCGCAGCGACGATTCATTGGCTGACGCGATCAGCGCCCGGACTTTGGGCTCGCATCTGGTCTCGAACGCATGGTGCAAGGCCGCCGCCGCCGCTTCGTTCGCGTATCCCTGGCCCCAGAAGGCACGATAGGTATTCCAGCCAAGCTCCATCACGGTGGCGTCCTCGCGAAAGAACGCGCCGACACTCCCGACCAGTTGACCGGTCTGCTTGTCCTCGACAGCCCACCATCCGGCGCCATGGATGAGCCATAGTCCCGCCTGCGAACAGAAGATGCGCCATGCGGCCTGGCGGTCGGCCAGGACCAGGTGGGCCGAGCTGACCGGGTCGGCGATATGCGCCGCGAAGACGTCGAAGTCCTCCCGTCGATATTCACGCAGCAGGAGGCGCTCCGTGTGGAGGCAGGGAACGGCAGTAATGAACTCGCTATTCATGAGCTGGATTCCATCGTGCGGGTATGCCGTCCGTTGGCTGCAATACGGTGCGATGCGGCGCGATGCGCGCCAACGGTCTTCCAGGCGCTCAATCGTAATCGGCTTCCAGCTCCGACCCCGCATAATTCTCCAGCTCGGCAAACAGCGTCTTCATGGCCGTACGGCCGGGAATATGCTGCAGCACCGTGCAGGTGCGGCGGTACAGGTCGATGCGGTGCAGCAGTACCGGGTGGTGCTGTGCCGGCACGGCGGCGACCAGGGCGGCCCAGCCTTCTTCGTAATCGGGCTTGTTCTTGCGGACCGATTTGACGAAGCGCTCGAATTCCTTCTGCCCCGTGCGCGCGACGATGCGCCCGCCCCCTTCGACCGCGAAGATGATCGCCAGCGCGATGACGCCTTCGGCGTTCAGGTCGGTGTCCGTGACGGGCCCTTCGCTGTTGTGGCGGCGCATCCAGTTGGCCAGCCGGACGACGGCCTGCACTTCCTGGCGCTGCTTCAGCTGCTGCTGGTAGCGGGCCGCGCCGTCCCAGTTCTGGTTCGGGTCCGTGAAGCAGATGTCGAAGAAGATGTCGCGCAGGCGGCGTTGCGCATAGACCGGGTCCTGGTCGTATTCGCCCACCAGCGTGTCCTCGGGCATGGCCGCCAGGTCCTTCAGCTGGCGGAAGCCGGCCTGGAATGCGGCTTCGGCGCCGTTGTCGACGAGGTAGTCCAGCGCCTGCTCGTCGCTGTCCAGCGTCAGCAGGGATTCCAGCCCCAGCGAGACGCCGCCCACCGTCAGGTTGACGGCCTTCTGGATACCTTCGGACGTGCGGTTGTTGGTGAACTTTTCCGCGACCATGGCCGTGATGCCCGCCAGCTCGTCGGCCAGCACGACGGCGGTGTCGTCGTTCGTGCCCACCAGCAGCTTGATCGCGCGCGTCAGCCGCGGCAGGTTTTCCCCTACGAGTGCCGGCAGCATCAGCTGAAGATCCCCGAACCCAGGCTGCGACGGCCCGTGCGGCCGCTGGCGTTGCGCGTGCTCGGCACCTGCTTGCGCATGCGGTACAGCAGCTCTTTCGTCGAGCGCTGCATGAACGGCTGTTCCTCGTCCGGATCGTCCGAGAACTCGGCGTCCGCCAGGTCGGCGCTGTGGCGGAATTCCGGGAACAGCTCGAACAGCGCGCGGTCCCAGCCGTCCTCGCTGGCCTTGGCCAGCGCCACCGCCAGCGGCGCGATGTCGCTGTCGGAGCCCGTCTGCGCCGTGATGTACTGCCCTTTCGAGATGATCTCGCCGGCCAGTTCCATCACTTCCTTCGGTGCCAGCGAGAACACGGTGGCAAAGGCCGTGCAGCCCCAGTCGGTGGCGGACGCTTCCTGCAGCAGCTCGTTGCGGCGGTCCTCGTCGTCCGTGGCAAAGACCACGCCGTGGATGTGCGCGAACAGCGACTCGGCGATGCGCTCCGGGTCGTCCTCGATCATGTCTTCGTTCCAGGTGGCGGCAATGTAGGCCAGGCTGTCGGCCCATGCCTTCGGCGGCACCAGCAAGGTGGCCAGCGACATCTTGCCGCCGTCGAAGCCGGCCATGTGCAGCGCCGTCACGTGCGGCGGGATGTTCTGCAGCACTTCGGCAACGACCAGGTCGCCATGCTGCTCGGCCGCTTCGGCAAACGCCTGTTCGGCGTGACCCAGCGAGCCGGCCAGCACCAGTTCGGTGACCTGCTTGCTGATGGCCGGGAGGTTCTTGGTGGAGGTTTCGTCGGACATTACTTCTCTCCTTCCTGGTCGAACATCTGGGCGAAGTCGTCGCTCACCATGTCGTCGTCATCGTTGTCGTCATCGCCTTCGTCGCCTTCGGCCAGCTGGTCGAGCGACATGTCGTCGTCGTCCCACAGGCGCGGGTGCTTGTGCAGGAACGCCGTGACGATGGCCTGGCGTCCCAGGTCCGGGTGGTTCTCTTCCAGCGCCGCCAGCATCTGCGCCGGCTTGCCCTCAGGGCACGAGGCGGCCGCGAACACGCGGGCCGGGTCGCCGTATTCGTAGTCGCCCGCGTCCGCCAGGATCGCTTTCGGGTCGGAAAACTCGATGACGTCCACCAGCGCGAACGCCATCATGTTCAGGTCTTCGATGCCGCCGCCGCTGGCGTACTCGTCCATCAGCGCGTCCAGCATCTTCTGGTAATTCTTGCGGTCGGGCGGATCGCCCAGGATGCCGTCGATCTGAGCAGCCAGTTCGCGCGACTGGTAGGCGAACTCGGGGTGTACTTTTCTCATTGCTTGCTTTCTTTATTGATCGTCATTCGGCTGGCAGCGCCACGCCGTGCAATCCGAACACGGAGCGCCACAGCTGGTACGCTTCGGCTTCCGGATCGATGATAATGCGGTGGTTCAGGCTCTGGTTGTATTCCTCGCGCTTGGCGGGGTCGGACAGCACTTCGTAAGCCTTGGCGATGGCCTGGAAGCGGGCCGCCGCGCCCGGCTCCGGGTTGCGGTCCGGGTGGAAACGCATTGCCAGCGAGCGGTAGACCTTCTTGATGTCGTCGTCCGACGCATTGGGCGCGACACCGAGCACGTTGTACAAATTGTCCATAAATCTCCTGGGTCGTGCGGAAATGCTCGGAGCCGCGCCGGCGGGCGCACAGTCCTGCTGTCGCGGCCGCCCCGGCGGTATCTCCAGGCGTAAGGGCGAATTATCCTATATAAATGCGCGCGCCGTCCCGACGGCTGCGCGCGTGTACGGTAAAATGCCCGCTATTCGACTCCAATTTCCGTCTTTTTACATGAGCAACGACAAAAACGCCGCCACTGCCGCTCCCGCACCGAATTTCCTGCGCAACATCGTTGAACAAGACCTGGCAACCGGCGCCCATCAGCGCGACGGCCTGCCGTCCGTCATCACCCGCTTTCCGCCGGAGCCGAACGGCTACCTGCACATCGGTCACGCCAAGTCGATCTGCCTGAACTTCGGCCTGGCACGCGATTACGCGGGCCGCTGCCACCTGCGCTTCGACGACACCAATCCCGCCAAGGAAGAACAGGAATACGTCGATTCCATTATCGACAGCGTCAAATGGCTGGGCTTCGACTGGGAACACAAGGGCCCTGTCGGCGCCGGCACGCACCTGTACTATGCCAGCGATTATTTCGACAAGCTGTACGAGATGGCCGAATACCTGATCAAGGCCGGTTTCGCGTACGTCGACAGCCAGAGCGCCGACGAGATGGCGGCCAACCGCGGCAATTTCAATACACCCGGTACCAATTCGCCCTTCCGCAATCGCCCGGCGGAAGAATCGCTGCAGCTGTTCCGCGACATGAAAGCCGGCAAATACGCCGACGGCCAGCATATCCTGCGCGCGAAGATCAGCGAGGACGCGATGGCGTCGCCGAACATGAACCTGCGCGATCCGGCCATTTACCGCATCCGCCACGCGCATCACCACCGCACGGGCGACAAGTGGTGCATCTACCCGATGTACGACTACACGCACCCGATTTCGGACGCGCTGGAAAACATCACCCATTCGATCTGCACGCTGGAGTTTCAGGATCACCGCCCGTTCTACGACTGGCTGCTGGCCACGCTGTCGGCCGGCGGTTTCTTCCAGCAGCCGGTGCCGAAGCAGTACGAGTTCGCGCGCCTGAACCTGACTTACATCGTCACCTCCAAGCGCAAACTGCGCCAGATGGTCGAGGAAGGCATCGTCGACGGCTGGGACGACCCGCGTCTGCCGACCCTTGTCGGCATGCGCCGCCGCGGCTTCACGCCGGAAGGCATCCAGCTGATGGCCGAGCGCACCGGCGTGACGAAGTCGGACGGCTGGATCGACTACGGTGTGCTGGAAGGCGCCGTGCGCGAGGACCTGGACCCGAAAGCGCCGCGCGCGATTGCCGTGCTGCGTCCGTTGAAACTGATCGTCGACAACTTCGACGCCAACGACAGCGTCGAGTGCACGTCGCCCGTCCACCCGCACCATCCGGAGCTGGGCAACCGCACGTTCCCGTTCACCCGTGAACTGTGGATCGAGGAAGAAGACTTCATGGAGGTGCCGAGCAAGGGCTACTTCCGCTTCTACCCGCCGATCGACGGCCAGCCGGGCGCGCGCGTGCGCCTGAAATACGGCTTCGTGGCCGAGTGCGTCGGCTACGACAAGGACGAGAACGGCAAAGTCACGGCCGTGCACGTCAATTACTTCCCGGACAGCAAATCCGGCACGGACGGCGCCAACAACTACAAGGTGAAGGGCACGATCACGTGGGTCAGCGCCGCCGCCGCGGTGGCCGCCGAAGTGCGCCTGTACGACCGCCTGTTCACGGACGCGACGCCCGATTCGGGCGGCAAGGACTTCAAGCAGTTCCTGAACCCGCATTCGAAGGCAGTCATCACGGCCTACCTCGAGCCGGGCCTGAAGGATGCGCAACCCGAACAGCGCTTCCAGTTCGAGCGGCATGGCTATTTCGTGGCCGACCGCGTCGACTCGCAGCCGGGCAAACCCGTGTTCAACCGGATCGTCACGCTGAAAGACAGCTGGGCCACCAAATAAAGCATTTACATAATGTTCCAAGAACCGCCGCGAGGCGGTTTTTTTATGTACAGGACAAAGCTGAAACTTCGTCTTTAATACCGGCGGCGTATTTGTTTATGCGTCTCGGAAGTATGACGGCCGATTATCGCTTTCGATTTGCCGCCTGAATGCCGCCAGCCCGCAGCCAGCGCCGTTACGCCACGGCATCGTCGCTGGCAAGAATGACAGCTATGCAGCGGCGCCGGTTTTCTGGTATCACGTTAATAGCTTCGAAGCGGCTGAGTATTTAAATACAACGGTATTATTTATCGGTCCACGATATTGAATAACTTATGGTCGTAGATTTCAAAGAATACTTGACGAAACGCTAGTACAATTCTTATATTAAAGGCAGCACAAACAGGGTTCTGATCATGCACGCATTATTCCGCCCGATCGGGCATGCGCTTCCGAAAAATCCCCAGTGGTGGCCGGGAGTGCTGCTGTCGCTCGGCGCGGGAGCCCTGTTCTACGGCGCGGCGGCCCGCTCGATCGAGAACGACGCGCGCCAGCGTTTCAGCAATCATGCCCGTACCGCCCAGTTCAGCATCGCTTCGCGCGTCAAGACCTACACGGAAGTGCTGCGCGCCACGGCCAGCTTCTTCCAGGCCGACGACGTGTCGCGGGCCAGCTTCCACCGCTTCGTGCGTGGCCTGGACCTGGCCCACAATTTCCCCGCCATCGACAACATCAACTTTGCCCGTCACGTGAGCGACGATGAACGGGCCGGTTTCGAGCTGTCCATGCGCGCCAACGGCGCCGCGGCGGAAGGCTATCCGCCCTTTGCCATCAAGCCCGCCACACGCTACACCGCGTATGAAGTACTGACCCTGCTTGAACCCATCGGCGGGTTCGAGGAAAAATATGGTGTCAATCTTGGCGCCAAGCCGCACGTGGCCGCGGCCATGGCGCGCTCGCGCGATACGGGCGAGCTGGCCTCGTCGGGCCGGCCGATCGGCATCATCGCGCGCCCGCACGGTGCCGACCTGGGCATGCGCCTGCCGCTGTACCACCGGGGCATGCCTCTCGATACCATCCTGCAACGCCGCGCTGCGTACATGGGCTCCGTTGGCATCGGCTTTTCCGTGCCGCGCCTGCTGCAGGGCGCGCTGGACGAGATGCCGATCCCCAATGTCCGGCTGCAACTCTACGACGTGGGGCGCCGCGCCGCGAACGGCGCGGGCACGGTGGACGAGCCGCGCCAGATGCTGTTCGACAGCGCCGATACGGCCCAGCTGGAAACACCGGCCAGGACGTTCCAGCACATGCTGCCGATCGATTTCAACGGCCGCGTATGGACGGCCTATTTCAGTGCCCCGAAAGCGGCGCTTTACACACGCTTCGATGCCTACCTGCCGATCCTTGCGGGGCTGACGGGCACCGTCAGCTGCCTGCTGCTGTATGCGCTGTTCCATACGCTGGCGTCGTCGCGCAAACGTGCGCTGAAGATCGCCCACGCGATGACGCGCGAGCTGCGCGACAGCCAGGCCAAGCTGCAGCTGTCGCACCAGCGGCTGCGCCGGCTGGCCGCGCATGCCGACCAGATCAAGGAAGAAGAGCGCAAGCGCATCGCCCGCGAGATCCACGACGACCTGGGCCAGAACCTGCTGGCACTGCGCATCGAGGCGGACATCCTCGCCACCCGCACGGCCAAGCGCCATCCCTACCTGCACGCCCGCGCCCGCTACACACTGAACCAGATCGACAACACGATCCGCAGCGTGCGCCACATCATCAACGACCTGCGGCCGAACGTGCTGGACCTGGGCCTGAACGCGGCCGTCGAATGGCAGGTGGCCCAGTTCCGCAAGCGTTCCGGCATCGACTGCGAATTGATCGAGCACGGCGGCGACGTCGATATCGACGACCGCTGCGCCACGGCTTTCTTCCGCGTACTGCAGGAATCGCTCAGCAATATCTGCCAGCACGCGCGGGCGACGCAGGTCAAGGTCGAGCTGCACCAGCAGCAAGGCCTGCTGCAGATGAGCATTACGGACAACGGCGTCGGCCTGCAGGCCGCCAGCCGGAACAAGACGGGCTCATTCGGGCTCGTCGGTATTGAGGAGCGGATCAACCTGCTGGGTGGCACCTGTGCCATCAGCAGCATCCCCGACGGTGGTACCACGATCACGGTCTCCGTGCCGGTCGCGTACCAGGGAGCGTTGACACCGTTCATCGGCCAATTTGCCGAACATTAACGATTGACCAGCCGTTGACTTACCAGATGTGCCGAAATGCCTAAAAGCAAGATCCGATGTGCGGAGATGCCTTACAACAAGAGCTGCTGCACTCTCAACCAAGAAAGGATACGATCATGAACACGAGCGATTTCGATACTATTGCCGAGTTGGATCTGGAACCGATCAAAGTCAAACTGATGCATGAGGAATCGGGCGAGGGCTGGTCGCTGCAGCGGGCCAACGCCGTCGAGTTCGAATACCGGCGCTTTTTGTACCTGATGAAGAAATTCCCCCACGAACAGACCGCACCGCTGCAGGACGTGGACACGTTCTGGCACTACCACATCCTGGATACGATGAAATACGCCATCGACTGCGAGGCCGCCTTCGGTTATTTCCTGCATCACTTCCCATACATCGGCCTGCGCGGGGAAGACGATCTGGAAGCGCACCACCGGGTCGGCGAACGCATGAAGGAACTGTACGAAGCAACCTTCAACGAGCCGTACATCCGCGCCGGCCGGGATGGCGTCGCGTTTTCCGGCGCACCCGCGGATGGGGCGCGGACGGCGTTCTCTGGCGCGGCTGTGCAGACGGCGTTTTCCGGCGCAGCCCGGGGCTCGCAGCAGTTCGCGTTCTCGGGGGCGCCGGCAGCACGGATGCGCACGGCCACCGACAGCGCACGGGTGGCGTTCTCCGGCGCCGCGACCGGCAGTGCACAGGTCGCCTTCTCCGGTGCGGCGACGCAGGCAGCGTTCTCGGGCGCACCGGCAAGCGCCGTACGGGCAGCGTTCTCCGGCGCGCCCGCAGGCCAGGCACCGGTCGCGTTCTCCGGCGCCCCCCAGGTCGCGTTCTCGGGCATGCCGGCAGCGCAGCGCCCTGCAGACAAGTTCTACGCGCAACGGCCGCGCCTGAGCGCCGCTGCCTGAGTCCTGTTGTACCGGAACCGCAACAGCGGTTCCGGCCTCTCCCGCCCCGTTCCCCCTGCAGTGGCCCATGTTGCATGCGCACGATAGAACTTGCCGCTTGTAATCGCTGAGACTTTCAATATACTAGTTTCGGTTGACGCACATCAACAACCCCGCGCCATCCTCACCGGCATTCGGCCATCCTGGCCAGGACAATGCCCCTGCCCACCTCGCATAAAGGTCATCACGCATGTTTTATTCCGAACACTTCAACACGATCGCCGCCCTCGACCTGGAGCCCATCAAGGTCAAGCTGATGCACGTCGAGTCCGGCGAAGGCTGGTCACTGGAAAAGGCGACTGCCGTGGAGTTCGAATACCGCCGCTTCCTGTACCTGATGAAGATGTTCCCGCAGGAGCAGACGGCGCCGCTGATGGACGTCGACATCTTCTGGCACTACCACATCCTCGACACGATGAAATACGCCATCGACTGCGAGGCCGTGTTCGGCTACTTTCTGCATCACTTCCCCTACATCGGCCTGCGCGGCGAGGATGACGAAGCGGCACACGAGCGCGTGGGACAACGGATGAAGGAACTGTACGAAAGCACGTTCGGCGAGCAGTACGGCATTGGCGCCCGCGCCGGGACGCCGGCCCAGGCATTCTCGGGCCGCGTCAGCGAACAGACGGCGTTTTCCGGCCGGATCAGCGAAGAAACCGCGTTCTCGGGACGTATCGCCGACCAGACCGCATTCTCCGGACGGATCAGTGCGCAGACGGCGTTTTCCGGGCGCATCAGCGAACAGACCGCATTCTCGGGACGGGTCGCCGACCAGACCGCGTTTTCCGGCCGGATCAGCGCCGCCACCGCCTTCTCGGGTGCCGTTGCCGAGCCGACGATTGCCGCCAGGCTTGCTTTTTCCGGGCGCATCAGCACAGACAACGTGACGGCGTTCTCTGGCCGCGTGGCCGACAAGACAGCATTCTCCGGCCGCATCCAGGCCGCTGCACCGGTGCAGGACCAGTTCTACGCCGCGCGTCCGCGTATCGCCGCGGAGTAATCCCGGCGCGCTTCAGAAGGGCCGAGGGCCGTCGCAGCCAGCAGCCCATCGAACAGCACGAAAAAAAAGGCCGGCACCTGAACCCAGGTGCCGGCCTTTCTGCATGGCGACAGCGCTCAATGCGCCATCATCTCCTGCAGCTCGCGAATGCTGAATTCGCTGATCTCATGCATGCGGATCAGGATGGTCGCGCCGATCGGCAGCGTGTTATGACGGATCTTGCTGATGACAGGCGGCGCCACTTCCAGCGCACGGGACAGTGCGACGTCGGTCTTGATTTGCAGCTTTTCCATGATGGCGTCCAGGACGCGATTCGGGTTGTACGTCGGTGAGGACGTCAGTTCTTTCAGTAGCATCTTCGATCTTGGGTTAGCGGTCGCGCTCGTGGAGGGCGACTCGGACAGACAAATTCATCAGCGATGGACCCGGGGCGCATGGCAAAGCCGTGCCGTGCCCGGAGCCACCGTTCGCCGTTCGGGGTCAGCCGGGAACGACGTCTGTGACAATGTGTGAGATTCTAACCCGTTTTGTTGTGCTAGGTAATTCTCTTGTCATTTTTTTCCGCTGACACCGGCGCCGGGACGAGCGCCACGCACCATGCCAGCAGCGTGGCCGCCGCCAGTTGCGCCAGGAAGGCCGGATAGGCGGCCGGAAACGCGGCCGGAAGCCAGTCCCAGGCGGAAGGAGCGACGAACCTGGGAACGACGGCAACGCGTGCGCCGATGTGCCACCCCAGCTCGCGCCGGATTTCCGCCGGGGCCGGCGGTGGTTGCCGCGTCCGCTTGCGCCGCTCCATATAGGCGCGCACCTCCTCCTTGCTGGGGTGCGGATACGATGGACGGGGCTGTAATGCAACCTGTGCTGCGCCCCACTGCGGGTCCGGATGCCGATGTGCGTCCATACGCCCTCCTGATCATGTCTGCCTACGTTAATCGCAACAACTGTAGCCGCGATTGTTGCGCCGCAAAGGTGCGCGTCCGCTGTAGGATTGCCGCAACGCTACACTTAATTCCCCGCAGAATCCTGCGCAGTTGCGGCACGCAGTCCGTCCGTTACCGTCGGGTATTGCAAACGCACACCCAGCTCGCGTGTCACCCGATCGTTGGCCAGCCGGCGCGATTCCGACATGTACGACAACAGCGTCGGCGAC
>Ga0308166_1001210_pt1 | contig 28489 bp, 25 predicted proteins | sample PhyCR2_2_FD_202137 | JGI IMG/M metagenome (GOLD analysis project Ga0308166, IMG submission 202137) | Phyllosphere microbial communities from UC Gill Tract Community Farm, Albany, California, United States - DLSLCC.R2 | ecosystem: Host-associated > Plants > Phyllosphere > Unclassified | place... | reverse complement strand
TCGATGCCAGGCCGCTTTCTGCCATATCAAGAAAGTATTCCCGCGCCAGTTCAGGATCGATCGGCAGATAGCCAACGTCACGCTCGTTACACCAGAAGGCCCAGCGACGGATGACAGATAAAAGGTCACGGAAAGTATTCTCGGAATAAGCGGCCTTATCTGCGATGAATCTCCGCAGATTATTAGCAATATCTTCCGGAGTTAAATGCGTTAATTCTGCCGGGAGAGCGCCGGTCTTTATTTGAGCCAGATGTTTCATTTATATATTTCATCCCAAATCAGAGAGACAACGCTACGCGAAATCTACAAAAACAGCAGGGGTGTGATACGCCAGATTTCACGTAGCGACGCCTGGTGCAAAACCGCTCATAAAGCACGCAGTTTGCCAGCGGCTTCGCTAATCTGATCATTTGATCATCAACCACTGATCAAGCATACATGAAACAGGGGAAAGTTTATATAAGGCTTATTATTTAAAGTTTCATTTTTTGGAACTAATCGGGTGAATGCTGGCTTAAGGAGTAACTAAATCGAAAAATTTGCAAATTCGTTACGCTATTGTTCGTGATCGCAAGCATGCCTTCATATATGATCATTTGGCATTCAATTTGATTGCAAGTAGTTACTATTATCAGTTGAGGCTATTGCCTTGGGCGCGCTGCGCCTGGTCGTAGTCACATAACCCTGAACACACAGTTTCATTGATAAGCGTGTACAGCGGAAATATCTGACAGATGCACAATGCAGACTATTCTTATTATTGCAATTCTAAGGAGAGTTAATTTTACATGGCTACTGATTCTGTCTATATTCGCCTGCATTAAGTCCAGAGAGACTTGTACCGCTCATTAATATTTTTGGAATACATTATGCCTAACTTCAGCGATGTAGAATTTGAGAAGCGTTATAAACATTTTCTACAGGTACAATCCGAGTGGCTAACTCTCATTACGGACCACCAGATTTTCATTGATAAAAACGCCCTGGGTGAAGAATGCCGTCCAATCGGGTTTATCACTGACAAGAAAGCCTTCCAGCGCGCCGAGCACCTGCTGGCCGACTGGCAGAGCTTTGCTGACCTGGCAGAAGAGAAACGTAAAGCGCGTTCTATCGCTATCACCACGAACCTCTATCTGCCAGTTCCGACCCTGATAGTTAATCCTAAGCACGTCACCATTAACCGCTTCCGCGCCACTGCGACCGCGAACCACACACGCGAAGATATCCTCAGACGTTATGAGAAGCAGATCGGCAAGCTGCGCAAGGTTCCGTTTGCTGCCGGTGCCATCATGTCGCTGGAGGATGAGAAAAAGGTATTTGAAGAGGCCGCGCCTGGCGCAATGTACCGCGCACGCACCAGCAACTACTCTGACATTCAGGTAACGGCGCGTTACACCGACGACAAGAAAGACGAAGGTGAATCGTTCCGGTATGGCGCGCACGGCATGCTTATCTACGGCGACAACCTGAATAAAGAGCGCGACATTAAGCTGAACGTTAACAGCAACGGCGGTTACACGTCCTCTTATGATGCGATCTCACCTATAACATGCTCAGTGCTGCCGAATGCCAAGCTGTACACGATGGAAGACGTGGAATACAGCAAAACTCTGGCTGCGCAGCGGTCCTCAGTTGCCTACACGGTAAACACACGCCGCGCTCAATTTGAAAACCGGGCAAAGGCTAAGATTGCGAAGGCAAAAGACGCACAGGAAGCGCGTCTGTTTAAGGCTGAAATCGACGAAAACCGCGACCTGCTGGAGAAGCTGGAGGCCTATGACTGGGCGCTGCTGGATAAGAAGGTAGCAGCTGGTGATACAGAACAGCTGACTATGCCGGAAATCCGTAAGCGTTACGGCGGTGAAGAGCCTCGCGCCGGTAAAAACATGCGCAATATGTACACTTTGCTGCGTGAGTTAGAAAGCAATCAGAAAAAGCAGGGCCAAGAATAATCAGTATCCTGCCACCAGCAGTGAAAACAGAAGGGCGCATAAGCGCCCTTTTTTATTGCCTTGCTAACCCTAATCAATCGGTTAATACTCATTCAGAATAATCTTACAGAGGATGTAAAATGAGCACTTATCGTGACGGGGATGGTAGCTACAGAAGCTATACGGACCCCTATACTCCCTTCAGCAATGAACATGAAGCTGCTAGGCATGAGCAGGCGCGTTTAACGCCGAGTCCTTATCTTGGTCCTCATATCCCTGAACCATTAGAAAACACTTACGATTCTTCAATTTCTGAAGGCATTACGCATACTTCTAACCCTAATTATGTAGCGGTTAAAGGTGACACGAAAATTGATATCTGGGTTAAGCCTTTCATTGTGCTCTGGGCTTACTGGTTCCTAGCCTTTCCGGCCATTAACGCAGCGTGGCTTTTACGAACGGCGGGCTTTCCCTTTAGCTGGTTTGGCACTGTTTTGTATTACCCCTGGACGTTCCTGGTTAAAGCTATCGGCGCGCCATACTATCTTGCATACATGTTTAACGGCGCAGGCCAAGCTATTGCAATGGCTGTCATAGCGGTGATCTGGTTCTTTGCGTTGAGTTATGCCTGTAACAGACTTTGGGAAACGAAGCCCCAGCTGTTAAATAAGGTTTTGAAGGTGCTGGTGATTGCCACGGTTACCCCAGTTGCCCTGACAATCCTTGCCTACATGACGGGTTCGTTGAGTGGAGATATTGTTCAAAACTTTTGGTTTGGCCATGACCCATATACCTATGTGGTAAGGCATTTCTTTAACTTCCCCAATCCCGGATACGGTTTGCCTGCCGAATGATCGTGAAGCGAGGCCATTAGCCTCGCTTTTACTCCCTATAGTGGTTGTCAGCTGGTGGTCAGGTCAGCAACGCATCCAGCTCTGACAGCTCATCCAGCTTGCTCTGTGTGAAGTCAGCCATATCTTCGCTCAGTTCGGCCTCTGCCGGACGGTAGCCAATCAGGAAGATGAAGCAGTAAGTATCCCAGCGGTCAGGCGACTTGATGTTAAGTTTCTGGCGCATCTGCGGCTTAGGAACCATCATGATCCGCCCCATCTCATCCATAAAGTACGGAATCTTAGCGGCCTGCTCTGCCGTATGCTGTGAGATATCTATGCGCATCCTGCCCGACCGGATCGCGTCAGCGGCCATGATGTTCGACCAGGCTCGCTGGTTCTTGAATCGCTCTCTCACCTTCTTACTGAATGGCGGCTGGCCCCAGCGGATGCTGATAGCGTTAACGCCCCTGCGCTCCAGCTGCTTAAGCGTACCCGATCCCACGCCGTCACCATCCACCGCAATCGTAATGCCCGGATAGCGCTCTTGAGTGCATTCATTGGCGATGTAGTCACCGAATGAGATCGGGTCCATTGTGCCTGGCATTTCCACCAGCTTAAACGACACGACGCGGCGCGCATCACCATACCCGGATACCTTACAGATGTTGAGTATCGACTTATCACGCCCGTTACCGACGTCAGCGGTAGCAACCCAGCCCCAGCCCTTCTCAAGAAACACTTTCCGGCGTGCTGCGCGATCGCACTCGTCACGCCCCAGCAGATAGCCGCTGACGTTGCGCGGGAAGCGTCCCAGCACCTTCACCATGTATTCCAGTGAATCGCGCCCTCCGTACTCCACCAGCTTCTCCCGGATGAATTTCAGGGTAACGTGTGGCGCTTCTTCGGAGTTGAGCACAATGGCATTCCAGAAGCCGTTAGGGTTATCCGGGTGTCTGGCTAACGAATGGTGCGAGTCGTAGAAGTAACCACTGGGGCGAGTGGGCTGTGACATCATCAGCATGCGGTTATCGTCTTCTGTCAGCGCACCACGCATGATGGCGATCGCTTTGTCAGAGATACCCGACGCCTCATCAAGGATCAGCAGTATGTGTGCGGCGTGCTCACCCGCCAGCGCTTCCTCATTACCCAGACGATAGCCCTTACAGAGCACCTCCCAGATGCCCTTACGCGACTTCTCATAAAACATGGTATCGGTCAGGGTGAAGTAGTTCTGAAGCCACGGGTGACGTCTGGCGGCGTTCGCCCAGTAGGTTTTCACATACTTGAATACGCCGGTCTTAACCTGCCCGATTTTGTTGGCCACGATGATTACGCGGGCATCCGGATACATGATCATGTAGATAAGCAGCATCATGGCCGTCAGTGATGATTTACCGGTACCGTGTCCGGACGTTACGGTAGTCTGGCTCCCGGTCTCCTGGACGGAGTTCATGATCTCTTCCTGTTGCCAGGTGGGGATCATGCCAAACAGCTCAACGACGGCCAGCGCCCAGTTATAGCGGTACCGGATAACCATATCGCGCCAGCGCGGGTCCGTGGTGACGCTCTTAATTCGCTTCTGGCCACCCATCAGGCTTCATCCTCGCCCGGAATGACGTCTATCTCAGGCGGTATATCGTCGTCATCGCCATACAGCTCCGCCGTGGCCATATAGTCAAAGTTGCCATTCAGATTACCCTCGCCCGCCGTTTCGCCGGCGCGGTTCTCTCCGTCCGCCTGAACGTCACCAAATCCACCACCATCCACCAGCGCCGCGACTGCTGCACGCCGTTCCTCTACAAAGGCTGCGCTGGTGGCCTGCTGTTCGCGGAACTTCCTCGCATCCCGATCCAGCTGGTCTTCAGTAACCGCCCCGGTTTCATCAACTGGCGGCTCGGCGTTCTTGAGCTCGTTTTCAAGGCGTCGGGACAGAGACTCTGGCAGCTTGATACCGTGCCGCTCGATGTACTCTGCCGTCTGCAGTAAGTCCCAGTCCTTTTCCTCGCGCAGCTGGTAGGCACGGCTGATCACCTCACCGGCGTTATGCGTCAGCGCATGCTTCTCATTGTCGCGCCGGTTCTTATCAGTACCGCTGGCGATCGCCGCCACCCGCGTAGCGTGGTCATTAACCAGATAGCCGACTTCAATCATCAGCTTGGTCATTTTCAGGATAGGGTGAGGCCCGCCGCCGCCCTCGTCATCACCCTTTTTGCCACCGCTCTCCAGGTTGTCGGCTTCGAGCTCAAACAGCTCTACCGCCCGCGCCGTGGTGCGCTTCAGCAGGTCCATGTGGGCCAGCGAGTCAAACAGCACCGTCATGGCGCTGGCCTCCACGCCCTCGCCCAGCACCTCTAAAGCCGCTTCATAATCTTCCGGCCGCGGGTAGCCGCGCCGGTTGGCCACCAGCTTAGTTTCATGCCCTTCCTCAAAGGGTTTACCTTCCCCACGGGGCTTAGGGATGTGCTTCGGGCGCCCGGAATCCTGATCACCGGCATTTATGATCTTTTTGGCATGTGAAGCATTGGGCTTTTTCTTCGCGCCAGGCTGCGCTGCTGTGTCAGCGCGTGGTTCCAGTACACCCTCTAAAGCCTCGCTGTGCCTGACTTTTCGCCCTTTTCGGCGGATGATCAGGTCTTCTTTTCTGGTGTGATCATTTTGATGATCAGAAGCGTGATCACTCGAATGATCATGATTGTGATCACCAGCCTGATCACTCATTGCGGCCAGCGCCTTGCCGTTCAGCTCCCGGCGTGCGGTGTTAAACGGCAGACCGTAGTGCTCACAGTACTCTTTGACGGTTATCCCGCTCTGCGCCTTCTGCTCGATGAAGGCTTTTCTGTGGTCATCCCAGTTAACTTTGGACATGGTTTATCGTTCAAAAAAGGCCAATAAACCGGGATGGTATGGAGTCTGTAATTTGCAGTGATCACAATAATGATCAGGGACTACACAAACGAGCTGGAAAGTTACCGTTTAAGTGTCATTTTTTTAAAATTAGTGGTACTTTTGAATCTCAATCAAAGTACGAAATAAACCACTGGATAATTTAAATGACTAATAAGAAAGCTGTTTTAGTAGCTGTAGATGCGGGTTCAGGCAATGTAACGATTGCCTATGAGGAAAAAGGCCAATGGCTTTCCCTTATCACCCCGTCGCTGGTTCATGAAGGCCACCAGCAGTCCTATTCAAACAATGCGTCATCTACCTGGTTTACCGAAAACGGTAACGGCAATGAAGCAGCCTATACCGTCGTGAAAAAGGGCTTTACTGACCTGTACGACACCTGCGACCCGGACTACCAGATTTCCGCTCCACACCGCGTGCTGGTTCATGAATGCCTGAAACGTGCTGGCATCGTGGATTGTGACGTCATCCTGGGTGAAACCCTACCAATCGGACAATTCTACAGCGGCACCGGCGTTATCAATCAGGACCGCATCAACCGCAAAGTTGAAAGCCTGAAAAAGCCTGTGCGCAACTACAGCGGCGACGTTGCTCCGGCGCGCATCAAACACGTTGCGGTCTTCCCGGAAGCTGTACCGGCGATTCTGGCCGCGCAGTCCGAATTTCCTGACCTGGAGCAGGCTCAGACCATTCTGGTGATTGATATCGGCAGATTCACCTGTGATATCGCTATCGTGGATGAAGAGCTGGTGCCAATTAAAAAGGCCAGCTTTGAGCATGGCATTCAGAAGATGATTAACCGCGTTCTGGTGCTGCTGCAGGAGTTCGAAAAGAGTTCTGGCCGCTCATTCAACGCAGAAGAAATCCCGGTTGGTATCGTGGACGACATTATCCGTCAGGGTTACATCGGCTCCCGTATGGAAGCAGCCAAAGACAAGCGTATCGACGTAACCAGCGTTATCGATCAGGCAGCGGGTGAGCTGGCGTCTGAAATCTGGCGTGACGTACGCTCTCTGCTGCGCAACGTAATCGCCCTTGACGCTGTTCTGGTTGTCGGTGGCGGTGCTAACTATCTGGCAGGCCGTCAGGCAGGCCTGAGCGACCATACAGCTGACTGGCACGATATGGTCATCATCCCGGCACAGCCAGAGCTTTCCATTGCGCGTGGCGTATTCATGGCGCTTATGTCATCAGAAGAAGAGCTACGTGACACGATCAAAGAAACGGCGACCGTAAGCGACATTAAAAGCCGCGCCAGCGATAAAGGTTAACTATGAGTCAGGTCTTAAGATTAAGCGGGCTTGAGGACGACGGGTTACTTACCGGCGCTGCTCTGGCTGAATATAACCGGTTGCAGACCAACGCGGCCAAGCGTAGCTATCTGGTGCGCCTGGTGCGCAGTGGCTACGCGCTGGATGAAATGGGCTTAAGTCCCGTCATCGAGCTGTTGCAGACAACGGACGGCAAGAAATTCCTGAAAATGTCTGAGCGTGAGCGCCTGCAGCGTCTGCTTACCATGATCAGCGCCCTGTTGGGTGAAAGCGCTGGCGTGCCGGTTGCTGCTGCTCCGTCAGCGCCACCAGCCTTACAGTCAGCGCCACCAGCGGCGGAACAGGCTATGCCAGAGTCAGTAGTGCCACCAGCAGCAGAAGCCCTGCCTGCTGATCCGGTAGCTACTGCCAGTGAGCCTGAGCAGCCTGTCGCGGCTCCTGCCCGGAGTACATCGGAGTCTTCGGACGAAGATGATAAGCCACAGGCATGGGGCAGTCCGTCAATGGCCAAAGCAGGTAAAGCACGTAACCTGCTTCAGGCTAGCAAAAAGAACGCCGGATAGTCCTGATTATCCCAGCCCCGTTCACATGAGCGGGGCATTCTCTATTCTCCCCCTTCTGCACATATCCATCAGTTCCCTTGCCATTGCGCACACCGACATTTGCTCCATTTCCTTTTTCTGTAGAACCTGCTTAGTGGCGCTTTCCACACACAGCGAACCGTAATTGAGATCCTTTCTTCCGCGTACCTTGAAGATATAGCCGTTCATGGCCTCCAGCCGATACTGGCGGGGATACGCGTCGGGATGTACCCGGCATTGTGCGAACGGCGAACGAACAAAAGAGCGCAGGATATTGGAGATAATGCCGGTATTCACCACTAAGTGCGGGTATTCAGTTTCCACCAGCTTAGTGACTTCGGCTACTGTCATGTAGTCCCGTCTGCGTATTAACAGATCGGCTACCTCTATACTGCTCACCTTTTGGTCCATGTACTGCTCCGCTTGAATTGACTACAAGCAATTCTAAGGAATGTGTAATCCGAGCAAGTGCGAACGATGTAAATATCGCCATTATTAGCAGGTATGAATGGGTTTTCAGGATGATTCTGGCTAAGACAGGCGTATGGCTAAACTGGCTGATGGGCTTTATCGGGACGTGACGATCGCAGTACTGGCAGTGTACTCCAGTGCTCTTAACGGCCTTTGATAGGTCCACCATAAGTTAAAGTGCTGCGCGGTATTATCACGGAAAAACTGGATATGTTACTTAGAGTTTGAACAATGTGCAGTGTGTTGCCGATGCCGGACGAGGGTGTTCATCCGGCGCTCATGTATCAGGTAGTGGCTTACTGCTCTGAACCAGAAAGTTACTCTGTCACGTCCAGACTACTGACTTTCACTGTTCCCGTTACACCAGCTTCCAGTCGCTTGCGAGAATATCGGTAGAAGCAGGCGACCAGTCAGAGACAGTCAGCTGTTCTGCGTCAACGAGCAGAAGCTGAGGCATCTGCGTGACAGTAGCATCCGGATTGCAGTCAAAGTAACGTGCCGGTACGCCGTACATGTCTGTTCCCATCAGCGCGGCGCGCATCATGCCTCTGTTGAGTCGGAGATAAACTCCCTTCCCCCATGTTTCCCGTGCCACCTTACAGCCTTCAGATAGCCATAGTTGTGCCACGGCTAGCGGTGCATGCTCCTGCCTGAAATTCAGTTCGCCCTTCTCAATCATCACTTCATTTTGCAGGATCAGACCGTTCAACTTAATCAGCGCGACACAGGCGGCGTGGTTCAGGGTTTCGCCATAACCGGTCATTGTCAGGCCGTTTTTACTGATAACGGCGGCATATCCGGTGTTTTTGGTCTCGGACGTCTCTGTAATGGTGTATCCAAGACGGGCAATAACCGCCAGAAGTGCCATATAGTCGCCTGCGTAGTCAGCTTCTGCGTCTGCGAACATAGCGATCGTGGCATTTAATTGTTGAGCGGTCATCATTATCAGTAGCCTCGTTTCTGCTTGCGCTTCTGCGCTGTATGTCTACGTCTCTTCTCTGCGGCCCAGTGCTGCTGTGCTTCTGCAATGCTTGTGGCCAAACGACGTATTCCCTGTTCGATCTCTTCCTGAGTCGGTGGCCGGGTATCGCCCACCAGCAATGTTCTTACCTGCGGCACGGGAACGGTTGGCGGACGGCGGGCTACCCAGCTGAGACTTCCCATCAATGCGCCCATCAGTGCGATCTTTTTCATGCGTTTTCTCTTCCTGCAGGCGTGCAGAATCCCCGGCAGGTGCCGGTGATTAAAGTTCACCTGGTTAAGTCCGGCGTGGGATACGCACGGCGATAATTTGAAGCCTGCGCCGGCGCGTGGCCAGTTGGCTGTAATGACATTGTGCTGCCCGGATTCGAACCGGCTACCGTCCGTCTGTCCCCATCAGGCCTTACGGCTATTCAATGGAACGGCGGCTGCTCCCCTTAAGCGACAACACAACGGTAAATGCACGTTGCAGGCGCTCTTACCTGTTGTGCTGTATCAGCTTGCCACCAGCTGCGCGATAAGCCATTTATGACCGGCAAACAGTCCGGCATTAAGCAGGCAGTGAAACATTGCAAACTGCATAGCTCTGATGGTCTTTGTGTAGGTGCTGTCACTCATGCGCATTACGTCCGGATTAGCTGACTGTCTTACCCTGATGATGCCTGATTTTCTCGTATTAAGCGTTAGTGGTGGCCGGTGCCATACCCGGCAAGTAACCTCTCAAGTGACTGGTCAACCTGGTTACTGGCGGCTTTAACCCCTGTGTACGCGACTGAAGAAGCGGGGGCCAGTCTTGCGATCGCAGCAGCAACTGCGAATGCACCACAACGGATAGAGCACTGACCATTCCTAGTCCAATGGCGCTTTGCGCAAAGCATCAATGCTCTTTCCTGTTGGTGTGCCTTATTTGCGGCGCTGCTTCTTCCTGCTGCCTCTTGCCGCTTTAATGAACGTCTCGATGGCATAGATGGCCACCAGCGCGTAAATCACGGTGAGAAACGGGTGCTCTGCAGCAAATTCTGATAACGACATAATGCGTCCTTCGTAGAGGAATGCTGTCTATTCCAGCTGTCAGAACTAACCGCCCAGGCGCTCAACCTGCGATGACAATATCCTGCTGGCTGGATGACATTACGTGTTGACCGGATAACCAAACAGACGAGAAGGTAATTAAACGCCCAAGCTCCGCACCCACATGTCCCATAATGCCCCACTTTCGGCCACCAGCAGGGATCGCTGGCATATTGTTACTGGCCGTTTATTTCTTTGCTGCCTTAAAGGCGAACTTTAAAAAAGGCATGGCGACATAAATAGCCAGGCCGATTAAAGCTAAATCAGCACCCACTGATAAGATCCTACTGGTGAAGTCCACCAGTATGGCCAGCAGAAGCAGCAGCGCGGCAAAGAAAAGGCGGAATTTCATTACACGTAATCGTCGTAACGCAGGCCCAGCACACGGCCAACTTCTTCGATAACTTTCTTTTCTTCCGGCGCGATATCACCATCAGCTTCAGCCAGAGTGATCATGTTCACGAACACTTCAACCGCCTCTTTCTGGTCGTTTTTAATATCCTGAATTTCTTCTAAGATTTTGTTCTTGCCTACGCGGAAACCGGCTTCAAGCTGCTCTTTAAAGCGGGTAATGCTCTGCGTAATTTCAGGACCAAAATGCGACAGGTTGGCATTCGAACGAAGCAGCTTATCCAGCTTGTCCAGCTCCGACTGATCGATAGACCCATCAGCTGCAGCCACAAGCAGGCAACCGCCAACGATCGCTTCCATCAGGTCGCGGTTTTCAATCTTCTTCAGTTCCTGACGTGCTGCTGCTGCTTTCTTGCCAAAAATTTTGCCAAACATAGCGTTCCCCGGTGAGGTTTAGAAAGGGTTGTAGTGATCGTTTTCCGTTAGCGCGATTGTTCAATGAGGCGGGACTTAAACCCGCTTTGCTTTCGCAGCCCATCGCTGACCACCCGTGTTAATTCACAGGCAGGGCTTTCGCCCCGTGGATTCCGGATCCACAACTCCTACGGTGTGTTAAAGCGATCACCACAACGGTCGAGAACACTGAGCAACCACGCGCCGGGTGTTCATTTAAGTCACCCTTCAGTGTTCTCGCCGTTATGGGCTGGTCTTTCCCAGCTGTCACGAACTGTTAAGGTCTGCCGCTGACCTGTCCTGCCACCAGCCAAATTAGCCGGTAGACAGGGCATCGCCTGGTGTTGACGTGTAGTGCATGGGGGGCTGGTGCCTCCAGCTGTCCGATACGGAATCTACGGACGGGTCACGTAAAGGAATTTGCAAAACGTCAGGTAACTTTTCCGTCCCGCGTGCGCATAGCCGCATTCCCCCATTTGTGAGCGCGCTGACAGAGGTAATCTTTCGCCAAACGCCAGTAAAACGACAGAAGCACCAGTGCGCTCACAAATGGTGATCCCTTACGAGGATCAGGCGGGAACGTGTTTAAGCCTCATGGGGCGTTCTATGCGCGGGATTAGTCCATCAACCGCGTTCACTGCCATGACAGGAGGGGCTACTTGCCGTTCACCCTACTCATAACACACCCGGAAAAAGCTAATAACCGGGGGCGGCCCGTTACGAACTGGTGCATGGGGCCGGATTTGAACCGGCGGCGGACTTAACGACTTCTGCGTTCGGCCTCTTCGCTACCCATGCTGAATACTTGCCGGTGCATACCCGGCGCGGACACTTAGGTATCTGGTCAACCTGTCCGCTTGCGTCACAAATAGGTGTGGAGGCACCTGCCAGATTTGCATTGCGTTTGCCTCGCTGCCGAAGCGTTTCCCCGTTTTCAGCCGTCAGCACACCTTGATGCGCTCACGGCTGAACCTGAAAAAAAGCCCGGAAACTACCGGGCATGAAAGTTACTACACACAGCAAAATCTACTCTGGAATAGACTTTGATTTGTGAAAAAAGAGCGGACTAAACAGACAGTTATGATTAATCCGCCAAATGCCTATTATGAATTTTGCACGGAGCAGTAAAGCCCTTGTCAGCGGGGAGAAATGTACACAAAGCGGAGTTATGAAGCAATGAAAATCTAAGAAATCTCTTAGATTTTCAAAGCACGATAAAAGAGGTGACGGAGGATTAGCGGCGCTTTACTTTCGGGTTCTTGATGTTCTCAATGTCGCCGTTCACCTTCGCCCACTTGATGCACCAGCTATTTACGGCAGCGCGGATCTCCATCACTGATGCCTCGCTCAGCCCCTTCACCTTCGCCAGTTCTGTAGGCAGTTCACCGCCAGCATCGGCAACCGTCTCATATCCGGCCTTAATGAGAGCGTTAAGGACGCGTGTCGGTATGGCCAGCTCGGAGACTGGCGCGGATTTACCATCCAGAATGCGCTGGTGGAGACGCGGGTAATCAAGCTCTATACGCTTCATGATGCGTGCGTGCAGCTCGTCGTTAACAGCGGTATCCCACATCGGCTCAAGGTCCGGCAGCAGGCGGAATACCGGATTGCCCCATATTCCAGGCACAACGTCCATTGCCAGCATCATCGCGGTGCGGATCTGGAAATGGAAATCAGCCGTTTCAATAGAGACGTCGCGGATACCGTGGAAGACGCTCAGACCAAAGTGGAAGTTGTAGATGTAGCAGCCCACGTCACCGGAGCCGTCCGGCAGCTGAAGCAGGAACTGCTGCACGTCTTCCCGGCCATCGTGGAAATCGACGCGCTCTTTCAGATTGTTATAAAGCGCAGTTGTCTTAAGCAGGTCATTAGCCGTTTCAGCGCGCAGGCGGCGCTCATCGCCGACAACCTTATCCGCGATGTTCAGTTTGCTCTGTAAGTCCTGACGCTTAACGCTCTCCTTTTTGCGGTCAGCGCGCATCTGCGAAATGGTTTTATCCCGCTCGTTCAGATCAGTTGCCAGGCGTTCAGGGTGTTTACGGCGGTATTGCGTGTGCTCCAGATTCAGCGTGGCCAGCGCCAGCTGCGCGGTCGTCAGGGCTGACTCCATCCCTTGTAGCTTCGTTTCCGCTTTGATTGCGCGGTTTTCTGCTTCCAGTACGCTTTCTTTTGCCGCGTCTCTGGCTTCTTCAATGGCGTTCTGTGCATCGAGACGGATTTTCGTTACTTCGTTGTGCAATGCGGACTGCGCGCCCAGCTGCTGCTGCGCCTGCTCCAGCGCCTCTAACATCAGATTGTAGGTATCAGCTTCATGGTTGAGGCGCATGCCGATATCGATCTGGATCTGCTCCAGTGCGTTTGTGCAGTTATCAAGGAGGCGTAGCTCCAGGTCATCGAGCGTCAGGCGTTTTCTGACGGAATTAAGCTGGCCGTAAGCGGTGACAAAGGCCTGATGAAGAACATCGTCATCAACGTTACATTCAGGGAGATTTTGCAGCTGCTGGAGTGGAGCGAGAGTAGTCATAATGTGTTATCAGATCCGCGTGTTATTTGCGGCGGATGATAACTCGAAATTGACCACTGTCTAAGGGTTTTCTTAGATTTCGTTTAATGATTTAGGAGGGATAGCTGGTGGCATTGTTCCGGACTCTGCCACCAGCAGTGGATTACAGCAGTTTCAGCGCCGTTATGAATAAGGCAGCAGCAGTAACGATCATCAATACATTCAGCAATACAGAGGGTACTTTTATATCGCCTGACTCATACTCAGCCTGCGTCATCCGCCCCAGGTAGCTATGCGAGACCAGCACTGCGTTTTCGTCAAAGCTCAGCGTAGCCCGAACTGTCTCCAGCGCCTGACGGGATATCTGACGTGTGGCCAGCTGGACTATTCCGGATCGCATCTTGCCGTTGTCACCCATGTAGCAGACCGTATGATAGTGAAATGGCTTGTTCTGGCCCATTAGGCGACTTCCACCCAGTCAGTTACGCGCATATCGTTAATGCTCAGGTCGTGCATTTCCACGCCGCCGTCCGGTCGGGTCAGAATCAGCACGTCACAGCCTTCATGCTCCTGCTCAAGCGACACAAAATAACCCGCCCCCCACGCTTCCCGACGCATCAGCAATTCCGGATCTTCTTTCATTCTCAGTAAGGCCTGGTCGTAGCTGCACGTAATGGCACCGATTCCAATTTTGCTCAAACCTTCGATCTGTGCCGTTGTCATGCGTCCGCGTCCTTCTGTTAATGATTTTCTCAAGATGTAGCTAATCCCCTTCACGCCGCCGAAATAGTTCAGCTGGCGGTTGCTCATGCCGCTGCGCGTCATAAGCTCCTGCTTCGGTACTTTGAAAATGCCGACGTCCATAGCAATGTCGGCAAAAACCGAAAGCCCCCGTCCCAAGCTGTCTCGCGTCTTATTACGGCGCGCATACTGCTCAAACGTAGGGCATCCGGTAAAAAATTGCGCATCAAAAAGCACTTATTCGCTCCAGAATCCGTCGTTCTCATGTGCTGGCATTACTTCACCTGGTTTGAGAACCGCATACTGTTCCATCACGCTGATCGTTTCTTCAGGTGAAAATGATAAAAGAACGTAATACCCCTGCTCCTTAAGGCGACGCATCCACGTCACCTGATGCTCTGAAGGCATACGCTTACCGTGTTTCTGCTCTACACGCATTCCGTGATAGACGCCTGCCGGTATTTCCAGGGACATATCCGGAACGCCCCGCTTTGCGCCTTCAGCCTCAATTGCTGCGGCGGTCGCCTTTAAGCGAAATCCTCCGTTAGGTACGGCAAACAGATGGTCATAAATAACCCTGTTGTGACGGTGAAAATGGTCAAAGATTCGAACCTGATCGTAATGCTCTTGCCTGCCTTTGCGCAGATCGGGATTTTTGACGAGAGCGGCCAGCGCTTTTGCGTGAACCGATATTTCAATAACTACCGCCAACCATGCAGACGCTTTGCCGGATTTTACCGACGCTCCGCCAGCAGATTTTTCTGCTGTTCTGGTGCGGTTTTTTTGATTTTTTTTATAAGAGTGCAACCACTCTTCACTGAAGCGCATATCCGGATTTGCCAACCGATGATTAATTAGTCTAAAAGATGGATCTGCGTTGGGGGGTATTTTTAACGCTGAGACGGGAAAAAACAAGCCTGTAATCTACATCTTTGAAAGATAGTCATTACAGGCAGTTACCTTTTTACTGGTGAGCCATCCACATGAACGCCAGGGTATAGATAAGACCGATTGTGCTAAGGCAAAGTGTGACGAATCTGCCGATCACATTAGAAAAAGGCGTGACTTTTGCCGTAATAGCCTTGTTTGAGGTGGCATTAACAAAATCACGCTGCGCAAAATTTTTCATGTTATATTCTCTCTGTTGTGCGCAGGGGTGTACGTCGCCAAACTGAACCCCTGCAAAAGTGAAAGCCCGGCCATATGGTCGGGCTTTTTCTTGGTCGCCGCCTTAGCTGCTTAATGCAATCTAAGGGTTTTCTAATTTACCGTCAATTAAAATCACGACTTTTCGTCACTTTTCATCTGTGGCAAGGCTTCTCCGGCATTTTTCAGACGTGCTAATGCGTCCTGTAGTGCGAAAATCCAGCTACTTTTATCCAGTTCCCGTACCCGCTTAACTCTCTCCTGTGTGTAAGGATTAATAACCCAAACCCATGTTTCACTATTCTGGCGATCTCGCATCGTAAATACCCCAGTTGGGGGGTAAAAACTCAGCTCAGCGCCATTCACATAGGCATAGGCTTCCAGCTCCTCCAGCTTAAGGTGTTTATTCTCTCGCGGCACGGTCTCTCCTAAAATCTTCTTTTCTCTATGGATTCATCATAGCTGACGTACATGTAAGGTTCAGTATCATCTGCCGACGGCATTACAGGAAGCAGATGCACCGCGCTGAATACGGCATCATTTTCTGTCCGGTCGTCAGCGTACAGGTGCGCAGCTATGACCGTCAGAGCAGGACGTGAAAGCGAGTATATTTCAGCTACATCACTTTCAACTACCTGCCCAAATTTAGTAGTAGCACGCTCCAGCAATAACGTTTTGACTGCAGGCCACCACGGGCCAAATGCCCGATACGCAAACCTTGTACTGCTGACGCGCTTTACTAAATTTTCCAGATAGTTTACTAAAAATACTTCTTCGGTACGCCCGTCCAGCGCCAGTGGTAGCAGGCTTTCAATGTAAGTCTCAGTTGGCTTGATGGTATCAATCAGTGTGGTCATATTAGACGGCCCTCGCGGGCCGCTCCTGAATTATGCGTTTACAATATCGCTGCGCAACGCATCGAGATCGTGGGAAGAAGGGATAAGCCATGCGGCCTGGGTGAACTCGTTTCCGGCTACCGGATCTTCTTCGAAGTTCCAGAATTTCGCGCCGTACTTTTCTTTGATCAGGTCACGCACCTCTTTGCGCTTGAGTACCGGCTTATCGCTGGTATCCGTCAGGACGTAGGCACCACCAGCCGGGAAGTCGATTTTGAAGGTGCGATTTCTCCACTTGCGAGAAGCCACCAGCTCCAGCTCGTTTTTCATGACCTGGAAGCCATCGGCCTGCTTTTGTATCTGAACTGTGCGCACATCCGTTGCCGCAGTCGCAGCGCGCTGGCTTGCTTCTTCACGGCGTGCCTTCACCTCTTCAGGCGACAGTTTGCCGATCATCAATGCTTTGTAGTCATCCCACGTTGTCGCGTGATCCCGGTATTCGCCCTTCTCCATCCGCTCAAGATAGGTGTATATGGTACCCAGCAGCATTTTAATGGTGCTGGATGAGGTAAACGTTTCGGCAGTAATTCCGGCGTCATCGAGCGCGCCCAGTGAAACGCCGGCACGAAGATAAATTGCAGCCGGTGACTCAGTGACGGTAGCCGCCCGGTCAACTTCACTGAACGCGTCAAACTTCGACTTAACCAGCAGCACTGCGATCCCTGCCTGGCTGTCACTCACACTCATCTGGCGGAACTGCTGCAGCGCGGCAGCGGCATATTTTTCTGACAGTGACCTGACTGCCTGCACCTTGCCGTCGGCCATCTCATTACGCAGCTGATCAAATATCACTTCATACTCATTACGGTTGGAGAAGCCCTCCATCCCGTTACGGAACTGACGAACACTGATTACGTTGCTCCAGTAATAGCGATCGTTAGATGCGCCCAGGAAGGCTGAATGCGCCTCTTCATCCGTTGCACCGGTCATGGTCCGCTTTTTGGAGTCGTTCGCTTCGAACTCGGCCACCAGCCGGTTGAAGACTTTAACAACGTCCGCCATGCCCGCCTGCTTCCCGTAAGCCTGCAGCGCCGTGTCGTAATTACGGCCAAACATCGCCCTGAAGAAGCCCTGTGCGCTGTAGATGTTGCTGTCTACGCTGTACTGGTAAAGCTCACGCTTCAGCTGCTCGTCGCTGTGGTCCGGGTACACCCACGTTTCTGCCGGTCGTTCTTCACTGGCACTGATCACGCCGCTGAGGTAAGCCAGTTTCAGCTTGCCGTCATTGTCACGGTAAAGCCATCCGTCCGTTCGCACGTTCAGGATGCCCGCGTGGATGGCCGCGTAGAAGTCAGCACGGCTCAGCGTGTCCGCCACATCTATCGGCTCGATGCCTTTCGCAGCTTTCTGGAATGCCTTCGCCTGGTCAGTGGTGATATCCACGCGATCACCCACCAGCGCAGACGGCATTTCTGCAAAGCCACCCACATTCGGGCCGGTATAGCAGCGCAGCGGCTTATAGATCAGCTCAACCTCAACCGTATTTTTCTCCGGGAAGAATTTACGGATCTGGAATACGCCCTTTTCATGACGGTCATCATTCAGCCAGATTTCATAGGTCGCGCCAATTCGTACAAGTTGGCCGTCTGGCAGTTTCATGTACTGCTCTGGGGCGCGCAGCACGTCTGGATCGACTTCAAGCGCACCGGATTTAATTGCGCGTTCCACTTCTCCGCGGGAGCGCTTAATGGTGCTGGCTGCACTTTTTGAGCGAGTCAGCGCCTTGCGTGCGCCGCCCAGCTCCTGCTCCAGCTTCTTCTGCTTCGCCAGACCTACACGCAGTGCAGCACGCGCCACACGACGATCCTGACCGCGCCAGGCATCAGCTGATCGCTTGCCGTCTCTTTCCAGCTCAATGTTATAGGCTGTTTCTGCGTCGGTAACGTCCTCACGCAGGCCATCAATCTCGCCGTTGATCGCATCAAAGGCAGCAGACAACTTGGTAATGTTGCCTTCCAGTACTTCAACTGGTGTGGCGGCAGCAACGCTTGCCTTCAGATAGATATCAAGCGCGGCAGCGGCTTCGCGCTCGGCCTGCTGGCGGTCAGCTTCGCGCTTAGCCTTCAGCTGCGCATCCACGCGGGCGCGACGCTCTTCCGGGTTAGCGGCCAGCAGCAGACTTTGCTCTTCTTTCGACTCCACATCGCCGTTTTTGATGCTGGACACGTCGGACTTCATGACGTCATTGATCCAGTTTTTCTTGCGCTGCAGCGTTTCCAGGCGGAACTCGTCAAATGAGCCTTTGCCACAGTAATAATGCACGCGCATGATGTCGCGCTCGGAGCCCACGCGGGCGCCGCGTCCGTTACGCTGGTCGATACTGGCTGGGGTCCAGGGAAGTGTCAGGTGGTGCGTATCGGCGGTACCTTTGTGCAGGTTGATCCCCACTTCGGCCTTTTTGTTGCATATGATGATCGGCGTGCGGCCTTCGTTGTAGTCGGCGGCAATGCCTTCCATTCCAGCCAGAGAGGCGTCGCTCAGCGCGGCCTGGTAATCCTCATAGCGCACCAGTTCCTCATAGTACTTATCCCATGCGCCATCCTTAAAACTGCCATCCGACTTTTCCACCGGCTCGACCGGCTTCTTCACGGGTTTCACCTTAACGCCGGACGCTTTACTGACTGTCGTGGCATTGATAATGCCTACCTGCTGCTCCGTCAGGCCCAGTGCGCTGGCGATGATGCGGCGCAGCTTGTTGTGCTGGGACTTTTCATCCATGAAGATGATCTGTTTACCGTCCGGCAGGCCTGCTTTCAGGTTTTCAATCAGCGCGGCATACTTAGGCGGTACCGGATGTGAGACGTTTTCCATACTTATACCGGCAGCCGCGATCGCAGCCAGTACCTGCTGCTCCAGCGTGTCGCTCACCACCAGCTCCACAACGCCCCCGCGATTATTCAGCGTGGTCTTAACGACCTTACTGGTGCGCGTGTCGGTTAGGCCGGTTTCCGCATCCTCAGCAGTCTCTTCATCGTCACCGGCAAGCATCTGGCCACCGGCCTCTCTTGGCAGCGCACGCGCCACCTGTTTCGCCAGCTCCACGTCCTCTTCACGAAAGCGGAACGTGATAGCAGAGCGGTACAGGTCCGGATCGATAACTACCTTATCCATGTCGCGGATAACGGAGAAAATGAAATCGTCATCGTTCTGCACGATGGACATGGTGCCGTCGCCATTGTCCTGCACGGTTTCCTTCTGCCCGATACGGCTGGCGCGCACGCGCAGCTCTTCATAAAGCTCCTTCTGATCGCGGGTCATCGGCACGCCCACGGTTTTCTCGTCGAGGCCCGGAATCTTCACGCTGTCTTTCACGTCAGCAGCAGATTTGAGCGTTGTCCAGCGATGGAAGATGCCGCGCAGACCGTCCAGGTTTTTGAAGCCCACCAGCCCCTGCTTGTCTTCCAGTTCGCCGGAAATCTTCTGGACGGTCACGGATTCGGTTTCACCGAATACCCGCACGAAGTCATCCGGCGTCAGGATCCCCATAGCCTTCCATTCATCCAGCGACACGACGTGTGACAGCATGTTGAAAGCATCAATCGGGGAGTTAACCAGTGGCGTTGCAGTCAGCATAACGACGCCGCGGCCGTTGTACTTTTTCATCATGTACTGGCTTTTTACGGCCATATCGCGGGCAATCTTGGAGACGGACGGATTAGGCAGGTAGGCCAGCTGGCCCGCCTCACGTCCGGCGCTGTGCGAGTTTCGGTAGTTATGCCCTTCATCTGCGATCACGCTATCAAAGTGCATATCCTCAAAGTACGGGATCTGGCTCTTTTTCTTCGTGCCGGTATCGGCGGCTTTGTCGCGGAGTTTGTTACGGGACGTGGCGGCGCGGTGCGTGGACTTCATCAGGTCCGTGCGACCATTCTCAATCTGGTTAAAGACAGCCTGGCTGGAGTTTTCCTCAATGGTCTCCGGGCGCATCGGGATATCGCCAAACTGCTCTTTGGTCATCACCACGGCGCGGTAGTTGGAGACCGGGATCATGTTCATGCGCTCAAGCACGGTTGCGGCCGCGGACTCTTTCACCACGTTTCGCATCACCGGCTGGCCGTCTTTGTCCAGTTTCGGCTCGTTGTTTTCGTCGCGCTCCTGGGCCTGCATGATCTGGCCATCTTCGCCGCGCACTTCGTCCAGCCCGACAAACAGGATGTTCTGGAAGGCTTCGGCGCTATAGAAGCCCTGTGCTTCGTGATACCAGTTCTGGAGGACGGCTTTCGGCACGACGTAGACGGTTCGCTTACTGCGCCCCACCTCGTAGTTATAGGCTTCCAGTGCCAGCGCCGTTGTGGTTTTACCCAGCCCCGTACCAAAGCCCATGATGCCGCGCCCATCTTCTGACAGGCGCCGGACTTCGGCATTCTGGTAGCTCAGCGGGATACGCTTTCCGCTGATCTGTTGCAGTTGCAGCGAGGAAGAAGAATGCTCAAACGGAACATAGCCATTGAACGCATCGTTATAGTCGCTGACGACGGTTTCCACGTCCGGATGCGTGCGCAGCCAGTCGTTAAAATGCGACTCCAGATCGCTAATGCGCTTCAGGTACGCATTGGCATTGACCCCGCGTGGCTTCACGCCATTGAGGTAATTCTCCAGCTGGTTATAAAAGCCGTCTTTGTAGCTGGCGCGCTTGAACTCGGTCACACCGCCTTTGCTGGTGACAGAGCGAACCTGATAGCCAGAGAAAACGCCGTCTTTGCCCGCGTAGTTGTCTTCTGCGGTCAGATAGCCGTTATCGTTTTCCAGGTCCTGGGTGTATTTGAAGTCATCAAAGCCCTGCTCGATCAGAAATTCTTTGATCAGGCGACGGTCCAGCCAGCGGGCATTGAGGTTAACTGTAATGTCTTCAATCGACGTGTGCTTGCGCTTCTCGTTAATGGCTTCCAGCTGGCGGACATAGTTCGCCTTTACCGGGCCATCCGGCGCGTCGTCAATAAGCCCCGCCAGGCGGGAAACTTTGCCGCGCACATTCCCGCTGGTGGCACGGGCCAGCGGCATGATATTACCGTTACCATCGAGGGCGATCTCCGGGAAGGTCGCCAGGTGCGCCAGCAGCGCCTCGTCATCCTCCGGCAGTTGCCCGGTAAACGCGGCGCGGAATGCCGCCAGCGCTACAGGTACCAGATCCACATCACTGAAAAGGTGCGATACAACCTGCTCCGGGCTGGCGAAATCGACTGCTACAGCCTCGCTGCGGTCGATGGTGCCGTTCAGCAGCGCAGACAGATCACCTTCACGGCTGACGTTGGCCTGAAAACTCAGCCAGCCCTTCGCGCTGGCGTCTGACAATCCGGCCAGCTTCAGGCCTTTCGGCGTGCCGTACTGGCCTACTTCTTCGCTCACCAGGCGGGCAGCGTCGGCAATGATGCCGCTGGCGTCGCCGCCCAGCATCTGCGTATTCAGCGCGTCATTGATACGCAGACCGATGATCGAGGCGCGCATAACGCGCCAGCGGTGACCTGGTTTCTGCTGCATGGCGAAACGGATAGCAGCATGGGTGCGATCGTCAAACAGCTGGGGATATTCCACGCTTGCGGCGTACAGTTCTCGGCTGTCCAGCGACAGCATGCCGTTAATGGTGCGCGTTTTAGTCTGAAGGTCGCCAAAAGTGGCCGCGCCGAATCGCGCCGCGTCGATCCCGCTCGATGCCGTTGTGGCGTCTTTGATGAAACGGGTGCCGTCATAGGTGTGCCAGACGCCAGCCATGAGGCGCTTATCACCTTCAACCGGCGACTGCCAGACGGCGGCAGGCGTACCCAGCCGATCCCAGTCGATACGGCTGTCAAAGCGGCGCGACAGAGCTGCTTTCATTGCCTCATTGGTCAGCTGGCCATCTTTCTTCACCACCAGGATGTTGTTGAAGTCAGATCGCTCGGTTTCACCGTGAACAAAGCGACGGCCTTCGGTTTCAAACCACTTGCCCCGGATGAACGTTGGCCACAGCACGCTTGCCGCCTCAAGCGACTGTTCATCGCTGTCATGCACCAGCTGCGTCAGCGCTTCGGTGTGTTTTCGCAGTACCCACACATCCACCACCGTTGCGGTACCGCTTTCGGCAAACGTGCCAGACGGCATGCGGTGCGCGCCCAGGAACTCCGCCACGCGGGAAACGCGATCGCGCAGTTTTTTGTTGTTGCCGCCGCCGTCGGTCATGCCGTTCGGAACCACCAGCACCACCAGCCCGCCATACTTCACCTTGTCGATGGTGCGCATCACAAAGTAATGGCCAACGTTAGTTTCATCCCGGTAAGCCGGATCGAGCTCGGCAAAGCCGGTGCGCGAGTCGCCAAACGGCACGTTACCTACGGCATGGTCATAGCTGTTGTCCGGCACGGATGCCGCCAGCTTCTCAAACGCGCCCAGGCGAACATCATCCTCCGGGTGCAGTAGCTGGTTAATGCGTCCGGACGTGTCCGAAATCTCCGCCGACGTCATCATGGCGCCAGCCGGTTTTGTCTCCTGAAAAACGCCTGTGCCGGCTGACGGCTCCAGCATGTGACCGCTGGTAATACCGTAATCGGAAAACAGATCCCAAATACCCTGCGCCATGAATGGCGGCGTGTAGTACTCATACTGACTGCCGCCGCTACCTTCAAGACCGCCCTCGCCGCTGTAGCCCGCCAGCACCCGGCGCTGTTCATCGGTCAGCTTATTGCCGTTAAAGCCCGGTGGCAGTGAGTTAAGCAGCGCGATCGCATTGTCGTTCGCACTCCGGCGCTCTCGCTGCAGGCTCACGCCTTCCCGCTTTGTGACGCCAAATGCAACTACGGTCCGCTGTTTATGCAGGCGCATAACCAGCCGGATCAGTTCCTCAACCGATTCCGCCTGCTGCACCGCCCTGTTTGCTGGATTTTCCACTGTGTAACTTTTCCTCAGATTGCATAAAGCGGATAAGATTTAGTGGATTCTAAAGGTTTATTAAATAAGGCGTATAACTTTGGCTACTAAAAAAAAGGCTTTGTCCGTTTTAGGCGCATTAAGGCAGGCATTCCGGGGGGCTGCGGCAGACGCACCGCAAAGCCTCGCCTGGACTAACGGGCAAAACGTGGTCGTCTCCCGGTCTGGGCTGGCGGCGATGGCGTATAACGAAGGGAAGCCGGGGGAAATGAGCTCCGCTGGCGACAGTCTTTACCTGGGCGCGGAGCTCCCGCTGGACAGGCTACAGCGTTATGCGATTCTGGAGGAAATGGCTAACAGTCCGACTTGCTCTGCCGCGCTAAATATCCACATTGGCCACGCACTCGCGCCCGACAAAAAAACCGGGCTGGCGTTCGTTATCGTGCCGGTCGATCCGTCCGACGCAGAAGGTGCGGCGCGGGCCAAAGAGCTGCAGGATGATCTGGGCGCGATGATTAACCGGCACCTGCCGTCATTGGCTATGACGATGGCGATTTTCGGCGTTTCCTATGTGCGCCCCTATGCCCGCTCCGGGAAAGGGATCACCAGTCTGGAAAACAGCTATTACTCGCTGCCATATTTCATCCAGGAGTTTTACAAAGGTGATCAGCTGGTCGGCTTCGGCGGGGATTATGTGCTGTCACCCGATACCCATACCCGCACGCTGTCTACGCCGTGGTCGCTGGTCCCGATGAAAAATCCGTACTGGACACCCACGCGCAATGTGCAGCCGGTGACGTCCGGGAATCGTGGTTATTCTCTGCTGTCGGAGGAAGAGGACAAGGAAGTTGCGGAGACGCAGAACTACGGCACTAGCTTCCTGGCGCACGCCTATGAACCCTTCCTGAATCTGGTCGGCGCGCTGAATGCGCTGAAGGCAACTCGCTACAATGCTGCCAAAATTGACCGCCTGATTGCTCTGACTACCAATTCACTCGATCCGGTCGTTGGCGCAAACTATACCCGCACCGTCTCGCAGACGCTCAAGCGCCACGGCGAAGCACTCCAGAAAAAAGCGGTGAACGGTAACACCATGCCAACCGTGATGAACCATGTGATCCCGGTGATGGGTGACGGCAAAAACGGGATTACGATCGACACGCAGTCCATACCCGCGGACATTACCGGCATCGAGGACGTGATGTTTCACCTGCGCCAGCTGTGCGCCGCGCTCGGTATCGACTCAACAATGCTGGGTTGGGCCGATCAGATGGCAGGCGGGCTGGGTGAAGGCGGCTGGATACAGACGGCCATTCAGGCGGCACTCCGGGCGCAGTGGCTCAGACAGGGTGCGCAGGAAATGATTTACCGCTTGATAGACATTCATTTGGCCTTCAAATACGGCAAGGTGTACCCGGTCAATGATCGTCCTTATGTCGTTCAGTTCAATTCAATGAACACCGCAATTCAGGAGGAAGAAAGCCGTGAAATGGACGCCCGCGCCAATTTCATTACCCTGATGGTGCAGGTCATGGACGCACTTCAGGCAAACAACAAGCTGGCGGAGAACGACACGTTCATGCGCTACCTGTTCAGCGATCAGCTGAAGATGGACGGCGACACCTTGGATAAAATGCTGGCTGAGTTTGAGAAAGGCAGGAAAAAGGCTGATGCGCAGCAGGATGAAAACGGTAGTGGCATGATGAATGAATCTATTCCAGACAGCATCGATCCGGCTAGCTGGACGCGTGACGAACTGGTGGCATTTGCAAAATATGTAACTTCATCCGAATACTGACACAAGACCCACCAGCGCATGCTGGTGGGATAAGAAAAATTTAGAAATTACCACTACAGATAGAAATATCACGTGCTACAGCCTTATACATGATCCGGAATGTAGAATTAGCAGGAACAATCTCCATTGCGCCCAAATAGTAATTTATAACTGCCACGTAGTCATTAGTTACCAGCATACTGCGTATATTATACATTATAGAAGTAACCAATTGCGTTGCGTTATTTTTGTATTTTGCATGCAACTCAAAGGTTTCAAAATGATTAATGGCTCTTCTTTTTTCCGTTTCAGACCACTCATCAGGTGGATTTGGATAAAAATCGAAGTTTAAAACCCCTCTATCTATTGATATTGATGCATCTACCCAATCAGAATTATAATATTTAGCATCGTCATCATAAGGATAAAGATGGAGTTCAGACTCGCTTCGGTAAATTGGATCGCCTTTAATCTTATTGCACCCATCGCAAGCGGGAACCAGATTCTTAGGATTAATAGAAAAAACAGGATATTTAGCTTTAGGCAAGTAATGATCTAATGAACTTACCTTAGTAATTCCACATAAAGGACATACGTTATGCGAAGCTGCTCTTAGCAAGTTATAAACCGCTTTAGCATTCCGTCTCCCTTTAACCATATATCTTTCATATAATCGCACCAGATCGTCTTTGGAAACCGTACCTGCAATAATCACTGGTTCTATTACTTGTGAGGCTGCATCCTGCCCTAATGCTGCAGCAACTCGAGTCGGGGGAAAGCATGCTTCAAAGTTATGTAATTGCTTTGGAGTTATACGCAAGTCGAATTGCGCCCAAGCCTCCTGAATATGGTCTGCTATATCTCTTAGACGATTTTGAAGTTCAGAATCTGAGCGAGTTATCAGAGAGACGCATAAATTATAATATTCAGAACATTGAATATCTTGAGGGAAGATAACCTCATTCATTTCTCAAACTCCTATTTTCTTGATTTCTCAATTTTATCATCCCTTAACAAGACCATACTTAACAGCACTGCCCTGCCTTCAAAACCTAACTGACCGTCGAAACGTTCAATTATATCATCATATGAGAAACCATTATCAACATGCTTTTTAAGCAACCTATGGTAGCCAGAGTTTTCCATTTCAAGTTTAAAAACCTCTTTCGTAATTAAACCTACATTTTCGGCAAATGTTTCTATTGAAGGCCTATATGAATCAATTACATCATCATATCGATTAAGGACCCAACAGCAACTTTTCGGAACTTCTTGCACAACAACAGGTGAATGGGTTGCTATTATAGCCACACCATTTCGCTTATGCAGTATGCTACTCATGATTCTAATTAATGTAGAAAGTAAAGGTGGGTGCAAGTGGCTTTCTGGTTCATCAAACAAGACCAAAGTCTTATGCTGAATTTTCTCAATAAGCATACTTAGAGTAATAAATACAATCGAATGCCCTGAACTCATTGACATTAGTTTAAATTGGCATGCTCTAATAACATCATTAGATTTATACTTAGAAAGCTCAAGAACCGAGAACTCTTTAAAATTTTCATCAGACTCTAGATCGCTCATTGCTCCTATCCATAATTCTCTTCTAAATTCATCGGATAAACATTCGTAGACCGATTCGGAACATTTTAGATGTAAATTACGCAAATAATCTGAATTATTCACTTCATACTTTTTATCGTTTTTAAGACCTATATAATGGTAGCTGAAACCACTAATATGATTCTCTTCGACATTAGTATCTCTAAAAGGATCAAATGCACTGAAAGCAATAGAAATCACTGAACTGAAAAAATCTTTTTCAATTTTATTACCGCGATAATCTATAAATCTCCCAAACCCATTATCCTCTTGACTAACTATCGAGTCTACCATTCCATTTAAAATCGTAGTTTTCCCTAAACCATTCGAACCGATTATTGTATGTATATTAGTAGGCGGAAGTGAATCAGGCATGACATTGAAATTCAGAAACAAACCAGCGCAATACAGAGACTCTCTCTTAAAGGAAAAATAAAAAGATGTTGATGGGAAATAACCATCTCTAATTCTATTTAATTGAAATTTTAAATTATTTATATGTACATTTCTTAGCAAGGAAACTTTAAACACTTCTTCAAGCTCCGCTATTCCCATTGCTCTGTGATCAACAAGAACACAATTAAGACCTTTAAGCACTTCATCGCCAAAACTTTTACCTAGAGCATATAAATTTGTGTAAAAATCAACGCTTGAAGAAAGACTAAAAAAAACATCATCTAATTTTTCGAATATGCTTCCCATTTCACTTTGGGTAGGATTTCCTTCTTCCTGACCTATAAAGGCAATCTTAATCTGACCTATACTGTGTATACTTCCATTTTTATGGATGTATTCAACGTTAAATAACGTTCGATATGAATAATCATTCCAAGTGGAAAAAGACAAGCGAACTACATCGGTTTTTTTAAGAGCCTCTGTGTTAAATCTATCAACGACAACAAAATAAGGCAAGTTAACCTCCTGAATTATTTAAGGATAATGATACATTTTTAAAGAGTTTGAGACCTAAAAATTGGAAACTCTTTCCTTTGTATTCTCAGCAATAATTAATTCTCCAGTCACAAGCCACTAGATCTTCAACTGATGGAATGTAGAAGCATAAACTGCCGTCTTCATTGATCAAAATAAGCTGACATACTTCCTCAGAGCAGGCTTCAACATAAACATGCTTCACTGTACTTCCCCATTTTTCCCTCCGGCATAAAGCATTTGAATTACTGCAAATTATTCTCAGTGCACAGTTGTATTGCATCATCACTGCATCGCTGTGAGAAGAAAATGTAAGGTGTGCTGCGATACTTTTATCCGGCATGTGAATGATCCCCATACGACATAGAAGCGTCTCCACCGAAGGTTCCAATCTCCGGGTGGTGACGTTGACAAGGTTGGAACTACCGGCGTACGAGGAAACCGGCCTACCCGAAGGTAGCCCTGCCAACGCCACCATTGAAACATCTGATAAATTCCAGATGTGGTGGCGCCGGAGGCACTATGTGCCTCCTCGTACGTTCGGGGTTCCAATCCCGGCCACTGTTTGTGCAGTGGCGCGCACACTATATCCCCGGCGTGAATAAATTCAATATTTCTAATATGAAATTATCCACTGGTCATCAGATCCATCCATAAATAAAGAATCGCTAACCCCATAAATTACAACCTTTCTACCATCCCTTCGTGCAGGCAATCGCCAGCGCTGCCGCCGCTTTGGGGGCATCACACTGTGATTATGAGGAACTTATGGAAGCTCTCCGCACGGTAACGGATCGTTTTTCACTGATTGATAAGATTCGCCGCTTTACCCCACAAAATGACCGTAACTATCTGCTGCGATCTGTACGCGAAACATTCGCCAACCCGGAAACCCAAGAGCGTATTCAGCTGGGGGAAATGTTCGGCTATTACGGCCACGGACGACGCGCAGCCTACTACGCAAAGACTGGACGGCTTAACCTGCCGGAATTTGCGGTTGTGATGATTGATGGTAAGCCGGTGACACTGGAAAACGTGCCATCGAACCGCACGCTGGATGCCAGCGTTGATGATAACGGCATCGTGACTCACGTTCAGGAGATTCTGGACACCGAACCCGGCAATATCGTTGACGGCATGAACCGCTCACGTGCTGGTGGCTGGTCCTGGGCTACTGGCGGCGACGATAACGCCATTTCGAAAGTGA
>Ga0308166_1001209_pt1 | contig 28498 bp, 24 predicted proteins | sample PhyCR2_2_FD_202137 | JGI IMG/M metagenome (GOLD analysis project Ga0308166, IMG submission 202137) | Phyllosphere microbial communities from UC Gill Tract Community Farm, Albany, California, United States - DLSLCC.R2 | ecosystem: Host-associated > Plants > Phyllosphere > Unclassified | place... | reverse complement strand
GGGATTACCATCCTCGCAAAAAACACCGCCATTAATTGGAAAGACTACCGCATCAACATCGTTGATACCCCAGGACACGCCGACTTCGGCGGTGAGGTAGAGCGTGTGATGTCAATGGTCGACTCGGTGCTGCTGGTTGTGGATGCAATGGATGGCCCGATGCCGCAAACCCGTTTCGTGACCAAAAAAGCATTCGCTAATGGTCTGAAGCCGATCGTGGTAATCAACAAAGTTGACCGTCCGGGCGCACGTCCTGACTGGGTTGTTGATCAGGTCTTCGACCTGTTCGTGAACCTCGACGCGACTGACGAGCAACTCGACTTCCCAATCATCTATGCATCTGCACTGATGGGTATCGCGGGCACCGACCATGCTGACATGGCCGAAGACATGACCCCGCTGTACCAGGCCATCGTAGACCACGTTGAAGCACCTAAAGTTGACCGTGACGGCCCACTTCAGATGCAAATCTCTCAGCTGGACTACAACAACTACGTTGGCGTTATCGGCATCGGCCGTATCAAACGCGGTGTGGTTAAGCCTAACCAACAAGTCACTATCATTGATAGCGAAGGCAAAACCCGTAACGGTAAAGTCGGTAAAGTACTGGGCCACATGGGTCTGGAGCGTATCGAAACTCAACTGGCTGAAGCAGGCGACATCATTGCTATCACCGGCTTGGGCGAGTTGAACATCTCCGACACCATCTGTGATCCACAGAACGTCGAAGCGCTGACTCCACTGAGCGTTGATGAACCAACCGTTACCATGTACTTCAACGTAAACACCTCTCCGTTCTGTGGTAAAGAAGGTAAGTATGTGACTTCACGTCAGATCCTTGACCGTCTGAACAAAGAACTGGTGCACAACGTGGCACTGCGTGTTGAAGAAACTGAAGATGCTGATGCGTTCCGCGTATCTGGCCGTGGTGAACTTCACCTGTCAGTTCTGATTGAAAACATGCGTCGTGAAGGTTTCGAAATCGCTGTTTCTCGTCCAAAAGTTATCAACAAGATGATTGATGGTCGTAAACAAGAGCCATTCGAAAACGTAACGCTGGATATCGAAGAACAGCACCAGGGTTCAGTCATGCAAGCCATGGGTGAGCGTAAAGGCGACGTTAAGGACATGATCCCTGACGGCAAAGGTCGTATCCGTCTGGACTACCTGATCCCAGCACGTGGCCTGATCGGCTTCCGTACTGAGTTCATGACCATGACTTCTGGTACTGGCCTGCTGTACTCCACTTTCAGCCACTACGACGACGTTCGTCCGGGTGAAATCGGTCAGCGCCAGAACGGCGTTCTGATTTCTAACGGTCAGGGTAAAGCTGTTGCGTTCGCACTGTTCAGCCTGCAAGACCGCGGTAAGTTGTTCCTGGGTCACGGCGCAGAAGTGTATGAAGGCCAGATCATCGGTATTCACTCACGTTCTAACGACCTGACTGTGAACTGCTTGACCGGTAAGAAGCTGACCAACATGCGTGCGTCCGGTACTGACGAAGCAACTACCTTGGTTCCTGCTATCAAAATGTCTCTGGAGCAAGCTCTGGAATTCATCGATGATGACGAACTGGTAGAAGTGACTCCTCAGTCTGTACGTATCCGTAAACGTCACCTGACTGAGAACGATCGTAAACGTGCAATGCGTGGTCCTAAAGAAGGTTAATCTTCTTCCTCGCTAGACGTTTTCAATCGAACAGGGCGCCTTTGGGTGCCCTGTTTTTTTTGTGTTTTTTACTCAATTTACCTCGCAACGCTGTGCTCCACTCCCTGTTCATACGTCCCTTTTCCCGCTAAAGTTAAGCATCATCTTTGAAATCAGGAGCGTGCAATGCTGTACATTTTTGATATGGGAAACGTCATTATTGATATTGATTTCAAACGTGTGCTTGGGGTGTGGAGCAACCTCAGCGGTACGCCTTTGGCGATACTCAATGAAAGATTTTCAATGGGCGACGTGTTCAAGAAGCACGAACGCGGCGAAATCAGCGACGAAGAGTTCGCGACCTCACTGTGCGAAGAAATGGGCATTGCACTCAGCTTTGAACAGTTCAGCGCTGGCTGGCACGCGGTGTTCGTTGGCCTGCGTCCAGAGGTGATTGAGCTGTTCAAAACGCTGCGCCAGCAGGGCCATCGCGTGGTGGTGCTGTCTAACACCAATCGCCTGCATCTCGACTACTGGCCAAAGCACTACCCTGAAATCACCGAAAACGCCGATGCCATTTATCTGTCGCAAGACTTAGGGATGCGTAAGCCAGAAACCCGCATTTTCGAATACGTGTTGAATAAAGAAGGCGTTAACGCCAGCGAGGCGGTGTTCTTCGACGACGTGCTCGAGAACGTCGAGGCCGCACAGTCCGTGGGTATCAGAGCCGTGCTGGTGGAAGACAAAAAAACCGTACCAACTTGGTTTTCAGCCGCGGAGCATGGATGAGAGTATTGTGGCGTCGAGTAAAAGCCGGCGGGCATTTCGTACACCTGCTGCTTAAGCGTGCCGACAAGGATGGCCTGACGTTACTGGCGGGCCATCTGGCCTACGTTTCGCTGCTCTCATTGGTGCCATTAATCGCCGTGGTCTTCTCGCTGTTCGCCCTTTTCCCGGTTTTCTCCGAGATTAGCGAGCAGCTCAAAGCCTTTATCTTTAGTAACTTCATGCCCGCCACCGGCGACGTTATCCAGCGCTATCTCGAACAGTTTGTGGCGAACTCCAGCAAAATGACCGCGGTCGGCACCTGTGGGCTGATCATCACCGCGCTGCTGCTGATTGCCTCGGTAGACAGCGTGCTGAATAAGATTTGGGACAGCAAAAACAAGCGTCCGATCGTCTTCTCATTCGCTGTCTACTGGATGGTGCTGACCCTCGGCCCCATCTTGCTGGTGGCCAGCGTGGCGATCAGCTCCTATCTGCTCTCACTCAACTGGCTAAGCAACGTCACGGACGTGCATTCGGTTATCGACCGCGTGTTACGCGTGCTGCCTCTGCTGATTTCATGGGTTTCCTTCTGGCTGCTTTATCAGGTGGTGCCGACGGTGCGCGTGCCGCCAAAAGACGCGTTAATCGGCGCGCTGGTCTCGGGCATATTATTTGAGCTGGGCAAGAAGGTGTTCGCGCTCTATATCCAGCTATTCCCCTCTTATCAGCTTATTTATGGCGTGCTGGCGGTGATCCCGATTCTGTTCCTGTGGGTCTATGTCAGCTGGTGCATTGTGCTGCTGGGGGCGGAAATCACCGTCACGCTGGGTGAATACCGGTCACTGCGCAAACTGCGCGCCTCGGACAGCGCGGCCTTAGATATCAAAGAGCCCTAATTGCGTAACAAGAAAGGATTTTTATGATTGCATTAATTCAACGCGTACTGAATGCCAGCGTGACGGTAGATGGCGAGGTTTGCGGTGAGATTGGACCGGGATTATTGATTTTGCTGGGTGTCGAACAAGGTGACGATGAGCAAAAGGCAAAAAAACTGTGCGATAAGGTGATCGGATACCGTATCTTCAGTGATGAGAACGGCAAGATGAACCTCAACGTGCAGCAGGCCGGGGGCAGCCTGTTAGTCGTTTCGCAATTCACGCTGGTGGCCGATACCCAAAAGGGCAACCGCCCCGGCTTTTCGCGAGGCGCTGCGCCACAAGAAGCCGAAAGACTTTATGACTACTTCTGCGGGGAATGCAGGGAGAAAGGCATTCCGACTGAAACAGGGCGCTTCGCCGCCGACATGAAAGTGGCACTGGTTAATGACGGACCCGTGACCTTCTGGCTACAAGTCTGATTTAAAAGGCATCGCGCCGGAGAGAATCTATCTATGTATCATTTGAGAGTTCCTGTAACCGAAAAAGAGCTGGCGGCTTATTACTCCTTCCGCTGGGAGATGTTGCGTAAGCCGCTGCACCAACCCGAAGGCTCAGAGCGTGATGCCTATGACGCCATGGCGCATCACCAGATGGTGGTGGATGAGCACGGCAACACCGTGGCCGTTGGGCGTCTTTATATCAATGCGGATAACGAGGCGTCGATTCGCTTTCTGGCCGTAGACCCGAACGTCCAAGGCAAAGGCTTGGGGACGCTGGTGGCAATGACGCTGGAGTCCGTTGCTCGTCAAGAAGGTGTGAAACGCGTGGTGTGTAGCGCGCGCGAAGACGCCGAGGCGTTCTTTGCCAAACTGGGTTTCGTCAACCAAGGGGAGATAACCACGCCGCAAACCACGCCGGTGCGACACTTCTTGATGATCAAACCGATTGAGACGCTGGACGATATCCTGCACCGCCCCGACTGGTGCGGTCAGCTGCAACAAGCTTGGTACGACCATATCCCGCTGAGTGAGAAAATGGGCGTGCGCATCAGCCAGTACACCGGCCAGCGCTTTGTCACCACCATGCCGGAAGCGGGGAATCAGAATCCGCACCATACGCTGTTCGCCGGTAGCCTGTTTTCATTGGCGACGCTGACCGGCTGGGGGTTAATCTGGTTGCTACTGCGCGAGCGTCATTTAGGCGGAACCATTGTCTTAGCCGACGCCCATATTCGCTACAGTGCGCCAGTCACTGGCCGCCCGCGCGCTATTGCCGACTTAAGCTCAATCAGTGGCGATCTCGACCGTCTGGCGAAGGGGCGCAGGGCACGCGTTCAGTTGGAAGTGAATCTGTTAGGCGATGAAGCCAACGGGGCCATTTTTGAAGGGACTTACATTGTGCTGCCAGCTTCACCGGATGCTCCGCTAGAGCCACAGATCAACTGATATCCGTCTTTCTTCGAGCTGCGCCTGCGTCGGCGCGCTCAATCATCCCCGTCACTTACCTAGGCAAGTGACGGGGATCCAATCAGTTTCCGCCTGCAATAATTCCCTGATTCATCTGCTGGTCGATTTGCTTACCGTCGGCGCTAAGGGCGTGGAGCTTGCCGTTGAGCGTCGGTTTGAAATCGACATTAGCAGGAAGTTGCCCTTGCAGATTAAGCTGCAAGTTAGCATTGCCCTCTAGCGGCAGGTGAGGCCATCCCCAGTTTTCCAGCACGTTCGACGGCACGGCGCGCCCTGTCAGGTTTACGGAGAAATTGCGCTGCGGCTGTTGGTCAACGTTGCCCGTGGCTTCCAGCAAACCTTCTTTGGTGAAGGCACTCAGTTCGGTAATTTTGACCTGATTATCTGCGGCTTCCAGCGCCAGTGACGGCCTGCGGACGTCGACCTTGTTGAAGGTGGCGTCGCTGGCATTCAGATTAAGCTTGCCGGACCAGACACCCCACTCGTGATTACGCGCCAGCAGTAAATCGCTGCCATAGCCGTCGAGCGCGGTCAGCTGGAAGGGGAACTGTGGCGAAATATCGATGATCAGATTGCGGTTAGTCATCAACTTGCCGACATACACCTCGGACAGCCAAGACGGCAGGGTTTGCAGCCAAAGCTGACGCCAGTTTTGCGGCAACGTGTATTCCAGCGCGGCAACCGTCAGCTCGTCCAACTGCAAACGCTTGTTAGCGCGAGTCCAGCTGCCGGTAGTGCGCAGCAGGCCGCCTTCCCAGCGCCCGCTCACTTGGCGAATGGCGATGCCCTGCGGCGAAAGGTCCAAATTCACCAACGGGTCGATAACATGCAGATTGCCATTGATCATCTCAGTGGCGTTGAGTGAGATTTCCCCGTCTTCGCTCTGCCAATCGCCGTCTTGCAGGTTGACGTCTTTAACAGACAGGTCGACATCGCTGAACGCCCAGTCTTGCCCTTGCAGGCGAGCGTCAATCAGGTCAACACGCTTAATGCTGACTTTCGGTAACTTGTGCGCGTCTTGCAGGAATACCGACAGCGGCTCGGCGGTTTGCAGACGGACATTGCTCAAGCGAACGTTGTCGATAGTCCAGCTGCCGTCCGCAGCGCGACTGGCTTTACCGGTTAACTGGCCACGCGCTAAGTCGCCGCCGAAGTTGCTGAGGGTAAGCTGATTATTGTTAATCTGGCCTTGAACCAGAATGTTTTCAGCAGGAATACCGTTGAGGGTCAGCGCGGAGGCGCTAAGCTGGAACTCGGCATTTTCGCCAAGTACGCGCCCGGCCTTGGGCTGCCAAGGGTAAATACCCGCATTCACTTTCTGGCCGTCAATTTCCCAGTCATTCACATCCCCGACCAGTGCCATTTTGTTCAATTGAAGCGTGTTGGCCTGAATCGGCAAATTCAGCGCTGAAGGGTTGAGATTGAGGCGCCCGTTGATAAGCGTGATGCGATCGAAGAATTTAGGATCGGTGATTTGCCGCCAGCTCAGATCAAGGTTTACCTGTGCCGCGTTCAGCGCATCGGGCTGGTTTTTGGCTCCTAAGGTCACATCATTGAGCACAATGCGGCCGGGTTCTGACCAGCCGTGGTCTATTTTTCCGACTGATAGGTGGTAGTTACTGTTGCCAGTGATCCATTGGCTGACTTGCGTCGCTGCCCAGCGCGTTTGCAACAGCACATAGATCAGCACAATCGCCAGCACCAACAGCAGGACTAATGTCAGCAAAACTTTACCGATAAATTTCATCGTCTAAATCCGTATCCGTCGGGAAAGGAGTAAAAGAATACCTTGTTTATGCCGTAAACAGTGGCCTTTCTCAATAGGTTAGCATGACAGAGACAAGAAAATGCGGCGAGGGTTCCAGACCTCTCGCCGCAGTTGCAGGGGTTACAGCGGATGTTTATTTTTCGTGCGGGAAAATCAGATTCAGCACAATGGCGGTAATGCCGCCTGCCGCGATACCCGAGGAGAGCAGGGTTTTCAGCCAGTCAGGTGCGAACTGCAAAATCAGCGGCTGCTGGGAAACGCCCATGCCGACCGCCAAAGAGAGCGCCATGATCATAATGGCCCGGCGATTCAGGCGTTCGCGGGAGACAATGCGCACGCCAGATGCCGCGATGGTGCCGAACATCACGATGGTTGCGCCGCCCAGCACCGGCTCAGGAATATGCTGTACAAAGCCCGCCACGGCTGGGAACAGGCCCAGCGCAATCAGCATTAATGCTACAACAAATCCGACATAGCGGCTGGCAACGCCAGTTAACTGAATCACGCCGTTGTTCTGGCCGAAGCAGGAGTTAGGGAAGGTGTTGAACACCGCTGAAAGCATTGAGTTCAGGCCATTGGCCAACACGCCGCCTTTGATGCGCTTCATATATAGCGGGCCGCTCACCGGCTGCTCGGAGACGTCAGAGGTGGCAGTAATGTCGCCAATGGTTTCCAGCGAGGTCACCATGAAAATCAGCATTAACGGAATCAATAAGTTCCAGTCGAAGCCCAGCCCGTAGTACAGCGGGGTTGGCAGGGTGACCAGATTGGTCTGCGCCGCCGGTGCCGAGGCTGGCAGCATGCCCATCAGCCATGCAGCGATATATCCTACGGCCATGGCAATCACCAGCGAGGCAACGCGCAGGTAAGGGTTTTTCTGGCGGTTGAGCAGGATAATCACTACCAGAACCACGGCGGCCAGCAGCAGGTTCTTCGGCGCGCCAAAGGTGTGGTCACTCATCGCCGCGTAGCCGCCGCCAATTGACGTCAGGCCAACTTGAATCAGCGACAGGCCGATAATCATCACCACAATGCCCGAGACCAGCGGGGTGATCACCCGGCGGGCCAGATGCAGGAAGCGGGAAAGAATGATTTCGGTGCAGGACGCCACCATCAGCGTGCCGAACAGCGCCGCCATCATGGTTGGGACATCGGCTCCGCCGTTTTTCAACGCCATGCCGCCCATGATTAATGGCGCAACAAAGTTAAAACTGGTGCCTTGAATGGAGAGCAGCCCGGAGCCGACCGGCCCCCAGGTTTTGATTTGTAAAATGGATGCGAGGCCAGAGGCAAACAGCGACATGCTAATAATGTGCTGGGTGTCCTGCGCGGGCAGACCCAGTGCCTGACAGATAAGCAGCGCGGGGGTGATAACGGCCACGAACATCGCCAATAAATGCTGGCAGGCGGCAAACAGGGTTTGCGGCAGCGGCGGGCGATCTTCAAGGCGATAAATCAGTTCACTGTGCTGTGGGCGGGAAGGTTCGGCGTGCTGTGCGTCTGTCTCGGCAGATTGCGTACTCATGTTTTGGCATCCATAAAGCGGCAAAGCGGGCATTTTTCATGAAAATCTTGCCAAAAGCAATCGATTGCGAAGCCAAATTTTTCTGTGAAAACTTTAAGCCGCGTCGCACGTTGACACTGTTTTTCTTGCACTGAATTGCCTATCTGACTTCTAATTCCCTCTCAAGAAAACAACAGCGATCCGGAGTTCTTATAACTCAATAATATTTATGGATTTTTGTACACATGGAGCTTTTCAATGATTCACCTCGATACCTATGGCACGCTGGTTGCCGCGACATTAGTCCTCCTTTTGGGCCGTAAGTGCGTCCAATCAATCTCTTTCCTTAAAAAGTACACTATTCCTGAGCCAGTAGCAGGCGGTTTGCTGGTGGCTTTCTTACTCTTGCTCGCTAACCAACTCTTTGATTGGGAAGTGAGTTTTGACATGTCGTTGAAAGAACCCTTGATGCTGGCCTTTTTCGCCACCATTGGTCTAAATGCAAACCTTGCGAGTCTACGTGCGGGCGGTAAGGCATTGGCCCTGCTGGTTTTTGTGGTGCTGGGATTACTGCTGCTGCAAAACGCCATCGGCATTGGTATGGCGAAGCTGCTCGGACTCGACCCGCTGATGGGCTTACTTGCCGGATCTATTACGCTATCCGGAGGCCACGGAACGGGGGCCGCGTGGAGCAAGCTGTTCATAGAGAAATACGGCTTTGAGAATGCCACCGAAGTGGCCATGGCCTGCGCCACCTTCGGCTTAGTGCTGGGCGGCATCATCGGCGGCCCAGTGGCTCGCTATCTGGTCAGCCACTCTTCGACTCCCAACGGCACGCCGGACGACGCGGCGGACCCGAGCGCCTTCGAAAAACCGGCCGTCGGGCGCATGATAAGCTCAATGGTTCTGCTGGAAACCATCGCCCTGATTGCTATCTGCCTGACGGCGGGCACTCATGTTTCCAAGCTGCTGCAAGGCTCGGCCTTCGAAATCCCGACCTTTGTTTGCGTGCTGTTCGTCGGGGTTATTCTCAGTAACCTGCTGGCGTGGCTGGGGTTCTATCGCGTCTTCGACCGCGCGGTTTCCGTGCTGGGCAACGTCAGCCTTTCGCTGTTCCTCGCAATGGCTTTGATGAGTTTGAAGTTGTGGGAGATGGCGTCGCTGGCGCTGCCGATGATGGCAATCCTCGGCGTTCAGACTCTGGCTATGGCGCTGTACGCGATTTTTGTGACCTACAGAGTGATGGGGCGCAACTACGACGCGGCGGTACTGGCGGCGGGGCACTGTGGCTTTGGTCTGGGAGCAACGCCGACCGCTATCGCCAACATGCAGGCAATCACCAACCGTTTTGGCCCGTCGCACTTGGCGTTTCTAGTGGTGCCAATGGTGGGCGCATTCTTTATTGATATCGCGAACGCGATCATCATCAAACTGTTCTTACTGCTGCCTGTTTTCCCAAGCGTAGCTTGATGTGATTGAGTGCCAAGGACGGCACTTAACTCACTTAGGCATTAGTGTAGCGCACGCGCTCGGGCAGCCAGCGTTCAATCAGCGCGTGAGCATGTTGCGGGAACTGCTGTTGCAGGTAACGGGCAATGCGCTGCACCTCAGGGATCATCGCCTGATCGCGCAGTAAGTCTGCCACTTTAAACTCCGCACTGCCGGTCTGTCGGGTGCCGAGTAACTCACCCGGCCCACGAATTTCTAAATCTTGTTGAGCAATCACAAAGCCGTCGTTGCTATCACGCAGCACTTGCAGGCGAATCTGCGCCGTTTTGCTCAGCGGGGTTTTATACAGCAGCACACAGTGCGAGGCGACAGCGCCACGACCGACGCGGCCGCGCAACTGGTGAAGCTGCGCCAGACCCAGCCGCTCTGGGTTCTCAATAATCATCAGGCTAGCATTTGGTACATCCACGCCCACTTCGATAACCGTGGTGGCGACCAGCAACTGCACTTCACCCTGCTTGAAAGCCAGCATTACTGCTTGTTTTTCCTGAGCTTTCATCCGCCCATGAACCAGTCCAATCTTCAGCTCGGGCAAAGCTTCTTTTAAGCCTTCCCACGTCGCTTCCGCGGCCTGCGCCTCTAGCATTTCCGACTCTTCAATCAGCGTACACACCCAGTAAGCCTGACGATTTTCTTGCTCACAGGCGCTTTTCACCCGCGCAATAATATCGCTGCGGCGAGTATCTGGAATGGCGACCGTCGTCACCGGCGTTCGGCCCGGCGGCAGTTCGTCGATGACTGAAGTATCAAGGTCAGCATAGGCGGTCATCGCCAGAGTTCGCGGAATGGGTGTGGCGGTCATAATCAGCTGATGCGGATGGAACCCCTGCTGCTTGCCCTTTTCCCACAGCGCCAGACGTTGATGAACCCCGAAACGGTGCTGCTCATCAATGATCACTAAGGCGAGGGAGGAAAACAGCACCTGCTCTTGGAATATGGCGTGGGTGCCGACCACCATAGAAACCTCGCCGCTGGCGATAGCTTCTTGCTGGGCCTGACGTGCTTTGCCTTTTTGCTTACCAGCCAGCCAACCTACCTGAATACCCAGCGGCTCGAACCACTGGCGGAAATTATTGGCATGTTGTTCAGCCAGCAGCTCTGTCGGTGCCATTAGCCCAACCTGCTTGCCCTGAGCAATGGCGCAGAGCGCGGCCAGTGCAGCAACCAGCGTTTTGCCTGAGCCAACGTCGCCCTGAACCAAGCGCATCATGGGGTAATTTTTTGCTAAGTCCTGTTCAATCTCGGCCACCACGCGCTGCTGCGCGCCGGTAGGGCTGAAAGGCAGCGAAGCCAAAAACTTATCTTTCAGACGGTCATCGTGTTTGAGCGGCAAGGCTTTATAACTTTGAGTGCCGGCCCGGACGGCGAGCATGCTGAGGTTATGGGCGAGTAACTCTTCCATAATCAGCCTGCGTTGCGCGGGGTGCTGGCCTTTTTCCAAATCAGCTAACTGAATATCTGGCGGCGGCCGGTGCAGAAGATGCAGGGCTTTCGGCAGAGAAATCAGCGTCCGGCTGAGTTCTTCGGGCAGCAGTTCGGCAATCGGCACGGTGTCGAGCAGCTCAAGGGCTTGATCGGTAAGCTTACGCAGCGTTGCCTGCCGGATACCTTCCGTCGTCGGGTAGACCGGCGTCAGAGACTCTTGCAGGACCACTTCGCTGTTTTCGCCTTGAATACGATATTCAGGGTGAATGATTTCTGCGCCGATGGTGCCGCGTTTTATCTCGCCATAGGCAGTTACACGCCTTCCGGGAGCGAGGCTGTTTTTCATCGCCGCATTGAAATTGAAGAACCGCAAAGTGACCATGCCCGTGCCGTCGCTAATCTGGCAGGTCAGCATTCGGCGTCGGCCAAAGCTGATATCGCTGCGCAATACTTCGCCCTCTATGGTCGCAAAAATGCCCGGAAGCAGGTCATTGATGGCATAGAGGCGGGTGCGGTCTTCATAGCGCAGGGGGAGGTGGAGCAGTAAGTCCTGAATGGTTTCGAGGCCGAGTTTAGCTAGCTTATCAGCCTGACTGGCCCCAACGCCGGAAAGCGACGTCAGAGGGATGGCGTCGAGCAGGCGGCCTTTCATCTTTTAACCGTCATTTGCATTGCGGACCACCATTCATCATCAGCCACGATTTGCCCGGTTTCGTCGATCAGCGGGCGAGGAAGTTTTTTGCGTTTCGCGACATTAGATAATACAGGATAACCACCCTCAAACAGCAGGCGCTGCTGCTCTTTATGCGTTAACGGGCTGATTTCGCGCTGATACATGCCGGCGTTCTGCCGCTGGCGCTGAGCTTCGTACAGGATTAGCGCAGAAGCGACGGAGACATTCAGCGACTGGACCATGCCCACCATAGGAATAACGATATCATTGTCGGCCAGCGCAAGGGCTTCGGGGCTGATACCGGTTTTTTCCTGACCGAGCAGAATACAGGTTGGGCGAGTGTAGTCGATGGTGCGAAAGTCTACCGCTTTGTCCGAAAGGTGAGTGGCCAGCACTTGCATCCCTTTGGCTTTCATTTTTGCGACGGCAGACTCAATGGTTTGGTGAGTTTTCACCTGCACCCAGCTGTTACTTCCGGCTGCGGAGGAAACCAGCGTGCGCATGCGGCTTGAGGGCCAAACCGCGTGGACTTCATGAACGCCAACGGCATCTGCGGTGCGGATAACGGCTGCGATGTTATGCGGCTTGTGCACTTCTTCCATGCATACCGTCAGGTCTGGCTGCCGGGCTGCAAGCATTTCGCAGATGCGCGCATAACGTTCAGGAGTCATGACGGCTAGTTTCGATTACGGCTGACTTTAATCACATCCGGCATGATACGAATTTTGCGCATGATGTTTGCCAGATGCACGCGGTCGCGGGTCGTCAGGCGAATAAAGGCGCTGTAAACCCGGCCATCTTTCTCTTCGGTACTCAGACTCTGAATGTTCGACTGGGCAGCATTGATAGCAGCCGTCAGGTTCGCCAGCGCGCCCTGATGGTTGAACATATCAACTTTGATTTCCGCGATAAATTCTTGGTCTGTTTCTTGGTCATCCCAATCTACAGCCATGAATTTCTCAGGCTCTTTCTGGTATCCGCGAATGTTACGGCAGGATTCGTGGTGAATAACGAGACCTTTGCCCGGGCTGACATGAGCAATAATCGGGTCGCCAGGAATAGGGCGGCAGCACTTCGCGAAGGTGATCAGTACGCCATCTGCACCTTTAATTGGCAGATTGCGCGTGCCGCTGCTCGCCATGGACGACTGGTCACCCATGAGATTTTTGGCAACCACCACGCTCATGGCATTACCTAAGCCGATTTCAGCCAGCAGGTCATCCATCGCCGTGAGCTTCATGCGATCCAGCTCGTTTTTGATGTTCTCTGGCGGCAAGTCGGAAATCTTTTTACCACTACCCAATGCGTGATTGAGCAACCGGCGACCGAGCGAAACGGAGTCATCGCGTTTCAAGTTCTTGAGCATTTGGCGAATTTTGGCGCGAGCACGTGAGCTGACGACAAAGTTTAACCATGCCGCATTCGGACGTGCGCCCGGTGCAGTAATGATCTCGATAGTCTGGCCGCTGGTCAGTGGCTGCGAAAGCGGGTAAGGCTGTCTGTCGACGCGCGCACCGACACAGGCGTGGCCAATGTCAGTGTGAACTGCGTAGGCGAAGTCGACAGGCGTCGCGCCCGCTGGTAGTTCTACGATGCGTCCTTCAGGGGTGAAGACGTAAATTTCATCAGGGAAGAGGTCTGATTTTACGCTTTCAATGAATTCGAATGAGTTACCGGCACTTTGCTGGAGCTCAAGCAAGCTTTGCAGCCAGCGCTGGGCGCGAATCTGCGCCGTGGTGCTATTTTCGCCATTCTCTTTGTAGGCCCAGTGAGCGGCAACACCCATTTCGGCCATCTGGTCCATATCTTCGGTACGGATTTGCACTTCGACCGGCACGCCGTGCGGGCCAATCAGCGAAGTATGCAGAGATTGATATCCGTTGGCTTTTGGAATGGCGATGTAATCTTTGACTCGGCCCGGACGCGGTTTATACAGGCTGTGAGCCTGACCTAACACGCGGTAGCAGGTGTCGAGTTCTTTGACGATGACCCGAAAAGCATAGATATCCATAATGGAATGGAAGCGCTGCTCTTTCAGATGCATTTTGCAGTAGATAGAATAGAGGTGCTTTTCGCGACCACTCACCCGACACTGAATTCCGGCTTCGGTCAGACGCCCTTCAATTTCAGAAAGTATCTTCTGAATCATCTCTTTACGGTTACCACGCGCGGCTTTCACCACTTCTTTAATGACGCGATAACGGTTCGGATACAGGGCTTCAAAACCTAGCTCTTCGAGCTCAGTTTTCAGATGGTGGATACCCAAACGGTGTGCCAGCGGGCTGTAAATTTCCAGCGTTTCGCGGGCAATGCGGCGGCGTTTATCCGGGCGTAAAGAGCCCAGCGTGCGCATGTTATGGGTACGGTCGGCGAGTTTGATCAGAATGACGCGAATATCTTGCACCATCGCCATGATCATTTTGCGGAAGTTTTCCGCCTGCGCCTCTTTCTTATCTTGGAACTTCAGCTTGTCCAGCTTTGAAACGCCTTCGACTAGCTCGGCAACGCTTTTGCCGAACAGTTGCTCCATATCTTGGTATGTCGCAGGCGTGTCTTCGATGACGTCGTGTAATAACGCCGCCATCAGAGTCTCGTGGTCGAGCCTCATTTCAGCCAAAATACAGGCTACCGCTACCGGGTGAGTAATATAAGGTTCACCGCTCGAGCGAGTCTGCCCCTCGTGCGCGTCCCGCGCGACGAGGTAAGCCTGCACGAGGCGCTTGATTTGCTCCTCTGGCAGGTATTTTTGAATCAGTTGATTCAGGCTTTCAAAGATGTACAAGTGAGATCCGTTTCGTTAATTAACGACGGCCTTCAGCGATGGCAGTTACTGCCTGAATCTCTGCGGCTTCCTGCTCTTGTTGCTCCTGACGATCGCGAACGTCGAGGATCTGATTAGTAATCAAACCTTCTTCGATTTCACGCAGGGCAATAACAGTGTATTTATCGTTTTCTTCAGCGACCAGTGGATCTTTACCACCAGATTGCAGCTGGCGTGCGCGACGAGCAGCCACCAACACCAGGTCAAAACGGTTACCAATTTTCTCTACAGCGTCTTGAACAGTTACGCGTGCCATATATGTGCTACTCCACAGGGTGACGAAAGACTGGGCATAATACTGAAAGTGACTTCAGTCTGCCAATAGTTTGGTGATTAATCCGTCATGGCGGAGCTTTTGACGGCTCAGACGCAGACGTTCGGCGCGAATAATGGTTTTTAAATCCGATAAAGCCAGATCAAAATCATCATTCACAATTAAATAGTCGTACTCAGCAAAGTGGGTCATTTCCGCGACGGCTTGCGCCATGCGCTTGGCAATGACTTCTTCGCTATCCTGTCCGCGGCCACGCAGGCGGCGATCCAGTTCGTCTTTCGACGGCGGCAAAACGAAAATGCTGCGCGCTTGAGGCATCTTTTTACGAATTTGCTGCGCACCTTGCCAGTCGATGTCCAAAAACACGTCAACGCCTGATGCCAGAACTTGCTCAATCGCTTCGCGCGAGGTGCCGTAGTAGTTACCAAAAACTTCAGCATGTTCGAGAAAAGCGTCTTTAGCGATCATCTCGCAGAATTCTTCTTTCGAAACGAAGAAATAGTGCTCTGCATTTTTTTCACCCGGACGAACTGCGCGGGTGGTATGCGAAATTGAAACCTGAGTATCGTAAAGAGGCTGAGTTTTCAGCAAAGCCTGAATCAGACTTGATTTACCTGCTCCACTGGGTGCGGAGACAATATATAGCGTGCCTTGGACCATGATGACGTTTCAACTGAATAGGTTGATAGGAAGTGTGCGAAGAGTGATCTTCCGCACAGTATACACGCTAGCCGCTTCTGGTGCAGCGTTGAGACGTATTTCATCGCAACATCCGCGCATAAAACAGCGCTGAAAGTCATTTTTCCACGATACATTCCAAAATTTTTTCCTGTTGCAGCAACAAAGTCGAATGTCAGGAATGCATCTCGCAAGCTTATTCATCGGTGCTGGAGAGAAAAGGCAGTTCGGTATCTACTCGCAGGGCTTTAGTCAGGCCCACAAGGAGGTGCCGATGTGCCAAATAGTTAAACTGCTACTCATGCTCTGCTTTCTGCCAGCCCAGTGCTTTGCAGACTGCCCTGACTGGCCTCATTCACGGTTGAACCTTGAAACTCAGGCGCTGACTGCGCAGCTTTTGCATTGGGACAGGCGTTATCACCACTTTGGGCAGAGCCTGATAGATGACGCGACCTATGACAGCTTGCGTAATAAAGAGGGCGACTGGCTGCGATGCGCAGGGCAGCCTGTCTCGGAGGTGATTCCGCCGCGCGAGGCTTCTTCTGCTCAAAACGCTGTTACCCAGCGCATACTGGGTTGAAGAAAATACGCCATGAAGCCGCTCTGGCTCGTTGGCTGAGTGGCCGGGAAGATCTCTGGGTGCAGCCGAAAATAGATGGTGTTGCCGTGACGCTGGTTTACCAGAAAGGAAAGCTGGTTTCTCTGATGAGTCGTGGCGATGGTCTGATGGGGCAGGACTGGACGGCTAAGGCAGCGTTTATACCCTCTATTTTGCCCACGATCCCTGACCACCGTGAGCAAATGGTTCTACAAGGGGAACTGTATCTGCTGATGAACGGTCATCAGCAGGCAAGCTCGGGAGGCATGAGTGCTCGCTCGAAAGTTGCCGGTGCCATGATGCGGCACTCCTCCTCTGAGACCTTAAGTCAGTTGGGGCTATTTATCTGGTCATGGCCCGATGGGCCGAAAAACATGCAGGCAAGGCTCAGCGAACTGACCAGATTAGGTTTTCCTCTGGCGGAGTCTTTTTCCCAGCCGGTGAAGCTTTCCAAGGATATTGCTCACTGGCGAGAGCAGTGGTTTCGCCAGCCTTTGCCCTTTGCCACTGATGGCGTGGTGATACGGCAGGGGCAAGAGCCCGCTGGCCGATATTGGAAGAACAATACGGCGGAGTGGGCAATTGCCTGGAAATACCCGCCGCAGACACAGCTCGCGGAGATAAGAAGTATTGAAACGCTGGTCGGCAGGCGAGGCAAACGGACGGTGATCGTGCATCTCAACGCGATAAAGCTGGATGATAAAACGGTGACCAAGGTCAGTGTGGGGTCAACAGAGAAGCTGCGGCAGTGGGATCTCGCGCCGGGCGACCACGTTTCTATTGTTTTGGCCGGACAGGGTATACCCGTGCTGGAGAAGGTTGTTTGGCGCGTAAAGCAGCGACCTAACACAGGTGACGCCGACATTAATGAGTTTACGGCGCTCACCTGCTTCAAACCCACGGCGGGCTGCGAGCAGCAATTCTTATCTCGCCTGACATGGGTGAGTGGCCCGAACGCCTTACAATTGAGAGGGCTGGGGGAGGCCACTTGGCGGTCACTGATGAATGATAAGAAAGTGACGGATTTGGCCGATTGGTTGAATCTGACGCCTGAGAGCATTGCTGCATCGCCGAGGCTAGGTCCGAAGCAGGGGCAGAACATTTATGCTGAGTTGCAACTCGCCAAACAAAAAACCTTCAGGCAGTGGCTTTCGGCTATTGGCTTCCCCACCTTTGCGCTGAACGTGGCTGCAACTCAGAAGCACTGGCGGGAAGTTGAAAGCCTGACAGCAGAAGGTTGGCAAAAATCGGTGGGAATTGGCAAAAAGAGAGTCGGGGATATTTTAGCGTTTATCCATCACCCAGACGTCCAAGAGTTGGCTGAGTTTCTGGGCCAACAGCGCATACCTGCCTTTGATTTGGCAGGTATGCCCGAGTAGCAATTGAGTTGGGTTTCTCAGTGATCGGAATGCGGATAGTTGAATACCGGCAGCCCCAGACGAAAACGCAGGGCGATCAGGCGGGCAATAAAGCCAACCAGCAGGGTGATAATTACCACCAAATTGTGTGGCAAAGAGAAGTACTGCAAACCGATGTATATCCAAGCCGAGGCGAATGAGATACCGGCATAAATCTCTTTTTGGAACACCAGCGGGATCTGGTTGCACATCATATCGCGCAGTACGCCGCCGAAGACGCCTGTTATCACCGCACATACCGAGGCTATGATGGCACCATGCCCCATATCTAGCGCGACTTGGGTACCTATAATAGAAAAGACCACCAAGCCAAGGGCGTCTAATACCAAGAACAGCCTGCGGAGATGACGCATCAGCGGCGCGAGGAAAGTCGTCAGCAGCGCGGCTGCCGCCACAATCACAATGTACTCAGGGTGCTTCACCCAGCCCAGCGGGTAGTGGCCCAGCAGCATGTCGCGGACCGAACCGCCGCCAATGGCGGTCGCCGCAGCAATGATAATGACGCCAAAGGTATCCATTTTGCGACGTCCGGCCGCTAAGGCACCTGTCATCGCTTCGGCTGTAATACCAATGATATAAAGAACGGTAAGCAACATAGTTTTCGCTGGTCTTAAAAAAGGTGAAGTGTGGGTCGGCGCTCAGAGTAGTGAGGTTTGTTGGGTTGAGCGATTGAGTTTTTCTGACAGATAGCGCGTCGGATTATAAAAAATAATCCGTTGGCGAAGATAATCCCTTTCCTTAAAAGGATACACAAAGACTGGCTAATCTTCACATTAGAAATAATAAATCGAAGTTTAACCCTTGTAGCTTTCATCAATTCCCCTTCAATGAGCTTCCATCTCTCATTTTATGCTTTACCGGTGGCGTAAAAAGGCTGCGCAGGTTACGATTATTAAAAATCATCACTCATAACATTGATGTTCGGTGTTGTATTGAGTTACTGACATGCTCGTCTGGAGGAATGCATGAAACCTGAAAATCCAGTTGCGTTAACGCAGCGCGGACCAGCTGAACATGAAAGGCGTGAGCAGATCATCAACGCGGCTTTTGACCATTTTCGTCATTTTGGCTATGCCAAAACCTCGGTCGCTGATTTGGCCAAGGCTATTGGTGTCTCAAGTGCCTATATTTATAAGTTTTTTGAGTCAAAACAGGCGATTGGCGAAGCGGTGTGTTCCCAGCGAGTAGGGCAGATTGGGCTAGCACTGCGTGAAATCGCCGACAGCGACCAAACGGCGACCCTGCGCTTACGCACTATTTTCAAAGCTTTAATGACTAAAAGTCTGGATCTGTTCTTTGAAGACAGAAAGCTGCACGACATTGCCGCCGTCGCCGCCGCGCAACATTGGAAATCTGCGCTGAATCATCGCGCGGAGCTTTACAGCATTGTTCAACAAGTCGTTACCGATGGCCGAGAGTCTGGTGAATTTGAGCGTAAGACGCCAATTGATGAAGTGTGTCTGGCGATAACCAGCGTGATGACGCCGTTCTCACACCCCTTGATGCTTGAACAGAAAACGCCCGAGCAGCTGGAAGAACGCGTGATGGCAATCACAAGTATGGTACTGCGCAGCCTTTCGAATTAAGAAAGGATACAAAAATTTTCAGGTTACGAGTTTACAAAATCGTAATTCATCACATACTGTCACCCAAGGTGACAATAATCCCGCCGAGGCTGGTTGTGGTAAAAAGCTGGCTAGGCAATATGAACTTTAAGAACGAAAGAGGAACGTTTTATGACTCATCGTCGAGTGGTTATTACCGGCATGGGGGCTGTGAGTCCTCTTGGCTGCGACATTGAAACCATCTGGAAGCGTTTACTGGCAGGTCAGTCAGGTATCCGCGTTTTACCTGATGAAATCGTAGAAACCCTGTCTGTAAAAATTGGCGGTCAGGTCTTAACGAAAGAGCAGGACCCGGAATCAGGCTTTGATCCCGATGAATCAGTCCTGCCTAAAGACCAGAAAAAAATGGACCGTTTCATTCTTTTCGCAATGGCAGCGGCTGATAAAGCCATTGCAGACTCCGGCTGGAAAGCAGAAACCGCCGAGCAGCAAGAACGTACTGCAACCATTATCGGTTCAGGTATCGGCGGCTTCCCGGCGATTGCTAACGCGGTTCGCGTAAATGATAGCCGTGGTGCAAAGCGCTTATCACCTTTCACCATTCCTTCATTCTTGGTGAACTTAGCGTCTGGCCAAGTATCGATTAAACATCAGTTTAAAGGCCCGATTGGCGCACCGGTGACTGCTTGCGCCGCTGGTGTTCAGGCTATTGGCGATGCTGTGCGTCTGATTCGTAACGATGAAGCAGACGTGGCACTTTGCGGTGGCGCAGAAGCAGCCATCGACACCGTAAGCCTGGGCGGTTTTGCGGCAGCCAAAGCAATGTCTTCCGGCCATACCGACCATCCTGAAAAAGCCTCTCGCCCGTTTGATAGCGCGCGTGACGGTTTTGTGATGGGCGAAGGTGCAGGCATGCTGGTTATCGAAGAACTGGAACACGCGAAAGCCCGTGGCGCGAAAATTCTGGCAGAAATCGTCGGTTACGGTACCAGTGGCGATGCTTACCATATGACATCCGGCGCTGAAGACGGCAACGGTGCTGGCCGCGCGATGAAAATTGCTCTGCGTCAGGCAGGTTTGCAGCCATCTGATATTCAGCACTTGAATGCGCACGCGACCTCGACTCCAGTGGGCGATCTCGGTGAGATTAACGCCATCAAAACCCTGTTCGGCACCGACGGCAAGCTGGCGGTAACCTCGACTAAATCTGCAACCGGCCACTTGCTGGGCGCGGCGGGCGGCCTTGAGACTATCTTCACCATTCTGGCCATTCGCGACCAGATCGTGCCACCAACGCTGAATCTGGACAATAAAGACCCGGCAGCCGAAGGTTTGAATATCGTTGGCAACAAAGCTCTGCCATACGCGATCAACTACGCGCTCTCCAACGGTTTCGGCTTCGGCGGTGTTAACGCCTGCGTGCTGCTGAAACGTTGGGAAAACTAATCAAGCCCAAGCTGTAGATATGAAAAAGCCCGCGAAAGCGGGCTTTTTGCTAGATTGGATAGATTCATTTTCCAGACCGAAGAATTATTCTTGAATAATACTGAGCTAATAGGAGTGTTCACTCCTATCTATTAATCTTAAATCTCACGGTTCTCTTTAGGGAGCCGTCTGGTGGTATGTCATTAATAAAGTGTGTTATATTTATGATATATATCGTAAATGGACTCGGGATGAAATCAATGAACGATTATGAGAAAAAACTTCTAGATCATGGTTTTTCTGCCAAGGATATTGGCAAGCTTAAAAATATCATTAAAAAAGATGAATCCCAAAAAGATACCCTCCAAAGTTTGGTTATTGATTTAAGCAGGCGTTTTTGGGGCGGTATCATTGGGTTGGTTTTATTGGCACTGATTGGTTTATACGGGATTTTTAATGCCGACAAATCGAGTGCCATTTCATATCTTATCGCTTTAGCCTTTGGCGTTTTGGTTATTTATTTTGTAACGCCATTAAATTTATCTTGGAAATCTTATAGATTTATAAAAAAGACAAATAACTAATTTTGAGATGGGTTATTTTGAATTTGATAGAGATTCATACTTATCCCAGCTCCTTTAACGGCGGCACCAGCACCATTTATAGCGAGAGCTGGCTTACTCATTACTTGTACTTTGCGATAGTGATCTGTCGGAAGGTATTTGAAAAGTCTCCAAGCTTCTGGCTTCAATGTGAGCTTGAAAATACCATAGTAAGAAGTCGTTAAATCAACCACTTGGTAAGCTAGTAATCCTAGTCGCTGATCAAACCCTAAAAATTCCGCTACATCTTCATATGCGTCTCTTACTGGGTTTGCGGGATTTTGCACTTCCCTTAACTTACTTATCCCTTCTATTCCTGAACCGACACCATTAATCATTAACGCTGAACCTGCGACAACGCCTATGACATTCCCCGTCGCGGCAGAACCGACCAGCAAGCCTGCTCCGGCTATGATTTGTAAGCCACTTAGCACGACACCTATCCCATCAATGACATAGCCAATGATTTTTTCATTATCGTGATAAAATTATACAGAAGATGAAATCGTGGCTTGGCCAGTCCGCAACATCCTGTCCTGAATAGAAAGGTTCTCGGATTCGAGTTTAAGGTTCTGGATACATTCTTGGCATTGTTCATCATTGGTTGATGAACGGATGGTGTTTAGTTGCAGTGCGGCGTAGTCGCGAACTTCATCGCGAAACTTCATTCTGAGAATTCCATCTTTCAGATGAACAAGAGAAATCGCAATGGCTATGTTTACTAATTTGTTTGCTTCAAGATTAGCCATTGTAAGAAAGTAATTTGAAAATCTATTCTTATCCCAGTAGTTATCCATAACGCACCCTCATATAAACGTAATATTTGGCTAATAGTACTGACCTTACCCTAAAGTAGCTTGACTTGAAGAGCAAGGCAACCGACTTGGGGAGGTAAATAACTATCGCGTTAAAAATCAATTGGATTTTTAATAGTAACTTAATGGTAATTAAATTATTCGGTGAAAAACTAATGGTTTTTAGTTGGGTGAGGTTTTAGCTATATCTATAAATCTGGTGATTTCTTATTCAGGGGTTTTGAGACCGATTCTACTTGTTTGAAGCTGCTCTCCGGCATTGGGTTAGACTCACTCTTCGATTAAGGCTTAACCTTTCAATCTACATCGAAATGAGTTTATTTAGCATGCGTCTCGCGAAGACTGACGTCTTTGAGTTCTCCTTGAGCACCAAACCCAATTTTAAGCATTCTTGAAATGGTCACCAACATCAGTGTCGCTGTCGACACACGCATCACTGGCACGCTCCAACACAGGGATAAAATACGGATATTTTGAGTAATTGAGCAGTTTAGCTAACTCCTTTACCGACCAATACTCGCTCCCTTATAGGTCTACCTGCTTAATCTGTTCAAAGGGCTGGTGGTGTTTGTGTTTTGGTATCTAGTAAAAACAAAAAAGCCCGACGCTATGCGGGCTTTGCGATGCGTTTCGAGCATTACTCAATTGAATCTGTTTGTAGAGTGAGTGGCTCTAAGCCTTGTGGGGAAAGGGTTCAAGCTTTTGCAATTTGTCTTTAGGTACACCCATGTGTACATAGAAAAAAGTGGTGCTGCCCTAATCGGGGTGATTAAAGTAAAAACTCGATTTAACCCATTCACACCTTTTGCAAACAGCCTTTTTTTTCGTCTAATGTTTACTGTATTACGTAAAAAGATCTAGTGGTAGGAAGATGGATACTACAGAGCAGCTTAACGGAACTTACTTTTTTGATGGGATGGTGAATCTTAGCGCAGGAGAGCTAGCATTTTGGGTTGTTCTTGATGAAGCCCAAAAGCAGCTTGGTGTGCTCGACCTCTTTGCTTTGGCTCTCATTATTGGTGGTATTCCTATGGTGCCAACACGTACAAAACTCGATGCACGAAAAGCTACGCCAAATACCAGCCCGCTTTCAGCAGCGATGCGGACATTAATTAAGCACAAACTTGAGAAACGTTGGAAATCGCCTACATGGAAAACGATGCTAAATGGCCAATGGGCTAAAACAAATAGCCTCGGTGGATTGATAGGGCGTTGGCTGCCGTGGATAGGTGTGGTTATCACAGCCTACGATTTAACAATGATCACCTACCACAGCATCAACCGTTATAACCTTTTAGTTAAACCGGAGCACAGAGCATGAATGACGTGCGCGAAATGGAATTACTAGAGTTTGTTAGAAAGGAGTTATCTTTCCATTCGTTGGATTTAGATACATCGCTGACAACAGGTAAAGAATCAACTGTCAAAGAAGATGTTATTGATTTAATTGAGCGTTATGCCGAACAATTCGGTGTTGATTGTTCTAATCTCAATTGGTCTAAGTACTTTCCGCAAGTTGGGATACCTTTCCTTCCAAATGGCATGCTGCCAAAATTTCTTAAAACTGACCACAACAAGCCCAAACCACTTACACCTCGGATGCTAGTTGAATCAGCAAAGGTCGGAAAATGGCTCTACGATTAATAATAGTGTCATGCAAACTATGGCTTTAGTTCAGTAATCCTTACCGTAGGATATGAGCGGGCGGTGATATATGAGCTGAATGGTGTGGAGAAAACGGTGCTGACATCGCTTCCTGCAGACCGTTATCGGACAAAGGATGTGGCCGAACTTTATAACTCCCGCTGGGAAATACAGCCTCGCCGGGTACAATCCTGAGGCGGATGGAGCATTTACGAGGAAATCTGGAAGGGCTCTTCATAAAAAAACGCCCCCGACCATCAAGGCCGAGGGCGGTTAAGATATCAAAAACCCGCTATCCGGTGAAACGCAGTGCTGCTCCGCTTAAGTGAGCGGCATTGCGCCATGTGGCGGGCTTCTTGGTTTTTTGCGTCTTTGTGATAGCTCTTAAATAGTTACTCAATATTCTGAATCTGCTCGCGCATTTGTTCGATCAGCACTTTCAGCTCGATGGCTGAGGTGGTGACGTCAGAATTGATGGATTTGGAAGCCAGCGTGTTTGATTCGCGGTTGAACTCTTGCATCATGAAGTCCAGACGGCGGCCGACGGCTTCTTCCTTTTTGAGGATTTTATGCGTTTCTTTTACATGCGCATCAAGGCGGTCCAGCTCTTCTGCCACGTCTACGCGTTGAGCCATTAAGACCAGCTCTTGCTCCAGACGGGTGTTTTCCAGCTGAACTTGCGCATCTTCCAGTTTGCTGACCAGACGCTCGCGCTGCCATTGCAGAACATTTGGCATCTGGGCGCGCACTTTAACCACTTCAGCACTAACACCGTCGAGGCGCGTTTCAATCAGCGTCTTCAGGGCGGCGCCTTCGCTTTCGCGGGCAGTGATGAAATCGTCGATGGCGGTTTCCAGCGCAACCAGCAGTTCGTTGCTGATCGCATCTAAATCTTGCTCTTCTGCCAGCATCACGCCCGGCCAGCGCAGGACTTCCAGCGGATTGATTTCGCCTTCATCGCTCTGCATTTTTACCCACTGGGCGGCCGCAACCAGCTGTTTAGCCAGCTTTTCATTCAATTGCAGGGTGCTTTGCGCGCTTGGGTCGAGATCAAAACGCAGGTTACATTCGACTTTCCCACGGGTCAGGCGGGAGCGAAGACGCTCGCGGATCACCGGCTCGAGGCTGCGGAACTGCTCTGGCAGACGGATGTAGGTTTCGAGATAACGTTGGTTCACCGAGCGGAGTTCCCACGCTGCGCTGCCCCAGTCGCCCTTGATTTCACGTCGGGCATAAGCGGTCATACTACGGATCATGTCTGCGTACCTGTTGATGTAAAGATGGAGCGATTATAGCTTCCGTGGGCGGGTCATGATAGGCATTCCCTGAAACCCGCGCGCATATTCTGGCTCTTTACACAGATATTCTCGGGCGATTTACTCACTCGCCCGCCAGATGCAACGCGGGTGAATTTCTGTATAATGCGCAGCCAAACACGATTCGCGACCCGGAGATCAACCCATGCGTCCAGCAGGCCGAAATGCACAACAGGTGCGCCCCCTGACACTGACCCGTAACTATACCAAACATGCTGAAGGTTCAGTTTTAGTGGAATTTGGTGATACCAAAGTGCTTTGTACCGCCACGGTTGAAGAAGGTGTTCCGCGCTTTCTTAAAGGCCAAGGGCAGGGTTGGATCACTGCCGAATACGGCATGTTGCCGCGCTCTACCCACACGCGTAATTTCCGTGAAGCCGCGAAAGGCAAGCAGGGCGGGCGTACGCTTGAGATTCAACGCCTGATTGCTCGCTCGCTGCGCGCCGCCGTAGATTTGAAAAAGCTCGGCGAATTCACCATCACTCTCGACTGCGACGTTTTGCAAGCTGACGGCGGCACGCGTACTGCTTCTATTAGTGGTGCCTGCGTAGCATTGGCCGACGCGCTGAACGCGCTGGTTGCTGCTGGCAAGCTGAAAGCCAACCCAATGAAAGGTCTGGTGGCGGCGGTGTCAGTGGGTATTGTGAAGGGCGAAGCGCTGTGCGACCTCGAGTATGTTGAGGACTCCGCGGCTGAAACCGATATGAACGTAGTGATGATGGAAGATGGCCGCATGATTGAGGTGCAGGGCACCGCAGAAGGTGAGCCGTTCAGCCATGAAGAGCTACTGAGCTTGTTGACCCTCGCACGAGAGGGAATCGACACCATCTTCCAGGCGCAGAAAGCGGCGCTAGCAGAATAATTTTTAAGGCGACTGAGAAGTCGCCTTTTTTATGGCCTAAAGGCCGACGACCGACTGAGAACAGAGTAGACAGGAGACCCCCATGAAAGCTTATCAGCGCCAGTTTATTGAATTTGCATTGAACAAACAGGTTTTGAAGTTTGGTGAATTCACCTTGAAATCAGGCCGAATCAGCCCGTACTTCTTTAATGCCGGTTTATTTAATACTGGGCGCGATCTGGCGTTGCTGGGCCGTTTTTATGCCGAAGCCTTGATTGATTCCAAAATCGATTTCGACTTGGTGTTTGGCCCGGCCTACAAGGGGATCCCGATTGCGACCACCACCGCCGTGGCGCTGGCCGAGCATCACGACCGCGACGTGCCTTATTGCTTTAACCGTAAAGAAGCCAAAGATCACGGCGAAGGCGGTTTGCTGGTAGGAAGCCCGTTGCAGGGCCGAATCATGCTGGTGGATGATGTGATCACCGCCGGTACGGCAATCCGCGAATCCATGGAGATTATCGCGGCGCATCAGGCGACCCTCGCGGGCGTGCTGATTTCCCTCGACCGCCAAGAGCGCGGCCGTGCCGATATTTCTGCGATTCAGGAAGTCGAGCGCGACTATCATTGTAAGGTGATTTCGATTATCACTCTGCAAGACCTGATTGCTTATCTGGAAGAGAAAACGGAAATGGCCGACCATTTGGCCGCCGTGCGTGCTTACCAGCAGAAGTACGGGGTCTAAACTCTATAAAGCATCGCCACTGAAAGGGAATCAGTATGGATTTGTCGTCGCATAAGCATGGTGCAATGCCTGGTGGGGCGGCAGAAAGTCTGTGCCGTTCCCTTTCAGCTCTTCGCAATAACTCTTCGTCTGAGGGGAGTCGGCTCAGTTCGGCGGCCTATCAAAAAATCCTGTATTACTGCGGTGTGCGGCCCAATCTTGCGGGCTGGCGCAGATTCCTGATGCTGTTCCTGTCGATGCTGAGTTTTTTGGCCTTGGCCTCCGGCGTGGTGTTTTTCATTGCGTGGAACTGGGCGCTGATGCCCAAAATGGCTAAGTTCGCATTGGTGGAATTATGGATAGTCGCGCTGGCCGTGGTGGTGTGGTGGCGCTGGTATGACAGCGTTGCACAATCCGCCCTGTTGGCGCTCGGGCTGAGTTTCGGCGGCCTGTTTGCCTTATATGGACAGGTTTATCAAACAGGTGCAGACAGCTGGGAGCTGTTCCGCGCGTGGGCCATCGTGCTGTTGCCGCTGGCCCTCATCGCCCGGCGCAATGGCCTGTGGTTCTGCTTCTGGGTGGTCGCCAATCTGGCCTTCCAGCTCTATTACGTGGGCCGAAGTTCAGCCTTCTTTAGCGATATACCTTTCGCTAATCTCAGCTGGTTCAGCGATTCCATCCTTTATATCTATATCGCGATACAGGCCTGCTGCCTGATTTTCCGCGAGGCGTTGGCGGAATATGCGCAAAAGCGCAGCCCCGACAGCTGGCTAGCGAGTCGCTGGTTGCCACGCCTGATGGCCGCCTATCTGTTGCTGACTTTGACGCCGCTGGCCGCCGAGGTGATCACCGCGTGGAGCTACAGCAGTAAAATCGGCCTACTGCTGTGGGTGCTGACGATTCTGCTGGGCTATGGCTACTATCGCTATCGCCGCCCGGATTTATGCGTGCTGACGTTGGGCGTGATTAGCGTAGTGTTCATCGGCTGCATACTGATCATGCAGCTCTTCGACCGTCTCTGGGATCTCGGCAGCCTGTTTTTTGCCTGCTGCTTAATGATGCTCTGGCTGGTGGCCGGGGGCGCGGTGCTGCTGCACTGGCGCAAGCAGCTGTACCAACGGCAGGCGGAGGATAGTAAGCCTGATGCCCTGAGCGGCCTGCTGCACGAGCTGACTGAGCGGCAGTTATTGAGTGAAGAGCAGAGCGCCGAGCTGCAAGGTTTCGACCACGCGTCGCATCTGCCTTGGTATCTGCGCGCGGTGCTGGCTTTGGGTGGCTGGGTCGCCGCGCTGATTATTTTGGCGTTGCTGGCGCTATTGCTCTATGCCACCGGCCTGCTCGATTCGCTCAACGGCATTACCCTGCTGGTGCCTTCACTGATTATTGCCTGTCTGGCGGCGGCCTTTTTGCGCGCCAAGGGGATTGGCCAGCAGCATATCGGTCTCGCGTGGGCTATCGCGGCGACCTATGGCTTGTGTTTTAGCCTTTACCTGCTGATTGACCCCGACTGGAACAGCAATTTTATTATTGATTCGCTGTGGTTCCTGCCGGTACTGGCGGTGATGGCTGTTTTCATGCCGAACCGGGCTTACCGTTTTATGGCGGTGACCGCGTTCTTCTTTATTCTGGTGTTCTCCCTCGGCTACCTGACCAGTCAGTATGTGCATCCCGCTATCGCGACGGCCACGACCTCGATAGTCGTGGCGATAGTTCTGGCTGGCTGGATTGGCGTGATTGCCCGGCAAGATCAGCCGCAAACTCAGGCTCGCCGCGCGTTGAGCCTCAGCCTGCTGCATGGCATTCCGGCGGCTTTGATGCTGCTGTGCCTCGCGGGTGTGCATTCGGATATGCTCGACTCGTTCTTCTGGGACACGTCCGCGCCAATATTTCTGCCCATGAGTTTGGGCACGGGCATTGCGGCAGGCATTATTCTGGCCGGCGTGCTTCAAGCCGTGGTTTTTCGCTCGCCAATGACGGCGGTTTACCTGCCCGCCGCCTGCGTGTGTGCAGGCGTGGCGCTGTTCTCGCCGGGCATGGGATTAGGGCTGTTGCTGCTGCTCGCCGCCCGCCATCAAGGCAGCAAAGAGTGGTTGGTGATTGCCAGCGCATTCCTGCTGCTCTACCTCGCCTATTGGTACT
>Ga0308166_1001205_pt1 | contig 28543 bp, 21 predicted proteins | sample PhyCR2_2_FD_202137 | JGI IMG/M metagenome (GOLD analysis project Ga0308166, IMG submission 202137) | Phyllosphere microbial communities from UC Gill Tract Community Farm, Albany, California, United States - DLSLCC.R2 | ecosystem: Host-associated > Plants > Phyllosphere > Unclassified | place... | reverse complement strand
AAAGATACCTCCGAAGTTCGGCTTCACGGCTGGTCAGGTCGTTCAGCAGGGCGGAGAGGGCATTGATGCGTTCAGCTTCCATGATCTGTGGCAATTATGAGTGATTGAATCGAACCCTCGATTATACGCTAGTGCGCTGGGGCCGTATTGCCGTCGTGTCTTCCTGGCCATGTTGCAGTTCGTCTTGCCGATGCGGCGGCCGGGCGCTTATGATGGGGCGCCAGTCGTTGCTCCCGTTGTTGCGCCGTTTTCCGTCCCCATTGTCATCCTGCCCAGTCATGCCGCTCCGCCTCTCCCATCCGTTCGCTCTCGTGCCGCTGTCGCTTGCCGTCGCCTCGGCGTTCGCCGCGCCCGTGCCGGCCGGCACGCACGCCACGCTGGCGATCCTGGAGACGACCGACCTCCACGCCAACGTCGTCGGCTACGATTACTTCAAGCTGGCGCTCGACCCGTCGCTGGGGCTCGACCGCACGGCGACCCTGATCGCGCAGGCGCGCCGGGAATTCCCGAACACGGTCCTGCTGGACAATGGCGACACCCTGCAGGGCAATGCGCTGGGCGACTACCAGGCGCTCGTCGCGCCGGTGCGCTGCGGCGAGCTGCCCGCGACCTACAAGGTGATGCGCAAGCTCGGCTACGACGGCGGCGGCGTCGGCAACCACGATTTCAACTACGGCCTGGCCTACCTCGGCCAGGTGACGGGCAACCGCATCGATGTGCCGGGCGTGCCGAAGACCGCCAGGCCGTGCGCCGGCCCCGGCTTCCCGGTCGTGCTGGCCAACGTCTACAGCGTCAGGACGCACAAGCCGCTGTTCGCCCCGTACCGCATCATCGAGAAGCGCGTGCAGGCCATGGACGGCGATGGCCGCCCGGTCGCGGCGACGGTCAAGGTCGGCATCATCGGCTTCACCACGCCGACGATTCTGTCGTGGGACAAGCGCCTGCTCGAAGGCCGCGTCTACACGGAAGGCGTGGTCGAGACGGCGCGCCGCTACCTGCCGGAGATGCGGCGTAAGGGCGCCGACGTGATCGTCGCGATCTCGCACGGCGGCCTCGATGCCAGCCCGTACACGCCGGCGATGGAAAACGGCAACTACTGGCTGGCGCAGGTGCCCGGCATCGACGCGCTGCTGCTCGGCCACGCGCACCAGCTGTTCCCGAATCCGGCGTCGACGTCCGCCCAGTTCAACCTGCCGCACGTCGACAAAGTGCGCGGCACGGTGTTCGGCGTGCCGGCCGTGATGGCGAATTTGTGGGGCAAGCATCTCGGCGTGATCCGTTTCGAGATGCGGCACGACGGCAAGCACTGGACGATCGACCGCGATCGGACCGTGGTCGAGACGCGCGCCACGCAGCAGCCGGACAAATCGTATGTCGCGGCCGATCCGGCCGTGATGGCGCTCGTGCGCGCCGAGCACGACGCGACGATCCGCTACGTGCAGACCCCGGTCGGCAGCACGGACTTCCGCATGTCGACCTACTTTGCCGATGCGGGCGATCCGTCCGCGATCCAGGTCGTCAATGCGGCGCAGGCCGCGTACGTGCGCGACTACGTCAAGGCGAACCTGCCGCAGTATGCCGGCGTGCCGGTGCTGTCCGTGTCGGCCGCGTTCAAGGCCGGCGCGGCCGGGCCGGCCGACTACACGGACGTTGCGCCGGGCAACCTCGCGCTGAACAACGCGGCCGACCTGTACCTGTACCCGAACGCGCTGAGCGCCGTGAAGGTCGACGGCAGGGGCCTGAAGGCATGGCTGGAAAAGGCGGCGGGGCGCTTCAACACGATCGATCCGGCGCGGAGCGAACCGCAGGACCTCGTCAACGGGGCCTTCCCCAGCTATAACTTCGATACGGTGACGGATCCCGACCTGCGCTACGAGATCGACGTGACGCGCGCGCCGGGAGAACGCATCCGCAACCTGGCGTGGCAGGGCAAGCCGGTCGCCGACGACCAGGTCTTCCTCGTCGCGACCAACAACTACCGGGCGAGCGGCGGCGGGAATTTTCCGGGACTGGACGGCAGCCGCACGGCCATCGCCGCCCCGGACACGAATCGCGACGTGCTCATCGCCTACGTGCGCGCGCACGCGCGCCTGACGCGCGCGGCCGACGGCGCCGCGCGCAGCTGGCGGTTCGCGCCCGTGCGCACGGCGGGGCCGGTCGTGCTGCGGGCGCCCGCGGGCAAGCTGGAGCTCGCGCGGGCGGCGGGACTCGACAACGTGTCCGAGTTGCGCGCCGACGATGGACAGGGCAAGGGCTGGGCGCTGTATGCCGTCGACCTGGCGGGCGGTACGGCGCCGTGAGCGGATTGCGGCGTGCGGCGCGATCCGTGCTGCTCGCGTCCTGGCTGCTATCGGCCGCCGTCATGGCCGCGGCGCACGACGGGATGGCCGGTGCGCCCGCCAGCTTGCGTCCGTGCCTTGCGGTGCGCAACGGCATGGGCGCGCCGGCCGACCCGGCCGCGGGACGGCGCTGCCTGCGCCAGCTCGCGCAAACGGGCGAGCCTGCCGCCATGTTCCTGCTGGCGCAGATGCTGATGGATGGCGACGGCGGCGCGCGCGACGACGCGGCCGCGCGCGCGTGGCTGGAGCGGGCGGCCGAGCTGGACTATCCGGAAGCGCTGCAGGCGCTCGCGCTGGCCGAGCCGGACCCGGTGCGCTCGGACGGCCTCATGCGCGCGGCCGCGCATGCGCTCGCGCACCGCGCGCACGAGGCGCGGCGCCAGTGATCCAGCGGCGGGGTCAGGTGCGGGTGCTGCGGCCCGTGGCCTGGATCTCGCACGACGCGATGTCGGCCAGATCGATCAGGCTCTGGACCTCGGCCGCGCGCAGGCGGCGCGGCTCGCGGTCGATCACGCACAGCGTGCCGAGCGGCTGGCCGGACTTGTCGCGCAGCGGGACGCCGGCGTAGAAGCGGATGTGCGGTTCCTGCAGCACGAGCGGATTGGCGCGGAAGCGCTCGTCTTCCATCGCGTCTTCGACGACGAACAGCTCGTTCTTCAGGATCGCGTGCGAACAGAAGGCCCAGTCGCGCGGCGTCTCGCGCGCCGCCAGGCCGACGCGCGCCTTGAACCACTGGCGGGTCGAGGTCAGCAGCGAGATCAGCGCGATCGGCGAACCGGTCACCATCGACGCCAGGCGCACGAGGCGGTCGAAGCGCGCTTCCTCGTCGCTGTCGACGAGACCGGTGGCGGCCAGCGCCGCCAGGCGCGCGCGTTCGTTCGCGCCGACCGGATAGCCCGGCTGCGGCGCCGGCTGGTATTCCTTGTCGGTGCTCGGGTTCGGCGTCGAGCGCGACTGGTCGTCGCCATGCATCAGCCCCTGCACGAGGCTCAGGCGGGTGCGACGGTGCCCGCCCGGCGTTTTCCACGATTCGATCGCGCCGCTTTCCATCCAGATCTGCACGGTGCTGGTCGCGACGCCGAGCAGGCGCGCCACTTCGCTCGTGGTCAGGATCGGATCGTCTTCTTGTACGTTGCTTTGCATAAACTTCCTCACTTCCCGCCAGTATAGCGGATTCAGAGGGTTCGATATCTTTCTAGCCCAGATGCTCAGCAGTACGTGATTTCAATCCAACACTTTGGCACAAACTTATTTCGTGTTGTGAATCGCTTGACAACGTTGCGGCTGGTGTGTGTATTGACTGGCTGTGCCCGTTCAATGTACGGCGTGTTTTTCCGGTTGCACGAGCACGAACGGGTTCACGACGGAGGCCCACAATACGGCATTCGTCGTCTGCCATGTCAGCGCCTGCACGTCCGAGACTTTCGCGACCTTGCCCTCGCTCATCCAGCGGGCGATGCTGTCCTTGTCGTCGTGCGCGATGCGCAGTGCGACGTCGACCAGGTCCAGCGCCTCGCTGACGTATACGACGGCGCCGTGGGCGAAATGGCGTTCGAGTTCGGACCATTGCACGCGCGCGGTTTCGCGGTTGATCTTGTCGTGCAGTTCGGTGTCTTTGAGCGGATCGGTTTTCATGTGCATGTGTTCGTGATTCAGACGGGTTCGACGACGGGATGCGGCGAACCCGCCCATGTTAACCGATACGCCTTTCCTTTGCGGACATTGCCCACCAGCGCAGGCCGGAAACAGGCGAGATTCGTGCCGTCCGGATGCCGCACGCTGGGGTAGATGACGCCCATCGAGCCGGCGTCCAGCAGTTCCGCCGCCAGCGCCTGCGACGCGACGTAGCTGTCCGGGTCGAGGCATGCCGTCCAGGCGTCCGAGCCGCGCAGGTCGTGGAAGCCGGCGCTGAAGTCGGCCAGCAGCGCCTGGTAGGTGACGCTGTCGTCGAAGCGGCCGATCTCCTGGTATTCGACCGTCTTGTGAAAACCGACCTCGGCCAGCGCCGTGTCGGCGTCGAATGCGCAATACCAGGCGCCGCGGTCGCCGTCGTTGAAGCGGCTGCCCTCCGGCCGCGCATAGGTGTACGCTGCGTTGATGATGCGGAAGTTCGGCACGCCGAACACCAGCTCGTCGACGCCGATCCCCGGCAGGAGGCCCGACTCGCCGCGCAGGCGGTCGTTGGTGGCGTTGTCGATGTCGAACAAATCGCGCAGCATGCCGTCGCCGTCGGCCAGCGGGGCCAGCACGGAATCCTCGAGGTCGGCGAAGCGCGACGGGATCAGGCGGCAGGTGTCGAACTGGCGCAGCGCCGTCAGGCGGGGGATGAGCTTCACTCAAAGCCCTCCGCGGCGGGCGTCGAGGAGGCGGCGCACGGTCTGCATGGCGAGCAGGCCGCCGCCCAGCATGTAAGCGAGCGGCGTGCGGCCGTTGAAGATGGGATTGGTGTTCGGGAGGTGGATCCATTCGTCGGCGAGCTTGTCGCCGTACAGGATGTGCAGGGCCTTGTAGATGCCCAGCAAATAGGAAATGCGGGTGATGCGGTCGACTTCGAGCACCCGCGCCGGATGCTTTTTCCATTCGTAGAACGTCGAGGACGACAGCCCGCCCAGCAGTTCGCGCGCATCCTCGTCGCGCACCTGCCAGGCGCCGGCAAGGCGGAAGAAACCTTTCAGCGCCGACTCCGACAGGCGCTCGCGCTCGGAGCGTGCCGACAGATCGACGAGAACGTTGGGTTCGAAACGGCTCTTGGGGTAGGCGTACGCGTAGCTCATGAAGAATCCTCCGGTTTTGGATTATATATACTCCGCTTCCGGATGCATTGCAAGTGTCTTGAACAATCGGTATTGCCGTGCCAGAATGCAACGCTTGACAAAACCTTCATCCTTGCAACGACGAGAAAGGGGGCGCCATGCGTCTGCTGTCGATCGGTGTCATGTGCATCAGCATGCTGATGCTGGCGGTGGCGAGCGCGGCGCGCCCGTCGAACGAGGCGTTGAAACGGCAGGTGACGGCGACCGAGCGCGCGTTCGCCGCCACGATGAAGGCGCGCGACCTGGCCGCGTTCGCATCCTTCGTGGCCGACGAGGCCATCTTCTTTTCCGGCCAGACGCCGCTGCGCGGCCGCGACGCCATCGTCGCCGCCTGGCGCCCCTATTACGAAGGCGGGCGCGCGCCGTTTTCGTGGGAGCCGGAGCAGGTCGAAGTCGTGCAGTCCGGGACGCTGGCGTACAGCGGCGGCCCCGTGCACGACGCCGCCGGCAAGGTGGTCGGGCGCTTCAACTCGATCTGGCGGCTGGAGGCGCCGGGGCGCTGGAAGATCGTGTTCGACCGCGGCGACGCGCCGCCGTGCGAGTGCGCCGCCGCGCCCGCGGACGGGAAGGCATCGGGCCAGCGCTCAACAATGTGACCAGTTGGCCCGGACGAATTGACAGTTGCCGGGCCTGTCCAGATACTCGTACGCCCGACAACGACGAGCAGGCTGGAGACATGATGCTGATCCGAACCATTGCACCGATAGGGCTGCTGGCGCTCGCCCTCACGCAGTCCGCCCTGGCGGCCCAGGGCAAGCAGGTCGAACAACTCGACCGCGGCGTCGTCGCCGTCGCGACCGGCGGCGGCGTCTTCGTCAGCTGGCGCGTGCTGGGCGTCGACGATCCCGACACCCGCTTCAACCTCTACCGCGACGGCGTCCGCCTGAACGGCGCGCCGCTGGAAGCGAGCAATTTCACGGACCCGAGCGGCACACCGGCGGCCCGCTACACGGTGCGGCCCATCGTCCAGGGGCACGAAAAGAAAGACGAGGCGGCCGGTGCCACCTGGAGCCAGCCCTTCCTGCGCATACCCGTCCAGCGTCCCGCGGGCGGCGTTACGCTCAAGGGCGAAGCGTACACGTACGACCTCAACGACGGCACGCCGGCCGACCTGGACGGCGACGGCCAGTACGAACTGATCGTCAAGTGGCAACCCACCAATGCCAAGGACAATTCGCAATCGGGCTATACCGGCAACACGTACGTCGACGCGTACAAGCTCGACGGCACCCGGCTGTGGCGCATCGACCTGGGCCGCAACATCCGCGCCGGTGCCCATTACACGACGGTAGTCGCCTACGACTTCGACGGCAACGGCAGGGCCGAGGTGATGCTCAAGACCGCCGACGGCACCGTCGACGGGCAGGGCAAGGCGATCGGCGACGCCGGCGCGGACTGGCGCAATGCGAACGGCTACATCCTGTCCGGGCCCGAGTACCTGACCGTGTTCGACGGCCGCACGGGCCGGGCGCTGGCGACCACCGATTACCTGCCGGCGCGCGGGTCGGTGGCGGCCTGGGGCGACAACTACGGCAACCGCGTCGACCGTTTCCTCGGCGGCGTCGCCTATCTCGACGGCCGCCGCCCCAGCGCCGTGTTCTCGCGCGGCTACTACACCCGCGCCGTCGTCGCCGCCTGGGACTACCGCGACGGCGTGCTGTCCAGCCGCTGGGTGTTCGATTCCGACAAGGAGGGCGGCGCCGTGCGCGGCCAGGGTTCGCACTGGTTCGCGGTGGCGGATGTGGACGGCGACGGCCGCGACGACATCGTCTACGGCGCCGCCGCGATCGGCAGCGACGGGCACATGCTGTACAGCACCGGCCTGTGCCATGGTGACGCGCTGCACGTCGGCAAGCTCGACCCGCGCCGCGCCGGGCTGCAGGCCTATATGGTGCACGAAACGCCGTCGTGCTACGGCGCGACCGGCGCCGAGATGCACGACGCCGGCACCGGCCAGATCCTGTGGGGCGTCAGTGGCGGCGGCGCCGACGTCGGCCGCGGGGTGTGCGCCGACATCGATCCGAACTACCTGGGTGAGGAATGCTGGGCGTCGCGCGGCGGCCTGATGGCGGCGAACGGCCAGCAGATCTCGACGTCACGTCCGGGGAACATGAATTTCGCCAGCTGGTGGGATGGGGACCCGGGCCGCGAACTGCTCGACGGTACGGTCATCAACAAGTGGCAGCCGGCGACCTCCGGCGTGACGCGCCTGCTCGACGGGGCGCAATACGGGGCGGCGTCGAACAACGGCACCAAGGCGACGCCGGTCCTGTCGGCCGACATCCTGGGCGACTGGCGCGAGGAAGTCGTCTGGCGCACCGCCGACAACACGGCGCTGCTCGTGTTCACGACGACGGCGCCGACGACGGCGCGCATCCCGACCCTGATGCACGATCCGCAATACCGCGCGCAGGTGGCCGGGCAGAACGCCGGCTACAACCAGCCGCCGCATCCGAGTTTTTACCTCGGCAACGGCATGGGGCCGGTGACGCAGGCGCCCGTGTTTACCCGCTGACCCAAGCACCGTCGTCCCCGCGCAGGCGGGGACCCAAGTTAATATGCGTCGCGATACCGCGGACAAATCAGATTCCCGCCCGCGCGGGGACGACGGTCAGGCCGGCTCCGCATGCTCCACCAGCAGCTGCACCTTGGTGACGCCGTTGTATTCGTTGGCGTCGAGGCGGAACGCCACGCGCGCCTTGTCGCCCAGCGCATCCGTGTGGCCGAACCAGATGGCGTCGTAGCGGCGGCCGTTCCGTTCCAGCAGGAGCTTGAGGTGCTTGTCCTTCAGGATGCGCTGGCTGACGACACGGAATTCGTCGCAGAACACGGGCGGCGCGAAACCCTGGCCCCACACCTGGCCGTCCAGCAGCTCGATGAACTGCGTGTTGTAGAAATCGTCTTCCAGCGGACCGTCCGTCTCGACGACGCGCTCCAGCTGGGCTTCCGTCAGCCAGGCGCGGCCGACGGTTTCGAACGCTTGCGCGAACGTGTCGAAGTGGTCGCCGCGGATCGTCAGGCCGGCCGCCATCGCGTGACCGCCGAACTTGTCGATCAGCCCCGGCACCTTCTTCGACACGAGGTCGAGCGCGTCGCGCAGGTGAAAGCCGGGGATCGAGCGGCCGGAGCCCTTGATCCAGCCGTCGCCGGCGGGCGCGAACGTGATCGTCGGCCGGTAGAACTTCTCTTTCAGGCGCGAGGCGACGATGCCGATCACGCCCTGGTGCCAGCCGTCGTCGAACACGGCGATGGTGCTGGCGTCGGCCGGCTGGAAGTCGTCCAGGTGCAGCAGCGCGGTGCCCTGCATGTCGGCTTCGATCTCGCGGCGCTTGAGGTTGATGTCGTTGAGCTGCTGGGCGATGGCCCAGGCGCGGCCCTCGTCGTCCGTGAGCAGGCACTCGATCCCGAGCGACATGTCCTCCAGCCGGCCGGCGGCGTTCAGGCGCGGGCCGAGCGCAAAGCCGAGGTCGAACGGCGACGCGCTGCGCGCCTCGCGTCCCGCCACGCGGAACAGCGCCGCGACGCCGGCGTGCATGCGCCCGGCGCGCATGCGCTTCAGGCCCTGGGCGACGAGGATGCGGTTGTTGGTGTCGAGTTTCACCACGTCGGCGACCGTGCCGAGCGCGACGAGGTCGAGCAGGTTGTCGAGCTTGGGCTGCGTCTGCGCGTCGAATGCGCCGCGCCGGCGCAGTTCCGCGCGCAGCGCCAGCAGCACGTAGAACACGACGCCCACGCCGGCCAGGTGCTTGCTCGGGAAGCCGCACTCCGGCTGGTTCGGGTTGACGATCACGCGCGCGTCCGGCAGCGTCTCGCCCGGCAGGTGGTGGTCGGTGACGACGACGTCGATCCCGCGCCGCTTGGCCGCTTCCACGCCGTCGATGCTGGCGATGCCGTTGTCGACCGTGATGATGATGTCCGGCGCCTTTTCGCGCGCCGTCAGCTCGACGATCTCCGGCGTCAGGCCATAGCCGTATTCGAACCGGTTGGGCACGATGTAGTCGACCCGTGCGCCCATCGCGGACAGGCCGCGGATCGCGACCGCGCACGCGGTGGCGCCGTCGCAGTCGTAGTCGGCCACGACCGTCATCTTCTTGCCGGCCGCGATGGCGTCGGCCAGGTAGGCGGCCGCGGCGTCGATCTGGCGCAGCGCGCCCGGCGGCACGAGGGCCTGCAGTTCGCTGGCGAGCTCGCGCGGGTCGGTCAGGCCGCGCGCGGCGAATACGCGCGCGAGCACCGGGTGGATCCCGCCCTGGCGCAGCATGTCGGCTTGGCGCACGGGGCAGGGGCGGATGGCGATACGGGTCTTCAAATCAGGCGTTCCAGGGTGGGACGGCGCCAGAACTTGCGCTGCGCCATCGGGGTCGTGGTGAGGTCGAGGTGGCCGTCGCGGTGGCTCAGCACGAGGCGCAGCGTCTTGACGCGGCCGCTGCCGAGGGCCGCCAGCAGCGGCGCGAACAGTTCGGTTTCGAGGCGTTGCATCTGCGCCAGCCAGCCGGCCCAGTCGGCGGCGATGCCGGGCGCCGCCACGTTGCCGCAGGCGAGCAGCCAGTGGCCGCCGTCGTCCAGCAGGGCGTCGAGGCCGGCCAGCGTGTCGAGGCGCCGTTCCGCCAGCGCCGCGAGCCAGCCGGGCCCTTCGAACGCGGCCACGCGCGGCGCCGCGATCGGCTTGCCGGACGCCTTGGCGACGAGCTGGTTCGCATGTTCGGTGGCCATGCTGGCATTCCCCCACGGCCAGAACGAATTGATCGGCAGCTGCCCGCGCGCCTCGCGCGCCGCGTTGGCCGGGTCGGTGAACCAGGTCACCTGCACGTCGTTCTGCAGCTTGCGGAACGCGCGCGCCGGGCCGCCGGCCGGCATCCAGTCGGTCAGGTTCATGTTGATCGCCGCGTCCGGGCTGGCCGTCGTCAGGTCGGTCCAGTCGTCGGCGCGCATGAACCAGGTGTCGGCCGTGCCCCAGGCCAGTGTGTAGCCGAGCTCCTCGAAGCAGGGGCGGGCGCTGTCGAACAGCGCGCGCGCTTCCGCCTCGCGCAGGTCGAGCTGGCGCACGTCGCCCATCTGCAGGTGCGTGCGCGCGATCTGGATGTGCGCCGGATTGACGACGAACCACATGCCGTTGTCCGGATCCAGCCCCAGGCCGCGCATCGCCTTCGCCGCCACGCCGGGCACCAGTCCGTGCGCCAGGCCCAGCGCGCGCGCGATCCACAGCTCGTGCGGCAGCGCGCGCGCCTCGGCTTCCAGCGGCTGGTACCGGACGGCCGACGTTTTCGACAGCAGCGTCGCCAGCGCCGGCGCCTGCAGGGCGCGGGTCAGGTCGGGTGCGAATTCGGGGGCGGGCAGGGCGAACGGCAGGACGAGCGAAATGTGGGCCATGCCGCTATTGTAGGCGATATGGACGTCGCGCGAGCAACCGCCGTTGCTGTCGGACAGCAGCGAACGGGGGGCACCGGATGTGTCCGCGTGTGTGCAAGTTGGAAAAAATACTTCCAATTGTGACAACCTCCCACACGGATGAGCGTTGTGTGGCAAACTGCGGGTCCATCGCATTGCCCCCGGAGCCCATGAGTCTCATCCACAAATTGCCGTTCGAATGGCTGGTCGGCCTGCGCTACACGCGCGCAGGCAAGCGCAGCGGCCGCAACAGCTTCATTTCCTTCATTTCCCTGATCTCCGTGTCCGGCATCGCCCTCGGCGTGGCCGCGCTGATCGTGGTGCTGTCGGTGATGAACGGGTTCCAGAAAGAGGTGACGGACCGCATGCTGTCCGTGCTCGCGCATATCGAAGTGTTCGATGCGAGCGGCACGATGCCGGACTGGCGCCGCGCGGCAGGGGAAGCGTTCCGCAACCCGGCCGTGCGCGGCGCCGCGCCGTTCGTCGAGACGCAGGGCCTGCTCGTGCGCGGCGACACGATGAAGCCGGCGGTCATCCGCGGCATCCTGCCGGCCGAGGAGCGCAAGGTGTCGGACGTCGCGAAGCAGATCCGCCAGGGCAGCCTGGACAGCCTGAAACCCGGCGAATTCCATATCGTGCTCGGCTACGTGCTGGCGCGCTCGCTCGGCGTCGGCGTCGGCGACAAGGTCAACATGCTGCTGGCCCAGGGCCAGGTGACGCCCGCCGGGCTCGTGCCCCGTTCGCGCGTGTTCACGGTGAGCGGCATCTTCGAGGCCGGCCACTACGAATTCGATTCCGCGATGGCGTTCATCGACATCGGCGACGCCGAGCGCATGGTGCGCATCGACGCGCCGAACGGCCTGCGCCTGCGCATCGCCGACATGCACCAGGCGCCGCTCGTCGCCGACCAGCTCAAGCACGGCATGTCGGGCGACCTCGTCATGCGCGACTGGTCCAAGCTGAACGCCAACTGGTTCGCCGCCGTGCAGACCGAAAAGCGCATGATGTTCATCATCCTGACCCTCATCATCGCCGTCGCCGCGTTCAATCTGGTGTCGACGCTCGTGATGACCGTGACCGACAAGCAGCCCGACATCGCCATCCTGCGCACGCTGGGCGCCTCGCCGCGCTCGATCACCAAGATCTTCATGATCCAGGGCGCGCTCGTCGGCATCATGGGTACCGTGGCCGGCGTGCTGCTCGGTGTCGTGGTGGCGCTGAACATCGACGTCATCGTGCCGTTCATCGAACACCTGTTCGGCATCCAGTTCCTGTCCAAGGACATTTATCTGATCAGCGAGATCCCGTCGGACATGCGCTGGCCGGACGTATTCAAGATCGGCGGCGTGTCCGTGCTGCTGGCCTTCGTCGCGACGATCTACCCGAGCTGGTCGGCGTCGCGCGTCAAACCGGCGGAAGCCCTGCGTTATGAATGACATCAATTCCATGAACCCCGTACTTTCCTGCCGCGGCGTCGGCAAGACCTTCCGCCAGGGCGACTATGCCGTCCAGGTGCTCGACCACATCGACTTCGCCATCGGCCGCGGCGAGCGCGTCGCCATCATCGGCGCGTCCGGTTCCGGCAAGTCGACCCTGCTGCACATCCTCGGCGGGCTCGATACGCCCAGCACCGGCGCGGTGACCTTGCAGGGCGAGGACTTCGCGGGCCTGTCCGAGACGCGCCGCGGCGACGTGCGCAACCGGTCGCTCGGCTTCGTCTATCAGTTCCACCACCTGCTGCCCGAATTCACCGCGCTCGACAACGTCGCCATGCCGCTCTTGATCCGCCGGATGCCGCGCGCGCAGGCGCTCGAGCGCGCCCAGGCGATGCTGGCGCGCGTCGGTCTGACCAAGCGCGCGATCCACCGGCCGGGCGAACTGTCCGGCGGCGAACGGCAGCGCGTGGCGCTGGCGCGCGCGCTCGTCACGGAGCCGGCCTGCGTGCTGGCGGACGAACCGACCGGGAACCTCGACCATACGACGGCGCAGGGCATCTTCGACCTGATGCTGGAACTCTCGAAGACGCTCGGCACCGCGTTCGTGATCGTCACGCACGACCCGGAACTGGCGCGCCGCTGCGACCGCGTGCTGCGCCTGACGGAACACGGCCTGCAGCCGGCCGACGCCTGACGCCTGCCGCCATGTGGATCGACACCCACTGCCACCTGGACGCCCACGAGTTCGGCGCGGAGTCGCCCGACATCGCGCGCTGCGCCGCCGGCCTGGGTGTCGGCATGATCGTGATCCCTGCCGTCGCGCGCGCCAATTTCGACGTCGTGCGATCGATGGCGGCGGCGCTGCCCAACGCCAGCTATGCGCTGGGCATCCACCCGATCTACGTGCCGCAGGCGACGGACGACGATCTCGCCGAACTGCGGCGCCAGGTCGAGGCGTCGCTGCCTGACCCGAACTTCGTCGCGATCGGCGAGATCGGCCTCGATTTCTTCATCCCGATGTTGTGCGAACCCGACATGCGCGCCAAGCAGGAGCGCTTCCTGCGCGAGCAGCTGCGCATCGCGCGCGACTTCGGCCTGCCCGTGCTCACGCACGTGCGCCGCTCGCAGGACCAGGTCCTGAAGCACGTGCGCCAGATCCGGCCCGCGGGCGGCATCGCGCACGCCTTCAACGGCAGCTTCCAGCAGGCGCAGGGCTTCCTCGATGTCGGCTTTCGCCTCGGCTTCGGCGGCGCCATGACGTTTACCCGCGCACTGCAGATCCGGCGCCTGGCGACCGACCTGCCGCTGGACGCGATCGTGCTGGAGACGGACGCGCCGGACATCTCGCCTGCCTGGGTCCACCCGGGCCGCAACAGCCCGGAGCAACTGCCCGCGATCGGCCAGGCGCTGGCCGCCCTGCGCGGCGTCGATGCCGACGTCGTGCGCGCGGCGACGCAAGCCAGCGCGCTGGCCGCGATCCCGCGCCTGGCGCCGCTGCTGGCCGGCTGACCGCGCTCTCCCGCCGGCGCCCGCGCGCATGCAGGCTGCATGCGTGATGCGCGCGACCGCATGCCCGCTGTCCCGGTTCCCGCGGGTTACGGCGGCGCGCCGGCCGCAACCCGGCGTCGCATCGCGTGCGACCATCCATATGCATGGAAGTTCGCTTTTACCGGTGATGACGCGCGCCAACTCGGTGTCCGGTGAAGCGTGAAAGAATCCAGTCTCGTGCCGCAACGGCGGCGTGTCGACGGGAGAGACAGTGGAGAGCGCGAGCGAGTTCCTGCGGGTTCTGCAGCACGACAAGGTCCTGAGCACTGCGCAGCGGCCCTTGCGCCTGCACCTGGCCCATGCCGGGCGGCTCGCCGAGGACGTGCTGCTGCCCCAGCGGGTCACGGGCAGCGAGTCGGTATGCGGCGGGATCGACTACCGCGTCGCCTGCCTCGCCAGCAGTCCGCACATCGCGCTCAAGGACCTGATCGCGCTGCCGGCCGAACTGCAGTTCGTCACCGACCGCGGCCAGGTGCGCAGCGTGTGCGGCATCGTCACCGAGGCGCGCGCGGGCGACGCCGACGGCGGCCTGGCCGGCTACGAGCTCGTGCTGCGCGACGTGTTCGCGGTGATGGAAAAGCGCACCAACAGCCGCGTCTTCCGTTATCAGAACGAGCTCGAAATCGTGCAGGTGCTGTGCGACGAGTGGCGCCAATCCAACACCGTGCTGGCCAACGCGTTCGAACTGGAACTCGACCCGCTGTTCGACATGCGCCAGTTCCCGCCGCGCGAACAGACCATGCAATACAACGAGTCGGACGCCGCGTTCGTGCGCCGGCTGCTGCGCCGCCGCGGCATCGCCTGGGTGTTCCGTCCGGGGCGCAGCCGCGGCAGCGCCGTCGACCCGGCGCACGACCGCACGCCCGCGCACACGCTGGTCCTGTTCAACGATCCGAACGGCCTGGCGCGCAATGCCGCGGGCAGCGTGCGCTATCACCGCGACACGAGCGCGGACGGGCGCGACACCGTCACGTCGTGGCGCGCCGCGCGCTCCCTGCAGCCCGGCGTCGCCACCCGCCACAGCTGGGACTACAAGCATCCGGACGGCGCTCAGTTCATGACGGTCACCGCGCGCGGCAACGCCGACCAGGGCCCGAACGGCAACGCACTGGCGGCCACCCTGGACGACTACCTGATCGAGATGCCGCATGCCGGCAACGACGTCGAAGACCACTGGCGCCTGGGCCACGTGCGCATGACGCGCCACGAATTCGAGTCGAAGTGCTTCCACGGCGAAGGCGGCGTGCGCGACTTCTGCGCCGGCCAGTACTTTTCGCTCGCAGGCCATCCCGAGATCGACACCCATCCCGCCGCGGAGCGCGACTTCGTCATCACCGAACTGCGCGTCGTCGCCGACAACAACCTGCCGCGCGACCTCGAACGCCACGCCGCGCGCCTGGGGCCGGCGCTCGATCCGGCCCTGGGCGCGCTGCCGCTGCCGCGCGCGGGCGATGCCGACGTGCGCGTGCGCGTCAGCTTTTCCGCCGTGCGGCGCGGCATACCGATCGTGCCGGCGTACGACCCGCGCACCGACCTGCCGCATCCGCCGCTGCAGAGCGCCGTCGTGGTCGGCCCGGCCGGCGAGGACGTCCATTGCGACGCGCTGGGGCGCGTGAAGATCCGCTTCCCCGGCATGCGCGCCGCCGACCACCGCCATGCCCACGGCGCCGGCGCGTCGAATTCGCCGGCCGATTCGGCCTGGGTGCGCGTCGCCTCCAACTGGGCCGGCAACGGCAACGGCAGCCCGCAGCAGGCCGGCGCGCTGTCGCTGCCGCGCGTGGGCAGCGAAGTGCTGGTGGCATTCCTCGGCGGCGATCCCGACCGGCCGATCGTGCTCGCCCAGCTCTATAACCAGCGCACGGCGCCGCCCGCGTTCAGCGGCACGGGCGAGCTGCCCGGCAACCGCTACCTGTCCGGCACGCGCACCCACGAAGTCGGGGGCGCGCGCGGCAACCAGCTGCGCTTCGACGACACGCGCGGCCAGATCAGCGCGCAGCTCGCCAGCGACCACGGCGCCTCCGAACTGAACCTCGGCTGGCTGACACGCCCGCGCACGGACGGCAGCGGCGCGCCGCGCGGCGAGGGTGCGGAGCTGCGCAGCGACCTGTCCGTCGCGGTGCGCGGCGCGCAGGGCGTCCTGATCAGCGCCGAAGCCAGTCCGCATGCGGAAGGCGGGCAGCTCGACCGCCCGGGACTGACGGGACTGGCCGACGTCATGCAGGGCATCCTCGAAGAAATGGGCCGCCTGGCCGCCGTCCACACGGAGGACGAGCCGGCAGGGCAGCGCCTCGCCGCCCTCGTCGCCAGGCTGAAGCGCTGGCACGCGGGCAGCAACGTCGCCGAGGGCGCGGCCGGCGGCGGCGAACCGATCCTCGCGGCGACGGCACCGAACGGCGTCATCGTCGCCAGCAACGACAGCCTGGCGCTGGGCGCGGGCGGCAAGGTCGACATCGTCAGCGCGGGCGACGCCGAAGTCGCCGCCGGCGCCAACATCTTCGTGCGCGCGGCGCGCAAACTGAGCATGTTCGCCCACGAGCTGGGCGTGCGCCTGGTGGCGGGCCGCGGCGACATCATCGTACACACGCACGCCGGCAATATCCAGATCAAGTCGGCTGGCCGCATCAGCCTGATCGCGGCCGAACGCATCGAGCTGGAAGCGCCGGCGGTCAAGATCATCGCCCCGGGCGCCCAGACCGACTGGGGGGACGGCACCATCACCCAGCAGACGAGCGGCCGCCAGGTCGTCAAGTCGGCCGGCGTCGACAACCTCGGCCCCGGCGGCGCGGTACCGGACGGCGTGCGCCTGCCGACGTCGCACCTGCATACCGACGAATACGTGGTGCTGCGCCACCAGCAGACCGGCAAGCCGGTCCCGAACCAGCGCTACCAGGCGACGTTCGAAGACGGCCGCACCGTGACCGGCCGCACCGACGCGCAGGGCCGCACGTCGCTCCTGATCGGCGAAATGATCGGCGACGTGGCGATGACTTTCCTCCCCGACCAACCTGCCCGTTGATGCGGGCCACCCAAGACCACGGAGCGCGCATGGCAGACCCGACCCGCCCCTTGCCCAACCTCGTCCCGGAGAAGGACGGCAGCTGGACCGGCCGTACCGTCCTGACCCCGACGTCGTTCACGACGCGCGGCCTGTTCACGCTGCCGCCGTCGAAGGTCGTCCCGGTCATCGTCGTGCCGGGAACGATGGGGACCAACCTGCGGGCGGCGACGAATCCCGCATTGAAGGCGAACGAGTTGCTGACGCCGGGCGAGCCGGCATGGCGCGCGCCGAACGGGACATTCGAGGGCTTGAAGGCCGCGCGCAAATGGAGGAGTTTCGATCCGAAGACGCGCCAGCAGATCCTGAATGGCCGCACGCTCGACGTCGACACGCGCGGCGATATCCACCTGCCGACGGAAGCGCGCAATTACGGCATGACGGAGGGCGAGGTGCGCGGCCGCGGCTGGGGCGAGGTGCACTGGGATTCGTACGGCGACCTGTTGTACGGCCTGCACGTGGGGCTGAACCACACGTTCGAAATGGATTCTTCGGAGAACGTCCGCGTGATCTGCCGGCACTGGAAGGACGTGATGGCATGCGATCCCGCGAAGTGGGGCGTGCGCAGCATCGACAGGATCACGGAACCCGAGCTGGAAAAACACGCGGGCTACTACTATCCGGTGTATGCCTGCGGCTACAACTGGCTGGCGTCCTGCGAGGATTCGGCGCAGCGGCTGCGCAAGCGCATCCAGGACATCATCGACTTCTGGCGCAACCGCCAGCGCGAATGCCGGCAGGTGATCCTCGTGACGCACTCGATGGGCGGGCTCGTGGCGCGAGCCTGCGCGAAGGCGATTCCTGAGCAGATTCTGGGGGTGATCCACGGCGCAATGCCGGCGCTCGGGGCTCCCGCATGTTATCGCCGTATTGCCTGCGGCACCGAACGGTGGAGTCCGACGAACGGTGGCATCGACAACAAGAAGGCCGAGTGCGTGTCCGACATCCTTGGTGAACGGCCGGCTTTGACGATGCCGGTCATGGCGAATTCGCCGGGGGCCCTGCAATTGCTCCCCACCCATTTGTACCCGCAGCCCTGGCTTCACGTCACTCTGGTCAGCAGGGTTAACAACAAGGATGTGCCGCGGGACGTGGTGCATCTGCCGGTCGGTAATCCCTATGACATGTATCGAGACTTCGCCTCGTGGTACCGGCTCGTCGATCCGAAGCTGGCCGACCCGGCGCAGACCCGGCGCGGCGACGTGCAAAAGGTCGAACGGTCGATTAAGGCGGCAATTGATTCGGCCGAGAAGTTTCACCGTGAAACGTTGGGCGACTATTATCATCCCGATACGTATGCGTTCTATGGGGCGGATCCTGAACACATGTCGTTCGGGGCAGTACGTTGGGTTGCACGCGACCCTGGTGCGGGCGCCGTGTTCACGGACGCCAATCTGCGCAATGCCGTCCAGGTCAACTATGGTGAGACCGGCGGCCGCCGCGTGCGCGTGGAAGGTCGGACCGATCTACACTTCGTGCCCGCTCGCCAGGACGTGGCCGGCGACGGCACGGTGTCGCATCAGTCCGGCGTCGGGCCGCGCGGCAAGGTCAGACTACTGTTCGACATTCGCGGCTTCGATCACCAGGGGGCGTTCAATCATGATGCCGTCTTGCTGTTGACCCATCATCTGATCGTCAAGCTGGTACAGAAAATGCCATGACGCGAACTGGGAAGCGCAGATGGCGACAGCTCATCGTTTTGTTGGCAGCAATGGCCTGCGCCGGTACCTGGGCTGCTGGACAGGTACGCTGCATGCGGGACAAATCTGAGGTGGCAAAAATGACCGAACAGATGAAAACAGTATGTGTCGGACGCTTTCTTGTCGACGTGCCCGTGCACGCTGACATCGGACTGTCGCACGAGATGATCGACGGATTCCAGATCGATACGGTGGAAGAAAGCGAGACCGCTTTTCGCGAGCGTCTGGCCGTACGTGAAGCCGAGATCGGGGCTGTACAGGGAGCAACCGGGCAGAACGGCGGCGGGATGGTGGAAGCGCGGGATCTGCGCGTCGCACATCTGGTCGGGCGGATCCTCGTCCATGGACGGACCCGCAGCTACGGCATGGAGGGAGGCCGTCGTGTCGACGATGAGTGGGTAACGGTCGAAGCCCATGCGCACCTCAAAGGGCTCAGCTTCGCGTTGTCGATGACCTATGCCAATCCGTCCGACGCGAATGACGCGGAAGCGCTGCTTGCAAGATTGCGACTCCGCGATCCTGACGAGATTCCGGCAGCGCCCGGCTTTTGCATCCGGCGTGCCATCTTCGCCGAACCCCTGCCGCCCCACAAGACCGAGCACGTGGTGATGCATCTGGGCCTGCCGGGGCATCCCGACATGGGACTGGCGCTGTCGAGCATGCCGAGCGGATCGACCGCGCGCAGCCTGCTCGAACGCGTCGCGGACACCGATGCGGAGGCGAGCGCGGACGAACTGCTTCGGGTGACAAAACTACGTTCAGGCAAGCGCAGCATCAACGGCATCGATGGCGAAGAAGTGTTGGAACGCATACGCGAACTGAATTTCACGACGGGTTACGGATTCGTGTGGGAGGCATCGGGCAAGCAGGACGATCCCACACAGCCATATTTGCTGCTGAATATGGAAACAGGCACGAATCCGCAGCCCGGGGGCAAACCCGTCGATTCGAGTCTGCACGAGGATGCGGTGATGGCATTATGGGACCGGATCTCTTCCACGATCCGTGTGCGTCCGTCCGGACCGCCGCCTGGCCCGGCCGAGCCACCCGAACCGCCAGCACCGACACTCGGGACGCTTGCCACGGCCGGCGATGTTTGTCCGCAGTCGGGTTGGTGGAAATGCCGTGAGAGCGGCCCCGGCGCGGACGTCCAGGGCGGCGCCGTCCAGTGGATCCGCAAAGGCGACCGCATTCCCCAGGCATTGCTCCTGCCGCGGCAGACGTTGTGGCAAAAATTGCGCGGCATTCAGCCGAGCATCGAACCAGAGCAATTGACGACATGGAAACTTGTCGACAAGCGCTTACGCCCGCGTACGCCTACACTGGTGACGCTTGCTCAGCCAGGTGCCATAGATCCCACGCTGGATGTGCTGGCCCATGACGGGCAGCCCGTCGCTGTCGGTGCGAGTGCCCGGACGGGCGAAATGTGTCCAGCCAGCGGCTGGTGGCGTTGCGGCGAGTCCCAGGCGCTGGACGGCACGCGCTGGTTTCCGCGCGGCAGTACGCTTCCTGCGGCCACGTTCCAGGTCCCGACGGGTATGTTCGGCCGCGCGTCAGCGCCTGAGGTGATTCAACGCCGCAGCACTTGGCAACTGGCGCGTCGTGCCGACGCCGAGGGTGTCGCACTTCTGGCGGACGCCGTGCAGGAGCCGAAAGAGGGCGTCGATCCGCCGCTCACGGGACCGTCGAAGATGGCATGAGCGGATTCTCTACTTGTATTGTCCCGACAGTTGGGTTCGATGACGCATTCGAAGACAGGTAGCGAATGATGGCGATGCGCGGATCAAAACGCTTCGGATGGCGGACGGCGATCGTTTTGCTCGCGGTCTGCGCGGGAGTCCGGGCGGTCAACCAGGCACGTAGCGAACGTGACGGTACAGATTCGGCGAAGATAGCAGATAAAATGAAATCCGTATGCGTTGGACGCTTCCTGATCGACGTGCCTGGCGCGGCCGATGTGCGAATCGAGGGCGCGAGAATGTCGGGTTTTGCGATCGACGCGGCCGAGGAGCGCGAAGCCGATTTTCGCAAGCGGGTGTCCGGACGCGAGGCGGAGATTCTGGCACGTGGTGCGGATCGCGATGGCGGCGGTGAGAGCGGTATGGTCGAAGCACGCGACTTGAGCGCTCCCGGGTTGACCGGGCGTTCTTTGATCTATGGACGCAGCCGCGGATACATGATGAACGGCGATCGACGGATCGAGATGGAGTCGGTGTCGATCGAAGTGCATGCGCACAAGGGCAGCGTGAGTATTTCGCTGTCCGGCTCGTCGAAGCAGGTGTCTGACCTCGGCAACGCCGAAGCGCTGCTCGCGCGCTTTCAACCGCGCGGCGCCGAAGAGGTGCCGACTGAGCCTGGCTTCTGTCTCTCGCGCGGCATATTTGCGGAACCGCTGCCCGAACACAGGATTGAGCACGTTACTCTGCACATCGGTATTCCCGGCCACCCTGACGTCGGCCTTGCTTTCGACACCATGCCAGCGGGACGTACGGATCGCAGTCTGCTTGCGCGCGTGGCCGATGTGGATGCCGCCGCAACGCCACATGAAATGCTGCTAGTGACTAAACTCCGCTCGGGCAAGCGAAGCATCCACGGCATCGACGGCGAGGAAGTGCTCGAACGGGTCCGTGAACTCAACTTCACGACCGGTTACAGCTTCATGTGGGAAGCGCGCGGCGTCGAAGGCGACAACGCGCAGCCCTTTCTGTCGTTGAACATGGAAACCGGCACCAACCCTCGCCCGGGCGGCGAACCCGTCGACTCCAGTCTGCACGAAGCCACCGTTCTCGCCCTGTGGGACCGCATCTCGTCCAGCATCCGTCCACGTTCCGCCGCGGAACCCGCCGACCGCGCGCGCGTTCAGCCTATCGCCGCCGGCGTCGGCGGCGGTGCGCAGCCCTGACGCCGCTGTCCTGAACCGCATCCGATTCGCCGCCATGCGCAGCTTCATACTGGGCGTCGTCGCCGGCGCGATGATTCTGCAAACGTCGGCGACGCTGCCCACGCCGTCGATGCAGGCCGCGGGTGCGGGCGCCGCGCTGCTCCTGCTGATGTGGGCGCGCGCGATCCGCTACCCGCCGGCGGCGCGCATCGCCGCCATCGCCGCCATCGCCGGCGCCGGCGTGCTGGCCGGCGCGGCCTGGTCCGCGCTGCTGGCGCAGGCGACCCTGGCGGATGCGCTCGACCCGCGCGACGAAGGGCGCGACATGCACGTCGTCGGCATCGTCGAGAGCCTGCCGTACCGCTTCGACCAGGGCGTGCGTTTCAACCTGCGCGTCGAGCGCTGCCTCGACCGCGGCGTGTCCGTGCCGCCGCACGTCGCGCTGTCGTGGTACGCCGGCCGTGGCGATCGGGTGCCGGTCGCAGGCGACATGCGCGTAGGCGACATGCGCGTAGGCGACGTGCGAGTAGGCGACATGCGCGTAGGCGACGTGCGAGTAGGCGACGTGCGCCCCGGCCAGCGCTGGGCGTTGACGGTGCGCCTGCAGCGCCCGCACGGCAACGCGAATCCGGGCGGCTTCGACTACGAAGCATGGCTGCTCGAGGAGGGCGTGCGCGCCACCGGCTACGTGCGGGCCGGCGACGCGAACCGGATGCTCGACGCGTTCGTGCCGCGGCCGGGCATCGTGGTCGAGCGCGTGCGCGAGCTGCTGCGCGCGCGGATCCAGTCCGCGCTGGCGGGCCGCATGTATGCCGGCGTCGTCGTCGCGCTCGTGATCGGCGACCAGCGCGGCATCGACCAGGCCGACTGGCAGGTCTTCAACCGCACCGGCATCGGGCACCTGATCTCGATCTCCGGCCTGCACATCACGATGATCGCGGGTCTCGCCGCGTGGGCGCTGTCCGACCTGTGGCGCCGGTCGTTCTTCCTCGATGCGCAACTGCCGCTGCGCCTGCCCGCGCAGAAGGCCGCGGCGCTCGCGGGGGCGGCGGCCGCGTTGCTGTACGTGCTGCTGGCAGGGTTCGGCGTACCGGCGCAGCGCACGCTGTACATGTTGTCCGTCGTCGCGCTGGCGCTGTGGACGGGGCGCCTGACCGCCGTGTCGCACGTGTTGTGCGCGGCGCTCGGCGTGGTCGTGCTGCTCGATCCGTGGGCCGTGCTGTGGCCGGGGTTCTGGCTGTCGTTCGGCGCGGTGGCGACCATCGTGTTCGCCGGCCATGGGCGCATCGGTCCGGCGCCGGCCGGCTGGCGCGGCACGCTCCTGGCGGCCGGGCGCACGCAGTGGGCCGTGACGGCCGGTCTCGTGCCGCTGACCCTGCTGCTGTTCGGGCAGGTGTCGATCGTCAGCCCGGTCGCGAACGCGGTGGCGATCCCGCTCGTGAGCTTCGTCGTCACGCCGCTGGCGCTGGCAGGCAGCCTGATCCCGGGCCCGCCCGGGGACTGGTTGCTGCTGCTCGCGGAATGGTGCGTCGAGCTGCTCGCGCTGCTGCTGCGGGCGCTGGCGGCGTGGCCTGCCGCCGTGTGGCGCGCGCCGGCGCCGCAGGCGTGGGTATTCGTGCTGGGACTCGGCGGGACGTTGTGGATGCTGCTGCCGCGCACTTGGCCGCGGCGCTGGGCCGGGGCCGTCGCGCTGCTGCCGCTGCTGCTGCAGGTGCCGGATCAGCCGCGCGCGGGCACGTTCCGCGTGACGGCGTTCGACGTCGGGCAGGGCATGGCGCTGCTCGTCGAGACGGCGGGCCACCGCCTGCTGTACGACACGGGGCCGGGCTATGCGCCGGGCGCCGATGCCGGCAGCCGCGTGATCCTGCCCTACCTGCGCATGCGCGGCATCGCGGCGCTGGACGGGCTCGTCGTCAGCCACAGCGACCTCGACCACACCGGCGGCGCGCTGGCGCTGCTCGACGGCATCGACATCGGCTGGCTCGCGTCGTCGCTGCCGCAGGCACACCCGGTCGTGCGCGCGGCGCGGCGGCACGTGCACTGCGCGGCAGGCCAGCATTGGGAGTGGGACGGCGTGTCGTTCGACGTGCTGCACCCACAGCCTGCCAGCTACGCCGATGCCGGGCTCACGCCGAACGCCCGCAGCTGCACCCTGCGGATCAGCAACGGCCGCACCGCGATCCTGCTGGCCGGCGATATCGAAGCGGCGCAGGAAGCGGCCCTGGTGCTGGGCGGTGCCGGACGGCTGCGGGCCGACGTGCTGCTGGCGCCGCACCACGGCAGCGGCACCTCGTCCACGGCGGCGTTTCTCGCGGCCGTCCATCCGGACGTGGGCGTGTTCCAGGTCGGATGGCGCAATCGCTACCACCACCCGAAGGACACGGTCTGGCTGCGCTACGGAGCACTCGGCATTCGCCGCCTGCGCACGGACGAGGCGGGTGCCGTGGTGCTCGCGTTCGGCGACCGGGTCGACGTCGCGACGTGGCGCGCGCAGCAACCGCGCTACTGGTACGGCCGCTAGCGGCGGCCGGCATCGATGCGAGGTCCGGCGCCGTGACATGCCGGACAACCATGCGTGCACAATTGACATGGTAATTGCCAGAATACAATGTTAGCATCATGGCCATCGGACGATCATCGGAGCGGAAGGCGCAACATCGTGGCAAAAGACTATTGTGTGTATCACGCGGACAAGGCGGCGAACTGGAATTGCCTGGGGTGCGGCACGCTGTTGTGCCAGGGCTGCTTTCCCGCATCGCCGGAGTCGGCCCGCCAGCTGTATTGCACGTTGTGCAGCGGCAACATGCATTTTCTCGGCGTGGCCAATTCGATGCCACCGTTCTGGTCGCAGATGCCGCGCTTCTTTGCCTATCCGTTGAAATCGAACGGGTTGATGTTCCTCGTCCTGCTCGCGGTGCTGACGATGGCCTCGGGCCGGCTTCTGCACGCGCATGGCGCCGTGGCCGCCGTGCTGATCTTCATGATCGTCGCCCTGGGTATTCGGCAAGGCCTGCGCGTGATCGAGTTCTGCAGCCAGGGCAGGTCGAAGCCGCCCGGCATTGCCGAGCTGTTCGACGGTAATTCGACAGCATTCAAGATGCTCGGACTCGCCATCGCCTACGGGGTCATGATCGGCATTGCGGGACGGTTCGGCATGCCGGGCATCGCGGGGATGGTCGGGCTGTCGGCGCTGCTCCCGGCCAGCATCATGCTGCTGGCGATCCACGGCTCCCTGCGGGACGCGCTCGATCCGATCCAGGTCATCCAGCTGGCCGCGCGGACCGGCTGGTCCTATCTGGGCCTGATCCTCGTATTGATGGTGACCGCGCAGGGCCCGCAGCAGGCACTCGGTCTGATTCCTGCCGCCACGCTCGTGCGCCTGAAGGAGAACAGCCCGGAAGTGCTGATGGCGCTGCTCGTCGCAAGCAGCGCCTATTTCAACATGGTCATGGGCTCGATGATGGGCTACCTGTTGTTCCAGCACCACCAGGACCTGGGCATCCGGCCCGACGCCGAGCATCGGGTCGCGCCTGCGGACAATCGCGCGCTGGAAATGGCGCGTGCGGCGATCCTGGTGCGGGAATCGCGTTATCCGGACGCGCTGCGGCACATGGCCGGCATGGTCGCCGATTACCCGGGCGACCTTCCGGTGCTGGAGTACCACCACAAACTGTTGTGTGCATCGGGCGCCGACCCGGACCGCGTGCAATTGCACACCGAGCGTTATCTCAAGGCCTTGTTCGACGGGCAACGCAAGAACCGCATGACCGGCGTGCTGGAAGCGGCATGCCGCGTGGTGCCGCACTACAAGCCGAAAAGCATCGCGCTGCGGCGTGCGCTCGCCGAGGAGTATTTCCTGCAACGCCAGTTCAAGCCGGCGATCGGGCTGATCGGCATGCTGCACAAGGAAGCGCCCACCAGCAAGGAACTCCCGGCCGCCTACTACCTGCTGGCGCGCATCTACTCGGAAGGGTTGCGCGACGACGGCAAGGCCTTGATGATCCTCGATTTCCTGCTGAAGCATTGCCCGGGACATGCCTTGAGCGGCGACATCGAGAATTATCGCAAGGTGATCCAGTCGCTGGGACAGCCGGGTCAGGCCGTGGCGTGAGCCGCCAGCTGGCGCGCTTCTTCCGAATCGGGAAAGCGCAGTTGCAGCTGTTCGCGGTAGCGCTGCGCCTGCGCCGGCTGTTGCGCCCTGGCGGACAGGTTCGCCGCCGCCTGCAGGATTCGCGGCATCGTCGCGTGCCGGCATTCGCGTTCCAGCAGGCGGTCGACCAGCAGGGCGAACGGCTTGATGTGCTCGACGCGGCCGAGACGCGGCGCCAGCAGCAGCGACGCCGATTCCGTCAGCGCGGGTGTCTTGCCCCCGATCCTCGCATAGTCGTGCGCCACTTCCTCGATCAGCGTCTGCAGTGCCGGATCGCGCGCGGCGTGGCCGGCCCGCTTGAACAGGCCGTGCACCGTCTCGTGGTACTCCCGGCTCGACGGTGACACCTTGACGATGCCGTATAAGGCGCGCCATGCCCGCACATCGTCCGGATGGGTCTTCACCAGCTGGACCGCCGTCCGGCGCGCCTCGTCCAGTTTCATCGACGCCGCCAGCTCCTGGATGGTGGTCAGGGTCGCCTTGACGGGCGCATCCTCGTCGATCTTGTCGACGAAGTTGCGGTCGTAGTTTAGGCCGAGGCGCAGCCACAGGGCCAGCAGCGCGAAACCGAACAACAGGCCGCCGGTATGCGCCCAGTGCGCGACGCCGTCGTTGCCGCTGCGCGCGCCCAGCAATTCATAGCCGACCCACATGGGGAAGACGATGAGCGCGGGCGCCCGCACGTGTCCGGTAAAGAACACGACGCTGTAGAAGAAATTGATTTTCCTGAGGCCGTACAAGGCGATGTACATCCCCATCAGGCCCGAGATCGCCCCCGACGCGCCCAGCACGCTGTGGTCGCTGCCGGATTCGGACAGCCAGTACAGCAACGTGCCGCCCAGTCCGCTGCACAGGTACAGCAGCAGGAACACGCCGCGCCCGATCGCGATTTCGAGCGCGAAGCCGAACAGGAACAGGAAGACCATATTCCCCACCAGATGCATCGCGCTGCCGTGCAGGAACATGTTGGTCAGCCACGTGATCGGACGGGCCTCGCGTGCGTTGAACGCATAGGCGCGGCCGCTGACCGCGCCGACCAGCCGATCGAACCGGTCGCGCCGTTCACGCCATTCCGGATCGCCGTCCAGTGCCTTGTGCAACTCCCGCGCGAATGCCGGGTCGAAGGCGGCGTGCTGGAACTGTGCATCCGCCTGCCATGCCGGTTCCCCCGGCTGCGCCGTGGCGTCGTCGTCAGCGTCGTCGTCGTCATCGTCGCCGTCGTCATCGTCGCCGCCATCGGCGGCCGGGTTCGCACGCGCCTGCGCGTCCGGATGAGCGCTACGCACGTACTCGAGAAATGGCTGTTGTTCTCGGCCGTACAGCCCGGATTCCACATACCACCGGTACGATTGCTCAAGCCGCTGCGGATCCTTGCCTTGATAGACGAAAAAGACCAGCACGTTGACGATGATGAGCAGCAGCGTGGCGACAGGCGGGTTTTTCCAGTCGGGCCGGTTTTCTACGGGAACGATAAGCATCGGATGAAGGAGACCGGACAGCCATCCCGATGCACATCATCCGCCGCGTGCCATGTGCCGAGTCGCTGTCATTCTCTTGCTATTTAGAAAATAGTCGAGAATCTTACATGCTTTTCGAGCAAATGTGGCCTTAAGGAAAGGAATATTGATGCGCCGGACATCGCCGGCGACGTCCCCGCCCGTCGACGCAGGCAACAGGCGGCCGTGCCGCGCGTCCCGTCAGGCCGTGCGCGGCAGCGTGATCGTGACGCGCAGCCCGCCTTCCGCACGGTTGGCCGCGGAGATGCGGCCGCCGTGCGTTTCGACGACGCGCTTGGCGATGGCCATGCCCAGGCCGTGGCCGTCGACGTTGTTGCGTGTCGGGTTCGAGCGGAAGAACGGCTCGAAGACGTCGCCCAGGTGCGCCGGGTCGATGCCCGGCCCGCGGTCCAGCACTTCGATGTGGACGAGATCGGCGTCCGGATGGACCCGCACGTCGACGGGGCCGCCCGCGCCGTGCTTGACGGCGTTGCGCACGATGTTCTCGACCGCGCTCCACAGCAGGTCCGGGGCGCCGCGCACGCTCACGGGTTCGGGCGCCTCGACGTCGACGACGGCGCCGGCCTCGAAGCGGGCATCGTCCGCGATCTGGTCGACCATTTCGACGAGGTCGACCGGCTCGTCGGCCGGCAGCGTGGTCGCTGCTTCCAGGCGAGACAGGGTGAGCAGTTCGCCGACGAGGCGGTCCATGCGCACGCTTTCGCGCTCGATGCGGTCGAGCGACGCCTGCAGCCGGTCCGGCTGCTGGTGCGCCAGGCCGATCGCGGCCTGTAGGCGGGCCAGCGGCGAGCGCAGCTCGTGCGAGACGTCGTGCAGCAGGCGGCGCTGGCCCTCCATCAGGGCGCGCAGCTGGGCGCTCATGCGGTCGAAATCGTGGCCGAGTTCCGCCAGTTCGTCGCCGATCAGGCGCGGGCCGGCCTGCGCGAACTTCGGCGCCAGGTCGCCCGCCGCGGCGGCGTCGAATGCGCGCTGCAGGGCGCGGATCGGACGCGAGAAATACCAGGCGAGGAGGGCGGCGAACAGCAGGCTGGCCAGCGTGGCCGCGACGATCGGCAGCCACCGGCCCACGTGGCGGCCGAATTCCGGCGGCAGGCCGAACCAGCCGCCGCCGGGTCCGGGGCCGGGACCGCCGTCCATGCGCGGACCGTCGCCGGGATGCCCGTCGCCGCCCGGCGGTCCGAAGCCGGGGCCGGGACCGAAGCCGCCCATCCCGCCCATCCCAGCCGCACCCTGCATGCCCGGCATGTGCCACGCGCGCGAGGCGAACGCGACATAGCGGCGGCCGTCGGCACCGGTCAGGTGCGTGACGGCGTGCGTGGGGCCGGCGCCGCTCAGGCTGCGCTCGACTTCCTCGCGCAGCTTCGCGGAGACCGGCCGCCCCAGCAGTTCCTGGCCGCTCTCGTCGAGCACGTACAGATGCATGCGCCGGCTGTTCGACGCGAAGTCGCGCAGCCCGTCCAGGCCGCCGTACTTCAAGGTCGCGGCCGCGGCGTCCAGCATGATCGTCGCCGGCGGGCTGGTGTCGAGCGTCGGTTCGGCGCTGCGCTGGCGCGCCTGGTCGCGCAGCCAGATCGTGCCGCCGATGCCGATCGTGGCCGCCACCTGGGCCAGCAGGATGGACAGGAAGAACTTCCAGAACAGCCGGCCCATCGCTACTCGCGGATCAGCTGGTAGCCGAGACGGTAGACGGTCTGCAGGCAGGAGCGGCCGTCGGAC
>Ga0308166_1001203_pt1 | contig 28562 bp, 25 predicted proteins | sample PhyCR2_2_FD_202137 | JGI IMG/M metagenome (GOLD analysis project Ga0308166, IMG submission 202137) | Phyllosphere microbial communities from UC Gill Tract Community Farm, Albany, California, United States - DLSLCC.R2 | ecosystem: Host-associated > Plants > Phyllosphere > Unclassified | place... | reverse complement strand
GAATTCGATTTTGTGGCTGTCTACAAACCCGAAAACTTTGGCACCGGTCTATCGGGCGCAGTTCGGCGGTACGTTTCGATGACCCGGGCAACTGCCCAGTTGGTAGTGCTCACAGACCAGTAGTCAGCCACTGCTTTAGTAGGCTGGCATTCATGAGTACTAATGAGCCACAACGACTGGACCTAGAGATCCAGCAGCATTCCTTGGCATCGCCAAGGGTGCTGTTGTGGGGTCAGCATCTAGTCACGGCCATACTGCTGGTGATTGCGATGCTGCGACAAGTCTCAACGCCAGAGCATCTTTGGGCGGCCGTCCTGGTCTCGGTACTTTTTGCTTGCTGGTACGCCATGGGGTTCATTCCATTAACCAACAACAAGATCATCAACAGGCCCGCTTGGTGGTTAGCAATCCTCCTGACCATTTGGATAGTCAGCCTGTTTGTCTCTGCAGAATTCATGTGGCTAGCTTTTAGCCTCTGGCTCCTGCTGGGACACCAGCTTCCATTTGTACCGTCCATACTGTGGTCCGTTGTGGTCTACGCATTCACATTGATCGCACCCTTTCTACACCACGGGGAACTCAGCGTTGCCGCGGCGGCGGGCCCACTGGTCGGTGGCCTTTTCGCTTGGGGCATCTCGCGTGGTTACTTACAGATGGAACGCGATGCGCAGGAGCGCACCTCATTGGTCAACTCCCTGATGCGTGCTCAAGAAGAGACATCAGCCTTACAAGAGGAGCTGGCCCGTTCGCAGCATGAAGCAGGCATAGCAGCCGAGCGTACTCGGCTGGCCCGAGAAATCCATGACACCATTGCTCAGCAGCTTTCCTCAATCGGGTTACATGCAAAAGCCGCAAGCGCTGCAAGCAACCTCGATGCTGCCAACGAGGCTTTGGAACGGATCGACCATCTCTCCGGGCAGTCCCTGACAGACCTCCGCAGAATCATCGCCGCGCTGGCTCCAGCAGAACTTGATTCCCAAGCGCTCGCCGGAGCCCTCTCCCGCATCCTTGATGACTTCGCAACAGATTCCGGGGTGAAGAGCAGAGTAGATATTGAGCCTGGTTTACCCCTGCTCGATCCAAGCCTGCAGATTGCCCTGCTTCGTACCGCGCAGTCAGCCCTGTCCAACGTTCGACGCCATGCACAGGCCACCACTGTGGTGCTCAGCTTGAGCTACAGTGACGACGAAGTACGCCTAGACATCGTCGATGATGGGCGCGGCTTCACCCCACCGACTGGCAAACTGCAACACAATACGCCCGTAGGTGGCTTCGGGCTCACCGCCATGAACCGTCGGCTTAATGAACTTGGCGGAGGATTGGACGTAGAGAGCGCCATTGGCGAGGGTACTGCCCTCTGCGCTCACCTTCCACTGCACTTTGCAAAGGACAACTCATGATCAAGATCCTGCTCGTTGATGACCACCCGATTGTTCGCACTGGCCTTCGCGCATTGTTTGATAATTATGCGGATATCCACGTTGTCGGCGAGGTCTCCACCGGCGAGCAAGCCGTGGGCTTCGTCAAAGACACGGCGGTTGATGTGGTGCTGTGCGACCTGCGTTTAGGCGCCGGCATGAATGGTGCACAAACTACCGCTGCCATCCGTAAACGTCCCAAGGCTCCGCAAGTATTGATCTTGACGACCTTTGATAAAGATTCAGAGATATTAGCTTGTATTGAAGCTGGGGCCTGCGGTTATCTGCTCAAAGACGTCAGCGCTCAGACCATCGTCGAGTCCCTTCGACAAGCCGCTGCCGGTCACATGGTGCTAGCCCCAGAAATGACGCTGCGTGTTGTTGAAGGGATGCGCCGACCCAAAGTGGAACTCACTGCTCGTGAACGCGACGTGCTTTTACAACTCGCTACCGGTGCGGGCAATAAACAGATCGCCAAAGCGCTCTTTGTTTCCGAAGCTACGGTCAAAACGCATTTGGTTCACATCTTCGACAAGCTCCAGGCAACCACACGAACCGACGCAATCAATAAGGCTAAGGACCACGGTCTGCTCTAGTTCGCCCCTGGGCCAGAACAACACGCCAATGCCCGTCTCAACCTTTCGGTTGATCTTTTATTCAGCTCATTCCACGATGGATCGAACGGCAAATTCTCGTTAACTGGAACTATGAAAGTTTCAGTTATATCTCGGGTTGCTCAGTCATTGACCAGCCGCCGCGGCGCCCGCATTTGGGTCGGCGCAATAATCGTTTGTATCGCAATTCTTTTTGGAGCGCTTAGCAGTCTTGAAGCTCCAGCCCGTTCTGACAGTTCCTTAGTAGACGGCTCAGACTCGGCCAAGGTTCAACAGATCTTGGATGAGAACACCACCTCCAACAACACCACCGCCCTATTGGTCGCCACGAAGGCTGATAGTTCTGCTCTCACTAATCAAGACAAGAGCGCCCTAGACAGCCAAAGCAAGGCACTGTCCGAGGGTGCAAAGGTTACCGGTGGTCGCTTCTTGTTCAGCGATGATGAGCAAGCAGCGATGCTCCCGCTTTCCTGGAGCACGGTGTCTACCGAGGCAGACAAACAAACACTGCAGGATATCCGTGATTGGATTCAACAAAATCCAGTTCAGGGTCTTGATCTGCGAGTCACTGGTTCCACCGCCTTCGCAGTAGATATCACCAATGCGTTCGCAGGGGCCGATTTCACCTTGCTGGCAGTCACCGTAAGCATCGTTGCTGTGCTGCTCATCCTCACCTACCGTTCGCCTGTGCTGTGGTTGCTTCCGCTAGCCGTTGTAGGCATAGCCGACCGTAGCGCCTCGCTGGTAGCTAATCTGTTGGGCAACCTCTGGGGCTTAAGCTTCGACTCAGGCGTGCTCAGTGTCCTAGTCTTCGGTGCAGGTACCAACTACGCTCTGTTGTTGATCTCGCGCTACCGCGACGAACTGCACAAGACCGAAGACCATCGCCAGGCACTGAGCAAGGCATGGACTTCCAGCCTCGTAGCCATCCTGACTTCAAACCTCACCGTCGTCGTTGCGCTATTGACCCTCGGCCTAGCCGTCATGGACGACACTCGTGGACTAGGTATTGTCTGCGCGGCCGGACTATTGATCGCTGCAATCTTTGTTCTATTACTTCTGCCTCCCGTACTTGCAATGAGCGGACGCAAAGCCTTCTGGCCATTGATCCCTCGCCCCGGAACAGAAATCAAAAAAGAGAATTTCTTCGGACGTGCAGCACGAGTAGTAATGCTTCGTCCCGGACTGAACCTGACTGCCTTGGTAGTTCTCTTGCTGGTACTTGCTAGCGCGCTGGCCGGAACTCGAATCGGTTTGTCGCAGACGGAACAATTCCGTACGCCAACACAGTCGGCTACTGCGATGGAACAACTCTCGGCTCATTTCCCGGCCGGCGAAGCCCAACCAATTACGGTCCTTGCTCATGCAGATCAAGTTGATGCGCTGAACAGTCAGTTCGCTGGAGTAGAGAACGTGAAGCGTGTGGGCGCTGCAACGCAGGTAGGAACCTCGGACTGGCAGCAGATTTCCGTCATTCCCGAAGTTGATCCAAACTCAGCTGCGGCGAAGGAGCTAGTGACCGAGCTTCGCACGCTTACCGCAGATCAAGAGCAAGTACTCATTGGCGGACAAACCGCTGCGCAATTGGACTCACATCAAATGCACTTGCGTGATTTGTATGTGATTGCCCCATTGATCATGATCATCTGTTTGGTCATGCTCGGATGGCTCACTCGGTCGTGGCGTACAGCCTTAGCACTAGGGTTGGTAAACCTGCTCAGTGCCGCCGCTGCCGATGGGTTAGGCTCACTGGTTTCCTCACTCGTCTTTGACGCCAAGGCCCTGGACGTTCAGGTTCCACTCCTCGCCTTCGTCTTCTTGGTGGCGTTGGGTGTGGACTACACGATCTTCTTCACTCATCGGGTCCAACAAGACGCTCAAGACCTTGAACTCCGCAAAGCAGTAGTGCAGGCAGCAAGCCGCACCGGGTCAGTGATCACCAGCGCAGGCTTGGTTCTGGCGGGAGTCTTCGCAGCGTTGGCTACCTTGCCGCTCACCGTGCTGGGTCAGCTGGGCTTGATTGTCGGACTTGGCGTCTTACTCGACACCTTTGTTGTCCGAACGCTATTGCTCCCAGCGCTCTTCTCCGTATTGGGTTCAGCCAAGCGACCAATATTCGGCAAATCATCGTCCTCTGCAGAAGCTACTGCATATTCATCAGCTCTCAAAGAAAGTGAAATCAATGCGTAAGCTCGTCAACTTCTCCTTCATCTACATGATCCTCGGCGTCGCTTCAGGATTGTTCTACCGCGAATTCACCAAAATCAATCACTTCCCCGAAGGCCAGGCAACCCAGCTCTCGGTAGTGCACACACACTTGCTGATACTCGGCTTCATGATGCTCCTGTTGGTCCTACTTTTGGAAAAGGCGTTCACGCTGAGCAAGCACCGCAAGATGTTTGCATGGTTCATGGGTACCTACAACGTCGGTGTTGTTCTGACCGCCGGCATGCAGCTAACCCACGGCTTCATGACCGTGCTAGGAATTGAATCATCTGCCATGATTTCTGGCATCGCGGGTCTAGGCCACATGTCAATCACTGCGGGCATGATCCTGCTGTTCATCATGCTTCGCCGTAACGTGACCGAAGACAAAACCATCGAAAAGGCTGCGGTTGCGAGCTAGACGGTAACCAAGGAAAAGCGACTATTGAAACAGCTCAGGCACTTAGTGCCTGAGCTGTTGTCTTTCCTGAGACGTTTTCTTCCCATACTGGGGTGTGTCCCTGCTATAAATTGAGGCAACAGCGTTCTCCGGAGGGGCAAAATTGAACAACGCATTATTCTCGATTGTAGATACAGAGACCACAGGGCTCTTTCCCGGAGGCAACGATCGCATCGCCGAAATTGCGATTGTCACCATGACTCGGTCGGGAGAGATCGTTGAACGATGGGAAACGCTGATAAATCCCCAGCGCGACCTTGGCAAACAATCAATTCATGGAATCCAGAGTCGCGACATACTGGCCGCTCCGACCTTCCAACAAGTCGCGGAAGAACTCCATTGGAGGCTCTCGGTACGGTTCTAGTCGCTCACAACCTTTCGTTTGACGCTCGATTCCTTGAAACGGAATTCCGAAATACTTCCGTACCTGTTCCAGTTGATTTTCTAGACCAGGGTATTTGCACCATGCGAATGTCGCATCGATATTTGCAGGGCGCTGGCCGGTCTCTGCAGGACTGTTGCGACTCATTTGGCATCGAACTGCAAAACTCCCACAGCGCTGCAGGTGACGCCGCAGCTACCGCGGTGCTACTGGCTCGTTACATGGAACTAGATCCTGACGAACGCGAATGGGACACCAAACTACAATTTGCATCGGCCGCTGCCTGGTTTTCTTCAGAACCCCAAAATCGAATCGTTCCCGTGATTCGCCAATCGACTTCCAAGAAACCCACAGAGCATTTTCTCGAAAAGCTGGCGGGTGAACTTCCCGAGTTTCTCGGGACTGGATCAGAAGAAAACTATCTAGCGCTACTAGATCTGGCACTCATGGATCGATACCTCTCAGCTCACGAAGAATCGCAATTGATTCAAGCTGCTCAGGAAATCGGATTAGACAAAGATCGTGCTCTGGCACTGCACAAAATCTATTTTCAGCAGCTCGTTGATACCGCTTGTTCAGACGGAATTCTCACCGATGAGGAAATCAAGGATCTCGAAAAGGTCATCACTTTGCTTGGACTGCCGCAGACACTGATCGATTCGGTTCGAGATCGGCCAGCTGAGTTCGAATCCAACAAGCGTCCTCCGCTTGGACACCAGAGCGCAGGAATCGCACCCGGATCCTTGGTCGTCTTAACTGGAGACATGAGTCAACCGCGCTCGGATATCGAGGCAAAGCTTAGTTCCGCTGGATACACGCCACACAGAGCGATAACGAAAAAGGTAGCGTTATTGGTTGCCGCTGACCCTGACTCGCTTTCGGGTAAGGCCAAAAAGGCCCGGGACTACGGAATACCAGTAGTCGGCGAGGACTATCTATGGAAGACGCTGCTGTAACTCACGAACGTAGGCAAATACACCAATGGCGGTGACTGCTAGCAATTTCTTGCTAGCGGCCACCGCCATTGAGCACCAGAGTCTGGGGTAAAGCTTACAGACTCTCAGCTAATTTTTTTGCGCGGGAGATTTCCAAGAGCTCTTCACGCTCTACAACCTTCACGCGGTCACGGGTGATGTCACCGAAGCGAGTGGAGACGGTGCCTGCGGACGCGCCCAGGTCCTTCTCGTGCTCATCCAAGGTCTTCCAGCCGTCCCAATCCGAGTAAGCAACTTCGCGGCTTTCAAGCAGCTCAGAAATCGACTCTGTCGACTCTGGCTGAGCCAGGTTGCCCAAATCTTCAAGCAGGTGGGTGATGGTCTCAAGAGCGTCGCCCTTAGTGTGACCGATCAGGCCGATAGGTCCACGCTTGATCCAACCGGTAGCGTACAGGCCAGTTACATGGGTACCTGCTGCGTCAAGAACGCGGCCTTCCACGTTTGGAAGAACACCCTTGGCGCCGTCGTATTCGATTTCTTCAACTGCGGAGCCGAAGTAACCAACTGCACGGTAGATAGCCTGCAGTGGGTAGTCAACAAACTCGCCGGTGCCGCGAGCGCCGCCGTTTCCATCAAGTTCGTTGCGCTCTACCTGCAGACCGGTAACCTTGCCGTCTTCGCCGAGAACCTCAACTGGGGACTGCAAGAAGTGCAGGTGCAGGCGACGTGAAGCGCTTGGTTCCTCTTCACGTTCCTCCTGCTCAATGAGCCAGTTGGTCAAGGTGGAGACCATGGTCTTGGTCTGGTTGTTGCTCTTCATAGCTTCATCCGAAGCCTTGTCGAACTCAAAGTCCTCTGGGTAAAGGACGATGTCTACATCCTTGGAGTGCGAAAGTTCGCGCAATTCCAGTGGGGTGAACTTCACCTGAGCTGGACCACGACGGCCAAAGACGTGCACGTCGGTCACGGCGGAGTCATTGAGCTGCTCGTAGATGTGCTCAGGAATCTCCGTTTCCAACAGCTGGTCAGCGTGCTTGGAGAGGATACGTGCCACGTCCAAGGCAACGTTGCCGTTACCGATAACAGCAACTTCCTTGGCCGAAAGATCCCAGTTCTTATCAGCATCTGGGTGTGCGTCGTACCAAGAAACGAAGTCTGCACCGCCGAAGGATCCTTCGAAGTCGATGCCTGGGATATTCAGGTCCGCATCCTTCTGGGCGCCGGTGGAGATGATCACGGCGTCGTAGCGTGCTCGTAGATCTTCTAGGCTGATGTCGCGGCCAAGGCCAACGTTGCCGTAGAAATCGATCCAGTCATTATTAAGCACCTTGTGCAAAGCGTTGATAATGCCCTTGATGCGCGGGTGATCCGGGGACACACCGTAGCGGATCAGACCGAAAGGAGTAGGCAACTCATCGAAGAGGTCTACATGTAGCTTCAGTTCACCCGAGGCGACTGGCTGGCTCTTGTTCAGCAGGTCCGCGGCGTAGATGCCAGCAGGACCGGCGCCAACAATGGCTACACGCAGTGCGCGGGAGTTTAGGTGCTCTGGGACGATAATTTCACTCATCAAACAACTTCTCTTTCTTAGTCAACGAATGAGGCCGGCTCGGTGGCATCGGCGTTTTCTAGCGGCAGGAGGTCTACCAGTTGGTCGGAGGCTTCCGGGGCTAGCCGAACGACATCACCAATAACGATGACGGCCGGATTCGCCACTGCGGCCTTGCGGGCGCGCACTACAATCTCTTCTAGCGTACCGATAGTTGTGCGTTGCGTCTGTGAGTAACCTCGCTCAACTATCGCAATCGGCGTACTTGACGGCAAACCTCGGGTAAGCAATGTCTCAACAATTAGTGGCAAATTAGATACGCCCATCAGCACCGCCAGGGTGTGATCAGAGCGAACCGGAACATCTGCAAGTTCAGTGTGACCACTAACTACGGTGAATCCAGTGGCGATCCCCCGGTGAGTGACAGGAATTCCTGCAGCACCCGGCACCGAAATCGCGCTGGTGACACCAGGAATCACGCGAGTGGAAATTCCGTATTTGGCTGCGTAAAGCACTTCTTCGCCGCCACGGCCCAAAACAAATGGGTCCCCGCCCTTGAGGCGAACAACGTGCTTGCCTTCCAGCGCGTATTTGACCAGCAGTTCGTTGGTCTCGTCTTGGGTCTTCACGTGACAGCCCGGGCCCTTGCCCACATCGATGACGGCAACATCATCTGAGAGGTCTGCCAACAATGCGGTGGGACCCAAACGGTCTGCCAGAACAACATCTGCGGAAAGCAAAGCCTTGTATCCGGCTACGGTGATCAGCTCTGGATCTCCCGGGCCGCCACCAATAAGGGTGATATGTCCTTTAGCCATTGCTCTCCCCCGTACGGCTCATGCCACGGTCACGCAATAGTTTGCGTTCAATAGGAGCGAAGACGGCCAATTCAATGAGTACACCAACCAACAGGATGGTGAGAATCACCAGCATAACCAGCGAAAGATCTGCCAAGTCGCGTCCTCGTTGAAGCAATGAGCCAACGCCCAGGGCCAACGAACCACCAACGGCAATGAGTTCTGCAGCCATCAATGAACGCCAAGCAAATGCCCAGCCCTGACGTAGACCAGCTACGTACCCAGGCATAGCTGCTGGTAACTCAATGTGCAGCATGTGCTCCCACTTGGAAGCACCGAGCACCTTGGACAGCGACTTGTACTGCGAAGGAATCATGTCAATGCCCGAAAGCAAGCCATTGATAATCGATGGAATCGCACCCAGCAACAGCACCGTGTAAATGGTCGCGTCGCTGAGACCAAAAAGAATAATGGCTGCTGGCACCCACGCGATAGACGGCAAAACCTGCATAGCCGAAACCAACGGGCCCACGCCCTTGCGCAGCAATGGCTGGTGCGCAAGGAGCAAAGCTAACGGTGTTGAGATCACCACGGCAATCACAAATCCGCTCACTGCGCGGAAGAGTGAATTGCCCACAGCCGATACAAGCGAACCGTCGGCAAGCAGCTGCGGAAGCTTTTGCGCCACAGATATTGGACCTGGGAACAAGTCTTCACGCAGCGGGCTAACCCACGAAACGATCTGCCACAGGCTCACCAGTACTACCACGGTAAGCAACGGAGCAACCAGTGCATCGAGCCGGCCACTAGGGCGCAGCTTGAGGGCAAGCACGGGCTTCAACTTAGTTCGAGATTCGGTCATTGAGCTCATGTTTCCGTTGCTCCTTCCTTAGGATCGTGGTCAGTTCATCGGCCAGGGCCGCTGCTTGGGTCGGGTTATTGCGTAGCTCATCGGTGATGCGCCGGGTTTCCAGGATGCGTCCCGGGTGGGAGGAGAGCACCAGAATTCGACCGGAGAGTCGAATCGCTTCGCGTACATTGTGAGTCACGAAGATGATGGTCTTGCCCGTCTGTTCCCACAACGAGCGCAGTTGTTCGTGCAACATGTCACGGGTTATCGCGTCAAGAGCCGCAAATGGCTCATCCATCAAGAGAACCTGTCGGTCCTGAGCCAAGGCTCGGGCTAGGGCCACTCGCTGACGCATACCGCCTGACAGCTCATGCGGTTTTTTGTTGCTGGCATGTCCTAGCTGGACCAGCTTGAGCAGTTCTTCAACTCGCGCTCCGCGTTTGTCCGCCGGATGTCCGGCAAGCTTTAACGCCAAATCGACATTTTCACTCGCGGTGAGCCATGGCAGCAGGTTCGCGTCCTGGAACATGAATGCTGCGCCATCTTTGGGAACTTCGAGCCAGCCCGAGGTTGGTGCAAGGAGACCAGCAATCATGTTCAGCAACGAGGACTTGCCACAGCCCGAGGCACCGAGGACGGCAATAAATTCGCCGTCTTCAATTTCTGTGCTGAGCCGGTCGATAACCAGCCCGGTACCCGGGTAGCTCAGGGAAACTTCATTTAGCAGAACTCCCATTACCGCTCCTGTTTGTCGAGAAAACGAGTGTCAACCAGTCCGTCAGCGTCTCCGCCGGTTCCAACGCCTACGGCCAGAGCGTGGTCAACCAGCTCTTGGTAAGTTTCCGGAAGCGGATCAGAACTAAAGTTGACTTCCTTCAGTGCAGCGGCAATAACCGCTTCATCAAAGGTGCTGCCGTTGGCCTTGGCCAACGCTTCTTGCACTGCCTTCAACTTTTCTTTGTCGTCAGCGGTGTTCAGCCAATCAATTGCTTCAGTATTGGCATCCACCAATTTCTGAACAGTTTCCGGGTGGCTTGCCATGAAATCTTTTGAAACCACAAGAACGGTGGTTGGGAACTTACCCTCAGGCCACAGATCAGCTTCATTCACCAATCGGTGACCGCCGTTCTTTTCAACAAGCAATGAGGCATAAGGTTCTGGAACCCATGCGCCGTCAATCTCACCGCGGCCAAAGAGCTGAGCGACTGTGCCATTCGAGCTTGGTGTCACGGTGGCATCCTGGCTCAGTTTTAGGCCTTTGACGTAATTGCGTAGGGCCACGTCCTGGGTTCCGCCGAACTGTGGGCTTGCCAGGTTAGTCCCCGCCAATTGCTCTGGATTGGTGATCTTGTCGTTGACAACTAAACTTGCGCCACCGTAAGCGACACCGGAGATCACATTCAGCGACTCACCATGGCTGGACAGGTAACTGTTCAGCGCTGGGTTTGGCCCCAAATATGCGGCGTCAATAGCCCCGGAATTCAAGGCTTCCACTGCAGCCGGTCCGGCGTTGAAGATCTGGCTTTCAATCTTCGTGCCGTCCGAGTCCAGCTGGTCTTTGAGAATTCCCTTGGACTGTGAAATGAGCGCTGGCGCGTGGGTGAGGTTAGCGAAGTAACCAATCTTCAGTTCTTCGGCCGGGCCTTTATCAGCGGCGTTGGCCTGAATCTCATTTGGCCCTGGCAGGAAGGTGGTCACAACAGCTGCGGCTGCCAAGACCCCCACAGCGGCTAGGCCTAGGAACCGGCTACGGTACCCGGTCTTGCCGCTGTGTGCGGTCAAACGTACGCGGTCTTTGTTTTCTGCGGGCTCTGGCAGATCAGGCTGCTTCATTGTTTTCCTCGATGATCCCCGCAGCCAGGGTGCGCCCGGAGGTAGGATCAATCAACAGGAAACTACCGCCAGTACGCGAAGTTGCATACTGCTCGATGGCCAATGCTGCCTGGCTACGCAGGGTGATGCGACCCAGGTCATTGAGCTCCAAGCTATCGGCAGGATGCTGCGAGTAGTCGGCCACGTTGATGACATAGTCAACGGTGGAAAGCTTCGCTGCAGCTACCTTGGTACCGTGCTTGATCAGCAGGCGTTGGCCGTTGGTTAGCTTCACCGGATCCAAGACGCAGATATTCGCTTGGAATTCGCGCTGTGGGGTTGGCAGCTCACCGGCCACGATCGTGTCGCCTCGAGCAATGTCCAGGTTGGAATCAAGTTCAACAACAATTGCGTCGCCGGCCTGAGCCTGCGTGGATTCGCCTGCTGGGGTACTGATCCCCTTCACCCGGCTGGTGACAGGATGACCATTGGAGAGCACCTGTACGGTGTCCCCCACATTCAGGACGCCATCTACCAAGGTGCCCGCGTAGCCACGGTAATCGCGGTACTGTTCTGGATCTAGCCCTGGAGCAAGTGCACCCTGCGGACGGATCACGTACTGTACGTCCAGTCGTGCAACGCCGCCGTTAAGCTTTGGTTCGATGTCTTCCAGCAGACCGAGCAGGGTTGGTCCGGTGTACCAGCTAGCTGCCTGCGAAGGCTCAACGACGTTATCGCCCTGTAGTGCAGAGACTGGAATAACGGTGGTGGATTGGACGCCCAACTCAGCTGCGAGGGATAGTACTTCAGCTTCAATGTCGCCGAAGCCCTTTTCATCCCAACCGATTAGGTCCATCTTGTTCACGGCCACTACCAGGCGTGGCACACGCAGCAAGGCGAGCACACCGAGGTGGCGACGGGTCTGTTCCAATACGCCATTACGTGCGTCAACCAAAACGATCGCCGCATCAGCGGTGGACGCACCGGTGACGGTGTTACGGGTGTACTGAACGTGGCCCGGGCAGTCGGCCAGGATGAACGAACGCCTGTCGGTGGAGAAGTAGCGGTAGGCAACATCAATGGTGATGCCCTGCTCGCGTTCTGCACGCAAACCGTCGGTGACCAAAGCTAGATCCAGGGTTCCGTCGGCACCGCCAAAGCCGCGTTCGGCGCTGGTACGTGCGATGTCATCCAGCGAGTCAGCAAGAATTGCCTTGGCGTCGTGAAGCAGGCGGCCAACCAAAGTTGATTTGCCGTCGTCCACCGAACCAGCGGTGGCGATGCGCAATAGTGTGGTCGTCATTTTAGAAGTACCCTTCGGTCTTGCGGTCTTCCATACCCGCGGCGGAAATGCGATCATCGGCACGGGTAGCGCCGCGTTCAGTCACGGTGGCGATGGCCAATTCGTCCAGCACCTTGCCAACGGTGTCAGCTGCGGAGAGCACCGCACCGGTGCAGCTAGCGTCACCAACGGTGCGGTAACGAACCTGCTTGAGGATCACTGGCTCGTCCTCGTTGGGCTGACTGACCGGGGTCAGCGCACGCCACATGCCATCGCGTTCAAAAACTTCGCGGGTGTGGGCAAAGTAGATCGGAGGCAGTTCAATATTTTCGCGCTCGATGTAGGCCCAGATGTCGCGTTCGGTCCAATTGGAGATCGGGAACGCGCGTACGTGCCAGTCCGGCTCGTGACGTCCGTTGTAGAGGCTCCAGATTTCTGGGCGCTGATTACGTGGATCCCACACACCAAATTCATCGCGCAGCGAGAGGATGCGTTCCTTGGCGCGGGCCTTGTCTTCGTCACGGCGTGCGCCGCCGAAGACAACGTCAAAGCCGTTGTTTTCAATGGTGTCCAGCAGAACACGAGTCTGCAGGCGGTTACGGGTACCGTCTGGCAGTTCGGTGAGCTCACCGCGGTCGATGTATTCCTGAACGGAACCAACCACGAGGTTCAGTCCGTACTTTTCCACGACGGAGTCACGGAAGCTCAGGACCTCGTCAAAGTTGTGGCCGGTGTCGATGTGTACCACTGGGATTGGCACGCGCAGTGGTGCCACGGCCTTAGCCAACAGGTGCAGGACTACAACGGAGTCCTTGCCGCCGGAGAAGAGCAGACCTGGCTTCTCAAATTCGGCAAGTACTTCGCGGATGATGTGAATGGATTCGGCTTCCAGAGCGTCCAAGACGCTGCGCTGGGTGCCTGTCGGGGCGTTAGCGATAATAGTCATGGCCTTTTCCTTAGATGTGGATGCCGCACTCGGTCTTGTTTAGTCCTGCCCAACGGCCGGCGCGAGGGTCTTCGCCCTCAGCAACTGGCTTGGTGCAGGGTTCACAACCGATGGATGGGTAGCCATTAGAGAGCAAGAGGTTCACTGGAACCTGCTTTTCGGTGGCGTAGTCAATGAGCTCGTCAAAGGTCCACGGTGCCAGCGGGTTGAACTTGATCAGGCCGTGCTTTTCATCAAAAGTGATCAGCTCAGTGTTGGTTCGAGTTGGCGCTTCGTCACGACGTACGCCGGTAAACCATGCACTGTAGCCAGCCAGCGACTTGGCCAGCGGATCAACCTTGCGCATCTGGCAGCAGGCCGCAGGATTGCTAGCAAAGAGATCCTTGCCGTACTTTTCATCCTGTTCAGCAACGCTGAGTTCTGGAAAAACGTCTACGACGTTGACGTCCAAAGAGCGGGCAACTTCATCTCGGGTGCTGCGGGTTTCCACAAAGTGGTATCCGGTATCGAGGAAGAGCACATCTACCTTAGGTAGTTGTTCGGCCACTAGGTGTGGAAGAACCGCATCGGCCATCGAGCAGGCGACAGCAACTTCATTAACATCTAGGTGCTTAGCGGCAAAGGCGATAACCTCGGCCGCGGTGGCGTCCCATCCCAGTTCTTCGGCGCCGAGCTTTGCGATTTCGCGCAGTTCGGCTTCGGTACGGGCGCGGGTTGGAGTCTGTTCGCTCATTTCAGTTCATCCTCTTCTGCTCGGTGTGCCCACGAGGCGAATGATTCACCTTCGGTGGCGGTTTCCGAGTAGTTCTTCACAACACGTTCAACGTATTCGGGCAATTCATCGGCGGCGACCTTCAGGCCTCGCACGGTACGGCCCAAGGCGGCCTCGCCATTTTCGTAACCGGCAAGGGTACCGCCTAGGTGTACCTGGAATCCGGAAACCTGTTCGCCCTGGTCATTGGTGATCAGCTGTCCCTTAAACCCAATGTCAGCGGTTTGGATACGGGCGCAAGAGTTCGGGCAACCATTAACATGCAGGCTCAGTGCACGTGGCAGCTTGCCCTCGTGGTCTTTAAGACGATCTTCGATCTTTGCTACGGCATCAATCGTTGTGTCCTTGGTGTCCACAATGGCCAGCTTGCAGAATTCAATGCCGGTGCAGGCGATAGCCGAACGCTTAAACAGGCTTGGATAGGCCTCAAGCTTCAGTTCGCGGGCAGCACCGACAAAGTCCTTCACATTGTCCTTAGGAATATCCAAGGCAATGATCTTCTGGTGTGGGGTGGTGCGCAGTCGGGTGGAGCCATGGGACTGCACCAGATCTGCCAAAGCGATCAGCGACGAGCCCGAAACGCGTCCGGCCGGAGCGGTCAGGCCGATGTAGAACTTGCCATCCTTCTGCTCGTGTACTCCGCTGTGGTCCCCTGCTTCTTCAGGCTGAACCGGCAACGGCCCATCAGGAAGTTCATATCCGAGGTATTCGTCCTGCAGCACCTGACGGAACTTTTCGGTGCCCCACTCGGCCAGCAAGAACTTCAGACGTGCACGGTTGCGTAGGCGACGGAAACCGTAGTCACGGAATATCGAAACAACGCCTTCCCAAACATCGGGAGCTTGCTCTTCGGTGACAAAGGCACCCAATCGTTCGCCTAGGCGTGGGTTTGCAGACAAGCCGCCGCCAACCCACAGGTCATAGCCCGCGCCCAATTCAGGGTGAACCGTAGCGATCAAACCGATGTCGTTGATTTCGTGCACAACGTCTTGGCTTGGGTGGCCGGTGATGGCGGTTTTGAATTTGCGAGGAAGGTTCGCGAACTCTGGGCGACCAATGTAGCGACGGGAAATCTCAGCAATCACCGGGCTTGGATCAATAAGTTCGTCCTTGCTGATGCCAGCTACAGGAGAACCGAGGATGACGCGCGGCACGTCGCCGCAGGCCTCGGTGGTGTGTAGGCCTACAGCTTCAAGTCGCTGCCAGATCTCTGGGACGTCAACAACGTCGATCCAGTGCAGCTGAATGTTCTGACGATCGGTCAGATCCGCAGTGTCGCGGGCGAAGTCGACGGAGATCTGGCCGATGACGCGCAACTGCTCAGTGGTTAGCGCGCCACCGTCGATGCGCACGCGCAGCATGAAGTAGCGATCTTCAAGTTCTTCAGGGGTCAGCGTTGCAGTCTTGCCACCGGGGATGCCCTGGGCACGCTGGGTGTAAAGGCCCCACCAGCGGAAGCGTCCGTGCAGGTCCTCAGGATCAATGGAGTCGAAGCCTTGCTTGGAGTAAACGTTCTCGATACGTTCACGCACATTCAGGCCGTTATCGGCGGCCTTCATCTCTTCGTTGGCGTTCAGCGGCGTGGTGCCGTCGATTTTCCATTGGCCGTTGGGCTTTGACGCCCGTTTTGGACGAGCGGGTGTGGTTGTCTGCGTCATGTATTCAAGCGTAGAAACCTACCCCATGGGGTCAGCAAGCGCGTGCGGTCATATGACCGCTCAATGACTAAGAAGTTAGAACTTCGTCATTTGGCGTCACATAACCGGCCGTTTCTAACGTCTCTTTAAGACGCATAAGGAAACATTGAGCAATAGTTACGTCAGGTAACAGCGGTCTTGTCACAACGTCTGCACCCGTGCTAGCGAGTTTGTGCTGGAAGTACCCGTCGGCCAGCAATGAGCTAAGTACAACCACCGGTCGCTTCATTGCGTCGTCCACCACTTGAGCTATTTGTGGTTTGGCCCCGGCGCAATAACCGACCAGCACTTCACGATTCAGAATCTGCGCGATTTGGCTGGCAAGGTCTTGCGCCTGAATCTGACCTACTTCTAAACGGGTCCCGGCTGCGGCCAAGACGAGTACCGGATCATTGTCCAAATGTTGTCGTGCGCGACTGGCCAGCACCTGTGCCAATTGTGGCAAAGGCCCTAGTGGACCGGCTGCAACCGTGTTTTCACGGGATTGCACTGCCTGTGCAATATCTGAGGTTGTGTGTACTCCGTCCGAGACCAGCAGCGGCAAGATCACTGCTGGTTCGGAATCCGGCAAGGCGGCGACTACATCGTCCAGCGACGGTTGTTGCACGTCGACATATGCTTCATGCCAAGCGAGCTCAACCTGCAATTCTTCCTTGGCTAGCGCTTCAAGCTGATCTCGTAAATCGTGGATCAGTTGTTGGCCATTGGCGTTGTCGGTGCCATGAGATGTTGCAAGAACGTGAATCGTGCGCGGGGTTGATTGGCTCATTAGGTTGGTCCTCACCGGTGGGATGCGAAACGTTTGTTACGCGTTGCGAATTAGCTTGTGGTTAGCAGCCTGCGCCTGCGGACGAATCACGATTTCATCCAGGTTCACGTGGGCTGGTGCACTCACCGCGTAGCGGATCACCTCGGCAACGTCTTCGGCGGACAGCGGATTTTCCACACCGGCGTAAACACTGTCTGCGGCGCTTTGGTTGCCAAGGCGTCGAAGCGAAAATTCCTCGGTCTGCACAAGACCAGGCAAGATTTCGATGACTCGAATACCGTTTTCAACTTCCTCAAGACGGAGCGCTTTGGTCATGGCACGCTCGGCTGCCTTGGCTGCGTTGTACCCACTGCCACCCTCATAGCTGGCCAACGCCGCAGTTGAGGTCACGTTCAGCACGGTGCCACGAGCTTGGCGTAGTTGCGGAAGCAACGCACGGGTCAGGCGCATAGTTCCCATGACATTTGCCTGCCACATGAATTCCCAATCTTCATCCACTGCTTCGGCCCAGTACTCGGTGCCGCGTGCGCCACCAGCACAGTTAATCAGTGTGTCTGCACCACCTGCTACCTGCACAGTTTTTGCTAGAACATCAACATCTGTTTGGACGCTCACGTCAGCAGGTACCGAAACTGCTCCGGTTTCCTTGGCCAGGGCCTCCAAACGATCAGCCCTGCGTGCCACGGCAAATACCGTCCACCCCTGATCACGAAGTGCTCGAACAGTTGCTTGACCAATTCCGCTGGAGGCACCAGTGACCACGGCGGAACGAGGAGTTTTAGTTTCAAAGTTATCCATGCTTCTAACTGTAGGACTAGTTGATTACCAGTTGGTAAGGCATGAATTTCTCTTACGTTTCAACACGGTAATTATTTGTTCTGTTACACAGTTTGAAAATGCCCAAATCAACGTGCCGTAGACCAAGCGTCTACCTTTAGGCGCAAAGCCCTGCGAACAAAGGGCGGAAGTACTCCTAGTCTTCGTGGCGCAGGCCATGACAACGAATGCCAAGGCACTGCTCAAAACATGAAAGAATAGGGATATGGCAGAAGACAACTTGGGCACAGACACGCCCGCAACAGTTACCGTTCCTGAAAAGCCCGCTTTGGAAGGCTTGGAAGAACGTCTTTCGTCCCGGTGGCGCACCGAGGGCACCTATCACTTCAACGAGGACACGACCCGCGAGGCCGTCTACTCCATCGACACTCCCCCACCAACGGCGTCCGGTTCCCTGCACGTAGGACACATGTTCTCCTACACCCAGACCGACGTCTTGGCTCGTTACCAGCGCATGACTGGCAAGAATGTTTTCTACCCACTTGGCTGGGATGACAACGGACTTCCAACCGAGCGCCGTGTACAGAACTACTTCGGCGTCCGTTGCGACCCGACCAAGCCGTACATCGAGGGTTACCGCCCACCAGAAAAGCCGGCGAAGAACCAGCGTGACTGGGATGTCATCAGCCGTAAGAACTTCATTGAGGTCTGCGAAGAACTAGCCGTTGAAGACGAAAAGGTCTTTGAGCAGCTCTTCACCACCCTTGGCCTGTCCGTGGACTGGCGCATGACTTACCGCACCATTGACGACAACTCACGCGCCGCCTCACAGCGCGCCTTCTTGGACAACTTGAACAAGGGCGACGCCTACATGGCCGAAGCTCCAACCCTGTGGGACGTCACTTTCCGCACGGCAGTGGCACAGGCAGAACTCGAAGACCGCGAGATGCCTGGCGCTTACTACCGTTACGCCTTCAATGCAGAAGATGGCGAGCAGGTCTTAATCGAGACCACCCGCCCGGAACTGCTTGCTGCTTGTGCTGCCTTGGTTGCACACCCCGATGACGAGCGTTACCAGCACCTATTTGGCAAGACCGTTACCTCGCCAATTTTCGGTGTTCCAGTCACCGTGCATCCACACCCATTGGCTCAGGCCGATAAGGGTTCAGGCATTGCCATGGTTTGCACCTTCGGCGACTTGACCGACGTAACCTGGTGGCGTGAATTGCAGTTGCCAACTCGTCCGATCGTTGGCCGTGATGGCCGCATCCTCTCAGAGACCCCAGAGTGGATCACCACCGAAGCTGGCAAGGAAGCCTACGCTCAGATTTCGACTAAGACCGTCTTCTCGGCTAAGGAAACCGTTGTAGAGATGCTCTCCGAAGCAGACCTACTTGACGGTGAGCCTAAGAAGATTTCCCGTCCGGTGAACTTCTTCGAAAAGGGCGACAAGCCTTTGGAAATCGTCACCTCACGTCAGTGGTACATCCGCAATGGTGGCCGTGACGAAGAGCGTCGCAACCAGATGATCGCTCGCGGCAAGGAAATTGATTTCCACCCGTCGTTCATGCGCTCGCGCTACGAAAACTGGGTTTCGGGCCTCAATGGTGACTGGCTGGTTTCCCGCCAGCGTTTCTTCGGCGTCCCAGTACCAGTGTGGTACCAGGTCAACGAACATGGCGAACCAAACTACGACGCTCCAATCCTGCCAACCATCGAGCAGCTTCCGGTTGATCCGGCCGCCGATGCTCCGACTGGTTACTCCGAGGATCAGCGCGGTGTGGCCAATGGCTTCATTGGCGACGCAGACGTTCTTGATACTTGGGCTACCAGCTCGCTGACTCCACAGATTGTTGGCCGTTGGGGTCGCGACGACGAGTTCTTCTCGAAGGTCTACCCATTCGATCTGCGCCCACAGGGTCACGACATCATTCGTACCTGGCTGTTCTCCACCGCGGTTCGTGCAGATTCACTGCACGATAGCGCACCGTGGAAGCATGCTGCGATTTCGGGTTGGATCTTGGATCCAGACCGTAAGAAGATGTCCAAGTCCAAGGGCAACGTCGTAGTACCAAACGAAGTTCTGGACAAGTTTGGTGCCGACGCTGTGCGTTACTGGGCTGCCAGTGCCAAGCTTGGTGCGGACACCGCGTACGAGATCAACCAGATGAAGATCGGTCGCCGTCTGGCGATCAAGATCCTGAATGCCTCGAAGTTCGTACTGAACTTGGGTGCCACCGACGCTAACGTCCTCACCGACGATGCTGCAGTAGTCACCAATGGTCTTGACCGTTCACTGTTGGCTCGACTGTCCACCGTGATCGAGGACGCCAAGCGTGCCTTCGATAATTACGATTACGCTCGTGCGTTGGACATCACCGAGTCATTCTTCTGGTCGTTCACCGACGATTATGTTGAGCTGGTCAAGGATCGTGCCTACGGCGGTCACGGTGAAGCTGAGCAGGCCAGCGTGCTGGCAACTCTAGCCACCACACTGGACTCCGTTCTGCGCCTGTTTGCACCGTTCTTGCCATTCGCTACCGAAGAGGTTTGGGGTTGGTGGCGCACCGGGTCGGTTCACCTGACCCAGTGGCCAAGCACCGATCACTTGGCTTCGGCCGTTGAAGGCGCGGATCCTGCGATCTTGCCACTAGTTGGCGTTGCTCTGTCGGGTATCCGTAAGGCAAAGTCCGATGCCAAGGTTAAGCAGCGCACCGAAGTTCTCTCCGGAGAAATTCACGCTCCAGCCGCTCAGGTAGCTCAGCTTCGTGCTGGTTTTGAGGACTTGAAGTCCGCAGCCAACGCTCGCGAGCTGACCTTGGTTGAAGCTGAAGGCGAGCTTACCGTCACCAACGTAGAGTTGGCTGAAACCGAAGAAGCTTAGTCTCAAGCCAAGAAAGTCCGGTTGCCATTCCCACTATTAGTGGAAATGACAACCGGACTTTTCTTTGCCCTTACTACTCCCCTGATGAGGACTCCGAGTCTTCTGAGGGAGAAGGTCGAATCAACTCTCTGGGCAAAGCAACACGACGTCGTTCTTCCGTGAAGTGCTTCTTCTGTTCGTCGACGCTTTCTTCTAGGCGATGCCTTTGGGCGGGGACTTGGTTCCCATCCTTTGACGAGTGTTCTTTTGGCATCATCCCTACTTCCTTTGACCTAGTCCGGCGAAAGGCCCCATCGCTTCCTTTCGCCGGCGGTTGGTCGCTTAGCTCTGTGCGTTCTGGTAAGCCTGCTGGATTACTGAACCCCAGTATGGTCCGAACATGGTGTTTCGAACAGTGTTGTAGCCGAAGCTATTTACAGAGTTCTGGTAACCCGAAGAACCGGATCCCAAGAACCATGGTCCACCGGAAGAACCGCCGGTCATGGTGCAAGAAATACCCTGTGACTGAGTTTGACCGAATGGGTCATCAGTTGCGGTGCCTGAGCAGGACTGGAGAGTTTCACCGTTGAATGGTGAAGCTGCTGGGTAACCGTAGGCCTTGTAGGCCATACCTCGTGGCTGGTTGAAGGCGACACCTGAAGCACCTACGGTGTCAGTCAGGGTGACTCCACTGCTGTTGGAGACCACTGCAAAGCCAGTGTCGTAAGTGATGTCACCGCTGCCGGACCATTGCGAGGTGGTGACCAATTCTGTCGCAGCGAAAGTGCCGTACGGAGTCTTGCCGTTCTCGTAGGCTGGTGCGAAGACCCAACGCGTGGCAAAAGCTCCAGGGCCTTCGTTCAAGCAGTGACCGGCAGTGGATACCGTGGATTCGTTTGACGAGACGACAGCGTTGCCGGAGCAAACGTAGTCAACCCCACCGAGGGTGAAGAAGACTTTGCCGATGTGCGAAACTGGGGTCTCCTGGTTGGCACGCGTCTTGCCACCAGTGGTGCTCTTCAAAGATCCGGCGTTGGCCTTGGCTGCATGGCCTGGAACCTTGGCTGCGTTACCCGTGTCTACCTTCGCAGCGGATCCTGATTTTCCTTTGACGAGTGAATCGGCGCTCTTTGCAGCTTTCATTCGATCGGCAGTCCAGTAATCAATCGCGGTATCTGCTTTTTGAGAAGGTATCTTAATCGACTGGATATCGTCGTTGGATCCGTGAGGGGCTGCGGTGGCCATCGGTGCGGTGCAGAGCATCAATGCTCCGGCGAAAAGTGCGGCTCCAGCCAACTTGTGTCGGCCTTTGAGTTTCGATGAATCCGCTTTTAGGGTACGAACTTGCACGATATAACTCCTTGTCCAGTGGCACATGGCCACTAACGATGGGGGTGCTTTAGCACTCGTGCAAATTAGTCAAACACACACTTCACACAAATTCCATAGGAATCTTTTCCTCCGCTGAAAACTGACACATCAACGAATTAGCGTCAGATTGTGAAGTAACTCATGCTGGTCACAGCTATCGACATCGCGCTGTTCTAGGCCCATGATCCGGTAAATAAACTTTGCGATATTTCGAGTCAAGGTAACTTCAGCCCGAAAATCCGGATCTTTCGCTGCTAGACCGCCACGCAACGCGGCACCATTGGTGGCAGTCACCCTTGTGCTGGAATTATGAAACAAAAACTTCGGTATCGGGTACTTTGTTGTCAGTCGGGGCTAGATCCTGAGCGAAAAAAATATCCTGATTTAGTGTTCAAAAACGGACTTATTCACACTTACCACTACCCATCCCCCGGCCACACGCACCTACAACCGAACAAGATCCGTACTGAGCAGCGCCTATCGGTCCTGTATCTGAGCCATTGACTGGTGGCGGTTATAAGACCGAACGAGCGGCACAGAGGCGACACCAATAATCCCGGAGACAATTGCGGTCACCAACAGCGCCATAGATAAACCGTGACTCACCTGGTCAAAAATTCCCCGCGCTAGCTCCCGACTGAAGTGCGAGAGAAGTCGTTCTCGTACATAATCAGGGATAAGGGTCCTAAGGGCTATGTAGCTAAGGCCTGTTGTCACGGTCAGCCAAAGGCATGCCTTAGAAAAGTACCGGGGAGCTAAAACAACTCCAGCTAGAAGTACAGCAGCATTAATGTAAATGCCCCACGGGCCAAGTGTCTGGATCATGAGATAGATCTTCTGCAGGGCGGGTAAGGCGTTTTGTTGAACCAGATCCAGGGTCCATGAGAAATTCCCAACCGAGGGCAAGCCCGGAATCCCTATGCCGCTGAGCGTCTTTGTTACTCCGGAGAGAACATCGTCGAGCTGGAAGGTGAGCTTGCCGGCCTGATCTATCTCTCCGGCATCCGGCTCTGTAAATACCCGGTCGGTCGTTTCATGGCTACTTCGTAATGCCGTCTGCCAAGTTGCTGCAAAGCTGTCGGATTGCACTACGCGCAAGGCACTGTCTTCGATCGCCTGATCGGCTTTGTCTGCCAATTGTTCTGCAGGAATCAACTGGGACAAGAGACCATCACCGGTCACTGCCTTGATTCGATCTTCAACCTGCAACTGATCCGAGATCGACGCCGTGACTTGCTCCGCCACGAGATCCTGTAAGCCCTGGTTCTCGGCCAGCGGTCCAAGCGTGTCTACGAACCCATCGGTGTCAGTGATATGAGTTGACGCCCAAAGGCCACCTATTGAGATGGGAGCAATGAGCACACCAAGAATGATACAAATGCTGGATGCTACCCGGCGCCAGAGTGGAGGCTGCGAGCTAAAGACCACGATGAATTCCTTCGCGAGGAGACTTGGCTGATCGAATCGGCAGTTAGCAACACTGATAAGCCGAAGACTAGTGACACATTTTAGCAATGGTCGGTAACTCGCTAAAGCGTTGAAGGACGCTCCCTGGCTAAGAGGAAACGTCCTTCAAATGACTAGGTAGTCAGACTTACTCGAAAACTGGGCTCTCGGTGCGAGTACGCTTCATTTCGAAGAAGTACGGGAACGAGGCTAGCTGAGCGGCAGCGTCGAACAGCTTGCCTGCCTCTTCGCCAGTTGGAATTCGGGTGATTACTGGACCGAAGAACGCTACGCCATCAACTGCGACGACCGGCGTGCCAACGTCCTGGCCGACCTTGCTAATTCCGTTTTCGTGGCTTGCACGCAAGGCCTCGTCGTTGGCATCAGTGTGCGCCGCTTCAGCAAGTTCAGCAGGAAGACCAGTCTTTTCGAGAGCCTTCTTGATGACTTCATCTCGATCGGTGATCTTCTCATAGTGGAGAAGCTCGCCCATTGCGGTGTAAAGCCCGTCAACAACTTCTTGGCCATGCTCCTGTGCTGCCTTGATGACAACGCGCACTGGGCCCCACGAGGAGTCCATCATGGAACGGTAATCCTCTGGAAGGTCGCGGCCCTCGTTGAGTACCGAGAGGCTCATGACGTTCCAAGTAACATCAATGTCGCGTACTTTTTCTACTTCTTTGATCCAACGGCTAGTTGCCCACGCGAATGGGCAGATTGGGTCAAACCAAAAATCAACGTGCTGGCGTTCGGCCATGGAATCCCAACTTTCCTGAGAAAAATAATCTAACGATTGTCTAGCGGACTACGCGGACTTCTTGTCGCGCTTGGCCACCATAGCGTGTGAGAGCATTGCTGGCTCTTCGCCGTCGAGAACGGTGCCACGGGTGACAACAACTTCTGCAACGTCTTCACGGCTAGGAAGATCAAACATGACTCCCCCAAGCGTTTCTTCGAGAATTGAGCGCAAACCACGTGCACCAGTTTCGCGTTCGATGGCCTTCTCAGCCACTGCATCAAGAGCAGACTGATCGAAGCTCAAAGCGACGCCGTCCATTTGGAACATCTTCTGGTACTGCTTGAGCAGCGCGTTCTTTGGTTCGGTCAATACTCTGACAAGAGCTTCCTTGTCCAGGTGCTCAACAGTAGTGATGACTGGAAGTCGACCAATGAATTCTGGAATCAAACCAAACTTCAGCAGATCTTCAGGCCGTACATCAGAGTACGATGCGGTCTCGCTCTTCAGTGCCTTGAGGGGTGCACCGAATCCGATACCCTTCTGACCGGCGCGGGAAGAAATGATTTCTTCTAGTCCGGCGAATGCACCGGCAACGATGAAGAGAATGTTGGTCGTGTCCAACTGAATAAAATCTTGATGCGGGTGCTTGCGCCCGCCCTGTGGTGGAACAGCTGCAACGGTTCCTTCGAGGATCTTCAGCAAGGCCTGCTGCACGCCTTCACCCGAAACGTCTCGGGTGATCGACGGATTCTCGCTCTTACGGGAAATCTTGTCGATTTCATCGATGTAGATGATGCCGGTTTCGGCCTTCTTAACATCGTAATCGGCAGCCTGAAGCAGCTTCAGAAGAATGTTTTCAACGTCCTCGCCAACATAGCCAGCTTCAGTCAAGCTTGTGGCGTCGGCTACAGCAAAAGGCACGTTGAGCTTCTTGGCCAACGATTGCGCTAGATAAGTCTTGCCACAACCAGTTGGGCCAATGAGCATGATGTTCGACTTGGAGACTTCAACTTCGTCCAGTGGGTCATCATTGGTCAGCGCAGCCACGGGACCATGGTCCTGGTTTCCGTGAATTCGCTTGTAGTGGTTGTAAACAGCCACCGAGAGAGCGCGCTTAGCGTTCTCCTGACCAATCACGTATTCCTGCAACGAATTAAAGATTTCGCGAGGCTTGGCTAAGGAGAATTCCTCATGCACCTGCTCCTCTGCAAACTCCTCCGCAATGATTTCGTTGCAAAGCTCGATGCATTCAGTACAGATGTAAACACCATGGCCTGCAATTAGCTTCTTAACCTGCTTTTGACTCTTCCCGCAGAAAGAGCATTTCAGTAGATCTGAGCCTTCACCCATGCGTCCCATCGCACCATTCTCCCGTTTACTTGAGTAGCTGTGGACTTACTCAATTCTAGGCTAGTTGTACCCCAAATTAGATGAATATGGCGGTTTACCTGTGTTGCGCCACTTCACCTTCGTAAAGTGGCGTCCTTGGGTAAACCGCCATTCATCGGGGATTATTCCGTTTAAGTGCTAGCTACCCAGCTGAGCACGGTTTAGCTTACGTGGAGTCAGTACTTCATCCACGATGCCGTAGGCCTTAGCTTCCGAAGCAGTCATGAACAAGTCACGCTCAACGTCGTCACGAACCTTCTCTACTGCCTGGCCCGAATGCGAAGCAAGAGTTTCTTCTAGCCATGAACGCATGCGCATGACTTCTTCTGCCTGAATCTGCAGATCGCTAGCGGTACCGCGTTCGCCGCCACCCATTGATGGCTGGTGGATCAGCACACGAGCGTTTGGCAATGCAAGGCGCTTGCCTGGAGTACCGGCGGCCAGCAGCACTGCAGCTGCGGAAGCTGCCTGACCCAAGCAAACCGTCTGAACTTCTGGACGGATGAACTGGATCGTGTCGTAAATTGCTGTCATCGCGGTGAACGAGCCACCTGGCGAGTTGATGTAAAGGGTAACGTCTCGTTCTGGATCCATGGATTCCAGGACCAGCAGCTGAGCCATTACGTCATCAGCAGAAGCATCGTCGACCTGTGCACCGAGGAAAATGATGCGGTCTTCAAATAGCTTTGCGTATGGATCCTGGCGCTTGAACCCGTATGGGGTGCGCTCTTCGAACTGAGGAAGAATATAGCGAGCCGATGGCATCTGGCCACTTACGGCTTCAGGATTGAAGTTCATGGTTTTCTCCTTGGACAAATCTTTGGGAATGAAGTGGTGGGCTCGGCTACTTAGGCTCTACGCCGCCGCCACCGGTGACAGACCCGGCATGCTTAGCAACCTTGTCAACAAAGCCATATGCCAGACCTTCTTCAGCGGTGAACCACTTATCACGCTGGTTATCAATCAGGATCTGCTCCACGGTCTGACCGGTCTGCTCAGCGGTCAGTTCACTCATGACCTTCTTCATGTGCATGATCAGTTCAGCCTGGATCTTGATGTCCGAAGCGGTACCGCCAATGCCACCGGAAGGCTGGTGCATCAGGATACGTGCGTTCGGAGTCGCGAAGCGCTTGCCTGGGGTACCCGATGAAAGCAGGAACTGTCCCATCGAAGCAGCCAAACCGGTTGCTACGGTGACAACATCATTCGGGATGAAGTTCATCGTGTCGTAGATGGCCATACCTGCAGTGATCGAACCACCTGGGGAGTTGATGTACAGGTAGATGTCCTTCTCAGGATCTTCTGCAGAGAGCAGGAGCAACTGCGAGCAGATGGCATTCGCATTGTCATCGCGGACTTCGGAGCCCAGCCAGATGATGCGCTCCTTGAGCAAGCGGTTGTAAATGTAGTCGTCGCGGCTGGCCGGGTCAACGGCGGCCATCGTAGGAGTGCGCGAATCATTTGACATGTTCTCTACCTCTTCCAAACGTGTAGATCAGATTCTGGAATTTTTATTTCTAATCCCAAAGCTGCAACTGGTTACTTTGAGATTACTTACTTCAAGGCTTTCATGGGACGTTTCATGCCCGTGTTTCGCTCACGGCGCATGATGCACGCCGGGAGCGAACAAAAATGGCCATTGACCGCCTTTTAGAGGCGGCCAATGGCCATTGGAGAGTAGTGAAAACTACTTTGCTTCTTCGGTTTCAACCTCAGCAGCAGCTTCGTCTTCACCAGCTGGCTTCACGAAGGAAGTCAGGTCCACTGCTTCACCGTTGGAATCGGTGACCTTAGCGAACTCAAGAACCTTTGCAAGTGCCTTGCGACGACGAACCTCGCCCATAAGCATTGGAACCTGGCCGGCGCCGTCCAGCATCTGAGCGAACTGGTTTGGCTCCATGCCGTACTGACCTGCGGTCTGAACGATGTAATCGATCAGCTCGGACTGCTCAACGCCAACTTCTTCAGCATCTGCAACTGCATCCAAGATGATTTCGTTCTTGAAAGCACGCTCGGTGTTTTCGCGAACCTCGGTGCGGTGCTCTTCGGTGTCGTGACCCTCTTCAGCGTCAGGAGCGTTGAAGTGCTGCTCGATCTGCTCGTCGATAACCGAAGCTGGAACAGGAACCTCAACAAGCTCAACAAGCTTGTCCAGAACCAATTCGCGAGCCTCTACGCCCTGCTCAACGGTCTTGCCTTCTGCAGCGTCCTTAGCAAGGTTTTCGCGCAGTTCAGCAATGGTGTCGAACTCGGAAGCAAGCTGAGCGAAATCATCGTTAGCTTCTGGAAGTTCGCGCTGCTTGACAGCGTTGATAACAACCTTGACGGTTGCGGACTTGCCAGCGTGCTCGCCGCCAGCAAGGGTGGTTTCGAAGGTTGCATCTTCGCCAGCGGACAGGCCGGTAACAGCCTCGTCCATGCCCTCAAGCATGTTGCCGGAACCGATCTGGTACGACAGGCCCTGTGCGGAGTCAACCTCTTCGTCCTCAACCTTTGCGGTGAGGTCGATGGTGACGAAGGAGTCTGCAGCTGCTGGAGCTTCAACTTCCTTCAGGGTGCCGAAGCGACCGCGAAGGTCGTCGAGAGCCTTCTCGATGTCCTCGTCAGCAACTTCCTTGGCTTCAACAGAAACTTCGAGGCCCTTGTAGTCCGGAAGTTCAACCTTCGGACGGATATCAACTTCGAGGGTGAAGACCAGCTGGCCTTCGCCTTCCTTCTCGATGGAAGGAAGCTCAGTGATATCAACCTCTGGGCGGGACAGTGGGGTCAGCTCGTTCTCAACCATTGCCTGCTGGTAGAAGTCGTTCAGACCTTCGTTAACAGCGGTTTCGATGACGTAGCCACGGCCAACGCGCTGATCGATCATGCGAGTTGGAACCTTGCCCTTACGGAAGCCTGGAACCTGGATCTGCTGTGCGATGGTCTTGTACGCCTCATCGACGCGGGGCTTCAGTTCCTCGTAAGGAACCTCAACGGTTAGCTTCACCCGAGTCGGGTTGACGTTTTCAACGGCGCTCTTCACAGCGTTGTACTCCTGAGTGTCTAAGGATTAGGTTTTATCTGCAAAAAACCCCGCAACATGGTGGCGTTGCGGGGTTGTTCGACAGAGTCGGGGTAACAGGATTCGAACCTGCGACCTCACGCTCCCAAAGCGCGCGCTCTAGCCAAGCTGAGCTATACCCCGATTAGCAGTGAACAGTCTAACCCGAGTCATCCTGTATCCACTAATCGTTTGTGATGCTTACTAGTTGCCTTTGACAGTTCCTAGTGATCACAAGATCTAAATAATATTTAGCTCTCAATTTTCATGAGCTGAAATCCAAGAATTTCTACTCATAAAGTCGGGGTAACAGGATTCGAACCTGCGACCTCACGCTCCCAAAGCGCGCGCTCTAGCCAAGCTGAGCTATACCCCGAAAGTCCGTTGGTTCACAATTTTCATTGTGAGCTGCATCGAACTGATAGGTTGTGAATCCACCCAAGAAGTAA
>Ga0308166_1001202_pt1 | contig 28577 bp, 23 predicted proteins | sample PhyCR2_2_FD_202137 | JGI IMG/M metagenome (GOLD analysis project Ga0308166, IMG submission 202137) | Phyllosphere microbial communities from UC Gill Tract Community Farm, Albany, California, United States - DLSLCC.R2 | ecosystem: Host-associated > Plants > Phyllosphere > Unclassified | place... | reverse complement strand
TGGGCGATGCTGGAAGCGGGAAGCTGCACCTTCTACACCCCGCGCTCATTGGGAGATGTGAAACTTGAACTCTTTGCGGTGCTGCGCACATGAATAAATCCGATCTCACCCAGTTAGAACGTATCTTCTACCCGGGCTGGCTGATGGTCAGTCAGCTGCGGGGCGGTCAGGAAGTCCTTGATGGGGAAGGGCTATACCGGAGGGCCTGCCGTCTGGTGCAGGAGGTGAAAGCTGCGCTCACGGAGGCAGGTTACAGCGACATCAGCCGTGACCATATGATGTATACCCTGTGTGCACTGCTCGATGAGAGCGTGATGAATCGGGGAACCACCGATGATGGCTACCTGACCTGGCGCCGGGACCCGCTGCAGGCACACTTCTTTGGCACCCTCAATGCCGGTGAGGAACTGTGGGAAAGGATCCGAAGCCTGCTGAAAGAAACTGCGCCTGATACCGCTGTCCTGACCTGTATGTATCGGACTTTGCAACTGGGGTTCGTCGGTCAGTATCGCGCTCAGGATGATGAGCGTCGGGAAGATATTGTTCGCGCTCTCGCAGAACGGGCGCCCACCTTCACGCTGGCACAAGACGCCCCCATCGTTGCCCGCGCATCGCGCCTGCGCAGCGGCCGTCGCTGGTACTGGCTGAGCTGGGTTGTGGCTGTCGCCGCCCTGGTGGCGCTCTGGTTCTTCCTTTCGTCTTCGCTTACCGAGCTGGTAAGCCAGATCGTCAGGCCGGAGTAAGCGATGCGGGATGCGTACCGAAGTCTGTTAACTGCCCTGGGTACCGTACTGGCGCTGTGGCTCATTCTGGGATTCTGGCCCCTGTCCTCAGGTAGTCGTGTGGCAATCAGCCTGCTGGCTGTTCTGGTGTCCGGGGTGATGTTATGGCGTCAGCGTCGGGCTACTCAGGCACGGGCGGCCGCTGTCCGGGATATTGTGGATGAAAACCTGCCGCCGGAAGATTTTCAGGGGGCGGTGATCCTCGCATGTGGCGACAACACTCCGTTGTTTGCGTCCGGCTTCCATCACCGGGAAACCCGGCAAGGTTGGTATCTGCGGGTGAAGGATGCGGAACAGCTTCCCCTCTTTGCGCAGCACCTGAGTTTGATGCGTCCAGCCCTGGTGTCGCAAATCTCCGTAATGCTGGCGGCGGTACCCGAACAGCACACTTCCGGCGATGATTTTACCCAGTCCCTGCGGGGCTGGCAGCGGGCTGTCGTGCAGTGCCGTGCGGCATTTGGCACGATCCCACCGCTGTGGACCGTGACCTGGTTATCGCCTCCTGTGGCCTGCGCGGAAGCTGAACCCGTCTGGTTTAGCGCAGTCAGCCCGCGAAGCGGCATTCAGGTGTATCAGCCCGGTCAGGGCAATGTGTCACTGACCGAGTGGATCCGGGAGAATGGATCTGACGGGCGTCTTTCGCGTCTGAGTCAGGGGCTGTGGCTGGACAGCCTACTTGCGTGGCAGAACAGCGCAGTCAATGACCTGCTGTCGGTGCGCCAGGGCGAACTGCCGGTGATGAAGCCTTGTGTACAGGGCATGTGCATAGTGCCGGTGAGCGGTATCGAGGGCAATCTCTGGCAGCAGCACATCACTACCGTGACGGCGCTGCCACCAGATACCGTTGTGACCACCGAACCACTACCGTTGCCTGAACTGCTGCTGCCGGCGCTGCCGCGCCGACGGGGCGTCAGCCGCAGAATGGTGTTCTGGCGTTACGCCGGGTTTCTGGGCGGGATTTTCCTGGCACTTGCCATGCTGGCATCCTGGATGAACAACCAGCGTCTCATCCGTAATGTGGGCGATCACCTTGCGTTATATCACCAACTGACGGGAAAGCCTGTGGCACCGAAACTGCGCGCACAGCAGCGCCTCAGAGCCGATGGCGCATTGCTGAACGACTGGGCGCGTCGCGGGGAGCCACTGCGTTATCGCCTGGGTTTGTATCAGGGGCTGCGCCTGGTGCCGCCTGTTGAGGCCGCCGTCAGCGACTGGGCCCCACCGCCGCCGCCGCCACCGGTCATCAAGAAAATCATTCTGGGTCCGAAAACCCTTCGTCTTGACAGCATGTCGCTGTTCGATTCTGGCAAGTCGGCGCTGAAAGCCGGTTCGACCAAAATGCTTGTGAATTCTCTGGTCGGCGTGAAGGCGAAGCCCGGCTGGCTGATTGTCGTGTCAGGGCATACCGATAACACCGGCAATCCGCAACTAAACCAGACGTTGTCTCTGAAACGTGCCGAAGCGGTGCGCAGCTGGATGCGTGACACCGGCGACGTGCCGGAAAGCTGTTTTGCGGTGCAGGGCTATGGCGAAAGCCGCCCTGTCGCAACCAACGACACCCCGGAAGGGCGTGCGCTTAACCGCCGTGTCGAAATCAGTCTGGTACCGCAGGCAAGTGCCTGTCAGATACCCGGCAAACACATGGCGCCATCGCAGGATGATGGTGTCTCAGAAAATAAAACGGAGTAATTAACATGGCAATTCCTGTTTATCTTTGGCTGAAGGACGACGGCGGCGCGGACATCAAAGGGTCTGTTGACGTTCAGGATCGTGAAGGCAGCATCGAAGTGGTTGCACAGGAGCATAACCTGTACATCCCGACCGACAACAATACCGGCAAGCTGACCGGCACCCGCATCCACACGCCGTTCATGTTCACGAAGGAAATTGATTCCTCCAGCCCGTACCTGTACAAGGCGGTGACCACGGGTCAGACCCTAAAATCCGCTGAGTTCAAGTGGTACAAAATCAACGACGCGGGCCAGGAAGTGGAGTACTTCAACACCAAACTGGAAAACGTGAAGGTAGTGAAAGTGAATCCTGAAATGTATGACATCAAGGATCCTTCTAAAGAGAAGCACAACCACCTTGAACGCGTTGAACTGCGTTACGAAAAAATCACCTGGACCTACAAAGACGGCAACATCATTCATTCCGACTCCTGGAACGAACGCGCCACGGCGTAATCCTGATGCGGGCAGGTTTTCCTGTCCGCAGTTTTTTGCTGAATGCCTGAGATGCGGGCACTCAGCAAAGAAAAAACAATCTGCCTGCCTGACCTTATGCGCTTTGGTGAACAGCGAGGGGCGGTAGCGTGCCCAGGAACCGACAAAGAGAGAATCTCATGGAAAATCCAGCCATCCTGTTACGTCGTCTGAACCCTTACTGTGCCCGTGCGATGGAAGGCGCGGCGTCGCTCTGCCAGACCCGCGCCCATGCGGAAATTTTGCCGGAGCACTGGCTGCTAAAACTGCTGGAGCAGGGGGAAGGTGACCTGACGGTGTTGGCGCGTCGCTATGAATGGGATATGGATGGCATCTGGCAGGATTTGCTTGGCTGGCTCGACAGACAACCTCGCTCCGTGCGCCATCGCCCCCAGCTGTCTGATGCCATTCAGACGCTGATGCAGGAAGCCTGGATGATTGCCTCCCTTAACAGCGAAGAGCACATTCGCAGCGTCCATCTGCTGATGGTCCTGGTGGAAAAACCAAAATTGGCACGTTGTGACGGCCTTTGGCCGTTGTTAACGCTTGCTCAAAACCAGCTGGAGCGCCTGCGGCCTTTGCTGGATGCACAATCGGAAGAACGTCTGGAAATGCAGCGCGAAGCAGAACTGGCGAAGAGCCACGGTGGTGAGATGGAATTTGTCGGGCGTCCGGCTGGTGTGGAAATGAAAGAGGGGGAACTGAGCCCTGCGCTGCATAACGCGCTGCATAAATTCACCCTCGATGTCACTGCCAAAGCGAAGGAAGGGAAGATCGATCCTGTGTTTGGCCGCGACACAGAAATCCGCCAGATGGTGGACATCCTTTCCCGCCGCCGTAAAAACAACCCGATTCTGGTCGGCGAGCCGGGCGTGGGGAAAACTGCACTGGTTGAAGGCCTGGCGTTGCGTATTGCCGAGGGTAATGTGCCTGAATCCCTGAAAACGGTCACTCTCCGCACCCTTGACCTGGGCCTGCTGCAGGCGGGCGCGGGCGTGAAAGGTGAGTTCGAACAGCGGCTGAAAAACGTTATCGATGCGGTGCAGCAATCACCGTTCCCGGTCCTGCTATTTATTGATGAAGCGCATACTATCATCGGCGCGGGCAACCAGGCGGGTGGTGCAGATGCGGCCAACCTGCTGAAACCGGCGCTGGCGCGAGGCGAACTGCGCACTATTGCGGCCACCACCTGGTCTGAATACAAACAATACTTCGAGCGTGACGCCGCGCTGGAGCGCCGTTTCCAGATGGTAAAAGTGGATGAGCCTGACGATGACACCGCCTGCCTTATGCTCCGTGGCCTGAAATCCCGCTATGCCGAACACCACAATGTGCATATTACCGACGATGCGGTTCGTGCGGCAGTTACTCTTTCGCGTCGTTATCTGACCGGACGTCAGCTTCCTGATAAAGCGGTCGATCTGCTGGACACCGCTGCCGCTCGTGTGCGTATGAGTCTCGATACGGTACCGGAACAGCTAACCCGCCTTCGCGCGAGTATTGTTGCGCTCGACATGGAGAAGCAGGCGTTACTGGAAGATATCGCCATTGGCAATCAGTGTCATGTCGAGCGTTTGAGCGAGATTGAGCAGGAAGAGGTTCGCCAGATAGTCACACTCGACGAACTGGAAACCCAGTACGGTCAGGAGATGAAACTCACCGAGCAGCTACGCGAAAGCCGTCAGGATCTATCACGCCAGCGTGAGACTCACAGGCTGCAACAGGAGCTTAACGAGATGCAGCGCAGCACCCCACTGCTCTCCCTGGATGTGGATGTCCGCACTGTTGCCAACGTGATTGCCGACTGGACAGGCGTGCCGTTGTCATCACTGATGAAGGACGAGCAGACCGAACTACTGACTCTGGAAAATGAAATCGGTAAACGTGTGGTTGGGCAGGATGTGGCGCTTGAGGCTATCGCCCGACGTCTGCGTGCGGCAAAAACAGGCCTTACGTCCGAGAACGGTCCGTTGGGCGTATTCCTGTTGGTAGGACCGAGCGGCGTGGGGAAAACCGAAACAACGCTTGCGCTGGCCGATGTCATGTACGGCGGCGAGAAGTCACTCATTACGATTAACCTTTCTGAATACCAGGAACCGCACACGGTTTCCCAGCTGAAAGGCTCTCCGCCGGGCTACGTGGGTTACGGCCAGGGCGGTATCCTCACCGAAGCTGTGCGCAAGCGTCCGTACAGCGTGGTGCTGCTGGATGAAGTGGAAAAAGCCCACCGCGACGTGATGAACCTTTTTTATCAGGTGTTTGATCGCGGCTTTATGCGTGATGGCGAAGGGCGTGAAACCGACTTCCGCAACACCGTTATTCTGATGACCTCCAACCTCGGCAGCGACCACCTGATGCAGTTGCTGGATGAAAACCCGGAAGCCACGGAAGCAGACCTACACGAACTGCTGCGCCCAATCCTGCGCGATCATTTCCAGCCCGCGCTGCTCGCACGCTTCCAGACGGTCATTTACCGTCCGCTGGCTGAAGCTGCCATGCGTACCATTGTGGAAATGAAACTGTCACAGGTTAGCAAGCGCCTGCATCGACACTACGGCCTGACCACGCACATTGATGAGAGCCTGTATGACGCCCTGACTGCCGCCTGCCTGCTACCGGACACCGGCGCACGCAACGTCGACAGCCTGCTGAACCAGCAAATCCTGCCGGTGCTGAGCCAGCAGCTGCTCACGCACATGGCCGCGAAGCAGAAGCCACACAGCCTGACGCTGGGCTGGGATGACGAAGAAGGGATTGTGCTGGCGTTTGATTAACTGGTTTATCTAAAGGGTAGCAATTATGGACAGCGCAAAAGAGATTGCCAAAGATATGCTTGAGGCCATTCATATCGATGGGTCTGGGTTTATCGGTGCTGTGGCGAAAGGTGTTATTTCCTTACCCATCAGCCTTGCCTATCTTGGCTATGATTTTATAGATACGGAACACCGCAGAGAGAATCAGGATGATAAATTTCGGTTAGCAGCACTGGTTAAAAAAGTAACTTTTAACGATGAGGTTATTTATAAGGTTATTAAACCATTTATAGATGATTTTGTTTCTCATGTAGACATGCATAAAATCTCACATTTTTCAAGAAATATATCTGGTAGTGTTATAGGTAAAATGATGTTCTCGCAGTTTACGGGGGTTAACCTCGGAAGGGCGATTATATCTCAAGGAGTTGGTGCCTTTTTTTCTGGTTCTGTTGCTGGTGGTGTATTGGGAGTTGGCGCTGAAGCATCAAGATCTATTTATACATCACGGTACTTACGTGAAAGAAACCCCATAATGTATGAGAAATTAAACAGTATGGGTGATTTTGATCTTTTATTTTATCTTGTTGAGGACATTGTTAGGCCTTATGAGACGGCTTGTGAAATTGCAAAGATAAACTCTGAAGAGTTTAATAATGTCTGCGAATACTTCTTTGGAGGTTTATGAATATAAAAGATTTTATACTTATCATTGTTTCACGGATCGTAGCCAGTATCGGGATGACGCTAGGAACTATCAGTATGATTTACTCTTTCTACTGTTTCTTTTTTTCAGCCAATCCTTACCGCTTTATTCTAGGTGGGGCAAGTATAGTAGCCTTTCTCATAGGTTATGGGCTTTATAAATTCGCCTTGAAATACATTTATGATGAATGGGAACATTATAGATAGTATTCATCATATTTGTTGAGTTTGGTTCTATTTAATATCATTCTAACCCAGGACAGGAATCATAGAAATGGAAAATATATTTAAAATGACAGAGGGTATCCTTAATCGCTATAAACTGGATATTCCTTCCTGCCCTTATCCATTGGATGTGGAACGTTTTGATGGTTTAGAACAAATGAGTACTCTCTATCATTACACCATTCGTTTTACCAGTTCACATCCGGATCTTACGGCTGAAATGATGTTAAGTAAAACCGCTACGCTGAGCATGGGGGTGGGGAAACTATTAGATTCTGTTGTCGGTAAAATTGTTCATGGTGTGGTGACAAATTTCCGACGCTTGGCCGGTTCACGCGATCAGGTTACGTATGAAATTATTCTGGAACCTTTTATATCCTTACTGGATAAGCAGTTTCGTACTCACCGTTTCTTCGTCAACAAATCAGTGCCGGAAGTGGTAGAGCAAATTCTTGGCGAGCATGGTTTGAAGGGGTGGGAATATGAATTTAAGCTTAAACAAACCTACCCAAAACGGGAACAGATAAATCAGTACCAGGAAAGTGACCTCGCGTTTATCGAACGCCTGCTGGCGGAGGTGGGGATTTTTTACTTCTTCACCCTGCAGCCTGATACTCAGACCGAAGTGGTGCACTTCGCCGACAAGCAGAGTGCCTGGTCGTTTGGTAAGAAACTGCCCCTGAACAGCCCGTCAGGGGCGAATGACAATGCGGCCGACTCGGTGTGGGATGTACATGTCTGGCATAACGTGGTGGAGCGTTCAGTTACCGCCAGTGACTATAACCACCGTGAAGCCCAGAACGTCCTGACTTCGGTGCCAGCGGACATGACCCGCGGCGACGGGGAGGGGAATACTTACGGCGATGTGTACCATTATCGCCCGCGTCACCTTGAGCGTGGTGACAAAATTAACCCGACAGCGGAAACCGGTAACTTCTGGGCGCGCCTCGAGCATGAACGCTTCCTTTCTGGGCAGACCACGGTGACCGGCAGCAGTACAGACTACACTCTGGGTCCGGCACAGGTACTGACCATCACGGAAACGGCTATTCCGCCAACGCTGCCCCGGGAAACGGAGAATGGTGTTGTTATTATCCGCACTGGCTACTACGGCAGCCGTAAGAATGCCTTGAAAGTGACATGGGTAGCGATGCCGTACTACGAGAACCGCTGCTGGCGTCCTGCTGCTAAAAAGCGCCCGGTGGTCAGCGGTACTATGACGGCCCGTGTCACCAGCGCCAAAGATAACGACATCTACGCCTGGCAGGATGCATCCGGCATGTACCGGGTGAAGTTTGATGCCGACCGTGATGACAAAAAGCAAGGCATGGAAAGCATGCCAGTGCGCTTTGCCAAGCCTTATGGTGGGGACAAATACGGGTTCCACTTCCCGCTGATCCAGGGTACAGAAGTCGCCATTGCCTTCCATGAAGGAGATCCGGATCGTCCTTATATTGCCCATGCTATGCACGACTCCCGCCATGTTGATCATGTGACTGAAGCTAACAGCACACGTAATGTTATCCGCACAGCTGGACTTAACAAAGTGCGGATGGAAGACAAACGCGGCGAGGAACACATCAAGCTCAGTACAGAGTATGGCGGCAAAACCCAACTCAATTTAGGCCATAATGTAGACGCTTCCAGGAAACTTCGCGGCGAAGGTGCGGAGTTGCGTACTGACCGACATGTTTCTATCCGGGGTGGGGCAGGGGTATTTATCACAGCAGATAAACAAACGCTCGCCGGGGACAAAATGCTCTCTATGAAAGAGGCCATTTCCCAGTTGGAAAATGCTCTGATGATTGCAAAAAATTTGTCATCTGCTGCTGAAGGGGCTGATGCCCTGCCAGCAGATACTGCGAGTCAGCAGACGCTTAACGCAGCTCTCAAAGAGCTCGCTAAACCGGGGATCATATTAAATGCGCCTGAAGGGGTGAGCATCACCAGCCCACAGGCGATTCGAATGGCGTCGGGTAGTGCCAGCGTAGGGATCATGTCCCAGCAAAATACTGATATCAGCGCGCTTAAGCGTTTTACTGTGGCTGCGGGTGAAGCTGTGAGTGTGCTGGCCCGAAAGGCCGGAATGAAACTTTTTGCCGCTAAGGGAAAAGTTGAAATTCAGGCACAGGATGATGCGCTTGAGGCTATTGCGAAAAAAGACGTCACGGTGACCAGTGTGGAAGGCAAAGTAGTCATAACGGGTGCAACAGAACTGGTTGTTAACTGTGACGGTGCATTTATGAAGCTTGCGGGTGGACATATGGAGCTCGGTGCTCCGGGAAATATTCTACTGAAGTGTGCCAACGTTCAGAAAATGGGAAGTGCGGACTATGACGCACCTAAACCGGAACTTCCGCAAGGGTATAGTGATAACTTTATTGCGCAGGATAAGGAGTCTGGCGATATCCTGGCTAACACGCGATACCGGATAACTACTGCTGATGGTTCTGTTTATGAAGGGCGCACTGACAGCGAAGGTAAGACAGCAGAAATATTCGGTGCGGCAAAAAGCAAAATCAATATTGAACTGCTCGGTGGCTAATTCAGGGAGCCAGAAGATGACCAAAGGTACACAGCAAAGTAGTCTGGATAACGTGAGTAAAAACACTGTCGTTAACGGAGAGCACGGCCCTCAGGTTTATTTTCACCCGGGCAGTGCAACGTTACTTTGCGTTGATGCAAAAGATAATCGTTTACTCATACAGGAACAGCTGAAAATGACAGCGTTACTGGAAAATCAGAAGAAAGCGCAGATTGCTCTGGATGAACTCAATTTCAAAATGTTGACTCAGGCAGGCAAGCAACCACAACGTGTTTATGACAGCAAACTTCAGAGTACCTATCAACAACTCAATGACGCTAACGAAAAACTAAAGGCCGAGCTTAAAACGCTTACCGCACAGGTTCCTGAAGGGGAACTGCTTGATGAGAACTCCAAGGGATCCGCGATAGGCCTTATGGAATTGATTCCTCTCCAGAAGACTACTGGGTTTAAGAGTACTTATGTCCGCTCCGACAAAATTCGCAGCCACTGGCGGAAGTACAAACTTAGTGAGGTAGATAAGGAAAGCGGTGAGGCCAGTTTCATTAAATATGAATATAAAGAAATTACTGGTGTCGATGCTAATGGGAATCAAACGAAAAAAACAGTTCGATCGGGGAAGATTGATACCGAAGAGTTAATAAAACAATTAAAAGAAGCGTCAGCCAGCCTTAAGTTTGAAGATGAACTAATAGAAGATAGTAATGTTGTGCTTACTGACTGGGCGAAGAAAATGAATAAAGGGCTTACCTGGCCCAAAGAAAATGATAAGCCCGACGATGAGTCTACTTATCATCAGTACGTCGACATCAGCGCACAGGCACAGCTGATGCGCTATAGCCAGGGGGCCGGGCTGTCTGCTGAATTTAACCCTTTAGAAAAGAAAGCCTCAGCGAAGATGGAAGGCCACTCAAGTTTTGCACTGGGTGAGGCGAAAGCATCGACTGAACTTTTTATTCCCGATCGGCTTGGTATTGCATTGTTGTTTCCTGCCAAAGCATCTGCGGGGTTAGCGAGTGATGTCTGTAACATGGGTGCTATCCGCTACACGATAAATGCGGTGTTATCCGGTAATGTCGGGGCAAGCCTGGGGATTGAGCTGGGTGTGGAAGCTGATTTTAGTGGAGAAATGGCAAAGGGCTATGGGATTAAGGGAAGCCCTGCGAAACTTGCACCTCCGCCACCTCCAGGTCAGAGGAAGATTAATTTGACCATTCCACTGCCGGATGTCCAGGCTGGTGGAGAAATTGGCGCTTTTGCTGGCGTTCAGGCGGGTGGCAATGTCAGCGGTGCTATTGAATGGTTTGATCCGCATCCTGATGACGACAAGCAAATCGCTCACGATAGTAACAAGCAAATTGTGAATAAAGAGAAAAAATTCACCGCGATTGCCAAACTGTCTCTTGGTGTAACTGCTCAGGCTGGGGCTGGTGGATCTGCAGTTTTTTACGTGACATATATTAACAGTCGCTTCAGAATTTATTGTAAGGCTGCGCTTTGCTGGGGTGTGGGTGCCAAAGGTTGTTTAGGATTTGAAGTTGATGGGAATTCGTTTGCGGCATTCATGAAAGGCTTTATGTATATGCTGAGAAATGTTGACTACCAGAAGCTTGAGGACATGATGCCTCTTGATTCATTTAGAGCTTTGTGCGCAATTCCAATAATATTAGTTGCAGAGAAAATTCAAATTGGATCTGAAATGTTTAATCACCTGAATAGTGATGTTCGTGGGATTTTAAGACAATTCAACCAAACTCTTGATAACGAAGATAAGCGTGTGGTTTTAATGAACAGCATTATAGCCAATCCAGATCAGTTGAAGTATACGCCACCAGAAACAAAAGGTTCTATAATATCACAATTAATGAATTTTAACGCCTTTGATATTATAGATCAAAGGAATCAAAAAAAGGATACTAGTAAATGGGGGGTGATGCAGTTAAGGAAAACAGCAATAATGTATTGCTTCAAATGGGTGCAGAGTAAAGCAGATTATAATAATGTTATGCAACACATGACTGCTATACCGGCAGAAGGAAAGGGTAGTGCGGAAGTTAATGAAAAGGCATTGTTGAGTTTTTTAGGAATGACGGAGTTAGGATTGATGGGGAGCTTCTCCACGCAATACGAACAAAATATCCATACTCTCTATGAAAGGCTTCCTGACACAGTTGACCCAGATGAACCTTTTAGACCAATTCCTCATGACGAAATGAAACAATATATTGCATTGATTAATGAACATCACAATGTTAATACTCGAATTGCATAAGGCAGATAGTAATGAAAAATGGAAATGTAGAAAAAACATTGTTGCTCCTTGTTTTCATAATGGTTGCTTGTGATGGTTCATCAAAAAAATCAGAATTAGCCAATAATCTTATTAAAAAATCAATTGCCAACATGGTGAGTGTTAATGGCGGTGATTTTCTGATGGGAGACTTTGGACCGTTGGTTGGGGATAAATTACCTTTTAGTATTCAACAAGACGATAAAGTACTTCATAATGTCGTTCTTGGAAGTTTTATGATCTCAAAATATAAGGTCACAAATGCCGACTATAAAATATATCTGGAAGTGACAGGCACACCCTCCCCGCCTGTTGATATTCTTGCAAAGAACTCTACGTTACTTCTGAGTGATGATTACTCTGTGAGTGTTACCTGGCAGAGAGCAAAGGATTATTGTATATGGCTAGGGGCGCAGTCAGGGAAAAAAATAGATTTACCGACAGAAGCTCAATGGGAGTATGCCGCACGTTCAGAAGGCAAATATTTACCCTTTGCAACTGATAATGGAAAGATTGAGCGTGGCAGAAATTATCCAACTTATGATGAGTTAGATAAATACACTGGTGGGTTAGGGCTTCCAATTTATCCAGTAGGCAAATATCCACCAAATCCTTTGGGCCTTTATGATATGGGATTAAGTGGAAAAGAATGGACCAATGACTGGTATTCATCAGATTACTATTCACATTCTCCAGTCAAAAATCCTCAGGGGCCAGCAAAAGGAGAAAAGAAAGTTCTACGCGGAGCTGTTGGTGGGGATGACCAATATGCGTTAACGATGTTCAGGCAATCTTCACCACCAAGTCCAAAATCAGAAGAAGATCATGATTATGACGATGGTGTTTTTCGTTGTGTGATTAATAAGTAATCACTTTTGAGTGCTCAGGCCTAATTTCAAAACGAACTCCGTTTTCAATTATGATAAAGATGGGATTCTGCCTACCTATGATTTTCGGTGTGTAGATAACGACTAGATAAAATGGATTTATGTATGAAATTAATACTCCCTAAAGTTCTTGTTGTTTTTTGTTCATTGCTTTTTTCATTAAATTCTCTTGAGAGTAACCAGTATTATCTGGTTAGAGATATTAAGAACCTCAATCTGTACTTATGGAATGGTCCAGATGTTAAAGATCGAATGTTAATTGGATACAATTTATCCGGCGGCATGGATTTCAATGCGACTACCGGGGTTATCTGTGGTGGGGTAGGTGGAGCAAGTCATTATCTATGGGCTGCTGACGTTAAGTCCGGTGTTAAGAGAATACTGTTTCGACCGAGAGATGTGTACTCCAACGTTGCACCCATGAATAATGTTATCATTTCTTCAAGTGATGGCCATTGTATCTTTACTGACGGGAATGGTGTTTATTCTTACAGCATTGACGCTCCAGTATCTAGAATCATGTTTTCCAGGGCAGCAAGCAATGCCTCAGATAAAGCTCACCGAGTTTTCTTTGACGATAAAAATAATGTAACTATTGCTCTTTTTGATAAGCACTTTTATCTTTTATCTTTTATCTTTTATCTTTTATCTTTTATCTTTTATCTTTTATCAAAGAGCACGAAGGGTAATAAGCTGATAGTGGTCCATTTTCCAAAAAAAACATAAATTATTCACTTAAATCACTTGGCGATTTTGCCTCTCTTTCTGATAATGGAGACACTTCATACACAACTGCATCTGTAGAAGATATTGATGGGTATGGGCTCTCTGCGATATTGTCAATTGTCAATTAATGTGCAGAGTGGAGATGTTAATAGTATATTATTGCCTTATTTGTATGGGGTTAAGTATAAAGTAAAATAATTTTATATTGTTGATGGTGGGCACGAAATTGCAATGCTTCTTGAGGGAAAAGCAAAGTCTGCATGGTATGTTTACACAGCGAATTCTGCATCAGGAAAAATTCTGAAAGCAGTAGTGATAACTACAAATTACTTTTTAATAAATACGATACAGGATTAGAGACTGTACAATATCCAGTCGGTGATGACTACTTTTATTCTGTGACTACAGATAAGGGATATTTAATAAAAATAGATCTTTCTGGTGGTTTTAATGTCACCTCCTTTGATGTTAAAGGTGAAATGAATGGTGCGGTTACGGTTTCGCACGGTGATGCTGCTTATCCGCTTGTAGAACCCAAATTATTCAGCCCAAAGAAAGGTAGTGCTGTGAAAGTGCTGGGTGATTATATGGTTTGTAAGGATTTGAATAACTCTCCTGACAAAAAGAACTGTGGCTCGGCAAGAACTGGTGTTGATGCCATTGTTCAGGAAATAAGAACTATTGAATCTCAGCAATTTGTGAGGACATCGTCAGAGAAAGATCCGACTCTGGTTTTCTGGACGGTTATTGAAAATGTACAGCCAGTCAATTAATTACTTTTTTATAGCAAAAGGAAGATTGTCATGTCCAAAGGATTCGTATTACTCGGTGATAAAACCACCCATGGGGGGCAGGTGCTTTCTGCATCCTCGACCATGATTGTTAATGGCAAAAAGGTTGCTCTGATCGGAGATAAAGTTAGCTGTCCGAAAGGAGGTCATGGTGTTAATGCCATTATTGAAGGTTCGCCTGAATGGTCCTCAGACGGTAAAGCGATTGCTGTGGATGGTTGCCGCTGTGAATGTGGTTGTCAGTTGATATCCAGCGCACCGGATTGTGTAATAGGATAATTAATGAGCTGGGAGCGTGAGAAATCAACGGTATCCAAGAAGCCTGAAGAGCCTTCATTTGTTCTTTGGCTTATGTTGGGAGTTGTCGCAGTTGTAGGGAGTGTGGTGCTGTTCGTCCTGCATGCTAATAAGCTTTCAGGGCCTTTACAGGCATTTAATATTTGGGTCGTCACAGTAAGCCCCATAGTTATCTGGTTTTTCTTCCTTTGCCTGCGGGGTTGGCTCTTCAATAGTGCATTTGATAAGCACGAGTTCGAGGTTAATGAGGCTGATTACGCCCAGCAACAATGGACTGAATGGGCCGGCAGAAACATTGCAGTGCTCCATAGCAGTGTCATTTTTCCGGAAGCCCTGACGCCATTTCGTTTTTTGCAGGCCTCAGCTGAGCAGGTGCAGCGCACAACATTGACGCAGCATTTTGATCACTCAACTACAGAAAACTGTTTTTCACAACTACTTGAATGTGTCAGTGATGCCCTGGTCTGGGTTCCATCAGACTTACCCCTTAGTGTCACTTTGCTGACGGATTGGCAGGAAGATCCTCTGATACTTCAGGACGAATTTGCAAATGTCTGGCAGGACACTGTTCCTTTTCGGCCTGTCCCTGTTTTGAATATACAGACCGCGAAGAGCTTTATCTGGCTGGAAGAACGAATCAAATCGCCAACGCTGGATGTGGATTTTATTCTGGTGCATCAGACCCAAGGGAAAAGGTGTTATAGCGACGCTCTGGCCTCTTTGTTGCTGACATCAGATGATGTCGCCACAAAATATCAACTTACACATGATGCCTGCCTGCTACGGCCAATGTCGTTAGATACGGGTGATATCAATAAATCACTAGGTACGTTTTTCTCAACGCAAACTCAGGCCTGTTCCACAGAAAATATCATAGGCGATCAGGCTGCTTGGGGCGATTCATTTGCTGACCTGCTTGAAGCAGCTGCCGTATACACAGGGTACTGGAAACCAGAACAACTCCACTGGCTGGAAAAATATGCCGGGCTCAGCGGCCCCTTTTCTCCATGGATAATGGCAGCAGTTGCCAGCGATATCGTGAACATACAAAAAGCAGACTGTCTGATGCTTTCTACAGATGGTGAGCAGAAATTTATTAATACAGTGCAAACAGGGAACCGAAACGATGACCACGGGTGATTCAGCATGGCGCGGAGTCTGGGGAAGACTGGGCTTCTCCGCGCTTTTAGCAGGCGGAATTGCCTGGTGTATCTGGCACTTTGGCGATCAAATGGGGCTGCATACTCCGTTACTTAAAGGGTTGGTCATTGCCGGTGCCCTGATTTTATTGATGCTGTTGCGCCATGGCAAAACCATTACACTTGCCATCAAACAGGGCTGGCATCGCTTTCAGTCAAAACGCAAAAATGTTCTGCCCGTCGATGAGGGACGTGTTGAGCAGACTGCCCCCCGTAACGTTACCGTCGACACCATCCGTGACGCCATGCGTAACCTCTACGGCCGGCGCTGGGGACGTAAAACCCGCATCCTGCTAATAACCGGTACGGCCGCAGAAGTGGAGCAACTGACTCCGGGTCTGACGGCGCAGCTCTGGCAGGAAGACCGCGGCACGCTGTTGCTGTGGGGCGGCGACCTCAACACACCAGCAGACGGTGCCTGGTTTACCGCGCTGCGCAAACTGCGTCGCCGTCCGGTGGATGGCCTGGTGTGGGTCACTTCGGCCTTTGACCAGCTCTCAGCACCAGGGCTGGAGCCGCCATTGCCGGTGCCGTCTGAAAGCACCATGGATGCCCTGTCTCACGCCATCAGCGTGCGTATGGAAACGCTTGGCTGGAAGCTCCCGCTGTATGTCTGGTCCTTGCACCCGCGCGCAGGTAAGCCGGAAGGGCGCATTTCGCAGGCGACCGGTTGTCTGTTGCCTGCCGGGTGTCATACCGAAGGGCTGGCAGAGCAGCTCTCCGCCCTGACACCGGATTTGATATCACAGGGTTTGCAGCAGACCTGCGGTGAAGTGAAACATAACTTCCTGCTGACGCTTGCCGACCAGCTGATTCGTGAGCCGGAAAGCGTGACCGCACCGCTGTCGGTGATGCTCAATCCGTACCGCCCGCTGCCGCTGGCTGGTGTGGTTTTCAGTCAGTCCTCTGCCGGTGCCGAACGTGCCGTGACGCACCACTGGGGCATGGATAAGCGCTGGGATATTCTGCCTGAATCTGTCCGGATGCTTCCTGCTGGACTGCGTCCGCGCAAGCCGGGCGTTCCCTGGCGCAAAGTGTTTGCGTCGGTTGTCGCCCTGTCGATGGTGGGCTGTGCTGCGTGGATGAGCATCGCGTATGTCACCAACCGCAGCCAGATTGACGGTGCGAATGCCCAGGCCGCTCTCGCTGCCCGTCAAAACCAGCCGCTGGAACAGCGCCTGCACGCGCTGTCTGGACTTCAGAAAATGCTGGCCCGACTGCAGTACCGTTCAGAAAACGGCGTGCCGTGGTACGAGAAGGCCGGACTGAGCCAGAATAACGCCCTGCTGGCCGCACTCTGGCCACGTTATCAGAACAGCGCACTACCGTTGTTGCGGGATGCGGCTGCGGACCATCTGCAGACTCAGCTCAGTGCCTTCAATGCGCTGCCGCCGGGCAGCCCGCTGCGTGAGCAGATGGCAAAAACCACCTGGGAGCAGCTCAAGCTCTACCTGATGCTGGCGCGTCCGGAACATATGGACGCCGCCTGGTTCAGTTCGGCGCTTCTTCGTGACTGGCCAAAACGTGATGGTGTGAAAGACGGCGTCTGGCAGGGCGTAGCACCGTCGCTGCTGTCGTTCTATGGCGCGCAGCTCGCTGTGCACCCGGAATGGAAGCTCCGTGCGGATGAGAGCATGGTCAGCCAGGCGCGTTCCCTGCTGGTACGCCTGATGGGCGTGCGTAACAGTGAATCGACCCTGTACCAGAAGATGCTCTCCAAGGTGGCTCATCTGTATGTCGATATGCGCCTTGAAGATATGACTGGCGATACTGATGCATCCCGTCTGTTCAGCACCACGGAAATTGTACCTGGCATGTTCACACGCCAGGCCTGGGAGCAGGCCGTCCAGCCCGCCATTGACAAGGTGGTGAAAGCGCGCCGGGATGAGCTCGACTGGGTGCTCACTGACAGCAAGCAGGTGAATAAACAGAATGAGACCTCACCGGAAGCGCTGAAAAAACGCCTGACGGAGCGTTATTTCGCGGACTTTGGCGGGGCCTGGCTGGAGTTTCTGAACAGCCTGCGCTGGAACCAGGCGCCCACGCTGTCGGATTCTATTGACCAGTTGACCCTAATGGCCGACGTGCGTCAGTCACCGCTGGTGGCGCTGATGAATACCCTGAATGTACAGGGTCGTACCGGGCAGACAGGCGAAGCCATTTCGGATTCGCTGGTTAAATCAGCGAAAAACCTGCTCGGTGGTGACAACAAAGATGCCATTGACCAGAGCGTCGGTGTTCACGGCCCGCTGGATGCGACCTTTGGTCCTGTGCTGGCGCTGATGGACAAGAACCGCACGGGGACACAGGAGCTAAGTTTGCAGTCGTTCCTGACCCGTATCACACAGGTGCGTCTGCGTTTGCAGCAGGTAACGAATGCTGCGGACCCACAGGCTATGACCCAGACCATCGCCCAGACAGTATTCCAGGGCAAAGCGGTAGACCTGACTGAAACTCGTGACTACGGCAGCCTGATTGCCGCCGGTCTGGGTCAGGAGTGGAGCGGATTTGGGCGGACAGTTTTTGTGAGTCCGATGGAGCAGGCCTGGCAGCAGGTGCTTACCCCAGCGGCCAATAGCCTCAACGCCCAGTGGCAGCAGGCGGTGGTTGCTGAGTGGAACAGTGCCTTCGGCGGACGCTATCCGTTTAACAATTCCAGCAGTGATATATCCCTACCGCTGCTGGCTAAATACCTCAATGCAGATTCCGGGCGTATTGCACAGTTCCTGCAGAACCGCCTCAAAGGCGTGCTGCACAAAGAAGGCAATCACTGGGTGCCGGACAGCATCAACTCGCAGGGGCTGGCCTTTAACCCTGCATTCATGAATGCCATTAACACCCTGAGTTATATCTCCGATATCGCCTTCACTGAAGGCAATGCAGGGATGAACTTCGAACTTCGTCCGGGTACTGCCGATGGCGTGATGCAGACCAACATGATCATCGACAGCCAGAAGCTGACTTATGTTAACCAGCTCCCGGCATGGAAGCGCTTCACCTGGCCTGCTGATACTGAAGCTCCGGGGGCGAACCTGAGCTGGATAAGCACGCAGGCGGGCACCCGCCAGTACGCTGATATCCCAGGTGCATGGGGCTGGATCCGCCTGCTCGATAAAGCCGTCGTCAGTGCTTACCCGGGCGTCGGCAGCAGCTACAGCCTGAGCTGGAAAGCACAGGATGGTCGCACCCTCAATTATACCCTTCGTACCGAAGCTGGAGAGGGGCCGCTGGCACTGCTGAAGCTGCGTAATTTCCGTCTACCGGAAACCATCTTCAGTACCTCCGGTGCAACACTATCAGACCAGGTTATCAGTGCAGGAAATGCTACAGAGGACGTATATTGATGAGCACGCTCTATGCCTTACTTAATGCCTGCCAGGCTGATCAGGGGCCACTGCTTGCCGCCACCCGTGAGCGTGTGGCGCAGTGGGACAGCTGGCTGCAGCCGCTGTCTGGGGCGTCACCCGCTGGCGAAGACCCAGGTTATGACGACGATTTCCAGCAGATTCGCGAGGAAATTAATAAGCTCTCTGGCGCCAACATCGAGCTTATTTGCCTGCATGCAGAAAAGATTTTAACCACCGTTGCGAAAGATATCCGTGTCGCAACCTGGTACTGCTGGGCGAAGCTGCACCGCGAAGGTGAGCAGGGGCTGGGTGAAGGACTTGAACTGCTGGCCGGTCTGCTGGAGCGCTTTGGTACACAACTGCACCCGCAACGTGATCGCAGCCGTAAGGCGGCGCTGGAATGGCTGGCAGGATCGCGCATGACTGACTCTCTTTCCCTGTACCCGGAAGTTGTTAGGGAAGAAGCGATGCGTACCACCGGAGCGCTGCTGCTGATAGCCGGGCTTACTGAAAACGAACCAGATGTAATCCGTCCGGAACTCAATGCGCTGTACGGTGCCCTGGAAAGTCGTTTGCAGAAAGCCGGGGGGATGGATGCGGTGGTACCGCAGAACGCCAGAACCAGCGAAACCCCTTCATCTGTCAGCCATAGCGATGCCCCGGCCATCGGGCGAATCACTTCAGGCCAGGATTTGCTGTCCCAAGCCCGCATACTCACCGAATACTTGCGCGAGCAGCCTGACGGCTGGTTGTCAGCGCATCATCTGATGAAAAGCCTGCGCCATGACACCCTCCGGGCCATCCCGGCTCCGGATGCGCAGGGGCGTACACGCATCGAGCCGCCAAGGGCGGATCAGCGCGCGTTACTCAAACGCCTCTACTTGCAACAGAACTGGGCTGAAATGCTGGAAACGGCCGATAGCACATTTTCCCGCGGTGCCAATCACCTGTGGCTTGATTTGCAGTGGTATATCCACCAGGCGCTGACAAAATCCGGCCAGGAGACGCTGGCCAACATTGTCGCCGCTGACCTGAAAGGTTTGTTGTCTCGCCTGTCCGGACTCGAAACGCTGGCGTTCAGTGACGGTACCCCGTTTGCGGACGAAGTGACGCTGAACTGGATCCAGCTGAGCGTGCTGGATACGGTCGGTGGCTGGGGCAACGACACTCCATCAGCCCCGCTCACCGCTGGTAACGACGATATTCTGGCACTGGAGCCGGAAGCCGTGGCGCTGGCCGACAGTGAAGGCCCGGATGTCGCGCTGGGCTGGTTACAGACCCGGCCGGGTATGACCACCGATCGTCAGAAGTGGCTGTTGCGTCTGCTGATGGGGCGCATTGCTGAACAGTACGGCAAAAATGACCTGGCGGTGCACCTGTTTGCAGAGCTGGGTGATCGTGCCAGAGAAGTGACCCTCAGCAACTGGGAACCTGAGCTGTTGTTCGAGGTACAGGCCCGCCATCTGAAACTCCTGCGCCTGAAAGCCGGTCGCAGTGAGGCTGATAAGGCCCGCCTTACGCCGGTAATGGACCAGTTACTTGCCGGACTGATCGCCGTCGATCCTGCTCGTGCCGCCGTGCTTTGCGGTTAAATCCACAGGAACAGAAATAAATGGAAGATTTGACCCTGCGCTATTTCGATGCAGAAATGCGCTACCTCCGTGAAGCGGCCAAAGAATTTGCCCGAACCCACCCGGACCGGGCCGCGATGCTTGACCTGGATAAGGCCGGCACACCCGATCCGTATGTTGAACGCCTGTTTGAAGGCTTTGCTTTCTCGATGGGGCGGCTGCGTGAAAAGATTGACGACGATCTGCCGGAACTTACCGAAGGTCTGGTCAGTATGCTCTGGCCTCACTACCTGCGTACCATTCCGTCACTCTCGGTGGTGGCGTTCACGCCTGTGCTTCAGGCCGTGAAGATGGCGGAAGTCATGCCCGCGGGTCTGGAAGTGTACTCCCGCCCGGTAGGGCCGAAGAACACGGTCTGCCGTTACCGCACCACCCGCGATGTGATGCTCAATCCGCTGAACATCTCAGGGGTAACCATGACCACTGAGCCTGACGGGCGTTCGCTGCTGCGGATGCGTTTTGCCTGTAGCACACAGGCGGACTGGTCCCATGCGGACCTCAGCCACCTGAGCCTCTATCTCGGCGCAGATGCGCCAGTCAGCAGCCAGCTACACCTGATGCTGACCAGGCGGCAAGCCGCCCTGTATATGCGTCTGCCTGGGCAGACTGACCGTATTCGCCTGGACGGGTACTTTTCGCCGGGAGGATTTGCGGAGGAAGACGGGCTGTGGCCGAAGGGGGATACTGCCTTCAGCGGCTACCAGCTGCTGCTGGAGTATTTCACCTTCCGCGACAAGTTTATGTTCGTCCACCTCAACGGTCTGGACGGGATTACGCCGCCTGCGGGAGCAGAGTACTTCGACATCGAAGTCGTGTTCAGTACGCTGTGGCCATCAGACCTGCCGGTCACCGATGACGCGGTTCGTCTGCACTGCGTGCCGGTGATTAACCTGTTCACGCTGGAAGCTGACCCGCTCACCATTACGGGGCTTGAAAGTGAGTACCTGCTGCGCCCTAAACGGCTGCAGGACGGACATACCGAGATTTATGCTGTGGATTCGGTCATAGGCTCAAACCGGACCGGTGACGCGGAGTATGTACCGTTCAGCAGCTTCCGTCACAAGGGCGGTATGATGCGTCGTCACGCCCCGCCACGCTATTACCACACCCGCGTTAAGCGGGGCGTTACCGGGCTGTATGACACCTGGCTGATTCTCGGTGGTCACCAGTGGGAGGATGACAGGCTGTTTGAGCGTGAAGCCGTTTCGCTGCAAATTACCGGCACCAACGGTCAGTTACCGCGCCGGGCGCTGCAGAGCACGCTGCTTGACCGCTGTGAGCAGGTGGTGCAGACGCCACTGACGGTGAAAAACCTCTGCAAACCCACGCTGCCGGTTTACCCGCCAGCAGAAGACCGTTTTCACTGGCGGGTACTGAGCCACCTCGGCTCCGGGTTCCTGAACATGATGAGCACCGCCGAAGTGCTGCGCGGCACGCTGGCACTCTATAACTGGCAGGAGGATGAACTGAACACCCGCCGTCTGGAGGCGATTCAGCATGTGGAGCACCACCGCCTACAGCGTTTTGAGCAGGGTTACCTGTTGCGGGGGCTGGATATCGAAGTGACCATCGACAGCAACGGCTTCACCGGTGAGGGCGATATTCACCTCTTCGGTGAAATGCTCAACCGGTTCTTTGCGCTGTATGCCGATATGAACCAGTTTAACCAGCTCACCCTCATTGTTCAGCCAGAAGGAAAATGCATCCGGTGGAAAGAGAATCACAGTCCGCGTCTGCCCGGCTGATAGCGCAACTGGGGGACCGGCTGCCATATATCAACTTTTACCGCTTCTGCCAGCTGCTTGAGCAGAGCCAGCCGGATAAACCGGTCACTGGCAGCACCTGGCTGCTACGACATGAACCGGTACGCTTCCGGCCTCATCCAGGCATGGGATTTCCGGCATCTGAAATCAAAGGAATTGAGCAGTCTGAACATTCCCATCTGCCGCCGAATGTGCGCATCACTTTTATGGGGCTCTACGGCGTGGAGTCCCCTCTGCCGACGCACTATATCGATGACATTACCCAGCGGCGGGAAGGGTATGAGGCCACTGCGGATTTCCTCGATATTTTCAACCACCGGTTGATTGCTCAGTACTATCGCATATGGCGTAAATACTCGTACCCGGCGACCTTTGAAGAGGGTGGGAAGGATAAAATCTCTCAGTACCTGTTGGGGCTGGCGGGACTCGGCATTGACGGCTGTGCACAAAACATTGCCACCCCGGCCTCACGCTTTCTGGCGCTGCTGCCGGTCATGTTGCTGCCCGGACGTACCGCAGAGGGTATGACCTCACTGGTGCGCCTGCTGGCACCCAATACACGGGCGAAAATCTGGCACCATGACAAACGCCGCGTGCCTCTGAAGAAACCTTTGGTTATGAGCGTCAGCCAGCCAGTCACCCTGAAAAACCGTCCGGTGATGGGTAACTATGCCACCGACGTAAACAGCCAGGTGCTGATGCGCCTGACAACCACTGACTCAACTGAAGTGCTGGGCTGGTTACCGGGCGGGGAGCTTCACTCGGACCTGATGACGCTGCTGTATGTGTATCTTGGGACTCGCCTGGATGTCCGTCTGCAGCTATCCGTCGACCGTAGCCTGCTGCCGGACGTGACGATGAACATTAAGCCCGATGCCGGAGCCGGGCAGCTGGGCCGCACCGCCGTGATGCGGCCGCTGAATGCAGCGAACACCGTCACGCACTCAAAAACCATAACCATCAATCTTGGCCGCTATGAGCGGGTACAGGAAAATATTCACCGCAGGGAGACCGATGAAGATGGCGATTATCGCTGGTAAATTTCCTCTGGCAGCTCTGGCCGTAGGTATCACACTGATACTTGCTGGCTGTGGGCTGACTCAAAAAGTCACAGATGGCACCGTTGCTGTGACCAAATCGATTTTTTATAAGCAAATAAAGACCCTGCATCTGGATATTCGTGCCCGTGAGGCCGTTAACAGCAATGCTGGCGGCGTGGCACTGTCGACGGTGGTGCGCATCTACCAGCTTAAGGATCGCAAAACGTTCGACAGTACTGACTATCCGTCACTGTTTAAAGAGGACAGTCAGGTCATCAAAGCAGACCTGCTGGTGGAGAAAGATATCCTCCTGCAGCCGGGCGGGGCGGTCACGGTCGATATACCAATGGAGGAAAATGCGCAGTACGTGGCGGTGGCAGGAATGTTTATGTCACCCGACCAGGAGAACAATACCTGGCGTGTGGTAATGAGCCGCGATGACCTCGATCCGGATAAGGCACGCGTCATTGAGGCGGGGAACAACCGCCTGACCCTGAAGGCGCTGAAAGATGAATGAGACGCCCCGTTCCTCGATTTACGAGACGCTATTTGGCAATTTTACCGGTGGGTTCGATCTGCATCAGGTCAGTGAAGAAAACCAGGTCATCCTTTCGGTTCTGGATAACATGCAGCGCGTTCTCAACTGTCGCGCCGGCACGCTGGCGCATCTGCCTGATTACGGGCTGCCCGATATGACGAAAATCCTGCAGGGCATGCCGGGAACGGCCCATGAGCTCATGGGCACATTGTCTGCCGTCCTGCTCAAATATGAACCGCGCCTGAAAAAGATAGACGTTGTTCTGCTGGAGCAGAACATTCCCGGCGAGCTGCGCTATGCCATTGACGCTGAACTTAAAGGGATTGGCCTGGTGCGCTACGGGACTGAGTTTATGCCCGAAGGTCGGGTCCTGTTGCGGCATCTCAGGCAACAGCAGTATCTCGACACAACACCTCGTATATAAGGTCAGTTAACACCATGTCAGTAAAATCACAGTTCCTGAAGAAGTTGCAGGCGCGACAACCTTCACCCGTTCCCGCAGTTAGCAAGAGTCAGGCCGATATTGCAGAGTTTCGCATGCGAATGGCTCAGCTTCAGGAGCAAATGGACGCCTGGCTGTCAGATACCGGACTGAATGCAGAGCCACTGACGGTATACGTTCCTGACCTGCTGGTGGAGGGCGGGGCTTTTGATATTTCCGGTATCGTCCTGCGTTATGGTAACCGGGCGGTTAAGTTTATGCCGATATTTCTGTATGGACAGGGAGTTGCAGGCTGTGTCGAGGTGACTTTTTTTTCCGGGTACAGCGCGATTTCTCAAGGACGCCTGTTTATGCGGGTGGGGAGTGTATATGACTGGATCTTTACTCCCCCTGATAGGTCACCTCAGTCAGGAAGACTCTTTGATGAAGGTGTTTTTTTCGATCTGATTTTAGCGCTGCTGTCATAGCAATAACATTCATTCCTTTATTCGTCATTGCGTTTCTACACGCAAAACTGCCTTACACATCAACTGACGAAATTAACCGACACGGATATGCAGGCCCTGCAGAATGACCACACATATAACGTTAAAAACCGGCGGCGACCCGCGTACGCTGCCAGATTATGCCGCCCTCCGCGACGAACTCAGTAAGCTTACACATCCTGCTCGCCCTGATGTGAACTGGCAATATGTCCAAAGACTCTGTCTCTCAATGTTTGAACAGAACGGTGTGGAGTTGCAGACAGCAGCCTGGTACACCCTTGCTCGTACTCACCTGTCTGGATTAGCTGGCCTGAATGAAGGGCTGGCGATTCTGGAGGCCCTGATTAGCCACCAGTGGGACATCTTATGGCCGAAGACGCAACACGCTCGTATGGAAATCCTTAGCGGCCTTAGCCAGCGCCTGCAGCAGTGCATGCGTATGCTGCCATTCAACAGCAGCCATCTTAGTGAGCTTTATCGTGCTGAAGCGTTACTTACCAGCCTGAGCGCGGTGCTCCAGCGCCTTGAGCTTAAACACCTTAGCCAGTTCGATACGTTACGAACGTTGATACGTTCAAGTGCTGAACGGCTGGAAAGCAGTAATGACAAGTCCGATTTGAATGTGAACATGAAGCCCGATAGCGAATCGACTCTGGAGAAAGCCGAACCGATCGAAGAAGTGAAATGGGTATATGTTGTGCATCAGGAAAATCAGCCGAATGGGGAGGATCGTACGACAGCCCCCGTGCCTGTCAGACAGTGGAAGCCCTTTATTGCCGGGATGTGTTCCACGCTGGTGGTTTGTATCGCTGTGGCGTGGGGATGGGTTTCTGTGTCCAGACCCGACCCCCTGGCGACTCAGGCTTTTGCCTCTCTGGCTCCGTTACCTGAAGTGCTCACGCCTGTGCAGCAAGACGCGTTAACACTGCGAGGTACTTTACCGTCCACGTTTATCACAGACACGCAGCAGCAGCTTGCCCGCCTGGATAAACTGCCTCCTGACTGGAATCTTTCCTACAGCCTTCAGCTGTTAAAGCAGCTCCAGACATTATGGCCGGAGGAGGCGAAACCGCTCACAATGCAGTGGCAGCAAAAATTTAACGCGGCAGCGTTACCTGTCGACGCAATGAACAGCTGGTATCAGGGAATGATGACGCTTCAGCAACTGAGTCATCGGCTGAGTAGTCTGGACGAGCAAAAAGGAAAATACATCACGGTAAGCGAGCTTAAATCGGTAGTTTTTTCGACTATACAGTCATTTAACCAGACGATACCGGCTGAAGAACAACTCAGGCGCCTGTCACAGCATCCAGCAGGAGATGCGCTTCCTGAAGCAGAAAAGACTCAACTGGAGTTGCGTCTTAAACAGCTGGCAACGCGTTACGCTCAAATAAAACAGGATTCTTCTGCTCAGTGAATTCTGGCGGTAGACAGACGAATGTGTTGGAAAAAGCGGGAGGGTAAAGTGTCCCCTGCAGGAATCGAACCTGCAACTAGCCCTTAGGAGGGGCTCGTTATATCCATTTAACTAAGGGGACAAGGCGGCACGAGTATAGCCTTATTTACACTTTGCGTTAAGCGCATCGCCGCCTGACTGCTCAAAGAGTCACCATTCAGGTCGATTTTTTTGTCGATTTATCATCATTTTCCCGTGCCTTAAGCTCAGCTTTGCGTTTGTTCGACATGTCGTTACGAATTTGGGCATGGCTTAACAGCGCGAAGATAAACGTTCCGCCGCAAATGTTTCCTGCCAGCGTCGGAAGGGCAAACGGCCAGAAGAAATCGCGCCAGTGAAGCGTACCGTTAAAGACCAGATACAGGATTTCAACGGTACCGACCACAATATGCGTGGTGTCCGCCAGCGCAATCAGCCAGGTCATCAATATGATCACCACAATTTTGGCGCTTCCCGCTGAAGGAAACATCCAGACCATCGTGGCGATAATCCAGCCAGAGATGATGGCGTTTGAGAACATCTCGACCGGCGTGTTTTTCATTACGTCCATGCCGATTTTCACAAACGCATCCCGGGTGGGTTCATCAAAGATCGGCATATATTCAAACGCCCATGCCGCGATGCCCGTGCCAATGATATTACCCAGCAGGACCACGCTCCAGAGCCGCATCAATAAACCGAAATTACCAAGTGTGGGGTTTTGCATCACCGGCAGAACGGCGGTCACCGTGTTCTCGGTAAACAGCTGCTGGCGGGCCATGATGACAATAATAAAGCCGAAGGTATAGCCGAGGTTTTCCAGTAAAAATCCACCGGGTACGCCTTCCAGCTGCACATGAAATATCCCTTTCGCAAGCAGAGATGCGCCCATTGAGAGTCCGGCAGCAATGGCTGACCAGAAGAGGGCCATCGCGTCGCGCTCCATCTCTTTTTCACCATCCTGGCGTATATGTTCATGGATAGCCATTGCGCGGGAGGGGAGGCGATCTTCATCAATTTCTATCTTCTCGCCGCGCGCTTTCTCCTCGCTTTCAATTTCAAGATCCTCAGTGCTCTCGCCAATTTTTTCTTCGCCTACATCTTTCATATCTGCTCCCGGAGGTTGATCTTTCTGTTAAGCGTAGCGGCTTTTATCGGGATGCCTGTGGGGATGCTCTTAAATTGGCGGCAATGACAACAAAGGTGATACATCTCTTTCAAAGTCATTATAAAATTGCCAGCGAAACGAATTCCAAAAGCCAGGCTATGCTGAGATCAGAGTCACGGTGGTTACTGCCCGTAATTGTGCTCATAGACATCGGTAAACGTGCTGTTACAATCGCTTGCACGTTTACAGACGGAGCGTCAACGGCTCCGTTACGGATGGCAATCAACGATAGCCATACTGAACAGGGAGATATTTATGAAACTTCGGCTGTCGGCGCTTGCGCTTGGCGCGACGATGCTTGTGGGCTGCGCCAGCTCCGGTGAGCAAACGGGACGCTCCGATCCTCTCGAAGGATTTAACCGCTCAATGTATAGCTTCAACTACAACGTACTGGACCCGTATGTGGTTCGTCCGGTGGCAGTAGCATGGCGCGATTATGTTCCACAACCTGCGCGTAACGGGTTAAGTAACTTTACCAGCAACCTCGAAGAGCCTGCGGTAATGGTGAACTACTTCCTGCAGGGCGACCCGTATCAGGGGATGGTCCACTTTACCCGCTTCTTCCTGAACTCCATTCTGGGGATGGGTGGCTTTATTGATGTTGCAGGTATGGCTAACCAGAAACTGCAGCGTGAACAACCGCACCGTTTCGGCAGCACGATGGGACACTATGGCGTCGGGTATGGTCCGTACGTGCATTTACCGTTCTACGGTAGTTTCACCCTCCGTGATGATGGCGGCGATATGGTGGATACGCTGTATCCGGTTCTGTCGTGGCTGACCTGGCCGCTGTCGGTGGGTAAATGGACGGTGGAAGGGATTGAAACCCGCGCGCAACTGCTCGACTCCGATGGTCTGCTGCGCCAGTCTTCTGACCCGTACATTATGGTGCGTGAAGCGTACTTCCAGAATCATGACTTTATTGCCAACGGCGGCAAGCTGAAGCCGGAAGAGAATCCAAACGCGAAGGCGATCGAAAACGAACTAAAAGATATCGATTCGGAGTAAATAAAAAAGGTGAGCAATGCTCACCTTTTTTGATTCCAGCGCGATTAGAACGCGTAGTTGAAGTTCGTACCGAACAGCCAGGCTTTACCTTCAGAGGTAAACTCGTACGGACCTTCCTTGAACGTTACTTTCTGACCGTGCATATAAGATACGCCCGCATCGATGGATGCATTCTCGTTCAACGCATAGGTCGCACCAGCACTTAACCAGAAGCGGTCCTGATCCGGAATGGAAATGGAACGTTTGTCTGCCGGAACCGGGCTGTCGTCAAATGCGATACCGGAGCGGAAAGTCCAGTTTTTATCGTAGTAGTAGG
>Ga0308166_1001200_pt1 | contig 28594 bp, 22 predicted proteins | sample PhyCR2_2_FD_202137 | JGI IMG/M metagenome (GOLD analysis project Ga0308166, IMG submission 202137) | Phyllosphere microbial communities from UC Gill Tract Community Farm, Albany, California, United States - DLSLCC.R2 | ecosystem: Host-associated > Plants > Phyllosphere > Unclassified | place... | reverse complement strand
CAGGTGACCGGCGCCGACCAGCGCCAGCGACGTCGACGCGCCCAGGCCCGTGGCGCCGCTGCCGGCGCCGAAGCGGAAGTAGTAGCTGACCTCCGCCGCACCCACCTTGACGGCGGCCAGCAGCGCGAAGAACGCCGAAGCCAGCGTGCCGAGGATGACCGCCGTCAGGCCGGCCTTGCCTTCCTGTGCGCCGGCGCGCGACGCCGTGCCCACTTTCAGCACTTCGGCGGCAGCGACGCCTTCCGGATACGGCAGATTGGACTGCGATACCAGCGCGCGGCGCAGCGGCACCGTGTACATCACGCCCAGCACGCCGCCAATGGCACAGGCACCGAACGTGGGCCAGAACGGGATCTCCGCCCACCAGCCGATCATCAGCAGGCCAGGCAGCACGAAGATGACGGAAGCAAGCGTGCCGGCTGCCGACGCGATCGTCTGGACGATATTGTTTTCCTGGATCGTCGCATCCTTGAAGGCAGACAGCAGCGCCATCGAGATGACGGCGGCGGGAATCGACGTGGCAAATGTCAGGCCCACTTTCAGTCCGAGATAGACCTGGGCGGCGGTGAACACAAGGGTGATCAGGATGCCGAGGATGACCCCCCGGATGGAAAATTCCAGTGGATTGGACGACGTAGGATGGTTCATCCTGAGAGCTCCCGGTAGCCAGGATCGATAATCCCGGATTTGTTATTGGGTGAATAAGGCTGGCCGGGATATTACGACAGATTCGTGACAACGCCAATGTCTGATGGTGGGCAGGACCGATTTGACGCGTCCCGCCCACGGCGTCAGCGCGCGCCGGGCGGAGGAATGCCGACGCCCGCCGCGGTCTGCACGACCGGCTGCATCGTCCCGTCGGCGTTATAGCGCAGATGTTCGACGGTGACGGCGCGGCGCCCGATCGCGCCATTCAGGTCGCCGATCGCCAGTGCGGCGTTGTGCAGGAACAGATACCAGTTGCCCTTGAATTCGGCGATGCCGGGGTGGATGGTAAAACTGTACTTGCCGGAGCCCGTCAGCTGCCCCCGGTATGTCCATGGCCCCGTGATGGCGGGCGCCGTCGCATACGAGACGTGTTCGTCGCGCTGCGTCTTGCGGTCCAGCGAGGCATAGGTCAGGTAATACAGCGCCCCGCGCTTGTGCAGCCACGGCCCCTCCTCGAAATGCGGCGGCGTGATCTCGCGGATCGGCCCGTCGATCTCGATCATGTTCGGTTTCAGGCGGGCGATATAGCACTGTCGGTTGCCCCATGCCAGCCAGCTGGTGCCGTCGTCGTCCGTGAACACGGTCGGGTCGATGTCTTCCCAGCTGTGCGTGCCCTTCGGCGTCATCTCGCCCACCACCAGCGCCGAGCCGCGCGCATCGACGAACGGGCCCGTCGGCGTGTCCGCGACCGCCACCGCGATCGCCTTGCCCGGATGCGTGGCGTCGTGCTCCACGGCCGCATAAAAGTAGAATTTTCCGTTCTTTTCGGTGGCCTGCGATGCCCACGCGTCGCCCTTGGCCCACTTGAAGTCGCGCACGTTCATCACGGGACCATGCGCGCGCCAGTTTTTCATGTCCTGCGTCGAATACACCAGCCATTCGCGCATCGTGAACATCTCGTCGCGTTGCGCCTCGTCGTGGCCGACGTACAGGTACAGCGTATCGCCGACAACCAGCGGCGCCGGATCGGCGGTGAACTTGTCGCGTACGATCGGGTTGCCGCCCGGTCGGTCGTTGCCTTGCGCGGATGCCGCACCTGCGGCCACGCAAGCCATCGCGATGACGACGGCGCCCCACGTCTTATTGAATCTCTTCATATCGTCCCCTTGTTCGCCGGGTCAGGACTTCGGTTGCAGGTAGCCGTGCATGCCGAGCCAGCGCACGAAAGAGTCGAACCAGCCGGTGCTGGTGGTGGTTTTCGGATACATGCCGAAGCCATGGCCGCCCTGCTCCAACAGGTGGAATTCGACGGGACGCTTTGCGGCGCGCCAGCTGTCCACGAGACCGTAGCCGCCGTTGGCGAAGAACGGATCGTCGGCCGCCAGCGCGACGAACAGCGGCGGCGCATCGGCCGGCACTGCGACGGATGCCAGCGGGCCGTAGATATCCGCGATGAATGCCGGCTTTGCGTCCACGCCGTGCAGCGCCGTCGACAGCGTCAGCATGGCGCCGGCGGAAAAGCCGGCCATGCCGATCCGGTCGGGGTCGACGCGCCATTCGCCGGCGCGGCTGCGCACTAGCGCGAAGGCGGCACGCGCGTCGGCAATCTGCGGCGCCAGATCCGCGGCCGCGCTCTTGCCCCCATTCTGGCCGGTCAGCGGCCGGGGCGCGCCGGAGAACATGCGCGCCATCGACTGCGCGAACGCGTCCATCTCGCGCGGCGTCTGGCGCAGCCGGTACTTCAGCACGAACGCGGCCACGCCGCGCTCGGCCAACGCCCTGGCGACGTCCCAGCCTTCATTGCTCATCGAGAGTGTCAGGAAGCCGCCGCCCGGGGCCACGATGACGGCCGCGCCGGTGGCCTTTCCCGGCGGCGGCAGGAACGGCGTCAGCGTGGCAACCGTGACGTTGCGTGCGAACGTGCTGCCGTACTGGCGGTGCCAGCTTTCCGGCACGGGTGCGTCGGGCAGCGCTCCTGTCGGCAGCACGATCGCCGCGGGCTGCGGTGGCGCCGCGACCGGCGTCATGCGGTCGTCCTGCGCCGCTGCCGTGGCAGCAAATGCGCACGCCAGCGCAAGGATGGCCAGCCGCCGCAGGCGGCGTGGCGCGTTCGGGTGATTCGTCATCCGCGGTCTCCGTTTCTCCCGCTGTGCGGGATGATTGTTAGCGCACCCAAATAGCGTTACGAGGGCAACGTCGCCCAAGATCGGCCGTCACAGCACGGGTGCGATGAGAGAATATTGCACAGAGATCGCGAAAAAAGATAGCGCAAACATTGACGGCCGCCGTACCCGTTGCGCGCACGGCACAACGCCGGCGCCGTCAGTCGTCGTCGTGGGGATCGAGCTCGGGGAACATGACGGACGTGAAGCCGAACTTCGAAAAGTCGGTGATCCGCATCGGGTACAGGATGCCGTGCAGGTGATCGACTTCGTGCTGCACCACGCGGGCATGGAAGCCGGAGGCATCGCGCACGATACGCTCGCCATGCTGGTCGTAACCTTCGTAATGCAGCTGCACGAAACGGGGCACGCTGCCGCGCAGGCCGGGCACGGAGAGGCAGCCTTCGAAGCCCTCTTCCATCGCCTCGCCGACAGGCACCAGCATGGGGTTGATCAGCACCGTTTCCGGTACCTGCGGCGCATCGGGATAGCGCGCGTTGGACTTGAAGCCGAAGATGACGACCTGCAGGTTGACGCCGATCTGCGGCGCCGCCAGTCCGGCGCCGTTGGCCGCATGCATCGTGTCGAACAGGTCGGCGATCAGCTCGTGCAGCGCCGGTGTGTTGAAGTCGCGCACCGGGTCGGCCTGGCGCAACAGGCGCGGGTCGCCCATTTTCAGGATCTCACGGACCGTCATTGGCCTTCTCCCGCCTGCACGCCGGCCACGTAGGCAGCGAATTCCGGCCCCGTTTCCGGATGTTTCAGGCCCATCGCCACCATCGCCTTCAGGTAGCCCAGCTTCGAGCCGCAGTCGTAGCGCTGGCCGTCGTAGCGGTAGGCCAGCACCCGCTCGTGCTGCAGCAGTGCGGCGATGCCGTCCGTCAGCTGGATCTCGCCGCCGGCACCGGTGCCCAGCTGCTCGAGGAATTCAAAGATGCGGGCCGACAGCACGTAGCGTCCGACCACCGCCAGCGTGGATGGTGCCTCGTCCGGTGCGGGCTTTTCGACGATCCCCGCGGCCAGCTCGAGCCGGTCGCGGTAAGGACTGGCGCTGACGATGCCGTACTGGCGCGTGTTCTCGCGCGGCACGTCCTGCACGGCCAGCAGGCTGGCGCGCTCGAATTCGTACTGCTGCGTCATCTGCGCCAGCACGGGCGGGACGCCGGGAGAAGTGTCCATGAAGTCGTCCGCCAGCAGCACGGCGAACGGCTCGTTGCCGACGATCGGCCGGGCGCACAGCACCGCATGCCCCAGGCCCAGCGGCGCCGGCTGGCGGATATAGATGCAGTTGACGTTTTTCGGAATGACGTTGCGCACCACTTCCAGCAAGGCCTGCTTGTTATGCGCTTCCAGTTCCGCTTCCAGTTCGAACGCCTTGTCGAAGTGGTCCTCGATGGCGCGCTTGTTGCGGCCCGTAATGAACACGAGGTCGGTGATGCCGGCCGCCACCGCCTCCTCGACCGCATACTGGATCAGCGGCTTGTCGACAATCGGCAGCATCTCCTTCGGCTGCGCCTTGGTGGCGGGCAGGAAGCGGCTGCCCAGGCCCGCCACGGGAAATACCGCTTTTCTGATCTGGTTCATCCGGGTTCCTTATCCGTTCAACAGTGCCAGCAGGCCGGCTTCGTCCAGGACCGCCACGCCCAGGTCCTCCGCTTTCGCCAGCTTGCTGCCCGCTTCCGCGCCGGCGACGACATACGACGTCTTCTTCGACACGGAGCCCGACACCTTGCCCCCGGCCGCCTCGATCATCGCGCCGGCCGCGTCGCGACTCAATGTCGGCAACGTGCCCGTCAGCACGAACGTCTTGCCGGCCAGGTGGCCTTCCGCGGCGGCCGCCTGCGGCACCTGCGCCAGCAATTCCGCACGCAGCGCATCCAGCGCCAGCAGCGCCTCCCGATTGGCGGGTACCGCCATCCATTCTTCCAGCGCCGCCGCCACCGTGGCCGGCAGGCCGTAGATGTCGAACGTGCGCCGGCTGGCGAGCGACTCGAAGGTGGCGCCGCCCTCGACCAGCTGGCGCGCGCGCGGCTCAGTCAGTTTCGGGATGCTCAGCGCGGCCAGCAGCGCGACCGGTTCCAGCTTCTCGCGCAGCTGCGCCTTCGGCGGGTGCTCGCCCTGTGGCGTGACACCCGTCGCCAGCAGCGCATCGATCGCCTGCTGGTTTTTTGGTTCGGCAAAGAAGTCGGCGATCGATTCCGCCACCGTGCCGCCGATATCGGGCAGCACGCGCAGCAGCGCGGCCGGGGCGCGGCGGATCAGCGCGAACTGGCCGAGCCAGTCGGCCAGCGTCTTGCCCGTCGATTCGCCCACGTGGCGGATGCCCAGCGCGAACAGCAGGCGTTCCAATGGCGGCTTCTTGCTGGCTTCGATCGCCTGCAGCAGGTTGTCCGCCCACTTGGTCGGCACTTTCCCCTGTTTGACCGTTTCCGGTGTCGTGCCGTCACGTTCGTCGGCCAGGCGCTTCATCTTGAGCAGGTCGTCCAGCGTGAGCTTGTATAGATCGGCCACGCTGTGCACGAGGTTCGATTCGACCAGGCTGTCGATATAGCGGTCGCCCAGCCCTTCGATGTCCATCATGCGGCGACCGGCAAAGTGGCGAATCGCTTCCTTGCGCTGCGCCGCGCACGTCAGGCCGCCGGAGCAGCGCGCCACGGCCTCGCCCTCCTCGCGCACGACGTGCGAGCCGCAGACGGGACACGTTTTCGGCAGCACGTATGCGGCCGGCTCCGGCGTGGGACGCTTGTCCAGCACGACGGCCAGCACCTCGGGGATCACGTCACCGGCGCGGCGCACGATGACGGTGTCGCCGACGCGCACGTCCTTGCGGCGCACTTCATCTTCGTTATGCAGGGTGGCGTTGGTGACGGTGACGCCGCCGACAAACACCGGCACGAGACGGGCCACTGGGGTGATGGCGCCGGTACGGCCCACCTGCACCTCGATGGCCTGCACCGTCGTCAGCGCTTCCTCGGCGGGGAATTTATGGGCCAGCGCAAAGCGAGGCGCGCGCGAGACAAACCCCAGCGCGCGCTGGTCTTCCAGCCGGTTGGCCTTGTAGACGACGCCGTCGATCTCGTACGGCATGCCGGGCCGGCGTGCGCCGATGCCCTGGTAGAACGACAGCAGGCCATCCTTGCCGCGCACGACGTCGCGTTCCTTAGCCACGGGCAGTCCCAGCGACTCGTACCAGTCCAGCAACCCGGCGTGTGTTTCCGGCATGTCCATGCCCACCAGTTCACCGATGCCGTAGGCGAAGAAGCGCAGCTTGCGTTGCGCGGTGATGCGCGAATCGAGCTGGCGCAGCGCGCCGGCCGCGGCATTCCTCGGGTTGACGAATTCCTTCTGCCCGGCCGCGCGCTGGCGCTCGTTCATGGCGTTGAAGTCGGCCTTGAACATCAGCACTTCGCCACGCACGTCCAGGATCGCCGGCAGGTCCTTGCCGTGCAGGCGCAGCGGAATCGTGCGCACCGTGCGGATATTGGCCGTGACGTCCTCGCCCGTGTAGCCATCGCCGCGCGTGGCCGCCTGCACGAACACACCGTTCTCGTAACGCAGGTTGATGGCCAGGCCGTCGTACTTCGCTTCGGCCGCATACTCGACCTCCAGCGCATCGAGCCCCTCCCGCACGCGGCGGTCGAAGTTCTCGACATCTTCTTCCGTAAACCCGTTGTTCAGCGACAGCATCGGCACCGCGTGCGTCACGGCGGCAAACTGGCCCAGCGGCGGCGCTCCCACGCGCATCGTCGGCGAGTCGGGCGCGACCAGTTCGGGGTGCGCTTCTTCGAGCTGCTGCAGCTCGGTGAACAGCTTGTCGTATTCGGCGTCCGGTATCGTCGGCGCATCCAGCACGTGATAGGCGTACAGGTGGCGGTTCAGTTCCGCCGTCAACCATGCTGCCCGTTCCGCAGGCGCTTGCTTCGTCATGGTGGATTCCTCAGTTGAACAGGCGCAGCGCCCGGGTCGAGCCGGCCGGAATGTCCGAGGCTTCCATATCGGCGTAGAAGTCGCTCACCTGGCCGGCGATTTCGGCCAGCGCGGCATCCGTCAGCGGCTGGTTGTAGTCGTCGACGATGACGGCGTCCAGCCGCTGCACCAGCGCCTTGGCGCAGGCGATCATGGCGCCGAAGCCGTCGCGCGCCGGGGCCACGCACGGCACGTCCAGCAGCAACGTCAGGCGCGGCGTGGTTTCCTCGGCCGGCGAGACGTTGGTGGACAGCGTGAACAGCTGGCCGCCTTCGCCATCGGGCATGACGAAACGGCCGTCGGGACGCACGTCGAAGCCCTGCTTTTCCAGCGCGCCGATCAGCGTGGCGATCGCCCACGGTGCGCCGTTGGCGGCCAGGTTGACGCCCAGTTGCGCATCGTGGCTGGCAACGAAGCGGTGCAGGTTCTTCGCCTCGGCCATCACTTCGATCATGTCCGGCACGTGCGGCTCGGCGCCGATTTCATCGGCCATGCTGCGCAGGCGCGTGACCAGTTCCGAGTATTCCAGTTCGTTCAGCGCCGTCGTGCGGCTGGCCAGCTGGACGCCGCCCTGCAACTTCGTGTAGACGGTGCCATGCTGGATCGGTTCCCAGTCGCCGCTGACGGCCAGGCCGATGTAGTGCACCGGCTTGCTGCCGACGAGGCGCAGCTTGTGCAGCGCCGGCAGCAGCTTTTCGCCGCGCATCGGCGCCGCCAGCTCCAGCGGCAGCAGGCAGTCGACCAGCGGATCGACAAGGGCCGTGGCCAGCTCGGCGCGCGGCACGGCGGCATCGGCGGCGCGCACGGGCACCGGCGGGATCGGTTCCGGCGCGATGTCGGCCGTTTTGTCGCCGAGCTGCGGCTCGCTGCGTACGGGTGCCGCGGCCGGCGCCGGCGCGGGCTCCGCAGCAACAGTCGGCGCGGCGGGTTCCGCCAGCACCGGCTCGGCCAGCACGGGTTCCACATCCGGTGCCACGCTCGGGGCGGGATGTTCCTCATGCGCCGGCGCGCCATAGGCACCGGAGCCGCCGTCCACCATCGACACGTCGCCGAGGCTGAAGCTTGGCTCGCTGCGCGCGGCCAGGTCGCCGTCCGCGCCATAGCCCGGATCCTCGCCTTTGCGCATCAGCACATCGTCATGCTCGGACGCGAATGCGCGCTCGACGCTTTTCTTGGCCTTGTGCTCCTGCCATTTGTTGTAGACGAAAACGCCGGCGACAAACACGCCGGCCGCTGCGATCAAACTGGTCTGAAAATCTGTCATGCTGCTTGTGCCTCGGAAGCGAAATTGGCGGCGGCTTCCATATCCACCGCCACGATGCGCGATACGCCCTGCTCCTGCATCGTCACACCAATCAGTTGAGTGGCCATCTCCATCGCGATCTTGTTGTGCGAGATGAAGAGGAATTGGGTCTGGTCGGACATGCGCTTCACCATGCGGCAGAAGCGCTCCGTGTTGGCGTCGTCCAGCGGTGCGTCGACTTCGTCGAGCAGGCAGAACGGCGCCGGGTTCAGGCGGAACATCGAGAACACGAGGGCCGTCGCCGTCAGCGCCTTTTCGCCGCCGGACAGCAGGTGGATCGTCGCGTTCTTCTTGCCCGGCGGCTGGGCCATGACCTGCACGCCGGCGTTGAGGATCTCGTCGCCCGTCATGATCAGCTTTGCCTGGCCGCCGCCGAACAGGATCGGGAACAGCTCGGAGAAGTGGCCGTTGACCTTGTCGAACGTCTCCTGCAGCAGGTCGCGCGTTTCCTTGTCGATGCGCGCGATGGCATCTTCGAGGGTCGTGATGGCCTCCGTCAGGTCGGCGTTCTGCGAGTCGAGGAAGTTCTTGCGTTCGGATGCGGTGGACAGCTCGTCCAGCGCCGCCAGGTTGACGGCGCCCAGCGCGGCGATGGCATTGGTCAGGCGCGTCACTTCGCCCTGCAGGTATTGCGCCTTCATGTCGGGATGCAGCTTGGTCGCGAGAACAGCTTCGTCGGCCTGCACTTCGGCCAGCTGCTGGGCAAACTGCTCCTGGTTCAGGCGCGCCGCCTGTTCCTTCAGCTGCAGCTCCATGATGCGGTCGCGCTGCGGCTGCAGGCTGCGTTCGCCCTGGCCCCGCGCGTCCTCGGCGTGGCGCAGCTGCTGCGTGATCTGGTCCAGCTCATGGCGCGCATCGGCCAGCGTCCGTTCCTGCTGCGAGCGGCGGTCCAGCAGCTCCTGCAGGCCCTCGTTGGCGGTGCCGGCTTCCAGCCCTTCCAGCTCCAGCCGGCCGGCCTGCAGGCTTTCCGTCACCTGCGCCGCCTGCGTGGTGGCCGTGGCGATGTTGCGGCGCAGTTCGTCGATGCGGCTGCGCGCCGATTTTTCCGCGAACTGCGCTTCCTGCGCGCGCCGTTCCAGCTCCCGCAGGGCTTCACGTGCTTCCGCCAGACGCTGCTCGTGGCGCATGAACGCCGTCTGGCCTTCCTCGTGCTCGCCCTGCAGGTCGGCCAGCTCCATGTCGAGCTGTTCGAATTTTTCCTCGGACTCCAGCTTGACCTGCACCTGCTCCGCTTCCTGCGCGGCGATCTCCGCCAGGTCGGTGTCGATCTGCGTGCTGCGCTGCTGGTAGCGGGCCTCGACTTCGGACAGCTTCACCACGTCCAGCTGCAGGGCATGCACGGCGGACGTCAGGCTCTGGATCTTCTGGCGCAGGTCGGCGACCAGGCGGCCGTGCGTGGCCACCGCCGCCTCCGCGCGCACGGACCGCGAACGTGCCTCCTCGGCCAGCATGGCTTGCGCGCGCAACTGCTTGCCCAGGTTATCGATCTCGTGCTGGCGCCCCAGCATGCCCTCCTGCTCGGAGTCGGCCGCGTGGAAGCGCACGCTGGACTGGCCAATCAGGTGCCCCTGGCGCGTCACAAAACAACCGCCCTGCGGCAGCTTCGCGCGCTCGGCAAACGCCTGCGCCGCATCCTCGGCGATGAAGACGTGGTGCAGCCAGTCGGCCAATACTCCGCGCAGGCCCGGGTCGTTCAGTTGCAGCAGATCGATGAAGGGGTGCAGGCCGGGGATGGCCGCATCGGGCGCGGGCGCCGTCGTCACGGGCGCGAACAGGGCCAGCTTGGCAGGCGGCGCATCGGCGAGGAAGTGCTTTGCCCAGTCGATGTTCGACACCTGCAGGGCCGACGTGCGCTCGCGCAGCACGGCCTCCATCGCCGTCTCCCAGCCCTCTTCGATCTGCAGCTTCTGCCACAGGCGCGGCAGGTCGTTCAGCTCGTGCTTCTGCAGCCATGGCGTGACCTTGCCCTGCGTCTGCACGCGCTCCTGCAACTGGCGCAGCGCGTTCAGGCGCGCTTCCAGCTGGGCGTTGGCGGCGGACTCGCGCTGCACGGCCGCCTGCGCCTCGCGCCGTTCCTCTTCCACGCGCGGCTGCTGCTCCAGGGCTTCGTCCAGCATCATGCGCTGCTCTTCCAGCGCCTGCTGCTTTTCCTCCAGCTGGTAGCGCAGGTTTTCCAGGTGCGCCGAATCGGGCGGCGCCAGGCCGTTCTTTTCCTGCTGCAGGCGCTCGCGCCGCGTAGCCAGGCTTGACAGGATGTTCGATGCGTTGCGCTGGTGCGCCGACTCCAGCTCCAGCTGCTGCTGCGCTCCCATGATGCGGGCGCGCGATTCAGTGCTGCGCTCCTGCGCCGTACGCCATTCGGCCTCCAGCATCGGCAGCGATTCCGCCTTCTGCTCGGCCATCATGCGCGACTCCTCGACCTTGGCCGCCAGCTCCTCCAGCTCGAACTCAGCCTCGTCGATCTGCCCCCCGTACTCGGCGGCCTGTTGCTGCCACTGGTCGCGCTGCGCCGTCAGCGTGGCGATCTGCTGCGCCAGCCGCGTGCGCGACTCCACGACGAACTTGATCTGCGCTTCCAGGCTGCCGATTTCCGCATTGGTCTGGTACAGCGCGCCCTGCGCCGTGTGCAGCCGGTCGCCGACGGCGAAGTGGGCCTGGCGCATCTGCTCCAGCGACAGTTCGACACCGCGCAGCTTCGCCGTCTGTTCTTCCAGATCGTTCTGCGCCTGCTCCATCTCGCGGAAGTAGCGCACCTGCTCGGCCTGCGCCTCGTTCTTGCGCAGCAGCCAGAGCAGCTTCTGCTTCTCGTCCTGGTCGGCCTGCAGCTGATGGAACTTCATGGCGACGGCCGCCTGCCCTTCCAGCCGCTCCAGGTTGTTGTTCAGTTCGCGCAGGATGTCCTCGACGCGCAGCAGATTCTCGCGCGTGTCCTGCAGCCGGTTTTCCGTCTCGCGACGGCGTTCCTTGTACTTCGACACACCGGCCGCCTCCTCGAGGAAGACGCGCAGCTCTTCCGGACGCGATTCGATGATGCGGGCGATCATGCCCTGGCCGATGATGGCGTAGGCGCGCGGGCCCAGGCCCGTGCCGAGGAAGATGTCCTGGATGTCGCGCCGGCGTACCGGCTGGCTGTTGATGTAGTAGGTGGAGGTGCCGTCGCGCGTCAGCGTGCGCTTGACGGCGATCTCGGCATACTGGCCCCATTGGCCGGAGGCCTTGCCGTCGTTGTTGTCGAAGACCAGTTCGACCGAGGCCCGCCCGGCCGGCTTGCGGTGCGTGGAGCCGTTGAAAATAACGTCCTGCATCGACTCGCCGCGCAGTTCCGACGCCTTCGATTCGCCCAGCACCCAACGCACGGCATCGATGATGTTCGACTTGCCGCACCCGTTGGGACCCACGACGCCGACCAGCTGGCCCGGCACCTGGAAATTGGTGGGATCGACAAACGACTTAAATCCCGACAATTTAATGGACGATAGGCGCACTTTGGAATCTGTTCTTCGCCCGGCAAGGCACAGTTGGAAAGGTGCCTATCATACCATCGCGGCCCTGCAATCTGGACAAATTCGCATCGCTGCGGAACTGCCACGCTTCAGATCGCGACCGGCGCCGCATTGCCGAGCTGGCGCCCGGCGTCGCGCGACGGTTGCAGCGCAGTCGGCCCATGGTGCGCGCTACCGTGGCGCAGCTTCCACGTGCGTTCGATCGCCGACGGCCTTCCGGACAGTTGCATCGCCAGCTGCCGCATCCAGCGCTCCGTATGCACGGGCTCCGTGAACGGCGTTACCAGCATGACCGGGATGCACAGCGCCAGCAGGACGCGGCCGACGGTGGCCGGATGTTCGCTGCGCGCCTGGGCGATAAAGGCGGCGGCGACGGCAAAACCCACGGCGCCCCCCAGCACGACTTCGGACGTCGAATGCGCCAGCACCGGCAGGCGCGAGAAGCTGACCAGCAATGCGAGCACGGTGCCGGCACCGAGCGCGATGCGACGGGCCGGCGAGCCCATGCGCCGAAACGCCAGGTAGAACACCACCGGGAACACGGCGCAGGCGCGCATCGCGTGACCGGACAGCCCGGCGAAATGCACCTCCGGAATGCCGATACCCCAGCCCATGTAAGCCACCTTCGTCACGACAACCAGCGCCATGCCGGCGCCGAACATCAGGCACCACGACAGCGACAGCCGCCATGAGCGCCCGGCCAGCAGCCAGACCGCGATCGCGATGCCCAGCGGTCCCGTCACGGTAATGCTGCCCAGCGCCGACAGCGCGCTCCACCAACTCATCATCCTATTAGCCTTTCGATCCGAGGCAACCGCAGCGGCAGCCCCATTCATTCTGCCCGACATCACCGCGGCACTACAGAATAGTGCCTTTACATTAAATGCCGATTAAAACCCATCACACGCAAGCAACGATCGGGCGCGCCACCGCCATTCTGGCATAACTTTCCCTGCGGCAATAGCGGATTATGGCGATTTGCTGCACAGCGATGCCGAGCCCGCGCACAAAGGCAGCGCAAAAGGCCGCAGGAGGCCTTGTCCTACATGTCAGGACGGTAAATTCCGATATTTTTGACCTGAGCAAAAACGCATGATTCCAGCACCGACATGCACATCCGCGCGCTCGTGGCGCAATGTCGATGCCGTCAGCCGCACACCGTTGCGGTGGCGACTGGTGAATTTTTCCATTCAACTGAAAAGGAAAGCAACATGGCCTCGAATCAGAAAAGCGGTGGCAGCAAGCAGGGTTCTTCCAGTGGCGGCAACAAGCAGTCGGGCAACCAGGGCTCGCGCTCGGGCGGCAGCTCGGGGGGCACCCAAGGTGGCACGCACGAGCAGCACGTGGAGGCCGGCCGCCAGAGCCACAAGAACGACGGCAAGAAGTCTTCGTCGAAAGGTAAATAAGGCGCCGTACCGGATGACGCGGCATCGGGAGCCTGGCCAGGGAAACCTGCCAGGCTCTCTTGCCATGCGATTTGCCATCCGATACCGCTCAGATATTGGTCACGCGCTTGCCCTTGGGCGGGCGGAAGTCGCGTACCTCGTTGATCAGGTTGACCTTGGCGGCATCGCGCGCCGTCAGGTGCAGGTCGGAATAGGCATGCACGGCCCAGTGCTCGTCCGACAGGTTGACGTTCTTGCGCAGAATGGATTCCGTGCGCGCGTCGTCCGCCTGCAGGCCCTCGACAATGATGCGCAACGCATCGGGCCGCGCCCCGGAAGGTGCGCTGGCATGCGATTTGTGCACCATGAAACGCGCCGTCTCGCTGGCGTAGCGCTCCTGGCCGGACAGGAACAGGATCACGGCGATCGACGCCACCGCGCCACCGTTATAGGTGACGACCTTGATCGGCAGGTTGCTCAGGTAATTGTGCAGGCAAAGCCCGTCGCTGACATAGCCACCGTTGGACTGGATCAGGATATGGGCCGTCTCGACGCCATCTTCCGTCATGTCGGCCACGGCATCGAACACGCGATGCACCATGTCGCTGTTGACGTCACCCGACAACGTAAACCACGCCGCCCCATCCAGTTTTTGCTTGTCTTCGCTCATAATTTTTATACCTCTCCAAATGGTGGGTTTCATTCTAGCGCAGGCAATTTATTTCGGACGCACGACCGGGGCGCGCAGGCCGGATGCGTCCTGCGCAGTCAGCACGACGGGCGCAGCGGTGAGGCGCTGACCTGTGCCTCGACGGCATTGGCGCCCTCGTTACCTGCGGGTGACCCGGACGGCAACCCTGCCAGATTGACACCCACCCCCAACTGACATATAGTCCCGATCCTTGATCGGGAGAGCGCAGCGCTGCTGCCGCCGAAGGGGCACTACCCAAAAACTCTCAGGCAAAAGGACCGGTCAGGGGCGCAGCGCGGCGATTGTCGCGCTTGCGGTCAAACTCTGGAGAGCGGCTGCCGACGCAGCCCACCGAAGGGGCGTGCGGCCACCCTGGCCGCTATCTCTCAGGTACCGAGGACAGAGGGGTAACGAACAACCGTGGACAAAGCTGTGGCGTCTCGCTGCCGGCTTTTCTTTGCTTGTGCTGTTAACCCTACAACCGGTCCGAGGAAGTCATGACGCTCAAAGCAACTCCACTCAACAACTCTCACCGCGCCGCTGGCGCCCGCATGGTCGATTTCGGCGGCTGGGACATGCCCGTCAATTACGGTTCGCAGATCGAGGAACACCACGCGGTGCGCACGGACGTCGGCATGTTCGACGTGGCGCACATGTGCGTCGTCGACATCAAGGGCGCCGACGTGCGTTCTTTCCTGCGCCGCCTGCTGGCCAATAACGTCGACAAGCTGCAGGTGTCCGGCAAGGCCCTCTACTCGTGCATGCTGAATCCAACGGGCGGCGTCATCGACGACCTGATCGTCTACTTCATCTCCGAAGACTGGTTCCGCCTCGTCGTCAACGCCGGCACGGCCGAGAAGGACGTGGCGTGGATGAACGCGCAGAACGACGCCTGGGGCACGAACCTGACCATCACGCAACGCCGCGACGGCGCCGATGCGATGGCGCTGATCGCCGTGCAGGGACCGAATGCCCGCGCGAAAGTGTGGGAAGTGCTGCCGCAGGCGAAAGAAGCCACGCTTGACATGAAGCCGTTCAACGTCGCGCTGGTGCCGGGCACCGCGTTCGGCGAGGCGATGATCGCCCGCACCGGCTACACGGGCGAGGACGGCTTCGAGATCGGCGTCGCCGCAACGCAGGCCGAGGCCCTGTGGAACGCGCTGGTGGCCGCCGGCGTCAAGCCGGCCGGCCTGGGTGCGCGCGATACGCTGCGCCTGGAAGCGGGCATGAACCTGTACGGCCAGGACATGGACGAATCGGTCAACCCGCTGGACGCGGGCCTGGCCTGGACCATCGACCTGGTCAGCGAACGCGATTTCGTCGGCAAGGCGGCACTGCAGGCCAAGGGCCAGAACGCCCAGTTCGTGGGCCTGATCCTGCGCGAAAAAGGCGGCGTGCTGCGCGCGCACCAGAAAGTCATCGCGGGCAATGGCGACACGGGCGAGATCACGTCTGGCACGTTCAGCCCGACGATGCAGCAGGCCATCGCGCTGGCGCGTGTCCCGACTGGTGTGCAGGTCGGCGATACCGTCCACGTCGAGATCCGCGACAAGAAGCTGGCGGCCACGGTCGTGAAGCTGCCTTTCGTCCGCAACGGTAAAATCCTCGCTGCGTAATCGCCCGTCGCCGGGCTTGCGCGGGTCAACCACAACAACACCACCCCTTTTGGAGCACACATGAGCAATATTCCTGCAGAGCTGAAGTACACCGAGTCCCACGAGTGGGTACGCCTGGAGTCCGACGGCACCGTCACGGTCGGCATCACCGAATTCGCGCAGGATGCGCTGGGCGACATCGTGTTCGTCGAGCTGCCGAAAGTCGGCACCAGCTTCACCGCCGGTGACGATGCCGCCGTGGTGGAATCCGTGAAGGCCGCCTCGGACATCTACTCGCCGCTGTCGGGCGAGATCACCGAAGTCAACGAAGCCGTCGCCGGCGCGCCGGAATCGATCAACGCCAACGCGTACGACGCCTGGCTGTTCAAGCTGAAGCCGGCCGACGTGTCGCAGCTGGACGGCCTGCTGGACGCCGCCGCTTACGGCAAGACCACCGCCGCTTAAATCTTCGCAGTACCGGGCCGGCGCCATGCCGGCCTTTCTTCTTTGGCCCAAGAGAATCCCATGACCCGCACCAGCCTGACCCAACTCGAAGCCCGCGATGCGTTCATCGCCCGTCATATCGGCCCGGACGCCGCCGAACAACAGTCGATGCTCGACACCCTCGGCTACGCCTCGCGCGCCGCGCTGATCGACGCCATCGTTCCGGCCCATATCCGCAACAAGAGCGCCCTGCCCCTCGGCCAGTTCTTCGAGCCGAAGCCGGAACAGGAAGCGCTGACGGTCCTGAAAGGTCTGGCAAAGAAGAACCAGGTGCTGACCTCCCTGATCGGCCAGGGTTACTACGGCACGTACACGCCCGGCGTCGTGCTGCGCAACATCTTTGAAAATCCGGCCTGGTACACGGCCTACACGCCATACCAGCCGGAGATCTCGCAGGGCCGCCTGGAAGCGATCCTGAACTTCCAGCAGGCCATCACCGACCTGACGGGCATGGGCATCGCCAATGCGTCGATGCTGGACGAAGGCACGTCCGCGGCCGAGGCGATGACCTTGATCCTGCGCGTCGGCAAATCGAAATCGAAAGCCTTCTACGTCGCCAACGACGTGCTGCCGCAGACGCTGGAAGTGGTGCGCACGCGTGCCGAGCCGCTGGGCATCGAAGTCAAGACGTTCGACCCGGCGGAACTGGCCGGCGTGACGGATGCCTTCGGCGTGCTGCTGCAATATCCGGGCGTCGATGGCGCGGTGCGCGACTACCGCGCCGACGTTGAGAAGGTCAAGGCCAACGGCACGATGGTGGTGGTGGCCGCCGACCTGCTGGCACTGACGCTGTTGACGCCTCCGGGCGAATGGGGCGCGGACGTCGTCGTCGGCAACAGCCAGCGCTTCGGCGTACCGCTCGGCTTCGGCGGTCCGCACGCGGGCTACATGGCCACGCGCGACGACTACAAGCGCTCGATGCCGGGCCGCCTCGTCGGCGTCACCGTCGACCAGCAGGGCAACACGGCCTACCGCCTGGCGCTGCAGACGCGCGAACAGCACATCCGCCGCGAAAAAGCCACGTCGAACATCTGCACCGCGCAGGTGCTGCTGGCCGTGATCGCGTCGATGTACGCCGTCTACCACGGCCCGCAAGGCCTGAAGAACATCGCCAACCGCGTGCACCGCTACACTGCCGTGCTGGCCGACTACCTGCGTACGCTGGGTTACACGCTGACGAACGAGTCGTTCTTCGACACGCTGACGATCCGCACCGATCGCGCCGAAGCGCTGCATGCCGCCGCTGTCGCCAACGGCATCAACCTGCGCAAGATCGACGCACAGCACGTGGGCGTGTCGCTGGACGAAACCACCGGCCGCGACACGCTGGCCGCGCTGTGGAACGTGTTCGGCCAGGGTAAGGAAGCGCCGGACTTCGCCGCCGTCGAAGCGGGCGTGGAACAGGCCTTCCCGGAATCGCTGGCACGCACGAGCGACTACCTGACGCACCCGGTGTTCAACCGCTATCACAGCGAAACGGAAATGCTGCGCTACCTGCGCAGCCTGGCCGACAAGGACCTGGCGCTGGACCGCACGATGATCCCGCTGGGTTCCTGCACGATGAAGCTGAACGCCACCAGCGAGATGATTCCCGTGACGTGGCCGGAGTTCTCCAGCATCCACCCGTTCGCGCCGAACGACCAGACCGTCGGCTACCGTGAAATGATCGGCCAGCTGGAAGACATGCTGTGCGCCGTCACGGGCTATGCGGCCGTGTCGCTGCAGCCGAACGCCGGCTCGCAGGGCGAATACGCCGGCCTGCTGGTGATCCAGAAGTATCACCAGTCGCGCGGCGAAGGCCATCGCAACATCTGCCTGATCCCGTCGTCGGCGCACGGCACCAATCCGGCCTCCGCTTCGATGGTCAACATGCAGGTCGTCGTCACGGCCTGCGATGAAAACGGCAACGTCGACCTGGCAGATCTGAAAGCCAAGGCCGAACAGCACAGCAAGAACCTGGCGTGCGTCATGGTCACGTATCCATCGACCCACGGCGTGTTCGAGGAAGGCATCAAGGAACTGTGCGACATCGTGCATTCCCACGGCGGCCAGGTCTACATCGACGGCGCCAACATGAACGCGCTGGTCGGCGTGGCGGCTCCGGGCTCGTTCGGCGGCGACGTGTCGCACCTTAACCTGCACAAGACGTTCTGCATCCCGCACGGCGGCGGCGGCCCCGGCGTCGGTCCGATCGGCGTGGGCGCGCACCTGGCCGAGTTCCTGCCGAACCAGCGTTCGACGGGCTATGCGCGCAACGAGAACGGCATCGGCGCCGTCTCGGCCGCGGCCTTCGGCTCCGCATCGATTCTGCCGATCTCGTGGATGTATATCGCGATGATGGGCGGCGAGGGCCTGACGGCTGCGACGGAAGTGGCGATCCTGAACGCCAACTACATCGCCCGCCGCCTGGCGCCGCACTACCCCGTGCTGTACTCGGGCCACGACGGTCTGGTGGCGCACGAGTGCATCCTGGACCTGCGTCCGCTGACCGATGCCACCGGCATCAGCAACGAGGACGTGGCCAAGCGCCTGATGGACTTCGGCTTCCACGCGCCGACGATGAGCTTCCCCGTGCCGGGAACGCTGATGATCGAGCCGACGGAATCGGAATCGAAGGCGGAGCTGGACCGCTTCATCGACGCGATGATCGCCATCCGTAGCGAGATCGCCAAGGTGGAAAGCGGTGAGTTCGACAAGGCCAACAACCCGCTGAAGTTCGCGCCGCACACGGCCGAAGTGCTCACGTCCGACAACTGGGACCGCCAGTACAGCCGCGAAACGGCCGCCTACCCGCTGCCGTCGCTGCGCAAGAACAAGTACTGGCCAACCGTCGGCCGCGCCGACAACGTCTACGGCGACCGTAACCTGATGTGCGGCTGCGCACCGATCAGCGCTTACGAGTAATCAGGCCGGAGCCGCGCTGGCGCCGTCACCCTCCGCGGGTGGCGGCGCCTTTTTCATTGGGGCAGCGCAATCGTCTCCTCACCCAGCGGAATGCCTTGCGCGTCATAGCGCAGCAACGTCAATGCCCCCTCATGCAGCGCGGCCGTGTGCAGCGTGCCGTCGTGCAGCGCCAGCGGCACGGCGCGGCGCGACGTCAGGAATACGGGCGAGCGCCAGGCGCCATGCGCCGGGCGGGAGACCATCCACAGTGTGGCGTCCGCGTGCGCATACGCCAGGTACTCGCCGGCGCGATTGTGGGCGCTCCACAGCAGCCGCGCGCCGGCAACCTCGGCCACCCGCTGCGCCACGCTGTTATTACCCCGGTAGACGACGATCGCGGTACCGGCCGCGAACACGTCCGGCACGTTCGGCATCGAGCCGGGCGCCAGCAGCACGCTCTCGGTCCGCGCCGGCAGATTCGGATAAGTCACGTCGACTTCGCGCCCGGTCGCGTCGAACGACGCGAAACGCAGTGCGCCGTCGCGCAGCACCCACGCGCCCGGCAGCCGGTAACTGCCGACAGCACACGCATGCTCGGGCAACCGCAACGGCCGCAGGCCGCGCGCCGGTGTGGCGCCGTTGCCGTACCACGTTGCCAGCTCCCCGCCGACGTTTGCGCTGACCAGCAACAGCGGCGGCGCGCCTTGCTGCAATGGCCCGAACGCCAGGCGCGCCACCCGCGCTTGCGGCGGCATGCCGGGACACGGCACAAGCGCCGCCTGCCAGCCGTCCGCCAGCGCGGGAGCGAGGCCGGTCGCGACCAGCAGCGTGTCGTCCGCCAGCGCCAGGGCGATGGCCAGCAGGCCGTCGCCATCCTGGCGGATATCGGCCCGACGCACCGGCGCCGGCAGCCCGATCGCCGTCCATGCACCGCCGCGCAGCAGCAACAGACGCCCCGACGCGTCGACCACCAAAACCAGCGGACACCCCGCCTGGTCATGAACGACGAACAGCGGACGGCCTGGCAGCGCGGGGTCGGGATACAGCGCCATATGCGCCATCAACGCCTCAATCATTGGCATCGACCCACAGCGCCGGCTCGATGGCGGCGGCCAGGCGGCTGACGAGATAGTCCTGCACGGCACCGAGGCTCGCGCTGCCGTGGTCCCAAGCATGCGTCAGCCGCGGCAGGGGCAGCAGATGCGCCAGCGGATCGGAAGCGATGTAGCCGCCCGACTTGCCCGCGTCGGCCACCGGGGCCGACTTGCGTGCGCGGCTGATCAGATTGACCCGGCCATTGCCGTCCACGATCAGCTGCAACTGCAATGCCCAATGCAGCGTCACCCTGGCCCAACCCCGACCCAGGTCCGCCTGGCGTCCGCGCCCCAGGGTCTGGCTGACGGCGTCGCGCTCGTAGCGCATCAGCGAGCCATAGATGTCGACCGTCAGGCGCGGCACGCCCGCCATGTCCGGCCGCTCCGACACCGACACCCCGTACTGCACGTCCTGCTCGGACTCCCGCTCGTGGGTGACGTCGCCCGGCTGTTGCCACTGAAGCAACACGTGATCGCCGTACAGCCAGCCATTCGGCGTGCGCACGAAGCGCGCCCGCAATCCGCTGTTGCTGGCATAGACGCCGGACTTGTCGTTGATCGCGCCTTGCCCAGTGGCAACCGCGCCCGGCGGCAGGACCTGCGCATAGTCCGGCGCTGCGTTCAGCCGGTCCTCCAGCGGGTCGATCAGCAACGGCTTCAGGTAGCGTTGCGAAAACACTTCACTATTGGAAAAAGAATTTAACTCAGGCATTTAATTTTCTTGGGGAAATGTTAAGATTGCTGTTCTTCAGTTAAGCCGAACAGTAATGGGGCTCGCGTGTGCGCGCCTTCCGGAAACCTTCCGGAACGTCTAAGTCGTTGAATTCGCAGAGTTTATTTTTCTAGGGGTGTGGGCACGATGGACGGGCGCGGGTTTCGCTTCGGCGACTGGCAGGTGGACGTGGGCGGCAATTCGCTCAGCCACGGCGACGCCCGCGCCACCCTGGAACCGCGTGCGATGGACGTCTTGCGCTACCTGTGCCGTCATCCGGGCGCCGTGATTCCCGCCGAAGAACTGCTGCAGACCTGCTGGGGCACGGCGGAGCTGGGCGACAATCCCGTCCATAAAGCCATCGCCCAGCTGCGCCGCGCGCTGGGCGATTCCAGCACCGAGCCGCGCTATATCGAGACGGTGCGCAAGCGCGGCTACCGCGCCATCGCGGCGGTGGTCGAGCTGCAGGACCACGGCGGCGTGTGGCAAGGCGGCTCGCCGTTCCGTGGCCTGGAAGCGTTCCAGGAAAGTCACGCGGCGATCTTCTTCGGGCGCGTGCAGGCGACCCAGCGGCTGCGCGAAACGGTGCTCCGGCAGGTGGCGGGCGGCTGCCCGATGGCGCTCGTGCTGGGGCCTTCCGGCTCGGGCAAGACGTCGCTGGTGCGGGCCGGCCTGCTGCCGTCACTGGTCGACGAGCCGGTTGCGCCGTCGTGCGTGCTGCACATGGACTGCGCCGACCTGGCCGGCAGCGACCTGTTCGGCGCACTGGCCGCCGTGCTCGTGGACGCCGAATGCGACGAGCGCCGGCTGTTCGAAGGCAGCAGCGCCGACGCGCTGGGCCAGCGACTTCGTAACGAACCCGATGCGGTTGCCGCGACCCTGGGTGCCGGCACGTCGATCCGCATCGCCATTTTTGTCGACCGCCTGGAAGCGATCTTCCGCGCGCCCGCCACGACGGACGGCGACCGCATCCGCTTCGTCGGACTGCTGCAGACGCTGGCATGCGCCGGCACCCTCGTCATCCTCGCCTGCCGTAACGATTTCTATCCCGCGCTGATCGCACTGCCGGAGCTGATGGCACTGAAAAGCCGGGGCGGCCACTTCGACATCGAACCGCCCGACGGTGCCGACATCGCGCAGATGGTGCGCCAGCCCGCGCGCGCCGCCCAACTGACGTTCGAGCACGACGCCGCCACGGGCGCCAGCCTGGACGACGTGCTGTGCGACGCCGCCCGCGCCAGCCCGGACGCGCTGCCCCTGCTGCAGTACTGCCTCGACGAGCTGTATCGCCAGCGCGGCGACGATGGCACGCTGCGTTTCGACGTGTTCCGCCAACTGGGCGGCATCGACGGCGCGCTGGGCGTGCGCGCCGAACAGATCGTGGCCGCGCTGCCGGCCGCCCAGCAGGCCGCCCTGCCGCACGTGCTGTCGCTGCTGGTAAATATCGGCGAGGAGCAGAACGCCGTGACTGCACGGCGTCCCGCCTGGTCCGCGCTGACACATGAGGCGCAGCGCGAACTGGTACGCGCGCTGGTCGAAGCTCGCCTGTTCGTCAGCGAGCTGACGGGTGATGTGCCCACGTTCGGCGTCGCCCACGAAGCGCTGCTGCGGCGCTGGCCGCGCGTCGTCGAATGGGTCGAACGGCACCGCCAGTCGCTGCAGATCCGCACCCGCGTCGCAGCGCAGGCCGAACGCTGGGCCGCCGCCGGTCGCCCGCGCGACCTGCTGCTGCCGGAAGGGATGCAGGCCAATCAGGCGCGCGGCTTGCTGGAGATTGCTGACCTGGCGCTTTCGCGGCAGGAACAGGATTACGTCGGCGCCTCGCTGCACCGGGCGAAGCTCGGTGCACGCATCCGGGTCGGCGTGCTGTCCGTGATTGCAGTGCTGGCCGTGCTCGCGGGTGTGCTGGGGCTGACGGCGCGCTCGGCGCAGAAAGAGGCTGAGCAGCGGCGCGCGGATGCCGAGGGGTTGATGAGTTTCATGCTGGGCGATTTTGTCGACAAGTTGCGGCCGTTGGGGCGGCTGGACTTGCTTGATGACGTCAGTGCAAAGGCGTTGGGATATCTCGGTCAATCGCACAGTGCCAGCGAAACCGTCGAGGCGGCCCTGCACACCGTGAAGACGCTGCATCTGATTGCCGAGGTGAGCACCTCGCGCAGCAAGACGACAATCGCGGAGCGGGCGCTGGCTGATGCGCAGGCCGTGCTGGACCGTCATGCCGGTTCGGCGGCAGAGAATGCGCAGTTCCTCAAGGCGCAGGGGGCGAACGCGTTCTGGCTCGGCAAACTCAGTATGGACCGCGCGGACTGGAACGAAGCACGCCAGCACATGGACCGATATCGACAGATCGGCGAAGCGATGGTGCGACTCTGGCCAGGCGATCCGGATGCGCTACTGGAGCTTGCCTATGCCCTCAACAATCAGGGCACTGTAGCCATGGGCACGCGCGATTTTGCCAGTGCCGCGCAGGCGTTCTCACAATCCATCGGATTGCGGCGCAAACTGGTTGCGATGCGGCCGGGGGACACGAGCCTTGTCGTCGATCTTTCAAACGCCATCTCATGGCATGCCCGGGCACGCGCAGCGATGGGCGCGCTTGCCGACGCGCGTGAGCTCTACGATCAGGAACAGACGCTGCTCCGCACACTGCAGGCCGCAAATCCGCGCAACCTTGGATGGGTCAGCAGACTTGCGTCTTCCCTGTCCAATCAGGCTGAGATCGAACAGGCATTGGGCAACGATGCTGCGCAACGTCAGTTACTGGCGGAGGGAATGCGGCTGCTGACCTATCTCGTGGAAAGTGATCCCACAAACGACCAATGGCAGCGTCATCAGGCATTGCTCTCCTATCATCAGTTGGCCAACCTCGACGGGCAAAGCAAGACTGCTCGTCTGCACGACTGGCGCGTTCTTCAGGACAGGGTCACGAAGCTGCATGCAGCCGATCCGCGCAGCGTCTTCCTGAACAAGCTTTCGGAAAGCATCGCCCAGGGGATCGTCGAAAAACTGCTGGAGGAAGGCGAGGTAGCGTCAGCCAGGGCCGAGCTTGCAAAAATAATTGCGCCAGCCGAAACATCGACCGACCGGCAAATCCAGGACGCGCGCGCGCAGGCCAAAAAAGTACAGTTGACTATTCTCGCTGCGGAAATTCACCGTGCAGGGGGCCACGTCGCCGCTCAGGCCGAGACTTGCCGTGCGGCGCAGTCCGCCGTGGCGCCGCTGCGAGGAAGCACCCAGGACTTCGCCGTGCTCTCGACCATTGTGCGCGCTTACGCCTGCTCGGGCGATACGAATTCTGCAAGAGATGAGCAGCTCGCCCTGCAGAACATGCACTACCGGGATTCCCGTTACATCAGATACCTCTCAGTCCATCACTAGGAAAGCAGCCAATGGCAAAGAAAACCTTCGACACGCCGACACAATTTATTAACGTTCTTGTCACCGCGGTACCCGATCGCGACGCTGGCCAGTCAACGTACAAGACGACGTTTCGCCCAGAGGTGGTCACGGTCTTCCAACCCGACACCGTCATCAACTACCAGTTGGTCGACCCGACACCGCCGGGTGTGCGCTTCGCTTCGGTCGAGATCACCCCTGACAGCAGCCAGATGAGCGCACCGTCCATCAGCCGCAGCGGCAAGCTGGTAACGTTCAGCGACGCCAACACAAAACGTGAGTCGTTGGCAGTCACCCTGCACTTCACGGACCACGACGGCGTCCGGTTCGCGGTCGATCCGGACATCAAGAACGATCCGCAGCCGCCGTTTCTTTACGCTACGCCGGCAGCCGCGCCAATGATGGCGTTTTCGGTCGATCCCGACGAGCCAAACAACCCGCAGCCTCCTGCGCCCGTCTGACCCGTCCGGATTGCCTTACGCAGCTATGCGGACCGCACGCAGCAGTGATCCGCGCCCGTCAACGCCGCTTTGCAGCTAAGATAAGGGCCCGCAAACAATCGCCGGCCCATGAAAACCACCACCAAAGCAGCCCTGATCTCGGCCCTGTTGTTCCCGGGCCTGGGTCAGCTCGTCGTCCTCAAGCGCGCCGGGCGCGCGTTCCTGTTCATCGCGCCCGCGCTGGTCGCCCTCCTCGTTCTGCTGTCCTCGGCCTTCACCACCGCCACCCAGATCGCCGACCAGATCACCGCCGGCACGCTTCCCCTCGACCCGCAACTGATCACGCAGCAGATCGAAGCCACCAACACGGGCCCGGGCGGCAATATCGCCGCGGCCGTCCTCATGATTGCGTGGCTCGGCAGCATTCTCGACGCCCTCCTGCGCAAGCCCTGAACGCCGCGTAAATGGGCGTACCATGGTGACACAACGTCACCATGGGAGAAGAAAATGAGACAGCAGTCCCTGGCCCTCGTGGCCGTTTTTCTGTTTACCTGCGGCAGCGCTTCCGCGCAGACCGAGAGTCCCATCAAACGCACCGTCATCACGCGCGGCGACGTGTCCGTGCCCGGCCGCGAGGCCGTCGTGGCGCAGGTGGAGATCGCCCCTGGCGCGCTGGCCGGCCGCCATACGCATCCCGGCGACGAGATCAGCTATTTTCTCGGTGGCGAAGGCGAGCTGCTGATCGACGACCAGCCGCCGCGCCGCATGAAGGCGGGCGAGGCATTCGTCATTCCCGCCGGCGTCGTCCACGCCGCGCGCAATCCCGGAAGCGAACCGGCGCGGCTGGTCGGCGTCTACATCGTCGAGAAGGGCCAGCCGCTCGCATCTCCAGCAAAATAGCCGCCGGCGAAATGATCAGTCGTTGGCGAGCCGTCCGGCCGGGAAGGCGACGGGCAGTGACTGCATGCGGCGCCAGCGATAGTAAGTGACGCACACCGCAAGCAGCGCCAGGCCGCCGATCAGCGTCCAGGGCGCGTGCGTGCGCCACAGCGCCATTCCGCCGTTCAGCACCAACGGCAGCGCGACGATCCCGGCCAGGACCGCCACCAGCGTGCCGGCAGAAAGTCGTCGCATCGACGCGTAGTCCCGCACCAGGCACGCCGCCATCGGCAGCCCCAGTGCCGCGGTAAGCCCCACGGCGACCTGCGTCTGCACGCCGGGGATCATGATGGCACCGACCAGCGCGGCACCGGCGGTCGAAGCCAGCCACACGACGGCAAACCGCCGCAGCAGCGCGCTACCGAACCGGCGATTGAAGTCGGCGCTGGCAGGTGCCGCGGGAGACAGCCGCAGCAGCGCCTGTTCGGCACGGAAGCGCTGCATGGCAGTCGTCACGGCGTGGATGTGCGCCGCCAGCGGCATGACCAGCAACAGCAGGCACAGCTGCACCACGGATCCTTGCAGGCCCATGGCTGCCAGCAGATTGCCGCCGCTGGCGAGGGCCAGCAGTGTCACGGCAAGGATGCCCAGCAGGGCCGGGCCGGGATGGGCCGAGCCGCCCAGCGCCATCAGCAGCACATCGGCGCGGCCACCCCGCCACGGTGCGATGGCGGCGCGTTCGCTCAGGCGGCGCAGGCCGGCAAAGTACAGCCGGTCCGGCCACGTCGAGCCGCGCCACACCGTCCACTCCTGACCGGGTATGCCCTGCGCCGCCTTGAGTGCCTTCGCCCGGTCGACGAACTGGCGCTGCCACGCGATATGCGCGTCGCCGCCGCGCGGAAACAGCAGCCGCGCCAGCGGCGGCGCCAGTATCGCCAGCACCAGCAGGCCGATCGCGGTGATCGCAGTCTCGCCGAGGGTCTTGACGAGGGCCGCGACCGGCTGCAGCGGCACGAACTTCGTCACGGCGATGATCGCCAGCGGCACCAGCGCGAGCGTCGGCAGGCGTTGCAGCGCCGCGAAGTACATCAGCGTAGCGGCGCCGGCCAGCAGCGCGTAGCCGAAATGGTTCAGCCCCACGCCCAGCACGATCCCGATCGCCAGGCTGCCGGCGAGCCACGCCCATGCCACCACGGTCACGATACGACGGCGCTGGTGCGGTATCAGGCACGCCAGCGCCGGCTCGTTCTGGCGTATCGCGCTGCCCAGCAGCTGAAACCACCAGACGACGACCAGCGCCGCAAGGGACACGCCGGCGGCGACGACGCCGGCGCGCCAGTCGCGCATGCCGATACCGAAGCCGCAAAACCCCAGCACCGCGCCGGCCAGCAATGCCCACGTACCCCATGTCCCTTGCAGCCGCCACGCCAGCACGGGCTGGCGCAGGATGGCCCCCCAGGCGCCGCTCATTTCGTCACCTCGACGAACAGGTCTTCCAGGTTCAGCGCCTCGGTGCGCAGCGCCGGCGTGGCATCGAGTGCCGCGGCCTCCACGTCCGACAGCCGTGCCAGCACGCTGACCGTGCCGTCTGCATGGCGCTCGCGCCGGATTTCGCCCTGCAGGCGCAGGACATCGACAGCGGCGGCCGTACCGGTCACGCGGCGTGCGCTTTCCAGCAACTCGTCCAGCGGCCCCTGCAAGCCGATGCGGCCCTCGTGCAGGAAGGCCACATCCAGCGCGACCCGTTCCAGGTCCGACAGGATGTGCGTCGAGAACACGACGGTCGTATCGCGCTCGATCACGGTGCCGATCAGTTCACGCAGGAAGTCGCGGCGGCCGACGGGATCGAGGCTGGCCACCGGCTCGTCCAGCACCAGCAGGTCCGGCTCGTGCGCCAGCGCGCGGATGATCGACAGGCGCTGCCTTTCGCCGCCGGACAACCGCCCGATCGGCTTGATCTTCGCTTCGCCGTCGAAGCCCCAGCGCGTCAGCAGGCCGTGCACGAGGACGTCGTTCCAGCGCGGGTACAGGGCGCGGAAATAGTCCAGCATCTGCACTGGCGTCAGCCATTCGAACAGCTCGGCCTTCTGCGGCACGTAGCCGACGCGTGCCCGCGCCGCTTCCGACAGTGCCATGACCGGCTCGCCGAACAGTGTCGCACTGCCGCCGTCCGTTTCGCGGAGTCCCAGCAGGCACTCCAGCAACGTCGATTTGCCGGCGCCGTTACGCCCCAGCAGCCCGACCACCTGCCCCTGGCGCAGCTGCCAGTCCAGGCCGCGCAGCACCGGCTGCCGGCCAAACGATTTTTGCAGGCCGTCGGCCTGGACCAGCGTCATATTCGTGGCATTCATCGCGTCTCTTTCAGAACAAGTTTGAACAGTTTCAGGATTTCCTCATCGTCCAGCTCCAGCTGGCGTGCTTCGGCCGCAGCCCTTGCCAGCGTGGGCCGCAGCAGTTTTTCGCGCTCACCGCGGCTGGCGCCACCGCGCCGCGCCGCCACCTGCATGCCGAGACCGCGCTGACGCGCCAGCACGCCTTCCGTCTCGAGCATGTTGTACGCCTTGGAGACGGTCATCGGGTTGACGGCCAGCGTCTGCGCCACTTCGCGCACGGATGGCAATGTGTCGCCCGGCGCCAGCACGCCCGCGGCAACCATGCGGCGGACCTGCTCGATCAGCTGGCGGTAGATCGGCTCCGTCGATCCGGGCACGATGGAGAACAGTGCGGCTGTGTGATTGGTCATGGTGAGTACGTATGCCTTTACGTATACTGTATTAATTACCTAATACAGTATACGTGCGGAGAAGGGTTGTCAACTTGCTTCTGCAAACTCCGGTCAACCCGGCGATAATGGCGCCACCTTATCCCGCAGGAGTCATATGAAGATCGGCATGCAGACATGGGGCAGTCATGGCGACGTCCGGCCATTCCTGGCGCTGGCCGCGGGGCTGCAGGCCGCGGGACACGACGTCACGCTCGTCATCACCAGCATCGACTTGGACGCCTATGCGCAAACGGGCGCGGCGCGCGGCATAAAGGTCGTGGCGGTGGGCGAGCCGCTCATCCCCGCCGACGAGGCGGCGAAGATCCTGCACACGATTTACGCGATCAAGGACCCGATGCGCCAGGTGGGAGCGCTGATGCGGCTGCTGTTCGCGCCCGTCGAGGACGAGATGTTTGCCGCGTCGCGCCGGCTGTGCGAGGAAAGCGACCTGCTGATCGGCCACCATATCCTGCACCCGCTGCAGGTTGCGGCGCAGCATGCGGGCAAACCTTACGTCAGCGTATTCCTGTCCCATGTCGGCCTGCCCACCGAACACGCCCATCCGCTGGCGGAACTCGGCCGCACGGGCAACCGTCTGCTGTGGTGGCTGACACGGGTCATGTTGAACCGCGCACTGCTGCACTACCCCAACCGGCTGCGGCGCCAGCT